>Ga0193706_1001386_pt1 | contig 10897 bp, 8 predicted proteins | sample U3c1metaG_FD_160130 | JGI IMG/M metagenome (GOLD analysis project Ga0193706, IMG submission 160130) | Soil microbial communities from a riparian zone of the East river system, Colorado, United States - U3c1 | ecosystem: Environmental > Terrestrial > Soil > Riparian zone | place: USA: East River... | reverse complement strand
TTTAGCTGGGGCAGCCTTGGTCGCGGCCTTCTTCACCGGCTCGGCGGGCTTCGGCTTCGGCTCTGATTTGGCCGCGCCCTTGGCCGGTTTGGCCGCTGCCTTAGCAGATTTAGCCTTCGACTTGGCGGCGGGGATATTGTGCCCGCAACCGGGGCCGTGGACATGGCCTTCCTCGCTTTCGAGGTCGGCCTCGATCTCCGCGCGGGTGACCGCGCGCTCGGTCACATCGGCCTTGGAAAACAGGAAGTCGACGACCTTGTCCTCGTACAGCGGCGCACGCAGCTGGGCAGCCGCCATCGGCTCCTGCTGGACATATTGCATGAAGCGCTCGCGGTCCTTGGGCGGATATTGCGCCGCGGCCTGGCCGACCAGCCGGTTCATTTCCGCCGCGGTGACTTCGATGCCGTTGGCGTGGCCAATTTCGGACAACAGCAGGCCCAGCCGCACGCGGCGTTCGGCGATGCCGCGATACTCGTCCGCATCGCCTTCGATTTCCTTCAACGCTGCATCGGGGTCCGCCTCATGGCTGGCTTCGTGGCGAAGCTGCTCCATGATGTTGCCGAATTCGGCTTCGACCATCGACGCCGGGACCGGGAAATCATGATCGCCGGCGAGCTGATCGAGCAGCCGCCGCTTCATGTGGGTGCGGGTCAGGCCATTCAACTCCTCCTGCTGCTGGTCGCGCAACAGGGATTTCAGCTGATCGAGGTCTTTGAGGCCGAGCGCTTTGGCGAAAACATTGTCGATCTTCGCTTCGCCCGCGGTCTTGAGGGCCTTGACGACGATCGCGAAGCTGGCCGGCTTGCCCTTGAGATTGGCAGCCTGGTAATCGGCCGGGAAGGTCACCGAGATGTCGCGCTTGTCGCCGGCCTTGACGCCGACCAGCCCTTCCTCGAACCCGGGGATGAGGCTGCCCGAGCCCAGCTCGACCGCCATGTCCTGGCCGGTTCCGCCGTCGAACGCGACGCCGCCGATCGTGCCGACGAAATCAATCACGACGGTATCGCCCATCGCCGCCTTTTGCGCCGTCGGAGCATCCTTCCAGCTCTTCTGCGAACTGGCCAGCTGCTGCAGCTGGGCGTTGAGTCCGGCATCGTCGGCGGCAACTGTCAGCCGCTCGAGCTTCAGGCCGTCGATTTTCGGCTTGGGCAGGTCAGGCAGCGCTTCGAGGCGGACCTGGACTTCGGCATCCTTGCCGGGCGCATAGGCCTGGTCGAGCTCGACTTGCGGCTGCATCGCCGGGCGCAATTTCTTCTCGGTCAAAAGCTGCTGCACGCCATCCTGGACCGCTCCCGACAGCGCGTCGCGCTGCAATGCGTCGCCGTGCATCTTGCGGATGAGATTGGGCGGAACCTTGCCGGGACGAAAACCGGGCATGCGCACGGTCGGCGCCAGCCGCTTCACTTCCTGGTCGACCCGCGCGTCAATGTCTTTGGCGGGGATGGTCAAGGTGTAGGCCCGCTTGAGGCCTTCGTGTTCCAGCTCGACGGTCTTCATGATGGTGTCTTCATTCCCATTCGAAGTGAAAATTGGGCCGTTCGGTAAGGGGCGAAGGATGGTGCGGGCGAAGGGACTCGAACCCCCACATCTTGCGATACCAGGACCTAAACCTGGCGCGTCTACCAATTCCGCCACGCCCGCGCGGACGCTTCAAGGTGCGCGGCCTATAGCAAGGATAGGCGCCGGGGCAAGCCGCTCGGCGCGGTAATGAGGGGGCTCGCGCAACTCCGCCGTTAAGCCGAGCGTTCATGCCGGCGAAGGAGATCAGATTTGGACACCACGCCCCAGCATCCCGGCATTCCCGGACAACCCGAGACACCGGCGCAGCCCGAGCAGCCCGAACCATCCACCGCTCCGCCGGAAGTCCAGCCATCGACTCCCGATGTCGATGTGCCGGCGCCGTCGACGCCAGGTACAGCGCCGCCGACCACGCCGATTTCCCCGGTTGCCTGACAAATGGCCAGCAAGCCGCCGCTGGAGCCCCCGCCGCTGCCCGGCGAACCAGAACCGCCGCCGAAGCCCGACCCGGTCGAACGGCCCGGCTAACCGCGACGCCGCGCCGTATTGACGATCGCTTCGAAATCGGGCGCGGCGGCATCGAAATAATGCGAGCGCGCCGCGTCGAGGATGATCAAATAGAGCTCGCCGTTGATCACTGCGCCGACCGCTCGGCCGCGGCGCTGAAGCTCGTCGGTATCGAGATGCTCATAATCGAGCTGGAAGCCGCTGGTGCCGAGGAAAGTGCGAGGCTGGAGCGAGGTGGTGCGAAAATCGACCGTTCCGGCGCGTACGCGGTACAGGCTTTCGATCATCGCGGCGACTTCGGGTGCGGTCATATCCGATCGGAACTTGGGCACCTGGCGATCGGCCCGGCGACTTTGTCGGATCAGATATTTGCCGCCCGGCAGCCCGCTGACGAAGCTCATCGAATCGAGCAGCGGCCCATTCAAGGTCCAATCCTCGACCCAACGCACATCGTCGAAGAAAAAGCTGCGCGCGCGGTTCCATTCGTGCGGCGGTGTTACAATCAGCGTATCGTCGCCGACTGCGCGGCTGCGGGCGCGCACCAGCGAGTAAGGGCTGTTGAAGCCAAAATCGTCGCCGCCGATTCCGCTGCAACCGGCGAGTGACAGCGCAATGGCGAGGCAAGCAAGCTTACGAGTCATCATCTCAACGGCTCCGGTTGGGCGAGCATCTGGCGGACGAACGGGGCATCGGGGGCGTTGGGCTTCATCGCCAGATAGCGAGTCAAAGCGACTCGGCCCTCGGCGGTGCGGCCCTGCTTGAACAGCATGAAACCATGCCAGCGCCACGCATCGGGCGGAGCGTCGGGATAAGCCACCGCGGCGGCATAACCCTGCGCGGCGCGAAGCTGATCGCCGGCGCGATTGCGCAGCCGCCAAATCTCGCCTTCGTAAAAGCGCAGCAGCCCGTTCCAGCCGTCCTTGGCCAAAGTGTTGATAATATATTGGCTGGCGCCCGGATCGTTCAATTTGACCTGGTCATCGAGCAGCATCGAGCGGATATCGCCGATCGCCCGCAAGTAACGCTCGCGGCCGTCGTCATAGACCCGTCCGGGCACGGTCAGCTCGCGCGCGCTGACTTTCAAATCGGCCATTCGCGCCTCGGGCGCGGGGTGAGTCGAGAATAAAGAAATGTCGCGCCGGCGCCGCTTGCGGCGATATTTGGCCGACAGTTTCTCCTCGTCGATCAATTGCTGCCAGGTGTTGGCCATCTCGACCGGCGGATAGCCATTCTCAGCCAATAGCCGCGCGCCCATCGCGTCGGCCTCGGCTTCGAGCGTGCGGTTGTACTGAAGCAAGGACAGGATCGTGCCGAGCTGGCCAAGCTGGGCAAGGTCGCCGATGTAGACACCCGCCCCAGCTCCGGCGACCCCGACACCCATCGCCAGGATCGAGAAAATGTCGGTCTTGCGGCGCATGTCGCGCCACTGGCGGATCTGGTGCTTGCGCAGGAAATGGCCGCTTTCATGGGCAACCACTCCGGCCAGTTGCGCCTCGTTACGCATCCGCAGCAGCAGCCCCGAAAAAACCACCGCGAACCCGGTCGGGAACATCACCGCGTTGAAATCGGGGATTCGCGCCAGATAGATCCGCATGTCCTTCGCCGCCGGGCCGCCGACCTTGCCGATCAAATCGCCCAGATAGCGGGTCAGCGCCTGATCCTTGATCAGCAGGTTCGACCCAGCGATCTCCTCCTCGACGCGGGCATATTGCTGCCACAGCCCGCGCTCGTCGACGTCGACCGGACGGTAGCCGGGGCCGATCAGCGGGACCATCGCCGAGGGCAGAATTCGCGCCGCGGCGACGCCGGTGGCGATCGAAGCCGCCATCACGCCGCTACCTGCAAGCATCGCCCGGCGGCTGACCAGTGAGTTCATGGCCGGGCGTCCATCGCGCGGCGGATGTCGCGGCCCGGCTTCATCCGGCCCAGCAGGCGCTCGACCATCTGCGCGGCGCCCTCGGGCGTGCGGATATCGCCGAACTTGATCCCTGCGACCTGGCTGCCGGTCTGGAGGACGTTGAACCACACCACTTCTCCGGTCTTGAGATCGACCAGGCTGGCGTAAGCAAATTGCCCGCCGCCGCCCATCGGCGCGCAAAACCCGATGATGCAGCCGGCCACCCCGAGCACGCCCAAGGCGACCCGCCCGGTCGATACGAATTTATCTTCGGCGTACATGAACAAGGCATAATCGTAGCCAGTCGCCCGGCCGAAGCTCACCGCATCGGCCCCAAGGGTGTAATCGAGCCCGCGGCGCCGCTTGGTCGGCAAATAAGCGCCCAAATATTTGTGAAGCGCGATCGAATTGCCGACTGCCGCGTGAAGCCGCTCGAGCTCGGCGACATTTTCCGCGCTGACTTGGGTAAGCTCGTCGCGCCGCGAGAGGATTCGGGCATTGCCGCCACGCCCTGCCTGCTGGGCCTTGAGCGCGGCGATCAAATTGGCGCGCGCCGCCTCGGTCCAATCGGCGCGCGGTTCGACCATCCCGCCCGTGGTCACCGACCCGACCGAGACGTCGGGCCGCATCACGATCAATTTATAATCGCCCTGCGGCGGGGTGAATTGCAGGTCGGCATATTGGCGCGTCTGGACGCACGCCGACAAGCTTAGCGAAACGGCGAGCGCGAAGGCCACGACACGCATACAAGCGTCTCCCCCAGGAATCGCAGCAATTTTGCCGACGATCCGGAAAAACGCAAGCCTTCAATGCGTTAGCGCGCCGGGCAGGCGGTTCCTTCAACCCCGGCAAGGCATTTGCCGTCGATCGACCCGGGCTGGATCGCAAGCCCGATCATCGCCGCCAAGGTCGGCATGATGTCGGCGGTCTCGACCGCTTCGTCGCGCGCCGCGCCAGCCATTCCGGGGCGCCAGAACAGGATCGGCACGCGGCGGTCATAATCCCACGGGCTGCCATGAGTCGCGACATAGAATCGCGTGTCGGGGATCGGCGTGATGCGGGATTTCAGCAGAACGATGAAATCGCCCGAGCGGTCCTGGTCGAAGGAGGCGCGAGCCCGCTCGATCAGGCTCCATTTGTCGGGCGATGCCGTCGGCGACGGCGTGCGGCGCAGCTGCTCCTTGGTATAGACCGCTTCGACCTGGGGGTGAGCGCTATAGACGGCGACCGCCGCGGCCAGGGCGCGCGCACGCTCGGCGGGTTTGAGCGCGCGATCGAGATAGATGTCGCCGAACGAGGATTCGCCGATCAGCACCGGTCCGGCAAGGCCGAGCCTGGCGCCGATCGCCTTGCCGACCGCCGAGGCGGCAAGCGCCGGATCGACCCGCGCAGCGTTGGCGACGCCCTGTTCGCGCAAGCGCTCGGGGATGTCCTGCCCGCCATGGTCAGCGGTCAGCACCACCGCATAGTCGACCCCCGAATGGTCGAGTAGGCTAAGGAAATCGCCGAGATCGCGGTCGAGCGAGAGCAATTGGACGCACATCTCCGCGCCCTCGGTGCCGTAGCTGTGGCCGACATAGTCGGTCGCCGACAGCCCGATCGACAGCAGGTCGGTGGCGCCGCCGCGGCCCAATTGCATTTCCTGAAAAAGGCTGGCGGCAAGCGCGAGGATCGCGCCGTCGAATTGCGGCGAGGCGCGGAACCCGCGGACGTCCCCGGCAGCGTGGGCGAAGGTGCCCGCCCCGACCGGCTTGCCGCCGCCTTCGATCGGCACGATCCGCGACTTGGCGGTGCACAAGGGCGGCGGTACCAGCGCGGCTTGCGGCGCGGCGATCGCGGCCGCGACGGCGGTGTTGACCGCTGCCAGCGTCTTCGGGACCGGCGCGGTGGTCGAATCGGTGACGAACGTCTTGCCATCCCAATACCAACGCTGGTCAGTGACATGGCCGCCCATCATGATCGCCGCGCGGTCCTTGCCGGCGACGGCGACGTTGCGGCTGGCCGGATCACGCCGTTTCATCAACTCGCCCAATGTCGGCACTTTGAGATGCATCGGCGAGACGGTGTAATGGGTCGAGGACGAGCCCGGCACGCGCTCATCTTCCGAGCAATAGACCGACTTGTCGGAGCGGGTCAGCGCAAGGTCGAACCAATTATTGGCGATGATCCCGGTGCGCGACGGCCGCGAACCGGTGAGGATGGTCGAGTGCCCGGGACAGGTCTCGGTCGCGGCATGCCCCTGATAGCCGTTGCGATAGGCCGTCCCGCGCGCCAGCCGGGCCAGCCCGCCGGCGAAGGTCGGACGATATTCGTCCCACAAATCGGCCGAGAATTGGTCGACCGAAATGGCGACGATCAGCTTGGGTGCGGGGCGTGCCGGCTGGGACAAAGTGGCGGCGGGGAGAAGGAGGGCCAGGAGAGCTAAACCGAACAAACGCATCGATACATCCTTCGCAATTTCTGTACCCCCGCGAAGGCGGGGGTCCAGTCTGCCTGCCTTCGCAGGGATACAAGTCTATTCCAAGAGTCTAGCCCTGAGGCGTTCATTGACCACGCCCGGATTGGCCTTGCCCTGCATCGCCTTCATCGTCTGGCCGACGAAGAAGCCGAACAGGGCTTCCTTGCCATCCTTATACTGCTCGACCTTGTCGGAATTGGCGGCGAGGATTTCGTCGATCGCGGCATCGATCGCCCCGGTGTCGCTGGTCTGCTTGAGACCGCGCGCCTCGACGATCGCGGCGGCACTCTCGCCGGTTTCGAGCATGATCTCGAACACCTGCTTGGCGAGGCTGCCGCTGATCGTCTTGTCGGCGACGAGGCTGAGCAATTCGGCGGCGTCAGCCGGGCTGACCGGGCTATCGGCGAGCGTCTTGCCGAGGCGATTCAACGCCCCGAACAGCTCCGAAGCGACCCAATTGGCGGCCTGGACCGGCGGCGTGCCGGCCTTGAGCAAAGCGTCGAACCAATGCGCGGTCTCGACTTCGGCGGTGAGGACGCTGGCGTTATAGGGCGTGATGCCGAGCCCTTCGAAGCGCTTGCGCTTGGCGTCGGGAAGCTCGGGCAATGACGCGCGGCACTCGTCGAGAAACGTCTCGTCGAGCTCGAGGGGCAGCAGGTCCGGGTCGGGGAAATAGCGATAGTCGTGCGCATCGTCCTTCATCCGCAGCGTGCGGGTGACGTTTCGGTCCGGATCGTAGAGACGCGTTTCCTGGGCGACCGTGCCGCCGCCCTCGATCAGCTCGACCTGGCGCTTCGCTTCATGCTCGACCACCGCCATGACGAAACGCACCGAGTTGACGTTCTTGGTCTCGGTGCGGGTGCCGAGCTCACCGCCCGGCATGCGCACGCTGACGTTCACGTCGGCGCGCATCGAGCCTTCCTCCATATTGCCGTCGCAACTTCCGACATAGCGCAGGATTGACCTGAGCTTGCGGACATAAGCCCCTGCTTCGGCGGGAGAGTTCATATCCGGACGGCTAACGATCTCCATCAGTGCGACGCCGCAACGGTTGAGGTCGACGTAGGACGAGGTGGCATGCTGGTCGTGCATCAATTTGCCGGCGTCCTGCTCGACATGGATCCGCTCGATGCCGATCGCCTTCGCCGAATTTTCGTCCTTGTCGTCGAGCAAAACGGTCAGCACGCCCTCGCCGACCAACGGGTGGTAAAGCTGCGAAATCTGGTAGCCCTGCGGCAAATCGGCGTAGAAATAATTCTTGCGGTCGAAGCGGCTAACCGCGTTGATCTGCGCGTCGAGCGCCATGCCGGTGCGCACCGCCTGGCGGATGCACTCGCCGTTCAATACCGGCAGCATCCCCGGCATCGCCGCGTCGACCAGGCTGACCTGCGTGTTAGGCTCCGCCCCGAAGGTGGTCGAAGCGCCGGAGAAGAGCTTGGCGTCGGAAACGATCTGGGCATGGACCTCAAGGCCAATCACGACCTCCCATTCCCCGGTGGCGCCCTGGATGCGATATTCGTTCACCACCATTTCTCCGCTCGGGCCCTGAAACCAGCGCGTTCCTCGATGGCCAATGCGGCGTTGAGCACGCCCTGCTCGTCCAGTTCGCAGCCGATGAGGTGGAGGCCGAGTGGTAGCCCCTGCTCGTCGAGACCGCCGGGGACCGACATGGCGGGGAGGCCGGCGAGGCTGGCCGGAACCGCGAACACGTCGTTCAAATACATCGCCAGCGGGTCGTCCATTTTCTCGCCGATGCCGAACGCGGCCGAGGGTGCAGTCGGGGTGAGGATGAAGTCGCAAGCCTTGAACGCTTCTGCGAAATCGCGCTTGATCAGGGTGCGGACCTTCTGCGCCTTGGTGAAGTAAGCGTCGTAGAAGCCCGCCGACAGCACATAGGTGCCGATCATGATGCGGCGCTTGACCTCTTCGCCAAAGCCCGCGGCGCGGGTCGCGGCGTACATGCCGTCCAAGCCGCCCTCGCCAATCTCGCGCAGCCCGTAACGCACCCCGTCATAGCGGGCGAGGTTGGACGAGGCTTCGGCGGGCGCGATGATGTAATACGTCGGCAGCGCATATTGGCTGTGCGGCAGCGAAATATTGACCGGCTCGGCGCCTGCATCGCGCAACCACTCGACGCCCTTGTCCCACAAGGCGTCCACCTCGGCGGGCACACCATCGATACGATATTCGGTGGGAATACCGACGCGCTTGCCCTTGAGATCGCCCGATAAACCCGCTTCATATTTTGGCACGGGCAAGTCGAGCGAAGTCGAATCCTTGGGGTCGAATCCACTCATCACCTCAAGCAGGATGGCGCAGTCGCGGACGGTCTTGGCCATCGGCCCGGCTTGGTCGAGCGACGAGGCGAACGACACGATCCCCCACCGCGAGCAGCGCCCGTAAGTCGGCTTGATCCCGCAAATGCCGGTGAAGGCGGCGGGCTGGCGGATAGAGCCCCCGGTGTCGGTGCCGGTAACGCCCGGCGCTAGCCCCGCCGCGACCGCCGCCGCCGATCCGCCCGACGAACCGCCCGGGGTCAGTGCCGCATTGCCGCCGTCGTTGCGCTTCCAAGGGGATATCACCGGGCCGTAGGCGCTGGTCTCGTTCGACGATCCCATCGCGAATTCGTCCATGTTCAATTTGCCGAGCATCCCAGCGCCGGCGGCCTTGAGCTTGGCGCTGACCGTCGACTCGTAACGCGGCTTGAAGCCCTTGAGAATTTTGCTTCCGGCGGTGGTGTCGACGCCCTCAGTGGCGAACAAATCCTTGATGCCGAGCGGGACTCCGGCGAGTGCGCCGTAATCGCCGTCGCCACGCGCCGCGTCGGCGGCATCGGCCGCGGCGAGCGCCACCTCGGGCGTTTCGACGGTGAAGGCGTTCAGTGCGCGCGCCCCGGCAACTGCGGCGTTGAAGCTTTCCGCCACCTCGCGCGCCGAAAATTCCCCGCCGCGGAACCCGTCGCGAAGCTCGGCGATGGTTTTGGTCGTCAACGTCACTATTCGATCACCTTGGGCACCGCGAAGAAGCCGTGCTCGGCTTCGGGCGCGTTGGCGAGCACTGCGTCGCGGACATTGCCGTCGGTCACCTTATCCTCGCGCAGGCGCAATTTTAAATCGATCACCGCGGTCAGCGGCTCGACTCCGTCGGTATCGACCGCCGCCAATTGCTCGACCCAGCCGATGATGGCGTTCAATTCGGGCACCAAGGCCTCGACCTCGGCATCGCTCATCGCGATCCGCGCGAGCTTGGCGATGTGGCGAACCTGTTCGATATTCACAGACATGGCGGCGCGGCTAGCAGGGCCAACCCTGCCCTTCAAGCGCGGCGCTATTCGAACGCGTTGCCGATCGGCGTATCGTCGATGAACAATTGCTTCCGTTCAACCTTGCGCAACTCGACCGGGGCGGTCGCAACATCGGGGCGGACTGGCGGCTTCGGAATATATTGGCTGTGGATGTCCTGCATCCAGACGCCCTTGGCGTCGCGTTCGAGCAACGCGCTTTCGACCGTGTCCTGCTTGATCAGCTGCCCGGCGATCACCGCGCGATGGTCGTCGACCAAGGTCACGACGCATGGCCCGACGCGGCAATAGCGCGTCGCCGCGATCGAATTGCGCAGGTCCGCCGGCAGCGCGGTCCCGTCGGGAACGACGCGCAGTCGCGTATCGAGATTGGCGGCGCTTGCAGTCTTCTGGACGTCCTGCTCGACCTCGTAGCGGTTCTTCGAGGCGAGCGCGGCGGTGGCGAGGCGGCGCTGATCCGGCGGCCCACCATTGGCGACCATTTTAAGCCGCGCGCGGCCGGCGGCGCCGAAATCGAACGCCATCGCCCGCCAGTCGAACTCGGCCGGAGAGACCTTGCCATTGGTCAGGCGGTTCATCTGCGACGCCGCCGACATCAAGCCGAAATCGAGGATCGGCAGCGCCAGGAACAGCGCCAGTCCGCACAGGCCCAGCGCCAGCCGGGTCTGCAACGGCCGGAGCCGATCGTCGAAACTATCGCGGCCCTTGCCGACCACCCACCAGCCACCCAGGCCGTAGGCGATCGCCACGCCGACCGCGATGACGCCCCACATCCGTTCGGGCGTCAGGCCGTGCTGGCCGATCCGCTGGCCGAGCGACAGCGCGGCGATGATCGCCAGCGGAAGCACCGCGAGGACCAGGATTTGCGCCGACACCCGCAGCACTCGGCTGGTCGCGCGGTCGTCGGCACCATTGCCGATGACCGCGTTGGCGAGGAGCACCGCGCCCGCCCCGGCGAGCAGCATCATCGGCGTCGCCGGAATGTTGCTCGCCCATAATTTGCCAAGCCCGGTGAATGGAATCGACAGCAGGAACAGCAGCAATGCCGCGGCCAGCACTGGCGCGAGCACGCTCATCACCACCATTACCAGCCGTTGAAGCGTAGCCACCAGCGCGTCGCGCTCGCGCAGCAGGCCGACCGCCGCGCCGAACGCGAATCCGCCGAGCAACCAGCCGAACCAGCCTTCCTTGAGCAATTCCTTGACCAGGTCGATCC
>Ga0193706_1001385_pt1 | contig 10903 bp, 11 predicted proteins | sample U3c1metaG_FD_160130 | JGI IMG/M metagenome (GOLD analysis project Ga0193706, IMG submission 160130) | Soil microbial communities from a riparian zone of the East river system, Colorado, United States - U3c1 | ecosystem: Environmental > Terrestrial > Soil > Riparian zone | place: USA: East River... | reverse complement strand
GGGCTCGTGTTCTTCACGACCGTGCTGGTCGGGATCGTGGCCCACGCGGTCCTGCCCCAGATGCCCTGGCCCGTGTGCTTCATCCTCGGCGCGATCGTGTCGCCGACGGATACGGTCGCGGTCCAGGCCATCATCGAGCGGCTGCACGTGCCGCGGCGCATCACCGCGATCCTCGGCGGCGAGAGCCTGGTCAACGACGCGACCGGCCTCTTGGGCGTGCAGATCGGCGTGGCGGTGCTGCTCAGCGGCGCGTTCCAGGCCAAGACCGTCGTGCTCCAGTTCGCCTGGATCGCGGGCGGCGGCGCGGGCATCGGGCTCGCGGCGGGGGCACTGTTCGCCTTGATCAATCGCCACGTGCGCGACGCGCGCGTGCTCTTCGTGCTCTCGCTCGTGGCACCCTACACGGCCTTCCTCGTCGCGCACCAGCTGGACACCTCGGGCGTGCTCGCGGTGGTAATCGCCGGGTTCGTCGTGTCGTGGCGCATTCACACCGTTCCAGCCGTGGCGCGGGTGGAGATGTACGCCACCTGGTCCATGCTGATCTTCGTGCTCAACGGATTTTGCTTCCTGCTGATCGGCGTGGAAGCTCCGAAGCTGTTCCTCGAGACGAAGATCGCGGCGGGATCCGAAGTGCTCAAGGCAGCGCTGCTCGTCACCGCGGCAGTCATGGGCGCGCGCATCCTGTGGGTGCTGCCCTTCGCGTACATCCCGCTCTACTTCGCGAAGCGCTTGCGGGAGCGCGAAGGCGGCTACCCGAGCTGGAAAGGAGTCGTGCTCGCCTCCTGGTGCGGCCTGCGCGGCGTCATCTCCCTCGCGGCCGCATTGTCGCTTCCGGAGTTCGTCGACGGCTCGCCCTTCCCAGCGCGCGCCGCGGTCCTGGCCTGTGCCCTGATCGTGATCCTCGTCACACTGATCGTGCAGGGCCTGACTCTGGAGCCGCTGGTCCGCATGCTCGGAATTCGCAGCGACGAGGACAGCACGGCGGAGGTGTTCAAGGCACGCGAGACGGTGCTCGCGGCCGGCATCGCGCGTCTGGACGCTTATTGCTCCGAGACGAGCTGTCCGCTCAGCGTCCACCATTGGCGCGAGGCGATGGCCGACGAGCTGGCCACGTTGGGCGAGCAGGACGAGGAGCAGCGCCGACTGGCCAAGACGCGCGTCGAAGTCTCCAACGAAGTGCGCCGCGAGGTGGCGCGTGCCGAGGAAGAGGCTCTGCTGAAGCTGCGCGACAGCGGGAACATCAACGACAAGACCTACCTCGATCTGCAGCTCGAGTTGGACCGCCAGAACATGGAAGGCATGCCGGTGTCCGGCGGAAGCTCCTGAGTCGGGCCTAGATTTGGCGGGCCCACGACAGCCTCAGCTGGTCGCGGGTCCGAGCATCTCTCGCAAACGCTTTAGCGTTGTGCCGTCGCGGCGTCGTCGCAGCAACCGACTGGAGTCACGCAGCAGGCTTGTTGCGACGCCACGCTGCTCATTGAGACCGCGCTTCCTTGGCAGCACGTCGGATCGTTGTCACAGCAATGCGGCGGACACTGACCGGAAGGCAGGCCGCCAGCGGCATCGCTCACCGAGCCGGAGACGGAGGGTGCGCTGCATGCCGCGCACAAGAGCAGAATCGAGGTACACAAGTTCTTCATGGGTTCTTCTCCTCGGAATGAACGCGGATCGTGCCGCGCTTGCAGACGGAGCCATGCCTGGAAGGATGCAGCCGTTCTGGAAAAACTGCGCGGCCAGAGTCAACCTCGATGGCCCTCGCCAGGGATCTGGACAAGCTCGGGCCGCCCATCGTCGATTCGGTGATCGATCGGATCGCGGACACGCCTCAATGCTAGCAGTCGCTCGATCGACCCGGCAGGGTGGATCGCCGGATCCTCGCACGGGCCAAACAGCGTGCGCAACGCAAAGGGTGGATGCGGGAACAGGCCTCCGAGGCCCGCGCGCAACCAGGGGCGGACCCTACGACGGCTCAACCGATTCTCGCCTGGGAAGCCGTGCCTCGATTCCATTGCTCGCGCTCGACAAGCTGCTCGACCCTCCTCCTGACCTCGTCGCGAATCTCGCGGACCTTCGGCAACGATTGTCCCTTCGGATCCTCCAACGGCCAATCGTCGCGTCGCATGCCGGACACTACCGGACATTGATCTCCGCAGCCCATGGTCACGAGCAGTTCAGAGCCTCGCGCGAGCTCGCTCGTCAGCTTGGTCGGCCTTGCGTTCGAGAGATCGATGCCGCATTCCCGCATCACGGTCAGGACTTCGGGGTGAACCCGGTCTCCTGGATTCGTACCGGCCGAGACAGCCTGTACCTTCGCCGGGTCCGCGATCGCATTGAAAAGCGCAGCGGCCATCTGCGAGCGGCCGGCGTTGTGAACACAGGCGAAAATGACTCTCTTCATGCGCCGCCCTCCCTGGTGTCGTGCGCGTGGGGGACGAGAACGTCTGGACTGACCGATCGGGAAGCGGGCATCAGCCAGTGGCAAAGCGCTGTCGCCGCAGCCGCTCCCAGCAATTGCGCAACGATGAATCCCGGCGCATCCTGCGGCCGAATGCCCGCAAAGGTGTCCGTGGCGGCGCGCGCGAGTGTCACCGCGGGATTGGCGAACGAAGTCGAGGCCGTGAACCAATAGGCCGCCGTGATGTACGCGCCCACGGCAAACGGCACGGCGCTCGGCCTGCTTCTCGAGCAGCCCCAGATGATCGAAAGCAACCCGAAGGTGGCGCCGAACTCGCTCAGCAGTTGCGGAAACCCCTCTCTTGCATGCTGGGACGCGACGAGCAGCGGGTGACCGAACATCGCATGGGCCAGTGCCACACCCATGAACGCACCGGCAAGTTGGGCCACCAGGTAATACGGCACTTCTCGCCATGGAATCCCGCCTTCGACTGCGTCCGCTAGCGTGACAGCGGGGTTGAAGTGCGCCCCCGAGATCGGCCCGAAGGTGAGGATCAGCGCGACCAGTGCAGCTCCCGTCGCAAGCGTGTTCGCGAGCAGTGCGATCGCGACATTTCCTTGCGCCAGCGACTCGCCCATGATGCCGGAGCCGACGACGGCTGCGAGGAGCAGCGCGGTGCCGAGGCACTCGCTGACCGAACGTCGCAGGACGTTGGGCTGGGTCCTGCTGCTCACGGCTGGCGTGCGCGGATGAAGGCGCTGAAGATCGTGTCGTCCGGATTCTCGTTGTTCATGCTTTGCAGATTGAATCGAACGATCTCGATGTAGCGGGTAAATCGAAGGGGCTAGCTCTGAAGCAAATCGCCGAAGCGGCGCAGCTTCTCGCGCGCCTCGGGCCGCAGCCAGTAGTAGACCCAAGTGCCTCGCCGCTCGGAGTCGACGATGCCTGCCTGCCGGAGCAGGCGGAGGTGATGCGAAACCGTGGGCTGGCTCAGCTTGAAATGGCTTTCGATCTCGCACACGCAGAGCTCTTTGCCCTGCTCAGCCAGGAGCCCGACCACCTCGAGTCTCGTCGAGTCAGCCAGCGCGCGGAAGAAGCGCGCGTAGGGGACGAGAGGACGCGCGCGAAGATTGGGCGTCGGGCAACATGTCGCGCTGTCAGCGGTCGCTTTTCGTTTCTTCCTGATTGCCGGCGGCATGTCGGCACCAGAGTACAACTGAATCGACAACAGTCAATGCAGAGATCATCCCGAAAACTTGCGCCCCAGTAGCGAGGTCTCTCGTGGGCAATGTCACCTTGCAGACACTGAATGGTGGACCCTGGGCGCACAGCTCACCTGTAGTAGTTGACTTCGGCTCCAACCGACTTCAGGTAATCGATGACGCCCGAGGCGTCGTATGCTCCGCCGCAACCCTGACAGAGAAGATCCAGCGGGGTCATTCCAAAGATCGACTGCGCGTTCTTGTCCGCACCCAGTGCAACGAGTCTTCGTGCGAGGTCGGGCCGGCCCACGATGGCGGCACGGTGAAGCAAAGTGTGGCCGACCATGTCCGGGTATTCGACTTGGACGGGGAGGTCTTGCTTCGAAGAAGCCTCGATCTCGTCGATCAGACTTGCGAGCTGGGAGGGGAGGACCGGCTCGCCGTGACCATAGATCCAATTGTCCGGGTAATGAGGAGGCGTGGACGGTTCCACGGCCTGCGCGGCTTGCACCTGAACGGTCGGGGTCTCTTGCGCTGTTGTGCTCACTGGGACGACTCCCTCGCAGCTATTGCAGACCGATGAACAGGACCACAGGTGAGGGCAAGCACGGCGATGAGAATGGGAAGCGCGCCCTTGACCAGGAGGCGCAGGCTCGCCTTCGCCCATAAGTCAGTTGTCACTTTCAATGCGTTGCCTCGACGCGTGCGATCTTCCCAGTCGTGCGATCCACGATGAAGATGTCGCTGGCATTGTTCGTGTCCTCCGGCACAAGATTGTCCGCATCGCTCTCGAAGACGATCCGACTCAGGTCGCGAGAGGCGACCGCGGCTATGGCTGGACGGTTGGCGAACTGGCCCTCGGCCGAGCGGCTGATCGGCGTCCAATCGGGGTTGTCGAGCGCGTGCAGGAAGACCTGAGGCTGCGTCAGCCTGCTGCGAACAAGAAACCCGACGCCATCGGTCGTGACGAGCACTGTCTTGCCGTCGCCCGCGAGCCAGGAGATCTTGATTTCACCCTGGTATTTGCCCCCGCCCTCGAGAAGCGGTAGCAGTCGACCCGGCTGGTCATGGACGAGACCGGTGACGAAGGCCACTTTCTGATTTTCCGAAAAGCGCGCATCGTGGTGGTTGAACGCGACGTGACTGCCATCAGCCGAGAGCAGGGGATTCGTGCAATTGCCCTGAGCCTCCAGCTCCGCGAGGAGATCGTTCACGGCGCGTGTCGTCCCTCCCTCGAGATTGCGGACGAAGACGTTGCTGTGCTGGCTACTGGACAGGATGTTTGTTTTCGCCGCCAGCGGCCACGGTGCGTACCCCCTGGACTGGGCCACGAAGCCTACGACCTGACCATTGGCGGAGATCGCCGGTGAATTCACTGTCCCGTGGTCGAACGAACCATCCTGGCCAAGGCTGACGATGCTCGTGGTGTCGAGTTGCCGATCGTAAAGCGTGGCGACAACTTGCCGTTCCCCGTCGGCGCGGACCGGACCATACGATTCGAACACGAGCCGCGAGCCATCGCGGGAGATCGAGGGTGCGGATCCAGGGGCGGATCGGCCCTGGAACATCGGCGCGAGCCCTTCGACCGAGCTGCTCTTGCCCGTCGTGCGTTCGATCAGCCGCAACTTCCAGCAATCCTCTGCCCTGCAATCGGAATTCCAGGACCAATAGGCGATGCAAGTTCCGTCGCCGGAGATGGCTGGGCGGCTGACCATTTCGTGCGGCTCGACGCTCAAGCGCTTCACCTTTCCGTTCGCGCAGGTCAGCAGGAACACGTCCACTTCAAGAGGCTATCGCCATCTCAAGTGATACTCTGCACGGCCCACGAGGCGACCATGGGGTACTTCAGACGACCGATCGATCGCGGCCGCAGCAAGAGAGAAGCGGAGAGTCTGGCTCGACAGCCGATGCCAGAGCTTCCGTGGCAGCCGATTCCAAGTTCCCCACCGGCGAAGTTGTGCTGGGTGAGATTCTCTTCGTTATCCAAGCACGGCGAGTCCGGGCTTCGCGCCGGTCTCTTTACCACGGCTGGCGAGGCGCTCGATTCAAAGACTATCGACTCAACCACAGCAGCCGGAATTCAATCCGCGCTCGACTGGTTCAATGAGAACCTGGCGGGACCGGATATCGAGAATCCAAAGGCTGTCTGGTTTTTCAGGTCGACCGCCACCGAGTGCATGGCCCGCGCCTGGGAGCTGGTTCATTGGCTGAGGGAAGCTGGCGCGATCATCGAAATGCAAACCATGGAGGGAGGAGAGCCCGGCTGGATCTTGTTCGAGGATCAGGAGCAGATTGCTGTCATTCCGCATCCGGACTCCGACGTGCACTGAGTCACGGCCGGCGAAGTGGGTGCGAGCGAGGCGCTACCATCTCGCGTTGGACGTGCCTCACGCGCCGAGACGAGTCTTCACCCACCGAAAGGATGCTCATGCAGCTGCTTCCCAAGGATCCTTTGTACGAGACCAGGGTTCGCGACAGCTTCGTCAAGCAGACGTTCATGGCCACGCTGGGTGCAAGCCTCGTGCGTGTTGCGGCCGGCGAAGTCACGATCGCCCTGCCGGTGCGCGACGCGCTGGCGCAACAGCATGGCAGCGTGCACGCGGGCGCGATCGCGAGCGTGCTCGACTCGGCCGCGGGCTATGCGGCGCTCTCGCTCATGCCGGCCGACTCGGGCGTGGTTTCCGTCGAGTTCAAGGTCAACTTGCTGGAGCCCGCGGTGGGGGAGCGCATCGAGGCGCGGGCACGCGCGGTTCGCAGCGGCCGCACGCTGAGCACGTGCACGGCCGATGCCTGGGCGATCGACGCGGCGGGGAACGAGAAACTCGTGGCGCTCCTCCAAGGCACGATGATGTGCCTGATCGGGAACGCCCGCGTCGGTTAGGCCGCGCCTGGACTTGAGCAGCGACTCTTGGTTGTCCCCGACCCGCGAGCCCGATCGGAGATCTCTAGAGTCAGTGCTAGCGTGCCGGATTGGTCCTCCTGGCTCGGTCCGGGATACCTGGATCTGCCGAGTCATGGCTGCGCGATCCGTAAGCCTGGCCATTCGAGGCGTTTGTGGCAAAACTCCTGGGCATCCTGCCCTCTGCGGCCTCTCGTTCCTGCGCCGCGCTCCAGCAAACGAGGTCGCCGTCGCTTTCGAGCCGCAGCGCAGCCGCACATTCATGCAGCTGGCAGTTTCGCGAACCCCCCATTAACTTCGTCCCCACGACCCGGCCGCCGCGCCGAAGAAATTCCACGCAGAGGACATGCACATGGACACGACCCAAGTCGCCCAGCTCAAGGCCAGCATCCGCGGAGGCGTCGTCGCGCAAGGAGACGCCGATTACGACGAAGCTCGCGCACTCTACAACGCCATGATCGACAAGCGGCCGCGCTTCATCGCGCGTTGCGTCGACACGGCAGACGTCGTCGCCGCCCTCGAATTCGGGCGCAAGCACGGCCTGCTCATCGCCGTGCGCGCGGGCGGCCACAATGGTCCGGGACTCGGCAGTTGCGAGGGCGGCATCGTGATCGACCTCTCGCGCATGAAGAGCGTGCGAGTCGATGCCTCCGCGCGCACCGTGCGCGTCTCTCCAGGATGCACGCAGGGCGACGTCGACCATGCGACGCACGTCTACGGGCTCGCCGTGCCGGCGGGAATCGTCGGGACGACCGGCGTGGCGGGCCTCACGCTCGGCGGCGGGCACGGCTACTTGACGCGCAAGCACGGGCTCACCATCGACAACCTGCTCGAGGCCGACGTCGTGCTCGCCGACGGCAGGATCGTCACCGCGAGCGCTGATCAGAATCAGGATCTTTTCTGGGCGCTGCGCGGCGGCGGCGGCAACTTCGGGATCGTGACGAGCTTCCTCTTCCGCGGGCATCCCGTGACCACGGTCTACGCCGGCCCGATCTTCTGGGAGATGGAGCGCACACCGGAGCTCTTCAGCTTCTATCGCGACTTCCTGCCGAGCGCTCCGCGCGAGCTGATGCCTTTCGTCGGCTTGAAGCGCGTGCCTTCGACCGATCCCTTCCCCAAGGAACTGTGGGGCAGACGCGTCTGCGCCATGATCTCGTGCTTCAACGGCTCGGAGGCAGACGGGATCGCCGCGATGGCGCCTGTGCGCAAGGCGATGCCGCGGCCGCTGCTCGATGGCATGGGAACGATGCCCTTTCCGATGCTGCAAGGCCTGTTCGATCCCCTGCTCCCGAAGGGCTTGCAGTGGTATTGGAAGGGCGATTTCGTGAAGGAGCTCTCCGACAAGGCCATCGCCTTGCACCTCGAGCATGGGATGCGCGTGCCGCAGGGCCTCTCGCTGATGCACCTCTATCCGATCGACGGAGCCGTGCGCGAAGTGGCGCGAGACGCCACGGCCTGGAGCTGCCGCGACGCGACCTGGTCCATGGTCATCGCGGGCATCGATCCGGATCCCAAGAAGGCGGGGGAGATCACGAGCTGGGCGAAGGATTATTGGACGGCGCTGCACCCGCTCAACCCGGGCGGCGGGTACGTCAACTTCATGATGGCCGACGAGGGCAGCGCGCGCTTGAAGGAGACTTACGGCCCGAACTACGCGCGGCTTTCCGAGATCAAGGCAAAGTACGATCCGGAGAACGTGTTCCGGGTCAACCAGAACATCGAGCCGCACAAGCCGGCCATGGCGCGGTCGCGGTAAGCGGCTTTCGTCGGTACGGAGCCAGGCTCGACTCCGACACCGCCGATTCCGCGCGCTCAGAGCGCGGAATCGGGGGGTGTCGGAGTCGAGCCTGGCTCCGTACCGACGAACGATTTCAGGCCCTATCTGCGATCGCGATTTCGGCGTAGGTTGAAAGACATGCAACAAATCCTCCTTGCAGCCCTTTCGTCTGCCCTGTTGGCCGTGACGGCGTCCGCGCAGACCACGTGGTACGTCGACTTGAACGCGACCCCACCTGGGAACGGCTCGCAAGCGAGTCCTTTCACGGCGATCCAGCCCGCGCTCTCGAACGCCGCGCTCCAGAACGGCGACACGGTGCTCGTCGCTCCGGGTGTTTACGCCGAGCAGATCCTCTTCGTCACCGGCAAGGGAGTGACCCTGCTTGCGCCGGGCGGCCCAGCGGTGACGCGAATCGAGCCCAATGCTCCGGGAACGCACATCCCTTGGGTCGTCGAGCAAAATTTCGCCATCCCGAACTGCACGATCGAAGGCTTCACCATCAGCGGGGACAAAGTCGCCAGCTCTGTCGGCGTGCGCAGCGCCGGTCTGTACGTGCGCCATTGCGTAGTGATCGGAAACAAGAAGGCGACGCCAGGCGCGAGCGCCTTCCCGGGCGCTGGGCTCTTGTGCGAATGGGACTTGTTCGCCGAGAACTGCACCGTAAGCGCCAACTTCAGCGGCACAACGCTGGGCCAAGCCGGCTTCGGCTTATTCGCGCGCGATTCAATCTTCCAAGGCAACACGGTTGACCTCGACTCGTTCACTGCCAACAACTCCAGCATCTCCTACTCACTCGTCGGAAACCTCTCCACTGGAGGCATTGGGAATATCGTCGGCAATCCGGCGTTCTGGAGTTCACCGACGAGGGACTATCACTTGATGTCCACTTCGCCGTGCATCGACGCCGGCAATCCTGCGAGCCCGCTCGATCCGGACGGAACGCGCGCGGACATGGGCGCGCTGCCGTTCGATACGACCTACATCCCTGCGCCGTTCGTTTATTGCACGGCGAAACTCAACTCCTGCGGCCAACTCCCTGCGATCAGTTTCGTGGGCGCGCCGCACGCGGGCGCAACCAGCGGCTTCACGATCTCGACCACGGGCGCGCGCCAGGGCAAGCCAGGTCTCTTGTTGTATTCAGGCGTTGGTCCGGGGCAGAGTTCCTTCAGCGGCGGAACCCTGTGCCTCGCCGCGCAGAGCATTCGGCGCGGCATCCCGGTCGTCGCCACCGGCGGCTCGGGTGGCGCGGCCTGCGACGCGGTGCTGAGCATCGACTGGGCCGCGTTCGCCTCTGGACAGCTCGGTGGTACACCTCATCCGGTCCTGACCTCGATCGGTCGTCGCATCGACGTCCAGTGGTGGGGCCGCGACCATCCCACGAACGGCGTCCTGCTCTCCGCAGCGATCCAATACGGGGTTGCTCCGTAGCGCGCGACGGCCGCGGGTGCTCAGGTCCTCGCGACCAGCAACTCCTCCGAGTTGTTCGGTGGCCGAAGTCCATCCGTCCGGCCCGAGAAATAGCGCTGGGCAAGATCGGCAGCCGACACGTGCTGGACATCTCGAAAGCCGGCTTCGCGAGCCAGCGCGAGCATCTCCGCTGGCTTGAAGAAGCTCACGAAGGGCGTGCCGCTGGATCGCGCTCCGGCTGCTGCTCGCTCGATCCCCGGGCGCAGCTCGGCGTCAGCCATCTCGATCGGAAGCATGAACGACATGGCGAGTGTGGAGCCCGGTGCAAGCGCAGCGACTTGGCGCAGCGTGGCCATGATCGCGTCGCGGGTCAGGTACATGCTGACGCCGGTGGACGCCACGATCGCCGGGCGCGTGGAGTCGAAACCCGAGGCGGTCAGTTGCTCCCACCACGAGTCGCCCGCTGCGAAGTCGACGGGCACGAATCGCAAGAACGACGGGATGCCGTAGCCGAGCTCGACGAGGCGTTGCCGCTTCCAAGCCTGGGGGCCGGGCCGGTCGACCTCGAACACCAGGAGACGCGAAGCGAGCTCTGGTCGACGCTGAGCGAAGGTGTCCAGACCTGCCCCGAGGATGACGTACTGCCCGACTCCGCGCGTGGATTCTTCCACGACCAGATCCTCGACGAAGCGAGCACGAGCCACGATGGAAGCGCGGAAGGGGCTCGTGAATGAGCTCATGTCGGGCCGGTCGCGCCATCCTTCGTCGGGACCCGCGAGCTTCAGGCCGACCTCGTCTTCGAACACGTGGGGCAGCGGATCGGCTTGTACGTGCAGCGCCCGCCACAAGGCAACGCGCACCGCCGTGCTATCGGGCTCAGCGTTCATTTTTCCGGGGATGGAAATCGGCCAATGACTTCTCACTCCGGACAGATCGTGAACTCGAGCCCTGGCGAAAGTTGCACGTTGTTCGGCGGCGCAAATCCAGGATCGCGGCCGAGGAACTGGCAATCGACGACCGTACCGCAGATCGATAGGAAGGGATCCGGAGTCCCGCCGAGCAATCCTGCGCGGAAGGCATTCATGTCGAGTCGGAAAGCACCCGAGCAGTCGATCGCCGGGAGGCCAGTCCCGCCCGAGTTCAGTCCTTGGACGCGCGCCAGTGGCGCACGGACGCAGAGCGTTCCACCCGCGAATGGCAGAGCCGTTCGTCCGCTGGAGCCA
>Ga0193706_1001384_pt1 | contig 10907 bp, 8 predicted proteins | sample U3c1metaG_FD_160130 | JGI IMG/M metagenome (GOLD analysis project Ga0193706, IMG submission 160130) | Soil microbial communities from a riparian zone of the East river system, Colorado, United States - U3c1 | ecosystem: Environmental > Terrestrial > Soil > Riparian zone | place: USA: East River... | reverse complement strand
GTGCGGCGTTGATCGTGGTTGGGGTCGATTGCTGGCGTGGCTTGCGCGCTTGGCGATCAAGGGGGAAGCGATGAGCGCATCACATCAGCATGAAAGCGACCGGGGCGTGAGTCGCCGAGACGGCGGTCGTCTACCACGACGACTACCGCGTGACGGAGGCGTTCTTCAGCTCGCCGCCAGCCTAGACGCGTCGTGGCGGAGCAGGTGCCGGAGGAGCGGGCCTACGAGGCCCGCTCCAGCACCACCACGGGGATCTCGCGATCCGTCCGCTCCTGGTACGCGTCGTAGTCGGGCCAGACCGCCGCCATCTTGCGCCACATCTCCGGCTTCTCCTGCGGCGTGGCGTCGCGCGCGCGGGCTCTGAAGACGTCGCCTCTGACCTGCACCTGAACGTCCGGCTCGGCCCGCAGGTTGACGTACCAGCCCGGCGGCGTATCGGTCCCGCCCCGAGACGCGACGATCAGGTAGTCGTCGCCGTGAGGCTCGAAGATCAAGGGCGTGATGCGCTCGAGGCCGCTCTTGCGGCCTCTCGTCGTCAGCAGCAGGATGCGCGTGTCGCGCTGCCAGCGGTAGCCCTCCTCCCCGTCGGTCGCGCGGTAGCGGTTGACGTGCTCCTGTCCGAACAGCATGGCTGCCTCCTAGCACCATCTAGCCTCGATCGCTTTGAATCTAGCGTGCGGGCACGCCAGCTCGCCCCACCTGAGACCATCAACGCATGACCGACTTCCTGGTCAAGCGCGACGACCTTCGCGACTGCCGCGTCGCCGAGTCCGACGTGCCGGAGATCGACTCCGGTCAGGCGCTGCTGCGGGTCCACACCTTCGGGCTGACCGCGAACAACGTCACGTATGCGGTGTTCGGCGACGCGATGCACTACTGGGACTTCTTCCCGGCGGCCGACGGCTGGGGCCGTCTCCCGATGTGGGGCTTCGCCGAGGTCGAGCAGAGCAACGCGGAGGACGTCGAGCCCGGCACTCGCCTGTACGGGTACCTGCCCTCCTCCTCGCATCTGGTCGTCACCCCCACGCGCGCCGGCGAGGGCAGCTTCGTCGACGCCTCGCCGCATCGAGCGGCGCTGCCCTCGGCGTATCACCGCTACCTGGCGACCGGGGCCGACCCCTTCTACGCGGCCGACACCGAGGCGATGCAGATGCTGCTGCGCCCGCTCTTCTTCACGTCGTTCCTGATCGACGACCAGCTCGCCGACGAGGGACTCACCGCGCGCGGGCCGATCGTCATCGCCAGCGCGTCGAGCAAGACCGCGATCGCCGCGGCCTTCCTGCTCGCACAGCGCGAGGAGGTCGAGCTGATCGGGCTCACCTCTCCCGGCAACGTCGCGTTCGTCGAGGGGCTCGGGATCTACGACCGCGCCGTCGCCTACGACGCGATCTCCTCGCTCGACGCCGCCCCGGCCACGTTCGTGGACATCGCCGGCGACGGCGACGTGCGCCGCGCAGTGCACACGCACTACGGCGACGAGCTCGTCCACAGCGTGGCGGTCGGGATGACCCACTGGGAGGCGCTGAGAGCCGGCGCCGGCGAGCTGCCGGGGCCGCCACCGCGGTTCTTCTTCGCCCCCGACCGTGTCGTCAAGCGCTCCAGAGACTGGGGTCGCCTCGAGCTGGAGACGAGAGTCGCCGACGCCTGGCACCCCTTCTGCGAATGGATCGCCGGCTGGCTGGAGCCGATCCCGGGCGAGGGCTTCGAGGCCGTCCGCGACGCCTACGTCGACGTGCTCGAGGGCCGCGTCGAGCCGGCCCGCGCGCACGTGCTGACGCTCACGTAGCCACGAGCACGCGCCGCTCCCGCACCGCGTGGATCCGGCGCCAGGCGTGCTCCTCGGCGACCGCGCCCGGGAGCCGGCCGTCGTCGCGGGCCTCGAGCAGCACCGCGTGGGTGCGGTCGCGGGCGCGCGTCAGCGCGTCGGCCAAGCGCGCGACGTCCCGCTCGCCGCGCCGCTCGCAGTCGGCGTGGATCAGGCCGCCGCAGTTGGCGAGGAAGTCGGGCACGTAGAGCACGTCGCGGCGCGCGAGCGCGGCTGCCGCGCGCTCGTCGGTCAACGGGTTGTTGGCGGAGCCGCAGACGACGCGGCAGCGCACGGCGGACGCGACCGCCTCGTCGACCATCCCGCCGACCGCGCACGGGGCGAGCACGTCGAGCCGGCGCGCGAGCAGCTCGTCCGCGCCGGCGACGATCTCGACGCCGAGCGCCGCGGCGCTCCGACAGGGCTCCGCGACCGGGTCGGTGCCGACCACGCGGGCGCCGGCCTCCAGCAGGCGCTCGGCGAGACGGGCGCCAACCTTGCCGAGCCCGATCACGCCCACGACGCGGCCGGTCAGCGCGTCGTCGCCGTCGAGCACGTCGAGCGCGGCGGCCATCGCGCCGAGCACGGTGCGCGCGGTCGACGGCGACGGGTCGCCGCCGAGGCCGCCCCGCCGCGTGGTGCCGACGACGTGGTTCGTGTGCTCGGCGATCAGGTCCATGTCCGCGGTCGTGGTGCCGAGGTCCTCGGCCGTGACGTAGGCGCCGTCCAGCCGCTCCACCTCCCGCGCCAGCGCGCGCAGCCGGGCACCGCGCCGTGCCGTGTCCTCGGTGCCGGTCCCGTCGTCCACCATGACCGCCTTGCCGCCGCCAAGGTCGAGGCCGGCCGCGGACGCCTTGAGCGTCATCGCGCGCGAGAGCCGCAGCGCGTCGTCGAGCGCCTCCGGCAGGCCGCCCTCGTAGCGCCGGATGCGCAGGCCGCCGAGCGCCGGCCCGAGCACGGTCGAGTGGATCGCGATCGCCGCCTGCAAGCCGCAGTCGGCGTCCTGCACGAGCTGGACGCGCTCGTGCTCCCAGGCCAGCGATCGCAGCAGTGCGTCGCCCAAGTCGGTCATCGTGCGTCCTCCTCCTCGGTCGCGAGCAGTCGGTCGCGCAGCTCGGCGCCGCGCGTGCGGAAGCGCTCGACGCCGGCGAGCTTGATCCGCTCGTAGCCGCGCACGAGCTCCGGCAGCGCGGCGATCTCCAGCGCGACCGGGAGCGTGGCGGGCGTGAGCCGCTCGAGCGCGAGATCGACGAGCGCCAGGTACTCGCCCGGCAGCGCGCGCTCGACGCAACGCACCTGCGTGGCGCCGAACGGGTCGAGCGGCGTGCCGCGCAGCACGCGCGCGCGCCGCAGCAGCCGGAACGCCGGCACGAACCAGCGGCCGAGCTTCAGCTTGCGTCTCATGCCCAGCGCGCGCAGCAGCGGCGGGTGCAGGTGGAAGCGGATCTGCGCGTCGCGCGGCAGCTCCGCGAGGCCCTCGAGCTGCAGCCGCGCGACCTCGTACTCGTCCTTGTACGCCGTCAGCTTGTGCAGCCCGCGCGCGACGCCCTCCGCGAGCGCGGTGCTGCCGGGGATCTGCTGGTCCTCGCGCGCGTGCACGCGCGCGAGCGTCTCCGCGTAGCGGGTCGCGGGACGCATGCCGCCCCAGCCGATCAGGTCCGGCACGCGGACCTCCAGCAGCCGGCGCAGCTCGCCCTCGGCCGGCGCGGCGCGGTCGACGAGCCGGCGGGCGCGCGCGTCGAGGTGCGGCACCGAAGGCCGCCCGTCGAGCTCCGCGGTCACGCTGTCGGGGTCGACGACCCACGCGCGGCCCCAGGCGAGCGCCGCGAGGTTGCGCTCGACCGCCACGCCGTTGAGGCGGAACGCCTCCTCCAGCGCGTCGCGCGAGACGGGCAGAAGCCCGCGCTGCAGCGCGGCGCCGAGCACGACGACGTTCGCGGGAATCGCGTCGCCGAGCAGCGTCTCGGCGATCCGGCGCGCGTCGAGCCAGACGTTCTCGCCGGCGCGCGTGGTGGCGTCGATCGCCGCGTGCGCCGCGCCGGCGTCGAGCGCCGGCGCGTCGACGTCGATCGCCTGGCGCCCGGTCGGGGCGACGCTCTCGGACACGATCGCGACCGTGCGCCGCGGGTCGGCGACACGCAGGTTCGCCGGGCCGGCGGCGCCGAGCAGGTCGAGACCGAGCAGCACGTCCGCTGCGGCGCTCGGCACGGTCACGCCGTCGGCGAGCGGCGCGCGCGTGAGGCGAACGTCGGAGACGACCGGGCCCGCCTTCTGCGACAGGCCGGTCTGGTCGAGCCCGCTTGCGTGGCGGCCGTCGAGCAGCGCCGCCATCCCGAGCACCTGGCTGACCATCACGACGCCGGTGCCGCCGACGCCGACCAGGCGCACGCGCACGTCGTCGGCGGTCGCGAGCTGCGGCTCGGGCAGGTCCACCGCGGGCAGGCGCGGGGCGGCGGGGCGGGCGGCGCCGGCGGTCGCGGGCGGGATCACGGTCAGGAACGACGGGCAGTCGCCCTCCAGGCACGAGTAGTCCTTGTTGCACGAGGACTGGTTGATGCGCGTCTTGCGCCCGAACTCCGTGTCGACCGGCTCGACCGACAGGCAGCCGGACTTCTCGCCGCAGTCGCCGCAGCCCTCGCACACGCGCTCGTTGATGACGACGCGCTGCGGCGGCTCGGGCGCCTTGCCGCGCTTGCGCGCGCGCCGCAGCTCGGCCGCGCACGCCTGGTCGTGCAGCAGGACGGTCACGCCCGGAACCTTCGAGAGCTCCTTCTGCGTGCGCAGCATCGTCGAGCGGTCGCGCAGCTCGACGCCGGCCGGCAGCGCGACGCCGTCGTAGCGCCCGGGATCCTCGGTCGTGACGACGATCCGTCTGACGCCCTCGGCGGCGAGGCTGCGCGCGAGCGCCGGCACGTCCATGCCGCCCGGCACGTCCTGGCCGCCCGTCATCGCGACGGTGCCGTTGTACAGCAGCTTGTACGTGACGTTCAGCCCGGCCGCGACGGCGGCGCGGATCGCGACCGACCCGGAGTGGTGGAAGGTGCCGTCGCCGATGTTCTGCGTGAAGTGCGGCACGTCGACGAACGGCGCGGCGCCGATCCACTGCGCGCCCTCGCCGCCCATCTGCGTGATGCCCTTGACGTCGCCGTGGCCGCGCGGCGCGAGCAGCACCATCGTGTGGCAGCCGATGCCCGCGCCGACGACCGTGTCGTCGGTCGCCGCGAGCGAGCTGTTGTGCGGGCAGCCGGAGCAGAAGAACGGCGTGCGCGCAGCGCCCAGCTCGGCGGCGGGGCGCGCGGCGACGGCGGCCAGTTCTTCGAGGCGCGCGCGCACGCGCGGCAGCAGCCGCTCACGCACGTGCGACGGGAACTCGTCCGCGCGAGCCAGCAGGCGCCCACCGAGCAGCCGCGCAATCGCGTCGGCGTCGAGCGCGCCGTGCGGCGGCACGAGCGGCGCCCCGCGCTCGTCCCGCTGCCCGAGCACGCGCGGCTGGTCGGGGCCGCCGTAGAGCGCGTCCTTCACGAGCCGCTCCAGGAACGGCCCCTTCTCCTCGACCACGAGGATCTCGTCGAGCCCGCGCGCGAAGGCGCGCAGCGCGTCCTCGTCGAGCGGGAAGAGCATGCCGAGCTGCAGCAGCCGCACGGGCGCGTCGTCGTCGAGACCGAGGTCGGCGAGCGCACGCTGGACGTCGTGCGCCGTCGCGCCCGCGGCGACGATCCCGAGCCGCGCTCCGGGCGCGTCGTGCACGATGCGGTTGAGGTCGTTGGTGCGCGCGTAGCGCTTGGCCAGCTCCAGCCGCACCTCGACGAGGCTGCGCTCCATCTCCAGCGACGGCGGCGCCAGCAGGTGCGCGGACGGCCGGTGCACGTACGGCGCGCCCTCCCACTCGAGCAGCGGCATGCTCGGCGTCACGCGGTCGAGGCCGACCTCGACCGTGCCGGCCGCGTCGGCGACGTTCGTGACGATCTTCAAGGCAGACCACAGGCCGGAGGCGCGCGAGCAGGCGATCGCGTGGCGGCCGAGATCGAGCGCCTCCTGCACGCTGCCGGGCGCGAGCACCGGCACGCGCAAGGCGGTCAGCAGCTGCTCGGACGCGCTGGGGATCGTGGACGACTTGCAGCCGGGGTCGTCGCCGCACAGCGCGATCACGCCGCCGCGCGGGTCGGTGCCGACGTAGTTGCCGTGGCGTATCGCGTCGGCGGCGCGGTCCACGCCCGGCGCCTTGCCGTACCAGACGCCGACCACGCCGTCGAAGCGCGGGCGCGGCAGCGTGCCGGCGAGCTGCGAGCCCCAGGCAGCGGTCGCGCCCAGCTCCTCGTTGACCGCCGGCCGCAGCACGACGTCGTGCTGCGCGGCGAGCGGGCCGAGGCCGGCGGCCTCCTTGTCGAAGCCGGCGAGCGGGGAGCCCGGGTAGCCGGAGACGAGCGTCGCGGTGCGCAGGCCGGCACGCGCGTCGGCGCGGTGCTGGTCGAGCAGCACGCGCACGAGCGCCTGGATGCCGGTCATGAAGACGCGGCCCTCGTCGAGCTCGTAGCGATCGGCGAGCGAGGGTCGGCGAGCGGTCCGAGCCCTCTCTACCGTACCCTGACCACTCATGGTCATATTTTGTACCATTAATGGTCCCCTGAAAACGGTAAGTTGTCAGGATGGAGCCCTTCTCCCCGGTCGCCCCCCGCCGCACGTTCGAGGGCGCCGTCGAGCAGATCGCCGAGCGGATCCGTCACGGCGACCTCGCCGAGGGGGAGCGGCTGCCGTCGGAGCGCGACCTCGCGGCCGCGATGCAGATCAGCCGACCGACCCTGCGCGAGGCGGTGCGCGTGCTCGCCGAAGCGGGCGTCGTCGCCGTCCGGCCGGGCTCGAGCGGCGGCACCTTCGTCGCCTCCGACTACGTACCGCTCGAGCTGCTGCGCTCGAAGTCCGACCTGCGCCTCGGCGAGGTCGCCGGCGTGCTGGAGGCGCGCCGCATGATCGAGCCGCGCGTCGCCCAGCTCGCCGCCGTCAACGCGCGCGAGGACGACTTCGCGCACCTCCGGCGGATCATCGACGCGCAGCGGGCGCTGCTCGCCGAGGGCGACGTGCTCGAGCACGAGGACCGCTTCCTGCAGCTCGACACGCAGTTCCACGTCCGCATCGCGCGCTCGACCGGCAACAGCACGATCGTCTCGCTCATGCGCACGCTGCTGCGGCGCCTGGAGATCGCGCGCGACCTCGCGATGCACGAGCCGCCCGTCGCGCCGTGGGTGCTGGAGATCCACGAGCGCACGCTCGCCGCCATCCGCTCCGCCGACCACGACCGCATCGAGCAGGTGATGGACGAGCACCTCGCGGCGATGGAGCGCGCGTGGGAGCGCGCCACCGACCGCGTGCTCGTGCGGCCGGTCCCGGACTTCCTGCGGCCGCTGGCGGAGCGGGGGCGGGACGGCGGTCGGCCCGCCGTGCGCGATCACAGATGACGGCTGTAGATCGCCGGGTGGGCCGGCGCTAACGTGCCTGACATGGCCCGCAAGCAGACGCTCACACAGCAGTACCCGCCTCAGGTGCGGAAGCTCATCGCCGAAGGCGCGGCACGTCCGCCGCAGGGGCGGCTGAGCGACGTGCTGGCCAGGATCGGGCCGCGCGACGGCCCCATCGGAGACGCGGGCACGCGCGCGCTGCAGGAGCAGCGCGGCGACCGTGCCTAGCGGCGCCGGCGGAGTCCTCTACCTCGACAGCTCCGCCGTGGTGAAGCTCGCCGTGCGCGAGACGGAGACGGCTGCACTCGCAGCCGAGCTCGTCCGCTGGCCGCTGTGTGCAACCAGTTCGATCACCGCCGTCGAGGTGACACGCGCGACCGCGCGGGCGCGACAGCAACAGCGGGGTGTGCTCGCGCTGCGGGACGTGCGCGGGCTCTTGGCCAAGACCGTGGAGGTAACCCTGACCGATCACGTGCGCAGGGCCGCGTGCACGCTGGCTCCGCCGGAGCTGCGAGCCCTCGATGCCATCCACGTTGCAACCGCTCTCGCACTCGGAGCCGATCTCGCCGCCGTCGTCACATACGACGTCCGCATGCAGCGCGCTGCCGAAAGCTGTCGGCTGCGTGTGCTGGCACCGACCTAGTGAGGTTTCGTTGACATCCAAGCCCGACAGCACGACGAGCCCCGGCCCCTCGAAGCGGTTCTTGCCGAGGTCGAGCACGTAGCCGCGCGTGGACATGGCGAGCGCACGGCGCGCGTTCTGCTCGACCATCAGGACCGTCACGCCCGCGCGGTTGATCTCGGCGACCTTGTCGAACACGGCGTCGACGGACGCCGGCGCGAGGCCGGCCGACGGCTCGTCGAGCAGCAAGATCTCCGGGTCGGGCATCAGCGCGCGGGCCATCGCGACCATCTGGCGCTCGCCGCCCGACATCGTGCCCACGACCTGATGGCGGCGCTCCGCCAGGCGCGGGAACATCCCCTCCATCGCCCGCATCCTCTCGCGCACGTCCACGCCCGGCCGCGCGAGCGCGCCCAGCTCCAGGTTCTCCTCCACCGTCAGGCTCGGGAAGACGTTGTCGAGCTGCGGCACGTAGCTGACGCCGGCGCGCGCGATCGCGTGCGTCTTGGCCCCCGCGACGTCGGCGCCGCGCAGCACGATCCGGCCCGCGCGCGGACGCAGCAGGCCGAACACCGTCTTCAGCAGCGTCGACTTGCCGGCGCCGTTGGGCCCGACGATCGTCACCACCTCGCCCGCGCGCAACTCGAAGTCGACGCCGCCGAGGATGTCGACCTCCGGCACGTAGCCGGCGACGACGCCGTCAGTCCGCAGCAGGACCTCGCCGTTCGCGGGCGCGGGCGCGGGCCCGGCAGGCCCTTCGGCGGCGGCGCTCATCGCGTCCCTCCCGGCGAGCCGAGATAGGCGTCGATCACGCGCTGATCCGCTCGCACCGCCGCGGGGTCGCCCTCCGCGATCACCTTGCCCTCGGCCATCACGACGATGCGGTCCGAGTGGCCCATCACAACGTCCATGTCGTGCTCGATGAAGAGGAACGTCATGCCGTCGCGCTCGCGCAGCGCGTGCATGTGGTCGAGCAGGCGCGCGCCGAGCGTCGGGTTGACGCCGGCCATCGGCTCGTCGAGCAGCACGAGCCGCGGCTCGGCCATCAGCACGCGCGCCAGCTCGAGCAGCTTGCGCTGGCCGCCCGACAGCGTGCCGGCGTAGGCATCCGCATGCTCGCGCAGGCCGAACGTCTCCAGCAACTCGTGCGCGCGCACGAGCACCTCGCGCTCGCGCCGGCGCGCAGCGGGCGCGCGCGCCAGCAGCGTCAGGATCCGCTCTCCCGGCTGCCGCGGCGCGGCGAGCGTCATGTTGTCGATCACCGGCATCGCCGTCAGCGCCTTCGTGATCTGGAACGTGCGCACCATGCCGCGGCGCGCGAGCGCGTAGGCGGGGCGGCCGAAGACCGAGCGCCCGTCGTAGACGACATCGCCCGCGTCGCCGCGCTGGAAGCCGGTGACGACGTTGAAGAGCGTCGTCTTGCCGGCGCCGTTCGGACCGATCAGGGCGGTGATCGAGCCGCGCCGCACGGCGAAGGCGGCGCCGTCGATCGCGGCCACGCCGCCGAAGCGCTTCACGACGCCGCGCACCTCGAGGATCGCGTCGGGCGCCTGCTCCGCGCGCGGCGCCTCGGCGCCCGGCTGCGGCGAGGTCGCGGGCTCAGTCATGCAGCACCATCTCCTGGCGCTTGCCGAGGATCCCCTGCGGGCGCAGCGCGACGAGCAGGATCAGTGCGAGGCCGACGATCACGAAGCGCAGCGCCGCCACCTTCTCCGCCGCCAGCGGCAGGTCGATGAAGCGCGTCGCCTCCAGCAGCGTCCACATGATCAGCGCCCCGATCGCCACGCCGAGGTAGCTCGCCAGCCCGCCCAGCACGAGGATCGTGAAGCCGATGAACGTGAACAGCGGCTCGAACGACGACGGCTCGATGAACGCGAGGTTCAGCGCGAGGAACCAGCCGGCGATCGCGCCCAGGGCGGCGGCGATCGCGATCGACTGCAGCTTGTACGCGTAGACGTTCTTGCCGAGTGCGCGGGCCGCGTCCTCGTCCTCGCGGATCGCGCGCAGCACGCGCCCCCACGGCGTGCGCTGCAGCAGCATCATCAGCCCGGTCAGCACGGCCACGGTCAACCACACGACGATCAACAGCGGCAGCAGGAACTGGTCCTGCACGCTCGCCGGCAGCCAGCCGAGGATCGTGTCGGACACGTCGAGCCATGCGTCGTCGAAGCCGAGCAGCCCCTGGCTGCCGCCCGTCAGCCCGCGCGCGTTGACGGCGACGTAGCGCACGATCTCCGCGAACGCGATCGTCGCGATCGCGAAGTAGTCGGCGCGCAATCGCAGCGACGGCAGGCCGATCAGCACGCCGGCGGTCATCGCGACGACGATCGAGGCCGCCATCGCCGCCCACATCGACCAGCCCGCTCTCACGACGAGGATCCCCATCGTGTAGGCGCCGATCGCCATGAAGCCGGCCTGGCCGAAGTTGAAGATCCCGGTGAAGCCGACGTTGAGCTGCAGGCCGAGCGTGAAGATCGCGTAGACGCCCGCGAGGACGCCGACGCCGATCCAGAAGTCGGCCGCGGTGAGCGCGTCGAAGCTGACGGCGAGGACGGTCACGAGATCCGCTCCGCGCGTCCGAACAGGCCCTGCGGGCGGACGATCAGGACGAGGATCAGGATCGCGAAGCCGACCGCGACCTTCCAGCGCGCGTCGATCACGAGCGTCGACCACTCCTGCACGATCCCCAGCAGCAGCCCGCCCGCGAGTGCGCCGTAGGCGTTGCCGATGCCGCCAAGGATCACCGCCGCGAACAGGCTCAGCAGCAGGAAGAAGCCGAGGTTCGGCGTCATCGTGCCGATCGCCGCCGTGTAGAAGACGCCGGCGAGGCCGGCGAGGCCGGCGGCGAAGATCCACGTGATGATCACGACGCGGTCGGTGTCGATGCCGGCGACCTCGGCGAGCTTGAAGTCGTCCGCCAGCGCACGCATCTGACGCCCGAGCGAGGTGAACCGCAGCACCGAGGCGACCGCGACGATCGTCGCGATCCCGACCACGACCACGATCAGCTCGGTGCGGCCGATCCGCA
>Ga0193706_1001383_pt1 | contig 10908 bp, 6 predicted proteins | sample U3c1metaG_FD_160130 | JGI IMG/M metagenome (GOLD analysis project Ga0193706, IMG submission 160130) | Soil microbial communities from a riparian zone of the East river system, Colorado, United States - U3c1 | ecosystem: Environmental > Terrestrial > Soil > Riparian zone | place: USA: East River... | reverse complement strand
ACCAGCTGCTGCCCAACGCCTCCAAACCGCTCGATCGGCTGCATGCCATCGCACACGCGAACATCGCCCAGCACCTGCTCTTGCTGAATAAGAAGGAGCGCGCGCTGACCGTGATCGAGTCGCTCACCACGAACCCGCCCTTGGACTCCGACCCGGTGGTCGAGGGCTCGAGCGCGCAGGCGTTCGCGCGTCGCGAGCTCATGGTCGGCAACACCGCCCAAGCGCTCAGCTTCTACACGGACGCTCTGGCGCACCTCCAAGTCGCAGGCGACGCGCGACAGGTGTGCATGGCACAGGTCAACCGCGGCTGGCTCCTCGCGCAGCTCGGCCAATACACCGAGTCGCAGAACGTGCTGCGGCAATCCGCGGCCGCTGCCAAGCGCCTCGGCCTGCACGGGGTGGGCGCCAACGCGCTCGTCGAGCTCGGCTTTGCGCTGGCCAACCTCGGCCGGCATCGCGAAGCGATCGCCATCGCCCGCGAGGGCATCGAAGCGCTCTCGGCGAACGAATACGCCGCACAGGCCGGCCAGGCGCGCATCTACATCTCACGCTTCTTGTACATGGTGGGCGACTTCCCGGCCGCCGAGCGCGAAGCCCGCGCCGCCCTCGGACAAACCAGCGACATCCCGACATTTCGCGCCAAAGCGCTGGCATCGCTCGCACAAGCACTCACCGTGCTCGGCAATCATCGAGAAGCGCTGGTCGCGGCGAGCCAGGCTCTGGAAGTGCTGGACGCGGTGGCGGGCGTCGACGACTGGGATGCGTTCGTGCGCTTGGTTCACGCGGAAGCCGTGCAAGCTGCTGGGGACACCGAAAACGCGCGGCTCTTGCTGCGCGGAGCGCGTGATCGCTTGCTGGAGCGCGCGGCCCGCATCGACTCGCTGGCATTGCGGCAGAGCTTCCTCGAACAGGTTCCCGAGAACTCGCGAACCCTGCAGCTCGCCGCCAGCGACGCAGCCGAATAACAGTCGCCGTCGCTCGCACGCGAACGCTAGCGTCCTGATTCGAAACAGGCGGGACGTCGGACGTGGCTCATGCTCCCGAACAGAGACGCGAGCCTGCTCCGAAACGCGGCTATTGCTCGAATGATGCAACACCTGTCGTTTCGCTCCTCGCGCACGACAGAAAAATTCGAGCTTCTACGGGCTGTTTCGAACTCCGCCGGATTGAGCGCGCTGCCAGTTCGGGCAACGCGTATTTCGCCTCACCCTCTCCGATATCACTCTCCGATATCACGCCTTCGATTCGGCTACGTGCTCCGGCGGCATCCAACAAGGAATCGGCTCTTTGATGCGGCGAGCTCGGAAATTCATCAGACGCTGCAGGAGCTGCACGGTGACGCGCTGACCACGACTCACGAGCAGTGTGCCCGACTCGAGCGTCACGTCCGTGGCGAATATCATCCCAGGCCGCAGGTCCCGCAGGGTCAGAGATCGAACTCTCGAGGCGCCGTTTTCGCATTCCTTGCGCAAGGCTTCCACGACATCGCTGCCGTAGAGTGCGGCGGATTGCTGCAGGATCCTGAGCGCGCCTTCCGGCGAGCCTTCGCGGGCCTCGGCGACGCTGAAGTCGTGGAGCGCGCGTAGAATTCGCGCGCCGATCGGAGGTAGTGCTCTCGAGCCCTGTCCTCGCTCGGCTCCCGGAAGCCACAGGTGCTGGTGGTCAAGTACGTCTTTTACGCTTTCCAGGCGAGGAATGTGCGCGAGCACGCGCTCGGCGACGGCTGGCACCTGAGCCAGCATCTCGACCGCCGCAGCATCGAGCACTTCGCCGCGGTTCAACTTTGCCGTCACGTCGTTGGGCAAGACAACGTAGCCGACCGTGGCCAGCATGCACGCCACCTCGACGTGCCAGGGATCGGGAACGCCCAGTCGCTCGGCGATGGCGCGGGCGCGCTCGTAGCGCTGCGGTCCGCGGCCGAACGCTTCTGGATGTGCGAGCGCGAGCACCTCGGTTAGCGCGCGCACGCTGCCGACGAGCGTCTGCTCGAGAAGGACCTTCTCGGCCGTGATCAGGCGGTGGTGCGCGACCGCGTTCTCGAGTGCCGAAATCAGCGTGTGCTGGCCACAAGGCTTGGCCAGGAAGCGAAAAATCTGGCCCTCGTTCACCGCTGCGATCGCCGCGTCCATGTCGCTTTGGCCGGTGAGCAGGACCCGCACCGTGTCGGGTGCGAGCCTGAGGAATTCGGCCAGCAGTACGGCGCCGGTCATCCTCGGCATGCGCATATCCGAGAGCACGACGTCGAATCTCTCGCCGCGCGTCACGCGCGACAGCGCCTCTTCTCCACTGCTCGCAGTAGTGACTTCGAACTTGCCGAATAGTAAACGCTGGAGCCCCTCGAGAATTCTGGGCTCATCGTCGACGCACAGAACGCTGCCCATCGTCATGCTGGTTCCCCCTGAGCATCGGGTGAGCTGAAGCCCGGAGTTTCAGGCGTATCGCCCGCGTGCGGAAGCGCGACATGGAAGGTCGTTCCAACGCCCGTCTCGGTGTCAAACGTCAAGCTGCCCTGGTGTTTCTCGACGACGATCATCCGGGCCATCGTCAGCCCTTGCCCGATACCTTTGCCGACTTCCTTGGTCGTGAAGAAAGGGTCGAAGATCTTCGAACGCAGATCCTCGGGTATGCCGGTTCCCGTGTCACTGATGCTCACCACCACCTTGTCTTGCAGAGCGCGCGTGGTGATTTTGATCCGGCCGCGTTGACCGGTACGCGCGCAGACATCTGCTATCGAGTGCGCCGCGTTGAGCAGTAGATTCAGGAAAACCTGTTTGAGGTCCCCTGGGTAGCAAAGAACGCGAGGTAATGTCCCCAAGTCGAGCTCGACGTCCGCGACGTACTTCAGCTCGTTGTTCGACACGCTGAGCGTGTTGGTCAGCTCGAAATTGATGTCCGCCTCACAGCGCTCGCCCTGGTCCGGATGGCCGAACTCCGTCAGTGCACGAACCAGCGCGGTCACGCGTGTCGTGCCCTCCTGGATGGCGTCGAGCGCGGGCCGCACGTTCTTGGAAACGAACGCCAGACCGGCTCTTGCTTCGGCGTCACGTATCTCCGCGACGTCGGCGGCGGACACAGCGCCGCCAGCGGCACGCTGCACGAATAGCTGATACTTGTCACATAGCGCCAGCACGTCCTCGAACGCCGCGCGAATGAAATGCATCTCGTCACCAATGAACTGAATTGGTGTATTGATCTCGTGAGCGATCCCCGACGCGAGCCGCCCGACGGATTCCAGTTTTTGCGCGTGTCGCAGCTCGAGCTCCAGGCGCTTCCGGTCCGTGATATCGCGGCTCACTCCAAGGGTTTTTTTCACCTGACCGTAGCTGTCGAAGATCGGTACCTTGACGGTGTGAACGGTCAGGACCTTGCCGTCGTGGCATGTGAGAGGCTCTTCCGGAATCTCCAGGCTACGTCCAGTCGAAAACACGTAGAGATCGTCTTTGACGTATTGCTGGGTGTGATCCGCCGCCGTGAACGGCGCATCGACGATGCCCTTCAGCTGCGTGACGGTCATCCCGTATGTCGCGAGGAAGGCCTTGTTGGCCCACTCCAGGCGTGAATGCTCACCTTTCAGGAACACCATGTCGGTCATGGCGTCCAGGATCTGTTGCAGCATGCCTTCGGCATCGCGGACTCTGCGCATGACGCTGGTCACGTCGATCGCAAATCCCGCGGTGCCCGGTTCCCCGCTGTCGTTCGGCCCCACGAGAGGAAACTTCGCGGAGTACCAGTGGCGTGTGCCGCCATCGTTGTCAGGAATTTCCTCGAAGACCTCCAGATTCTCGCCGGTGCGTCGCACCCGCTCGTCATGAGCGCTCAGAGCGGCCGCTACGTGCTTCGGCAAGAGCTCGGCGTCGGTCCGCCCTAGAATTTCGAGTGCCGGCCTTCCGATCGACTGCGCGGCCGCAGGATTTACGTACAGGTACCTGCCCGTGGCGTCCTTGTACCACCACGCGCCGGGAAGCTGGGACGCGAACGAACGGAAGTCAGCGAGCTCGGTTTCGGGGCATCCGCCTGCGCTCGAGAGAGCGGTTTGGAGCCCGGACAAATCGCTCATCGAGTTCCCCTCCAGGTCATGCGAGCACCTCGCGAACCTTTCGCGCGAGCGCCCCCGGTGTGATCGGTTTTTGAATGAATGCGACCGTCGACTCGAGAATACCGTGGCGCACGACGGCGTCGTCCGTGTAGCCAGACATGTACAGCACCTTCATCTCTGGTCGGATAGACACCAGGCGCTCGGCCAGCTGCCGGCCGCTCATTCTGGGCATCACCACGTCCGTCAACAGAAGGTGAATGGGTGCTTCGTACTGCTCGCAGAGCATGAGCGCATCCCCGCCGCTCTGCGCTTCGAGCACGTTGTAGCCATACTTGCGGAGTATGGTCCGCGTCAGAATCCGGACCCCTTCCTCGTCCTCGGCGAGCAGGATGGTTTCGGAGCCGCGGAGCGCTGACCGTTCCACTGGAGGGTTCGAGACGAGCGCGAGCCCGGATCGTTCCGCTCTGGGGAAATAGGCCTTGAAGGTCGTTCCCTTGCCGAGCTCGCTGTACACCCAAATGCTTCCGCCGCTCTGCCGGACGATTCCGAAAACGGTGGCGAGCCCGAGCCCCGTGCCCTTGCCGGCACCCTTCGTCGTAAAGAAAGGCTCGAACATGCGCGCCTGTGTCGCGGCGTCCATTCCGGTGCCGGTGTCGCTCACCGCCAGCATTACGTGCGGTCCCGGCACCACGCCCTCGCGCCCCGTGGCGTAGGTCTCGTCGAGGACCACTTCCGCCGTCTCGATCGTGAGCTTTCCACCCTGCGGCATGGCATCGCGAGCGTTGACCGTCAGGTTCATGATGACCTGTTCCATTTGCCCCGGATCCACCACGACCTTTCCAAGCGCGCGTCCACCGGCCACGGTCAGCTCCACATCCTCCCCGATCAGGCGCCGCAGCATCTTTTCCATGCTGCTCACGATTTCGCCGAGGTCCACGGTTCGCGGTTGCAGCACCTGCTGGCGGCTGAATGCCAGCAATTGTCGGGTCAGGTCCGCCGCGCGTTGACCTGCGCTCATGACTTCTTCGAGGTCGGCGCGCATCGGATCGCCTTCCTTCAGGTCTGTCGCGAGCAGCTCGCTGTAGCTGAGGACGATCGACAACAGATTATTGAAATCGTGCGCCACGCCTCCGGCAAGTAGCCCGACCGCTTCCATTTTCTGCGCCTGGCGAAGCTGCGCCTCGAGCGACGCCCCGGCCTCTTCGGCGATCTTTCGCTGAACGCCAACGGCAATGGCATCGGCGAGGGAACCCAGCCCCGTTTGCACCGGCTTACTCAGAGGGCGTCGGCCGCATATCACGACGACTCCAATTAGCTGCCCCGCAACCAGCAGCGGATATCCCGCAAAGCTGACGATCCCTTTGCGCCGCGTCCATTCCGGATCCATCACACGCGGATCGTTCAAAACGTCGTTCGTGAAGTACGGTTGCTGCTCTCGCACGATCGCGCCCAGCTCGAACTGGGGTACAGGAGGGGCGCCGCGCGGCGCTTCCACTTGCATCCCGGCACTTGCCTGCAGCTCGAGCTCGTTCGTCGTAGGACGTAGTATCCAGATCCGTGCTAGCGCCGCGTCCAGATGCGAGACCATGGCCTCCGCGCAGCGCTGGAGCATGTCGGGGAGCGCGTCGCCCAATGTGAGCGCCATCCCCGCTTCTGCGGTCAGCGCAGCGAGCCGTACGCGTTCGAGGAGATCGGTCTCGGCGCGTTTCTTCTCGGTCACGTCGATCACGATCGCGATGCCTTCCGAAGCGTCGAGCATGGCGGCGCCGACGAGCACCGATATCCGGCCACCGTCCTTCCTAATCAGCTCCTTCTCCCAGGGCAAAGCCACGCCATGGGCTTGGAGCTCCGTTTTCACGGCGTCATCCGCTGCCCAGCACTCCGGGGCGGTGATGTCCTTCCAGCTCACCCCGTTGTTTACGAGCTCCGCACGTGAGTATCCGAGCATTCGCGCTCCGACCTCGTTGATGTCGCGAATGCTTCCAAGTAGGTCGAAAATCACGATCAGGACGAGACTCGAGTCCCACAGCCGCATCAGACGGCCCTCGCTCACCCGCAGCGCCTCTTCCGACTTTTTGCGCTGGGTGACGTCCATCACCATCGCGAAGGAACCTTCGAAGGCGCCGGACTTGCCGAACACTGGCGCCGTTTCCAAAAGGACCCAGATCTGGCTGCCGTCCTTGCATTCGAGCTTGCCCTCCACCTGCAGGGAAGCGGTGCGGCTGCGCGCGATATCCCGGCTCGCGGCATCGCGCCAGTCCTCGGGCACGAGCTCGAGCACCGAGATACCGATCAGCTCGCCGCACTCATAACCCAGCATGCAGGCCATGCGCCCGTTCATGAACGTCGTTCGGCCCTGCGAGTCGAGCGTCCAGACTCCCTGATTGCTGGTCTCGACGATACGACGGTAGCGCTCCTCACTGGTGCGCAGGGCCTCTTCCGCCTGCTTGCGTCCGGTGCGGTCGGTCACCATGACGAGTGTGCCGGTGTACTGTCCGTCGCTGCCACACGTTGGACTCGTCTTCAGCAACGTCCACAGCTCGGAGCGATCTTTGCGTACGAACGCGATTTCGTTCTCCTCCGACATGCCCTGACTGGAACGCCCGATCCTTCGGGTCGCCGTCCCGCCGGCGTCCACGGACATGAAATCGGTGAGGAGTTTTCCGAGCATCTCCTCGGCTGGGTAACCGAACATTTCGGAGAAGCGTTCGTTCACGAAAGTGATCCCGGCCTGGGTGTCCAGGGTCCCGATTCCTTCGTTCGCGGTCTCGACGATGGTGCGGTAGCGCTCCTCGCTCTGGCGCAGTGCGCTCTGCGCCTTGGAAAGCAGCACCGGCGTCTTGCTCGTGGAGTCCACCACGGCATCGATCTGACCGGAGAGCAAGGCCTCGATCGTTGCCTCGGCCTCCGCGAGGCGCCGCTCGATCTCGCGCGTGTGCGCCCTTTCGGCGAGGCTCACTTGGTGCCCAGGACCAGCAGCACCTGGTCCGTGTCGCTGAGATTGCCGATCACTCTTTGAACCGGTAGCGGCAGCAGCTTGAGCAGTGTCGGGCTCACGATGATCGCGTCTGCAAGAGCCCGCTCGGGGTGCTCGAGCATGTCGATCACCTCGAGCTCGTGCTGCGCAGCGAAATGCTCGTTGCAGATTGCCCTGGCATTGGCGATCGCGCGCACCGAATTCGGAGCCTTTCCCGCCACATAGAGACGCAGGCGCAGGGCCGGCTTTTTGGCTCTGACTCGGGTCATCTCGAGCGGGCTCCGCGCGCGGCGTTCGCTCGAACGCGGCGCTTCGTGCCCATTCGAGCCGGAACGCGCGGTTCCGCGTCGGCGTGACGCATCTTGTGCAGCACCGCTCGATCGGAGACCACCAGCCGCGACGCTGTCTCCGTTGCGTCGGCCAGGACCGCTATTTCGGCGCTGCGCGCCTCCATTTCGGTTTTGACGACTTGAAGTCGTGCGGCGGCTTCGGCTTGCGCGATTTGCAGCTGCAGTCCTTTCAGATCAGAAGCAACCTTGCTGCTCTGCTTCGACGCTTGCTGTTCCTGATCCCATTCCCAGCGGGCGACGCCCATGAGCACCTTTCCCTCGGCCACGGACACATCCGTGAGGCTGACTCCCGCATCGGAGAGGGTCAGCTCGCGAACCTGGTTCGAATGCCCCGTTCCGCGCGATTTCACGATTGTCAGAGCACGGTTGCGCTCGCCATCCTGCACCACGTACGAAAGGTGAATCCATGTGTCCGCGACGGTGGAAATGCCGGTAACCGTCGCTTCGTCGGTGCCGACGCCGTCCATCTCGGAGGTGTTCACGACCGTGATGCCGTCTCCCTTCAAAAAATCCAGAAACTGCTGAGCGACGTCGGACGCCAGAGGCGAGAGCTTCGTCGAGAGCGCCGACAGAGGATCGACAACGAGGCACGACGGACGATGCGCGCGAACTTGCGCGCGCAGATCGCCGAATTGAGCTTCGACGTTGGGTCCACGCGTGCGTGTCGAGAACATCTTCAGCACACCCGATTTCAGGTGCGGCCCGAGCCGTATGCCGACCGCCCCGAGATTGCGCACGATCTGCGCTGCGCCTTCGTCGAAGCTCACGTACAGCGTGCGCTCGCCGCGCTGGCAGGCGGCGGCGGCGAAGAGTCCAGAAAGCGTTGACTTGGCAGTGCCGGGCGCGCCGGAGATGAGCACGTTGCTACCGCGGTGGTAGCCGCCACGCAGCATCTGATCCAGCCGCGGCAGCCCCGTCGAGACGCGTTCATTGCTGACAGCGTATTCGAGCTCGGCCGGGCCGCGATTGGTGAGCTGCAGACCTTCGTTCGTTAGCGTGATCGGAAACTCGTCGCCCGAGAATCCCGAGCCGCGGTACTTCATTACACGAAGATTGCGAAAGGCCGAGCCGTCCACGACCCGATGCCGGAGAACGACCACGCAATCGACCATGAATTGGATGAAGTTGTAGCGCTGGTCCGCTTCCGCCAGCCCGACCTTTTGGGTGATGATGCCCGTCAGGCCCGTCTCTGCGAGCCAGTCTCGAATCCGATAGATTTCACGACGCTCGGCGGCCGGGTCATCCAGCAGGCCCAGGAGCACGTCGATGCCGTCGAAGACGACACATTCCGCCCGAATGGCCCTGGCCTTGGCCCACAGCAGAGCCAGCATGCCGGACAGGTCGAAGTCCCCGCCTTTCACCGCATCTGGAGAAAGGCGCGCATCGAAGAAGAACAGCTTCTTCTTCTCGAGAACGGGCAGATCCCAGCCGAAGGTAGCTGCGTTGGCGATGATCTGGGCCGTGCTCTCCTCGAATGCGACGAACACTGCCCCCACCTTCATCCGATGGGCGCCATGGACGATCGACTGAAGCGCGAAGACGGTCTTTCCACAGCCGGGTCCGCCCATCACCAGCGTGCTGCGTCCACGCGGCAGCCCGCCGCCGGTGATTTCGTCGAAACCCCGTATCCCCGTGAGTATCTTCGTCAACGATCTACGTGCCATTCTGTCGTTCGATCCAATCTTGATGACTGCTGCGACCGCATCGCATCTGCACGCCCGGCGGTTTTTAGCCGGCGCCCTGGCGTTCAGCCTGGACGGTGTTCGCAATCGCAGTCGCGGCGCAGGATTCCCTTTCGGGTTCGTCAATTGCGCACGACCGGGGAAGCACACGCCTCATTGGCGCGAGCCGCGCGACGTTCGCGAACGCATCACCAGTGGACCGATATGCCGGCTCACGCCGCTACAGGCCCACCCCTCTTGACTTCTTACCATGCGTCGTCATCGCCGTTCGGCAAGGGGCGCGCTCGATTATCGCCTCCGTCTTTTGAATGCAGCGTGGACTGCTTGAACTGATTGTTCGCCACTCCCTTTTCCGCGGTGTGCTCCGCTCGTAGACGAGCAGACGAGCTCCAAGACCTCGGGCTCCAGCACGGCCTCCTTCAGCGCAGACACCAACCTGTCCTCAAGCGTTTTGCGAGGGGTCTCAGCGTCCCCGGTCGGCCGACTGGCACGCGAGACGGCCCGGTCCGCCAAGCGCGCGTAACGACTTGGTCGAGGCCGCGCGCTACGAGCGCGGCGTGGACGCACGTCGGTTCCTGGTGCACTCTTGAAAGTTGGAGAGGTGGGTAGCATGAAAACGCGCAAGGAAACGCTTGCAATAGCCCTGTTAGTGGCTGCTGCGACGGTGACCCTCTATTTCGCAACCCGGAGCGAACCCGCTGCGCCAGCTGCTAGCACGCCACCTCGCGAACCGCCGCAGCGCGCTGCTCCAGCCGCGACCCCGGAGGTCCCCGCCGCTCTCTCCGCTGCCGCGAGTGCCACCGCCCCGGTCGAAGTGGAGCGCAGCGTCGACATTTCCGCCGCGCGGGCGGCAGTGGCGAGCCCCGCAGGCAAAGGAGCGCGCGAGCAGGCCGCTCCCGAACCAGACGCTGAACGGATTGCGGAAACACCGAAGCCCGAGGATGGCCTCGCGAGCGAACCGGTAGCCAGCGCCGACCCGGTAGCCAGTGCCGAGCCCCCGGCGGCAGAGCCAGTCACCCAGGCGCAACTCGCGCCGGCCACGCCGAAACCGCGCTTGCCGGAGCCTCCAGCACACGCGGTTGGAAGATTCGAGGACCGTGTGGGCGCGTCGTTCTCGCTCGCGCGCGTGACTTGCGTGCTCGATGGCCAAACCGTGTATTCGGGTGCCGGCGGGCAAAGTCTGCAGTTGTTTCAGCGCTCGCTTTCCCCCGGAACTCACTCGGTCTCCGTGATCGCCGAATATCGTGCCCACGGCGCCGGGATCTTTTCCTACGCCAGCGGCTACGAGTTCAAGGTGTCTTCCGGTCGCCGCTTCAGCGCCGGATCGGGCAAGCCGGTGCAGGTCAGCGTGATTGGCTACGAAAAGGGCGGACCGACTGTTGAATTCGCCGAACGTCTGGCACTGGCAATCAGCACTCATTGAGCGCCAGATACGGCATTGCGACGGCCTGCGCACCGATACCGAAGCGCCCCAAGGCTTGCGTTGCAACGATACATTCCACCGCGTCCAGGGTCCCTTCGGCAGCGCGAGCCGCTCCTTGCGCTGAGTCATACAATCGAACTCGTATCTGCATCACGGTGTAACCAGCCTAAGTGATCATCCGAACCCGATGCCTCAGACGCTCTTGCGGTCCGGCCTTTGCGCGCGACCACATCGACAGGGGAAGGTTGCGGATAGGGCCGTGATGCTGTTAGGACGACGTCAAGCTCGAGGAGGCAAGCATGGCAAAGGTCGTACATTTCGAAATCCCGTTCGATAACAAGGCGCGAGCGACGAAGTTCTACGCGGACACGTTCGACTGGAAACTGACGGACATGCCCGAGATGAACTACGTGATGGCTCAGACCGTTGCCGTCAACGAC
>Ga0193706_1001382_pt1 | contig 10912 bp, 9 predicted proteins | sample U3c1metaG_FD_160130 | JGI IMG/M metagenome (GOLD analysis project Ga0193706, IMG submission 160130) | Soil microbial communities from a riparian zone of the East river system, Colorado, United States - U3c1 | ecosystem: Environmental > Terrestrial > Soil > Riparian zone | place: USA: East River... | reverse complement strand
ACGCCCGTCTCGCCGGGGAGGCGGTCGGCAAGCGTCTCGGCGACCGCGTCGGCCTGTTCGTGGATCTCCTTCAGCATGAAGGTCTCATAGCCGCCCTTCTCGGCGGCGTCGGCGTCCCAGGTCACCGCTTCGGAGGCGCGCTCGATGGGATTGCCGTCGGTGTCGGTGATCCGCACCTCGTCGGCTTCGATTTCGACGATCTCGCCGTTTTCGATCGGCACGGCGACGCGGGTGTCGGCGAGGAAGGCGGGGATCGCCGAGGCGAGGAAGGTCTCCCGCGCGCCGATTCCGGCGACCAGCGGGCACTCCTTGCGGGCGCCGACCAGGCGTTTTGGCTCGTCGGCGTGCATGGCGACGAAGGCGTAGTGGCCGCGCAGCTCGGCGTAGGCGGCTCGCACGGCGGCGGCGAGGTCGCCGTCGTAGTGGGCCGCGATCAGGTGGGCGACGACCTCGGCGTCGGTCTCGGAGGTGAACTCCTCGCCGTCGGCCTGGAGGCGCTTGCGCAGGCCGGCGTGGTTCTCGACGATGCCGTTGAGGACGATGTGGACCTTGCCGGAGCTGTCGTCGTGCGGGTGGGCGTTCTCCTCGGTGACGCGGCCGTGGGTGGCCCAGCGGGTGTGGGCGATGCCGGTGTGGGAGACGGGCAGGGCGCCGGCGCCGTTGGCGGCGCGCTCGTCGACGGCGGCGCGCAGGTTGGCGAGGTTGCCGACGGCGTGGACGCTGTCGACCTCGCCGTCCTCGATCACCGAGAGGCCGGCCGAGTCATAGCCGCGGTATTCGAGTTTTTCCAAACCCGAGAGCAGCAGCTCCTCGCAGGGGCGATTGCCCACGTATCCGACTATTCCGCACATGAAGGCGAGTAAGGGTAGAGGGCGGGCGCCGTCAGGCCAGCTCTTGGCGGACGACGGCGACCAGGCGATTGCAGACCGCCTCGGCCTCCTCGGCACTCGGTGCCTCGACCATCACCCGGACCAGGGGCTCGGTCCCGGACGGGCGCAGGAGGACGCGACCGCGGCCCTCCAGGCCCTCGCCCTCGCGCTCGACCGCCGCCCAGACGGGGCCGGCCCCGGCGATCGCCTCGCGGTCGGCGACCTCGACGTTGACCAGCGTCTGGGGAAGCTTCTGCATCGGCACGGCGTCGGCCAGCGGGGCGCCGGCGAGCTCGCGCATCGTCATCAGCGCCGCGGCGATGCCGTCGCCGGTCGCGACGAAGTCGGAGGCGATGATGTGGCCCGACTGCTCGCCGCCCAGCGACCAGCCGCGGCGCCGCATCTCGTCGAGCACGTAGCGGTCGCCGACCTGGGTGACGGCGACCTCGATCCCGGCCTCCTCCATCGCCCGGTGGAAGCCGAAGTTGGTCATCACGGTGACGACGACGCCGCCGCCCAGCTCGCCGCGGGCAGCCTGGCCGCGCGCGGCCAGGGCGATCAGCTCGTCGCCGTCGTGGACGCGGCCGCTGCCGTCGACCGCCAGCATCCGGTCGCCGTCGCCGTCGAAGGCGAAGCCGATTTCGGCAGCGGAGCCGGCGACCCGCTCGGAGAGCAGCTCCAGGTGGGTGGAGCCACAGCCGGCGTTGATGTTGCGCCCGTCGGGCTCGGCCCCGATCAGCTCGATCTCGGCGCCGAGCCGCGCGAAGATCGCCGGCGCGGCCCGATGGGTGGCGCCGTTGGCGCAATCGAGGACGACGCGGCGGCCGGAGAGATCGAGCGGGAAGGCTGCCTCCAGCTCGCGCAGGTAGTCGTCGAGGCCGCCGTTCAGCTCGCGCACGCGGCCGACCTCGGCGGCTGCGGGAGTCTCCTCGAGCAGCGCCTCGATCCGCGCCTCGAGCCCGTCGCCGAGCTTCGTGCCCTGGCCGGAGAAGAACTTGATGCCGTTGTCCCGGTAGGGGTTGTGGGACGCGGAGACGACCGCGGCGAGGTCCAGGCCGAGCCGCTTGACGAGGATCGCCGCCGCGGGAGTCGGCAGCACGCCGCCGAGCAGCGCGTCGCCGCCGGCCGCGGCCACCCCGGCCGCCAGCGCCGCCTCCAGCATCGGGCCGGACTCGCGGGTGTCGCGGACGATCAGGACCTGCGGGCGTTTCGCCTCCAGCGAGGCAGTGGTGGCCCTGCCGAGCGCCGTCGCCAACTCCGCGCTGAGGAACGTCCCCGCCTCTCCTCGGACCCCATCGGTTCCGAAGAGCTTGCGCTCGGTCGTCACGAAACCCCGCTCAGCGCTTGCTGAACTGAGGCTTCTTACGAGCCTTCTTGAACCCGGCCTTGCGGCGCTCCTTGACCCGCGCGTCACGGGTCAGGAAGCCGCGTCGCTTCAGCTCACCGCGCAGCTCGGGGTCGATCTCGGTCAGCGCCCGGGCGATGCCGTGGCGGACAGCGCCGGCCTGGCCGCTGATGCCACCGCCGTGGACACGGACGCGGACGTCGACGTTGCCCTCGTAACCGGAGACGGTGAGCGGCTGGACCGCCATCGTCTGGTGCAGGGGGCGCGGGAAGAACTCCTTGAGGTCGCGCTTGTTGATTTCGACCTTGCCGTCGCCGGGAAGCAGGGTGACGCGGGCGATCGAGCACTTGCGTTTGCCGGTGGCGAGGAAGCGGGAGCCGCTCTCCATCTTCGCCGGCTCGCGACTGGCCGCCTCGGTCTCGGAGTCGTCGCTGACCAGCGCTGCCTCACGGCGCGCTTTCTCCTCTTCCTCGGCCTCGAGCCGGGCCTTCTCCTCAGCGCTCAGCTGCTTCTCTGGCTCAACCGCGATCGGCTCCAGATCGGCGCCGGGAATGACGTCCTTCTTCTTCTCAGCTTTGGGCTCCTCGGGAGCCTCCTCGGCGGCGGGCTCCTCGACCGGAGCCTCCTCAGCGGATGCCTCCTCGGCGGCGGGCTCCTCGACCGGAGCCTCCTCAACAGCCTCGGGCTCCTCAGCAGTTTCAACAGCAGCATCCGAACCCTCGTCGCTCTCCGGAGCGGGCTCCTCGGCAGCCGCCTCAACCTCAGGCGCCTCGTCCGCGGGCTCCTCAGACGCCTCTGACGCGGGTGGCGTGGCGTCGGGCTCCTCGCCCGCAGCTTGCGAGGACGAGGAGTCCGACTCCGCGACAGGACCCGCGTCCTGAGGCGTCTGACCCTCGGTCGTCTCGTCAGGCTGCTCCGGCTGCTCTGAAGTCTCGTTGTTCTGCTCGTCCGTCATCTATCTCTCGGTCTTCATCGGTTTCGGCATCTGCGCCGCGTGTGGGTGCTCCGGCCCGGCGTAGACCTTCAGCTTGGTCAACTGCTGACGGGCCAGGCGGTTGCGCGGCAGCATTCCCTTGACGGCCTTGCGGATAACTTCCTCCGGTCGGCGCTCGAGCATCTCGGCCAGCGTCCGCGACTTGATCCCACCGGGGTAGCCGCTGTGGCGCCAATAAGTCTTCTGCTCCATCTTCTTGCCGGTGACGTGGATCTTCTCCGCGTTGACGACGACGATGAAGTCGCCGGTATCGATGTGCGGCGTGTACTCCGGCTTGCGCTTGCCGCGCAGAGCGTCGGCGATCTGCGTAGCCAGGCGGCCCAGGGTCTGGCCCTCGGCGTCGACGACGTACCAGTCGCGCTGGCGGTCGGTGGGCTTGGCAACGTAGGTCTTCATTGTGGTCTCCATCATCAAAAAGCCGCGCGGACTCGCCGACGCGGCCGGGGGATCATAGCCATCCTGCGCTCTATACTGCCGCGCCAGCAAAGCCGAATCCCGTCCGGGCATCCGAACGGGGGCGGAGGAACCGCAGAGATCGAAGCAGGTCTCCGGGGCGAATCGGACGAATCGGTCCGTAGCGCATCTCTTTCAGCGCGAGCCCGACAGCTAACTCCGTAGGCGATCGAAAGAGAGGGTTGGCAGTGCGCAACGACCAGATGGCCCGGCCTGCCTTGGCGGGGAAGATCTCCATAGTCGCGATTGTCGCGTTGCTGATGATCGGCGGCGGTTCGGCCACGGCGATGGTCGGCGGCGCCCCCACTCCCAGCGGCAGCCCGCCACCGCCAAGCAGCCCCGCCGGCGCCCCGACCGCCACCCCCAGCGCCGGCGCCCTCAGCCTCGCCGCCGCCGAAACGAAGCCGCGCAGATCCTTCTACTTCGGCTTCCGCTTCCCCCGCCTCAGCTACACGATCGGCAGCAGCCAGCCCCAGAACGACCTGCGCATCGACGTCGTCAACGCCGCCGGCGAAGTCGTCAAGAGCTTCTACCGCAACGACGTCGCCCCCGACGCGCCCCACGGCGTCCGTTGGGACGGCACCACCGACACCGGGCGCCCCGCCCCCAACGGCCACTACAGCTTCAGGATCGGACCCCAAGTCGAGGCGCCGGCAGCCCGCGCGGCGACCCAGTCGAGCGCGCTCAGCCTCAGCTTCGCCTTCTACGGCTACGCCTTCCCGGTCCTCGGCGCCCATGAATTCAGCCTCGGCGCCGGTCGCTTCGGGGCCGGACGATCCGGTCACACCCACCAGGGCCAGGATGTGATGGCCGAATGCGGCACCCCGCTCGTCGCCGCTCGCGGCGGCGTCGTCCAGTACTCCGAGTACGAGGCCAACGCCGGCAACTACGTCGTCATCGACGGCAAGGGAACCCCCAACGACTTCATGTACGCGCACCTCGCCGAACCGTCGCCCCTGCAGCCCGGCGAAACCGTCCGCACCGGCCAGCCGATCGGCATCGTCGGCGACACCGGCGACGCGACGGCCTGTCACCTCCACTTCGAGATGTGGGGAGCGCCCGGGTGGTACGAGGGCGGCTCGCCTTTTGACCCTCTGGCTTATCTCGAAAAATGGGACGCCTACTCCTGAACGGCTAGGAATGGGGAGGGGGTCGGGTATCCCTCCTCACTCGGAACATCGTCGGTTGGGCGTTGATGGGGCTGACGCCCCGAAGCACTGTTCTCCTCCTCCGCAAAACGTTCGGAGGGACACCCGACCCCCTCCCCTGCGCCAGCGCTCAGGGTCGATGTCTCTCAGCAGATGAGACCAGCGGGACACTTGAGTTCTTGCCGTAGATAGCCGTGCTTCGGGAGGCTGTCGGGGGAGCCTCCGAACGTTTTGCGGAGGAGGAGGGCTGGCCCCCTGGCGTCAGCCCGAGGCGCCCCTTCGACGATGTTCCGAGTGAGGAGGCTCCACCGGCAGCCTCCTGCTCCCGCGCTAGTCGGCGCAGCGCTCGCAGGTGCCGCGCAGGACGACGTCGTGCTCCTTGACCTCGAAGCTGATGCTCTTGGAGAGCTGACTGATCGCCTCCTCCAGCGAGGAGTCCTCGAAGGGGACCATGCGGCCGCAGTCGCGGCAGATCGCGTGGTGATGGTGGTGGCCGTCGGGGTCGATCCGCTCATAGCCGGCGGTGCCGCGGCAGACCTCGATCCGCTGCACGAGCCCCAGCTCCTCGAGCTGCTCGAGGGCCCGGTAGACGCTGGCGCGTCCGACTGGGGGCTCGCGGCGGCGCAGCTCGTCGTCCAGCTCCAGGGCGGTCACGGCACAGTCGTGGCCGGCCAGAGCCTCGACGACCGCGGTGCGGGCGCCGCCGCGCCGGTGGCCGGCCGCCTGCAGGGCGCCCAACGCGTGCTCGGCCCAGTCTGTGTCGGTCGAGGTGGTCATCTCAGACGATCGTAGCCTCCGCCAGCGGGCGCCTCACGGGTCGCAACGCCCGCAGCCGGCCCAGCGGCAGCGAGAGCAGGTAGAAGGCGACGATCGCCAACGCCACCGAGGCGCCCCCGGCGGTCCCCGCGTAATAAGAGAGATAGAGGCCGGCCAGTCCGGCGAGGACCGCGATAACGGCGGCGATCGCGATCATCGGGCCGGTCCGGTCGCTGAGCCGGCGGGCGCTGGCGGCGGGGCCGACGAAGACGGCGACGACGAGCAGGTTGCCGAGGCCCTGCACGGCGACGACGATCGCCGCCGCCAGCAGGACCAGCAGCGCCGCGTCGGCGAGCGCCGGCGAGAGGCCCAGCGCCCGGGCCGAGCCGCGGTCGAACCCGGTTGCGAGCAGGCGACCGTGCAGCAGCGTCAGGGCAGCCGCCACCACGACCACCAACGCAGCCGCTGAGGCGAGGTCGGCGTCGGTCGGCCCGAGGATGTCGCCGAAGAGCAGCGTCTCGATGCCGGGCGGCGAGTCCGGCGAGAGGGCGAGCAGGACGCCGAGCCCGAACATCGTCGTGACGACGACGGCGACGCCGACGTCGCGGCTGACTCCCGGCAGCCGCGCGGCGACGGCGATCGCCAGGGCCGCCAGCACGATCGCCGGCGCCGCCCCGAGCAGCAGCGGGACGCCGGCGATCGCGGCGATCACCAGGCCGGGGAAGATCGAGTGGGCCAGCGACTCGGCCGCGTAGGAGAGCTCGTAGAGGACGACCCAGCAGCCCAGCGCCCCGCCGGCGATGCCGAGCAGGGTCATCTCGACGATCGCCCGCCGCATGAACTCTTCCTGGAAGGGCTCGAGCACGATCAGTGGTGGTGATGATGTGGGGGCAGGATCGCGCGGCCGCCGCCGGGGATCTCGACGATGGCGCCGCCGTAGGTGGCTTCCAAGACCTCGCGGTCGAGGGTCTGCTCGGGCGGGCCGACGGCGATCTGGCGCCGGTTGACGCAGAGGACGGAATCCCAGCGACGCGCCTGCTCGAGGTCGTGGGTGGCGATCACGATCCCGTGCCCCTCCCCGGCCAGCGCCGCGATCAGCTCCTCGAGGCGCTCGGCGGCGGGGCGGTCGAGGCCGGTGAACGGCTCGTCCATCAACAGCACCCGCGCGTCCTGGACCAGGGCGCGGGCGATCAGCACCCGCTGGCGCTGACCGCCGGACAGCTCGCCGAAGGTCTCCCCCGCCAGCGCCTCCAGTCCCACTCGCCGCAGCGCCTCCAGCGCCGCCGCGCGGTCGGCGCGGCCCGGGCGCCGCCACCAGGGCAGGCGCGACAGCGACCCCATCGTCGCCACTTCCAGCGCCGAGACCGGGTAGTCCAGGCGCGAGCGCTCCGTCTGCGGCACCGATCCGCAGGAAGCGGCGACCCGCAGTGTCCCGGCCAGCGGGCGCAGCTCGCCGAGCACCGCCCGCATGATCGTCGTCTTGCCACCGCCGTTGGGGCCCAGCAGGGCGAGCCGCTCCCCGGCCTCCAGCGCGAAGGAGACCCCCGAGACCACCGGCGCGCCGCCGTAGCCGACCGCCAGGCCGGCGGCCTCGATCAGCGACTCGGCCGGCACCCGGGCCCTCCGCCGCTGAAGCCACGCACCATCGAGTCTGCGTTCGCCGCCTCCATACTCAGGTAGGTGGCGCCGTCCGAGTCGGCCGGGCCGAGGGTGTCGCCGTAGAGGCTGTAATCCGCCGAGGCCCCCGTCTGACGGGCGATCGCGTCGGCGACCTTGGCGCTCAGCGAGCTCTCGGGGAAGACGGCCTTGACGTGTTCGCGCTCGATCAGGCCGATCAGCGCGCTGAGGTCCTTCGCCGACGGCTGGGCCTGGGTCGTCTGCGAAGGGATCACAGCGCCGACCACGTCGATCCCGTAGCGCTGGGCGAAGTAGCCGAAGGCGTCGTGGTCGGTGACCAGCTTGCGCTTCGCCACGGGGACCGAGTCGAAGCACCTGGCGATGCCGGCGTCGAGCTTGCGCAGGCTCGCCAGATAGGAGCGGGCGTTGTGCTCGAACTCGTGACGATGGGCCGGGTCGGCGGCGGCAAGCTGGCGCTCGATCTCCCGCACCGCCGCCTCGGCATTGCGGGGGTCGTGCCACCAGTGCGGGTCGTATTTCGACGCCTCGGCGCCGCTGCTCTCGCCCGGCAGCCGCTCCGGCACCCCCGCCCCGAGATCGACGACGGTGGCGTCGCTGCCGCCGTCCGAGACGATCTGGTCGATCCACTCGTCGAGGTTGTCGCCGTTGGCGAAGACCAGCTGCGCGTCCGCCGCCGCGGCGACGTCGCTGGGCCGGGGCTCGTACTCGTGCGGGTCGGTGTTGGGCTGCAGCACCTGGTCGACCGCGACAGCGCCGCCGCCGACCTCGCGCACCCAGTCGCCGATCTGGGTGGTGGTCGCAACCACGTGCAGCTGTCCGTCGTCGCTGGGGCCGCTGCTCCCGCAGCCGCCGGCCAGCAGCGCCAGCGCGACGGTTGCCGCGGCCACCCCCAGCGCCGCCCGCGGCAGTCTCACCAGCGCCTGGCCCAGAGCGACGATCGCGAAGACGGCACCGGCGACGCAGGCGATCGTCGCTCCGGGAGGAGCGTCGGTCTTGACCGACAGCCAGAGCCCGACCGTGCCCTCGACGGCGACGAGGGCGACGCTGGCCAGCTGCCAGCTACGCATCCGCCGGGTGAAGAGACGAGCGGTGGCCGCCGGGACCACGAACAGGGCGCTGACCAGCAGTGCCCCGACCACCGAGAGCGCCGCCGTGGTGGCCAGCGCGATCAGACCGAGCAGGGCGGCGTCGAAAAGCCGCGCGTCCCAGCGCGCGGCCGTTGGACCCGGATCGAAGCCCTCGGCGAGCCAGCGGGCGCCGATCAGCAGCGTCGCTACGACCGTAGCCGCCGCCGCCACGGCGGCCAGGACGATGTCGCCGTTGTCGACCAGCAGCAAGCTGCCGAAGAGGAGCGTCTCGACGTCGGCACCGGAGCCGAAGACATCGCTGGCGAGGATCACCCCCGCGGCCAGGCAGCCGACCAGGACCAGCGCGACGACGCTGTCACGACCCCGGTCGCGCCCGCGGCCGAGAGCGGCGTTGCCGGCGGTGAAGACGAGTGCCGCGCCAAAGGCCCCCAACGGTGCCGCGAAGCCGAGGCCGTCGGCCAGCACCAATCCGGGGAACGCCGCGGTCCCGACCGCGTGTGAGAAGAAGGCGAGCCCGCGCAGGACGATCCAGGTGCCGAGCAGCCCGGCCGGGATCGCCAGGATCAGGACCTCGATCAGGCCCCTCTGCACGAAGGGAAGTTCGAACGGCTCGAGCATCGGGACGCAGGATAATGAGAATGAATCTAATTTGTATTTAGAGCCCCGGCCCGTGGTCTTAACCGCGCCTTAAGCCCGGACAACTACTCAGGAGGTATCGAATATGCAGTCAACATAAAGGTAGTCCCCCACCCCCAAGGAGCCACCCCCATGAAGAGAGACCGCCCCGAAGTCATCGATCAACGCCTGGTCAAGGCATTGGCCCATCCCCTGCGCATCAAGATCCTCGAGATCTTGACCGAACGAATCGCCAGCCCCAACCGAATCTCCGGCGATCTGGACGAAGGTCTTAGCCACGTCGCCTACCACACGAGGGCACTCGACAGATACGGCTGCCTGGAACTCGTCGACACTGCGCAGCGGCGCGGTGCCACCGAGCATTTCTACAAGGCCGCGCCCCACTCGTTCATCGGTGACCGGATCTGGCGGCGGGTACCCCGCGCCCTGCTCGGCGGCATCTCTGGCGCCACGCTGCAGAGCTTCATGGACCGGGCGGTGGCGGCGCTCGAGGCCGGCACGATCGACGGCCGCGACGACACGACGCTGTCCTGGATGCCGGTCCTGCTCGACGAGCAGGGCTGGAGTGAGGTGACGGCGACGATGGGTGAGACCGTCGACAAGGTGCTGGCGGTGCAGGCGGAAAGCCGCGAGCGTCTGGGCAAGCGCAAAGGCCGCGGTGCGATCTCAGCGATCGTTGGCGTCGCCAGCTTCGAGACCCCGGGCTCGCGCGAGGAGATGGTCTAGACGACTGACTCGCCCGTGAAAGGGGCTGGCGTGGCGGGGTCGGGGGTCTCTCGCGCTTGCTGGGATTTTCGCCGCGAGCCCCGCATCTCTCGCCGACCGGAAGGGGCGAAAATCAGGACGCCGCGCGCGCGAGAGACCCCCGACCCCACCCAACGGAACCTCTCTCTTGCTCCCAGGGTGGGCAGCTTCCGTGGGTGGGACCGCTTCCGTGACTCGGCGAGCGAACGGGTGAAGGATTGTGGGGCCTGGGACCCCCACAATCCTTCAGTCGTGGCTGGAGCTTGCTGAGCTGCAAGAGCTTCCGTGAAACGGAACCTCTCAACGAGCAAATGGACCCTCGGCCCCTCCACCCCTAGGAGTCGGCTTCACCTGGAGGGTCGGGTGCCCCTCCCGCGGAGGCTCAGGGAACCGCGCTCGAACTCACAGGGCTCGATCCAGCTGCGCGACGGTCTCCGCGGGAGGGGCACCCGGGCCTCCTCGGGATGCCGTCCCTAAACAGGACCAGCCAGGGCCGCGGAACTCGCGCCTACTCCCACTCGATCGTCGCCGGCGGCTTCGAGGAGATGTCTAGGGCGACGCGGTTGACGTCACGGATCTCGTTGATGATCCGGTTGGAGACACGCTCGAGCAGGTCGTAAGGCAGCCGCGCCCAGTCCGCCGTCATCGCGTCGTCGGAAGTGACGGCGCGGATCACGATCGGGTAGGCGTAGGTGCGGCCGTCGCCCTGGACGCCGACCGAGCGAACTACCGGCAGCACGCAGAAGGACTGCCAGAGCTGCCGGTAGAGCTCCGCCGCGCGGATCTCCTCCTGGAGGATCGCGTCGGCGCCGCGGAGGATGTCGAGGCGCTCTTTGTTGACCTCGCCGCCGACGATCCGGATCCCCAGCCCCGGCCCCGGGAAGGGCTGGCGCCAGACCATCCGCTCCGGCAGGCCGAGCTCGGCGCCGACGGCGCGGACCTCGTCCTTGAAGAGCATCCGCAGCGGCTCGACCAGGTCGAATTCGAGGTCGTCGGGCAGGCCGCCGACGTTGTGGTGGGACTTGATCGTCGCCGCATGGTCGCTGCCGCCGGACTCGATCACGTCCGAGTAGAGCGTGCCCTGGACCAGGAACTTGACGTCCTCGAGCTTCTCCGCCTCCTCCTCGAAGACGCGGATGAACTCGGCGCCGATGATCTTGCGCTTGCGCTCGGGCTCGGTGACGCCGCGCAGCTTGTCCAGGAAGCGCGTCTCGGCGTCGACGGCGACGAGCGGGACCTTG
>Ga0193706_1001381_pt1 | contig 10913 bp, 14 predicted proteins | sample U3c1metaG_FD_160130 | JGI IMG/M metagenome (GOLD analysis project Ga0193706, IMG submission 160130) | Soil microbial communities from a riparian zone of the East river system, Colorado, United States - U3c1 | ecosystem: Environmental > Terrestrial > Soil > Riparian zone | place: USA: East River... | reverse complement strand
CAGCTTTTCAGCATGCTGGGCATCTTTGATATTGATGACCTTATATTGAATACCCTGGGCGGCCTGATCGGCTACCTGTTGTTTTGGCTGCTTTCCAAACTTATAAGACTCGAGAACAGTAAAACGCATTTCGTTCCTATATAATAATTTTCTACATTAGCAGTCGTATACTTTAAATATGATCATATGGGAAAGAAAGAAAAAGCCCTGGATAATTATATCGCCAAATCTGCCGCATTTGCAAAGCCTGTCTTAACACATATACGGGAACTGGTACACAAAGCATGTCCTGATGTGGAAGAAAAAATGAAGTGGAGTTTTCCTCATTTCGATTACAAAGGAGAAATGATGTGCAGCATGGCCGCATTTAAACAGCACGCTGTGTTTGGATTTTGGAAAGCAGTGTTGATGAAAGACAAGATATTGGTTGAAAATGCAAGATCCGAATTGGCCATGGGGCACCTGGGAAAGCTTACTTCCCTGAAGGACCTCCCTTCCGATAAAAAAATGACTGCCTGGATAAAAGAGGCAATGAAACTTAACGACGAAGGAATTAAATTGCCGCCCAAATCAAAATCCACGGAGAAAAAGGAACTCATTGTACCTGATTATTTTGGAAAGCTGCTTGTAAAAAACAAAAAAGCCAAACAGGTATTTGATAATTTTTCTTATTCACACAGGAAAGAATACCTGGAGTGGATCACTGAAGCCAAGACAGAGGAAACCAGGAACAGCAGGATGGCCACGGCTTTGGAGTGGCTATCGGAAGGAAAAGGAAGGCATTGGAAATACCAGAAAAAATAGCACACTATTTTTTCTTCGCCACCAGGTTATAGGAATCATCTATCATCTCCTTTAATTGCTTTGCAGGTAACCTCCCATCCACGATAATGGTATTCCAGTGTTTTTTATTCATGTGATAACCGGGTAATACCGCATCCGGGAATTCCTCCCTCAGCTCAATTGCTTTTTCAGGATCGCATTTTACATTGAATTGTAAGGGGGCACTATCCAATCCTGCGAGGAAAAATATTTTGTTATTTACTTTGAACACAAGCGTATCCTCTCCAAAAGGAAAACCTTCCGTAACAGAAGGCTTTTGCAAAATATATTCACGTATGGACTCTATGTTCATTTAATTAATTGATCGTTCTTTTTGCTTCTTCCAGTTTTTTACTGATCTGCCCCGTAAGGATATGCCAGAACATTACAAAGTCGCTGCCCAGGCTGTACAAGGGGTAAGTAAATGTTGCAGGCTTGTTCCTTTCAATAAAATAATGACCAACCCAGGCAAAGCCATAGCCACAAACCGGTATCAGGGCCAGCATCCACCACTTCTGCAAAACAATGGCGACTATCAATATCGCCAGCAAACCCGCCGTTCCGATAAAGTGCAATGTCCGGTTCGTTAGGTCGCCATGTTCGGTAAGATAGTAAGGATAAAAACTCCGGAAATTTTTATACTTTTTTTCTGTCGCCATAAAATGTTTTCAGAAAATTACAAATTCCTGTTTTATTATCCGCATTTTTTTACGGTAACGTGTTGCATATCTTTCAGGCGATACAATACCTCTTCCAGCCGGGCTTTGGGGATGGCAGCTTTCACGATACAGAACAACTGCATCTCGTTAGAGATAACAGTACAATTGAACTGTTTCATTATCATCATCACTTCATTCATCTGGTTGTACTCAAATTCAAGTTCATAATTCACCTCCACCTGCTTTTGAATGACCGGCGTTACCTGCAATGCAAGCGATGTGGCTGTTTTATAGGCATTGATCAGGCCCGGAACCCCCAATAGCGTTCCGCCCCAGTATCTCACCACGATCACTGCAACATTGGTAATGGCCTTACTGTCTATTTGCCCGAGTATGGGCTTACCCGCTGTTCCGGATGGTTCGCCATCATCGCCCGAGCGGAAGTTATTTCCATCAGTGCCGATGCGGTAAGCAAAACAATGGTGTACTGCCTTTGAATGTTCTTTCTTCAAAACCTGGAGTTGTTTTTTAAAATCTTCTGCTGTTTCTATAGCGAATGCAAAGGCAATGAATTTGCTGCCACGATCCCTGAACTCTGCGGTGGAGGGCTTATCAATTGTAAAATAAAAATCCTTGTCACTCATTATGCTTAAATTTTATGCCTCATCCAAAATGAAACAACATCATTGTCTATCATTTCCTCGCCCGCAGGAATACCATTCTTTAAAACAGGGGCAGCCAGGCCCTTTCCTATATTCAAAGTTGAATTTGTGATGACCCTTGCTTCATCCCACAAATCCTCATCAATAAATGATTGCAATAATGAGGACCCTCCTTCCACCATTACCCCCTGGATATGCTGTGCATGCAATGCTGATAGCATTTGCGGCAGGATATTTTTTGCTGCATCCAGCTGCTGGTAATGCAACAGCCCTTTGTCTTCCTGTTTTTTATAACTGAATACAATCGTTTTGACTGTACCGTCTAAAATTTTTAAGTGTGCGGGTAATTTTAATTCCTTATCGATCACCAGTCTTACGGGGTTTTTGCCTGGCCAGAGCCTTGTCGTAAGTGCAGGGTCATCCTGCAAAGCTGTGTTGGTACCCACCAGTATGGATGCTTCCTCACTCCTCCATTTATGTACAAGGCGGTTTGTGAATTCATTACTTATTAAAACTCTTGAAGGATGAGCGCCAGCAATTTTACGATCATTGCTTTGCGCCCATTTTAAAATGATATATGGCCTTCGCTGCTGGTGAAAGGTAAAGAACCGCTTGTTCAGCGCCATACATTCCTTTTCCAACACAGCAACAATAACATGTACTCCCGCTGCTTTCAGCATCTCTATTCCTTTTCCGTTCACGGCAGCAAAACTGTCCTTACAACCGATCACCACGCCAGGTATTTTTTTTTCAATGATAAGTTCAGCACATGGGGGAGTTTTGCCAAAATGAGCACAAGGTTCAAGGGATACATATAATGTGCTCTCAGCAATATGCTGTGTATTCTCTTCAGTCACGCTATTTATGCAATTCACCTCTGCATGCGCTTCCCCGTATTGACGGTGATAGCCCTCTCCTATAATACGGTCATCATATACCAGCACAGCGCCTACCATGGGGTTTGGGGCCACAGTACCCGCACCCATTGCCGCCAGTTCCAGGCAGCGCTGCATATATTGTTCATGTATCGACAAGCAACAAAAATACGCAACCAAAATTTAACTACTTGTACTGCGTAGTCTTTACTTTAAAAAAAGTTGAAGCACATAATAGTTATTTCGTCAAATAAATGGCGAAGTAGTAAGTTTGTCTTGTTGTTTATTAAAGAACTATACCGCAATTTTTTGGTGCAGCTGCAGCAGATCTATAGTCTCAGCGAAGCGACCGTTATCGCCGATTGGGTATTTGAAAAGATCGCCGGGGTAAAACGCACTGAACTCATAAAAAATCCTTCGCTGCAATTAGGCAATAAAACAACCGGGCATTTGAACCAGGCATTTGCCCAATTGCTGCAGCACAAGCCTGTACAATATGTTTTGGGAGAAGCATGGTTCTACCACATGAAACTAAAAGTGAACAGCCATGTATTGATACCCAGGCCGGAGACGGAAGAACTGGTTGAACTACTTGTTGCCGACCGGAAATCAAAACTCACTGACCCTGCAATACTGGATATCGGTACTGGCAGCGGATGTATACCAATCGCGATAAAGAAAAATTTACCAGCTTCAATGGTAACCTCTGTTGATGTAAGTGAAGACGCCCTCTCATTAGCAAAGGAAAATGCTGCCCAGCATAATACCAGCATCCGGTTCATACAAATGGATTTTTTGGATGAAAGCAACTGGAGCAGGCTTCCAAGGCCGGATGTCATTATCAGCAACCCGCCCTATATCCCATTAAAGGAAAAAGACAAGCTTAATAAAAATGTTAGCGGCTTTGAACCGCACCTCGCATTGTTTGTACCCGATGCCTCCCCGCTTATCTTTTATGAAAAGATAGCAGACTTTGGAAAAAAGAACCTGATGCCGGATGGGAAGATATACCTGGAAACACATGAAGAGCATGCAGAAGAAGTGATGGCTTTATTTATCAAGCGATATGCGGCAGCAACGATAAAAAAAGACATGTACGGCAAAGAAAGAATGGTCGTTGTTTCTATTTAATATTGGCCGCAAGCTTTGCCTTGGCTCTTTTTGCAGCTTCCATGATCCGGAAGGCCTTTCCGTAATAAGCCGCAGTATCCACGTTCAGCACAACAGTAGGCGTGTCAACATACTTTCTATTCGATTCCACTGCTTTCTTCAGTAAGGAATCTATATAGAGCATCTCGATCTCCTGTGTACCAATATATACTCTTTGATCTTTGGTTACCGTAACTACGATCGTCTGGTTCACCCTTGTATCGCTTTTACCTTTTGGATTGGTGACCTTTACAACGTTTGGATTGGCCAGCGTGGAGATAAGCAGGAAGAACATCAATAGAATGAACAGAACATCATTCAGCGGACCTGCATCTACTTCATTATGATTATCCCTTAATCTTTTTCTTAAACTCATTGTTTTTTTATTTCACTAATTTTTACGAATTACACGAATTGCTTTTATAACATGTTGAACCGAATTCGTGTAATTAGTGTAATCCGTTAAATCCGTGTACTTATCGTGTCGGCTCCTGTAAAATATCAATGAAATCTGCGCTGGCTGATTCCATCTTATGCACTGTTTTATCTATCTGCGTATTTAAATAGCTGTAGCCCAAAAAGGAAATGATACCGATGATGAGTCCTGTTGCTGAAGTGATCATCTTTACATACATAGCATCGGCAATATCCGTAATAGAAGGGTTAGCTGCGGCAGCAAAATCCCTCAGCAACATCACCAGCCCGATGATGGTACCCACGAAACCAAACAGCGGCGCAATACGTGCCATAACAGAAAGCACCGGTAAATTCCGCTCCATCTTATAGATCTCCAGTTTACCCACATTGTCCATACTTCTTTCAATAGCGTCAATGGGTTTACCGATACGCTGGATACCCTTGTCTATCATTTTTGCTACCGGGTGAAAGGTATTCTTTGTCAGGCTTCTGGCTGCGGTCACATTACCGCTGATGATATGGTCGCGGATGATGCTCATGAAATTATCCTCTATCTTGCTGGCCTTACGTATGGCGATCAGGCGCTCAATAAAGAAAAAGATCACCATACCCATAAAAATGGCCAGCGGGATCATCAATACACCACCTTTTACCAATATGGAAAACAAAGATTCGCTGGTTCCTGAAGAAGTGCCAAGGCCAGTACTGTCGACCTGTAATAAGATATTAAACATGCTGCCGGTTTTAATTTAAGATAGGTTATATCCCTGCGCTATTATTATGCCAAAACTTGTTTGTTCCTGCAATGAAACGAAACAAATTTACAATAGCTGCACAAGAAAATGTTAATCTTCTTTTTTTAAACAGGATATAAACAAAAAACCCCGGTCTCCCGGGGCTTGAATTTTTTCTGCTGGCTTTATTTTTTTGCTTCCAACTGCTGCATGGCCATGATCTGCTTCATGGTCTTTTCCATGCCGTCGCTGCCGCCGTCAAGGAATATTACATTGCCCTTACCGTATTCTGCAAAATTCTTGATCGCTTCCACCCACATGCTGAAGAGGATCACATTGGTATCCAGGTTTGCCTGTTTCATTTCAGACGCAGCCTGGCTCATACCCTTTGCTACTTCTTCGCGAAACAATGCAACACCCTGGCCACGCAACTGTGCCGCCAGCCGTTCTGCTTCCGCCGCTATCTTAATGGCATTGCCTTCCGCTTCTGCGGCTTTTGTTTTGGTGATCAGCAATGCCTGTCCTTCATTTTCCGCTGCAGCCTTTAAGTTATTACTGGCCACTACCTTACTCATACTCGCTATAATGGCTTCATCAAAAGTAATGTCGTTGATCTGCAGGTCCTGCAAATGATAACCCCAGCTTTCCAGCGCCACGTCAACCTGCTCCTTTACGTTCTCAACAATGTCGCGGCGAACGTTCAATACTTCAGCCTGTTTTTTTGTAGATACAAAAGCACGGATACTTCCTTCCACCGTACGTATCAATGCCTGCATCAGGTCTTTGTCACTGATGAATTTAAAAGCCACTTTATGTATGGTCTCTTCCTGCTCATTCTGTACAGAATACAGGAGCATCGATTTAAAATACACATTTGCCTGGTCAACCGTTACCGCCTGGAACTCCAGTTCCACCGACCTGTTCTGGATACTTACCTTTTTATAGATCTGCTCCAGGAAGGGGATCTTGAAATTAAGCCCGGGACGCATGATACGGCGGTATTTGCCGAACATGGTAACCACGCCGATCAATCCCTGGTTGATGGTGACAAAGCAACCCAGGAGGGCGAATACGAGTACCAAAACCCACCAGTACTCCTTTAATAATTCAATAACTGACATAGTTGTAAAATTTGAATTGAAGGTATTGAATTTTTTATGTAGCCGGCGGAAAATCTTTGGGCAGCTGTGCTGGCGTCGCACTCTTGTACAATCAGTGCTTTACTGAGCTTTTTATACTAAAACTAATATTCATTATCTTTTACTTCAAATCATGAACAATCAAAAACTCATCCAGTTCATTCTAAGCTCCAACCTTGTTGCCATGCGACCGGCTGTTGACATTGCGAATGCTTTTGTATGGAAGGAGGTAAACAAGCACCAGTTCCTGTTAAAGGAAGGCAGGATAAGTGACGAATATTTTTATCTGGAAGAAGGTTTTATGCGTGCCTTTGCCTACGATACGGAAGGCAACGATATTACCACTAACTTATATACTGCCAACCAACTCGTTTTCGAAGTATCTTCATTTTTTAACCGTACAACTTCCAAAGAAAATATACAGGCAACCGAAGATTGTACGGGCTGGTATATCAGCTATGAGCAACTAAATGATCTCTTTCATTCACTGCCCGAGTTCAGGGAATTCGGAAGATCAATATTGGTCAAAGGTTTTGCATCACATAAGAACAGGACCTTGTCTATGATAACGGAAACTGCTGAGCAGAGATACGATGCTTTATTAAAAAGCAATCCCGAGATCTTCCGGCATGCGGCCCTGAAACATATTGCTTCATACCTGGGCATTACCGACACTTCCTTAAGCCGTATCAGGGCAGCGTATGCAAAAAAATGATTCGCTCCATTTCTTGTCATTTGCCAAGTGTAAAAAATAAGTATTCCGTTTTCTTTGTGTAATAATTAAAAAATAAAAATTACACACATGAAACATGATCTTTCAACACCCGGCGCATTAATATTGGTGCTGTGCGTTCTCTGTATTGCTGTTATATTATATGGACTGAATAAAACATTAGATAAGTCAGGATACATGGAGTCTAAAAAACAATGGGTATTAATTGCTACGGCTTTGTGCATTTTTGCATGGGCCGGGCTGTTGAGTTTATTTGCGTACAATGGCTTTTTTACAGATTTCAGTAAGCTGCCTCCCCGGGTTGTTTTCGCCCTTTTGCTCCCGCTTCCATTTGTATTATTCATTGCCTTTTCAAAAACAGGCACAAAATTGTTACGATCTGTCCCACCCCAATGGCTGGTCTTCATGCAATCATTCAGGATATTAGTGGAAGTGTTATTGTGGATGGCATTCTTAGCGAACAAACTTCCTGTTCAAATGACATTTGAAGGAAGGAATTTCGATGTACTTTCAGGAATACTGGCAATACCTGTAGGATACCTGGTGCTGAAGAAGATACATGCATCAAAAAAACTGGCCATTGCATATAATGTTATTGGCTTATTGTTACTCATTAATATTTTAGTGGTTGCCGTACTTTCCATGCCAACTTCATTCAGGTATTTTATGAATGAACCTTCCAATACTTTAGTCGCACAATTTCCTTTTATCCTTTTACCGGGGATATTGGTTCCGATAGCCTATTCATTTCATATATTTTCTTTGCGGCAGTTGCTGTTAAAGAAATAATTGCCTGTTTTTTCTCTTTTCGGTGAGGATAGCCACCAAGCGGTAAGAAGTTGCGGAATATAATCCCGCAACTTTTTTATTCCTTTAACTATTTAAAAACTCTGATCATCCGCACTTGGGCCATAGCTACCTGGAATAGGCACATCCAGCAACCTCAGGAAAACGCCCAGTTGTGCACGGTGGTGTATGATCTGCGAAAGCGACATCCGTATCACTTCAGCCTTTGGCTCGGTACTATATACCTGCTCCCCGTTCCTCATTGTCCAGGGTTGATCCAGTGTTTCTTCTTTTCCATTAGCCAGGTTTGTACGGGCATCGGCTAAGCTGTTGTCAAATATCTCCACCAGGGCTGCGGTATCCTTTACCGGGGTTGGTGTGAAATCCATTCCGGCAAAGTCAAGCTCACTGGTATTGAGCACCATCCCGATCCAGGTAGGCAATTCTGCGATATGGGTGGTTAATTGAAGCATGCTCATGCTTTTGGGATGAGGCTTCCAGTCCCACTTACCCTCGGGCACGGCGGACAGCATTTTACGGGTGGCAGTTGCTTCTCTTAAAAGTTCTTTCTGAAATAATGAGATCTGTGTCATGGTATTTATTTTTTTGGTGATACACAAAGTAAATACCGGGTAGTGACAGCCCTATGTCAACAGCGAAAAGTTTATTTTAAAAAAATCCTGTTTGTCACACTGAACTTGTCGAATGTGATCGCTTCCAGACCTTTTTCACGGAAAATCGTCCTCGTCTCTGACCTACAGTGTACCCATAAATATTATTTAGCTTTGTATCTATGGATATAGAACAATTACACCCAAGTTACTTTATTCCCAATTATACTAATCGTTTAAAAGAACATCGATTAGAAAAAAGGGGGTTCAATTGTTTCGTAATTTATCTTTAAACCCCTGTGGTAGCATAAGGCAAATATGCTCTACCTGGGCCGAACAAAAGGCCTACTACAGATTTTTAAACCATTCAAAGGTTACTGAGAATATTTTGATTGAAGAAGCTGCATCCCGTTTACAATCCATGGTTTCCGTGCGACATTTACTTTGTTTGCAAGATACAAGTGAAGTAAACCTGACTGCTCATGATAGAAGGTTATTTACTCACAAAAGATACGGGTACACAGTAAGTCTCTGACGAGGACGAACTGGTTGTAAGTCTCCGACTTACAACCGACAATGTCAGGCTTCTAACTTCGTTGAGATCGCTTCCAGGTTCTTTTTAACCATCTCTTTCAGTCCGGGCGGGCTTATAATATCTGCATATTCACCAAACAGTAAATAGAATTTTACAAATCCCATTAAGGAAGCCGTTACAAAGGTCATTTCCATTTTATCAGCAACTTCACGCTGCGAAACAAAACCATTATAAAATTTCTGGTCGCCAAAATATTTTAGAACTGATTTATCTACGCTTATCAGCACGGTGGACATTTCTTTCTCCTTACTCATTTTAGCAAGGAAGGATTGCAGCGAAGGGTGTTGCTTTTCAAAATGACGGCCCGTAAGGTTTATATAACTTATCCTGTCTGTGCGAAAATTTCGGTAATCTTTTCGCAGCTGGCAATAAGCAATAAGGTGCCAGTAATTTCCAAGGTAGAATATACCTACCGGTTCCACATCCCTGTTGCTGTATTGCTGGGTATGATTGGCAAAGTAACCGATATCCAGTATCTCTTTTGCGGCTATGCTTTTAAGAATGGTTTGCAGATGGATGGCTTTGTTCTCACTTGCAGGCAGGTAAGGATTTTCTATTACCTCGATATATCCAGACATATCTTCCAAAAGCTCCTGTTCTGCGTAACGCAGCACCGATCTTATCTTGAACATGGCAGACCGGTACTGCTCAACCGACGAAGGATCAGTTAACTTCTCTACCATCTTTTCCGCCGTTAAAAATGCTATGGCCTCTTCTTTTGTGAACATGACCGGTGGAAGGCGGTAGCCTTCCATTATACTATAGCCAACGCCGGCTTCACCTGCTAAAGGGATACCCGCTTCTTCCAGCGTTTTAATATCCCGGTAAACAGTACGAAGACTGATAGAAAAACGTTCGGCAATATCCTGTGCCCTTACAACTCTTTTGGATTGCAGCTGTATAAGAATTGCAGTTACCCTGTCAATACGGTTCATGTAACGTGTTTGCCCCGTAAATTAAAACAAGTGAAGGGATAAAAAAATAATTGGCCGGGAACCCTACAGGACAGGCTGCCCGTCTTACACATATTGTGGAAAATTATCTACGGGAGAGTATAAATTGCGAAAAATGGTAATTGAAATATGTTGGCATTGTATTGTATTAAGAACAATAATAAATACATCATCATAAACCAAAAATTGAAAATCATGAAACAGTCCATTTTAGCACCTGCGAAGAAGTTATGGAATAAGACAGCCTTTCTAATTGCTTCACTGTTATTTTCCTTCTACAGCTTTGCGCAGGATAAGAAAGTAGATGTGAACATCAATACAGGCCCGGAAAAAAATGATAACTTCTTTATGCAGCCATGGGTATGGATTGTAGGAGGTGCCGTTTTTCTTTTATTATTAGTAGCCCTGCTGCGTAATAACAGTAATTCAAAAGCCTGATATACCTCGTCGTAATAAAAAAAGCCCGTTATACGGGCTTTTTTTATACCAGTAACCATACTATACTATACAGTATCGGTCGTCCTTGTTTTAGTAACGGTTACTTTATCGGTGCGTCCGGTAGTACTGCTGTTGCTGCTTCCCCTCGTTAAAGCCACGATCAGCAATATCAATACTGCGCCGCCAACTATCCATACCCAGGGCTCGGTGTACCAGGTAGTGGTGGTGGAAGTAGTTGATGTTGAAGTTGCTGTCACGGTGCTATCCTGTGCCCATGCTATTGCCTGCGAAAAGCTCAATAAGAACAACAGGAAAGTATTCTTAACAAAACCGGTCTTAA
>Ga0193706_1001380_pt1 | contig 10927 bp, 11 predicted proteins | sample U3c1metaG_FD_160130 | JGI IMG/M metagenome (GOLD analysis project Ga0193706, IMG submission 160130) | Soil microbial communities from a riparian zone of the East river system, Colorado, United States - U3c1 | ecosystem: Environmental > Terrestrial > Soil > Riparian zone | place: USA: East River... | reverse complement strand
GTCAGGTTTCCATGCGTCAGGACCGCACCTTTCGAACGCCCGGTGGTGCCCGACGTGTAAATGAGCACCGCCGGGTCGTCGCTCGACATCGTGGCCGTGCCCCACGGCGGAGGAGCGTTTTCGAGCTCATCGATGAGAGTGCCTTCACCGCGCGCGCCGAGCGTGAGCACGCGTCGAACGTGTGCGTCCCGTCCGAGCCGTTGAAAGAGCGCGGCCGCGTCGGGTCGACAAATGACGACCTCCGGTTCAGCGTTGCGCAAAAAGTACGCGAGCTCCGCCTCTTGGTACGCGGTGTTCAGCGGCAAAAAACAGAAGCCTGCGCGAAGCACGCCGAGGTAGAGGAACAGACCTTGCGGCGATTTGTCGACCTGCGCCGCGACGCGAGCTCCGCGCGAAAGCCCGAGGCGCGCCAGGAGAGCGGCGATCCTCGCCGTTTCCCGGTCGAGGTCGGCGTAGGTGTAGGTGGCGCCGTTCTTGTCTTCGAGAAACAGACGCTCGGGTGCGCGCAGAAAGCGCGTGGCGAAGTGTTGGTACGCGTTCATGGGAGAGCCCGCGATCACTCTCGGAAGACAAATCCGAGATTCAGGTTCCATTGCGCCAGGCGAATGTAGAGAGGATCTGGATCGCCGTCGTGCGTCACCTTGTGCTGCATCCAGCCGACCTCCCCGAACAGACCGAGCTTGGGCGTGAAGTGGACGGCGCCGCCGCCGAGAACGCCGAAATTCCAGCCGAGGCCGACGCCAGAAACGTTCGCCATGTCGGGGCCGAGAATGTCAAAAGTGAAGCCAATGGGCACGCCGACCCAGAGTTGAAAGTTCGTCGAGTTGGACGTGATGGGCAGCCGCCCTCGAATATAGAGATCGACGTCGATGTAATAGCTGCGACTCGGCGCCGGTGAGACGTCTGGACGCCAGGCGCCGAATTGAAAGAGCGGCCCCAACACCAGAAAGCGCTCGATAGGTGTATCGCCCCGTAGGTTGAAGCCGACGGTCGATGCGAGCGGGCTCGAAGCGAGCGCGCCGGAATTCGGATCGAACTCCGCGTTGCCGGAAAATCCGTAGTGGAAACCGAGCATGAAGAAGCTCCGATCTCCGAAGGGCTTGACGGGAGGTGGAAGCGGCGGTTCGCGGATGGACCCCGACGGCCCCGGCGCCGCGAATTCGCAGCGCGCCCCTCCCACGCAGATCTGGCCGCTCGGACAAGGAGGATTGCAGAGCGAAATGCACTGGCGCTGATGGCATACATACCCTTCCCGACACGACGGGAAACATTCCGATGCGCTGGCGGGTGCCGGCGGAGTCGGCGAACGCGCCGCGGGGAGCTGCTGGGGATCGCTGTTTTGCGCGAACGCCGCATGGCAGACCAGGGACGCGGCGAGCAGGGCGTAAAGAGCGGCAGGGCGGAAACCTCGGATCATGCCGCGCCAACTATAACAGCGCTCGCATCGGGTCTCCCGCGAGACCCGATGTCGAGGTAGAAAGGAAAGCATGGCGCATCCGTTATCGGTCGCTTCGCGCACGCTCGTCGCCGGCCTTTTGGCGACGCTCCCCGTCCACGCCGCGACATTGACGGTGGGGCCCGGCAAGACGTACGCAAAGCCTTGCGCCGCCATCGCCGCGGCGAGCGACGGCGACACGATCGAAATCGATGCCGCCGGCACTTACGATGGCGACGTCTGCGCCGTTCCCAAAAACAGGCTCACGTTGCGCGGCGTGGCGGGGAGACCGAAGATCGACGCCGCCAGCCAGAACTACGGCGGCAAGGGCATCTGGGTCATCAGCGGCAGCGACACCATCGTGGAGAACATCGAGTTCTCCGGCGCGACCGTGCCCGACCAAAATGGCGCCGGCATTCGGCAGGAAGGGAGCAACCTCACCGTGCGCGGTTGCTACTTCCACGACAACGAGAACGGCATCCTCAGCGGCGGCGGGCCGACCACCGAAATCATCGTCGAGTACAGCGAATTTGCCAACAACGGCTTCGGTGACGGATTTTCGCACAACATGTACATCGGGCACGAAGGGCGCTTCACTCTTCGCTACAGCTATTCGCACAGCGCCAAGGTCGGACACCTCGTCAAGTCGCGCGCGGCCGAAAATTACATTCTCTACAACCGCCTCTCGGGCGAAGACGGCACGTCGAGCTACGAGCTCGACTTGCCCAACGCCGGAACGTCCTACGTCATCGGCAACATCATCGAGCAGGGTGCGGCCACACAGAACTCCGGCATCGTGACGTACGGTCTGGAAGGCACGACGGCCGAGAACCCTGGGCACGCGCTCTTCGTCGTCAACAATACGTTCGTCAACGATCGGACCGCGGGCAGCACCTTCATCAGCATCGGCGCCGCCATCACGACACCCGTCGTCGTCACCAACAACATTTTCTTCGGAGGCGGCACGATCACGAACCAGGCGAACGCAATGCAGCAGACGAACTTCGCGCAAGGCGACCCCAAGCTCGTCGACCGGGCCGCCTACGACTATCGCCTCGCGGCCGGCTCGCCGTGCATCAACGCCGGCAGCGATCCAGGCGTGGGCGCGGGTTTTGCGCTCAGCCCGGCGCGCCAGTACGTACATCCAGCGAACGCGATCGACCGGAACGCGGACGGGACGCTCGACATCGGTGCCTACGAATTCGGCGTGCCGTCCGACGGCGGTGTCGAGGCCGGCACCGACGCGTCCGACGCGAGCGCGCCCCCGGTGAGAGATGCATCGGACGCGGCAACGCCGCCCGCGCCGGACGCGTCGGACGGCGGGGCACCTCGGCCGCCCGATGCGTCCGATGCGGCAGCACCGCGTGACGTATCGGACGCCGCCACGGCGCGGGACGCGTCGGACTCGGCGGCAATGTCCGACGCACGAGAGACCGGCGCGTCCGATTCGCGCGACGCGTCGGACGCGGGGCAACCCGCACCGCCGGACGCGGCAGACGGAGGAACATCTCCGCCGCCTGGCAGCACGGGCGACGCGTCGAGTGACGGCGGGGGATGCGGCTGTCGAACGGCCCACGGCCGCGATGGATCGGGCTTCGTCGCGGCCTGCGCGGCGCTGATGCTGGCGGTGAGGCGACGCCGCGTGCGTCACGGTGCGCGGCTTGCTGCGCGCGCACGGGCAGCCCATCGGCCGTGACCGGGGCGTGGGCGACGGCCAACGAGAAGCGTCTCAACGCCCACACGAGCCGCGCAACAGTCTCGCAAATTCAGCCACTTACGCATTGGCATCCCCCCTGCTCAAGGAGGGGCCATGCGCACCTTCCTCGCCCCCGTGTTCGTCCCCGTTTTCCTCCTTTCGACCCTTTTTCTTCCGCTTGCCGGATGCTCCGGTTCCGCGGAGCCGAGCCCATCCCAAGCTTCCCCCCGCCCGGCGAAAGGCGTGGCCGCAGAGCCGGCCCGATCCGTCGATCTCGATGCCGACGAGCGCGCGCGCGCGAAAGAAACCGGCGAGGCGACGGACTTCTTCGTCTGGACGCGCGAAGGCGAAGAACGCACGGTCACGTATCATCTCGACGCACAAGGGCGTCCGATCGAACAGCTCGACGGCATCGTCGTCGCAACGAGCACCGGGACGTGGCAGTGGCGCCTCGAGGATCGAGCGGTCCCCACGGTTCCATGTGAGTACGCTGACGAAGAGGGGCACGTTTTTGCAGGAGAGCCCGTGCAACCTGGCACGGCAACGCGCGCCGCGCTGAGGCACGTCGCCAGCGGCGCAGAGCAAGTCATCGTCGAACCAGGTGGAGACCTGATGGGCAACGCCGACGTCAAACACGACGTCGGTGTCATCGCTTCGATTGGCCCTTACCTTTTCTTGGAAGAGTCGACCTATACGTACACATGCGGTGCGCACGGCAACACGGGTGTCTCGACGATGATCTGGAATGCGGCCACCGGAACGACAGTGGCCATGCCGACCGATCTCGGATCGCTCGACGCGCCCCGCGGCGCCGCGGTCGAGGGGCTCACCGACGAAGAGGACGATGATTTCGCTCCCAGCGAGAACGACCTCGAGCTCACCGAGATCGTTCCGCGGTTCGCGCGCGATGGAACCCTCGAGGTCGGTCTCCAGTTCACGGCACCGACCTGCTACGCCTGCACGAGCGGCGGCTGGGGGTCTTACACGAAATCGACGGTCGTCGACGCAGTCGACACGCCCGCCATGCTCGCCCCGTTCGCGAGCTCGCCGCCTGCTGTGCGCGCGTTCCTACGCACGCACCCCGATTTCGAGCTCAAGGGGTGGAGCGCGCGTTGGCCGTGAACGAGAAGCGTGCCATGCTCGGCCCGCATGAGCCGGCCGCGCGCGTCGAGACCGGTGACGCCGGCCAAGATCTCGGTGCCGCGTCTGGCCGAGACGTATCCCCGCAGTCGACTCTTTCGCGCGATCGACGTCGCTCGGCGCAAAAGGGTGGTGTGGATCGCGGCACCGGCGGGCGCGGGCAAGACATCGGTCGTCGCTACGTACCTGTCGGCGCGCCGCGTCCCGGCGCTTTGGTACAACGTCGACACGCGCGACGCCGATGTCGCCAACCTGTTTCACTACCTGGCGATGGCCGCTCGAGCGGCCGCACCGCGCCGCAAACTCGAGCTGCCCCGATTCAGCGCTGACAATCAGTTCGGTGTGGCCGCGTTTGCGCGCAGCTTCTTCGAAGCGCTCTGCCGCGAGCGACCGGTTCCCTCGGTGATCGTTCTCGACGATTACCAGGAAGCATCGGGAACGCTGTGGGAGGACGTGATTCGCGAGGCCATCAGCGCGCTCCCTAAAGGGATCGTCGCGGTGATCATCAGCCGCGCCGAACCGCCGCCCGCTTTCGCCCGCCACTTCGCCGGCGGTCACATCGCGCTCGTCGGCTGGGACGAGCTGCGTCTCACGTCGCGCGAGATCGCCGGTCTCGTTCGACTTTGCCGCCCTGAGTGGCGCGGGCGCCGCTTCAAAGACGTGTTGCCCGGCGTCGTCGCGCTTGCCAACGGCTGGGCCGCCGCGCTCACCTTGCTCTTACAAAACCAGCACCTCGGCGCGCTCGATGCGCGCGGGGTGGAGGAGTTTTCCGAGCGACTTTTCGACTACTTCGCCACCGAAATCCTCGACAAGACGACCCTCGCCCAACGCGATTTTCTCCTGCGAACTTCGGTGGTGCCGAGCCTGACCACGACGCTGGCGGCCCGCCTTACGGGCGTGACCGACGCGGCTCGCGTCCTCTCCGAGCTGGGGCGCCGCAGTTTTCTCACGCAGCGACTCGGTGCTTCCGGCGCCTATCGGTACCACCCTTTGCTGCGCGGATTTTTGCGCCGGCGCGCGGAACGTGATCTCGGACCCTCGATTCTCCCAGAGCTGCATCGAAGGGCAGCCGAGTGGTTCGTGGAGGCCGATCAGATCGACGAAGCGATGGAGCAGCTCGAGACGGCGCAGGACGTGCCCATGCGGGTCAAGCTTCTGCTTCGCGCCGCTCCCTCCTATTTCGCCAAGGGCTGTGGGCGCACGATCGAAAGCTGGATCGCGCGTCTTCCCCCCGACGTGGTGAAGCAAAGTGGCAGGCTCGTCTACTGGCGAGCCGTTTGTTGCCTCGGTTCGGCGCCGTCACGTGCGCGCGAGCTCTTGGAAATGGCCTTTACGCTCTTCACACGCGAGAAGGACGTGAGCGGCCTCTACCAATGCTGCGCCAGCGCGACGCAGGCCATCCTCCACGAGGGTATGAATTTCGCCGAGCTGCAAACATGGATCGCCCGGTTCGAGCAGCTCGAGGCTTCGGGACCGCCGTGTCCCCACGCCATCCTGCCGCTCGCCGTGACAGGCATGTTGATGGCCTCGATGTTCGGGCAATCCGACGCCGCGGCGCATCGCCGTTGGGTCGAACGCGCCGTGCAGCTCATGTCCACCCGCGCCGAGGCCGCGCACAGGATCATGACCGGCGGCTTTCTGGCCGTGTACTTCGTCTTCAATGACAACCCCGCCCAGGCGGCGACGATTCTCGAAATGCTCCGTCCACCGGTCGGCGCCGAGTCATCCGTCACTGGCTCGATCACTTTGTTGCAGGCCAACGCGCTCTGCGCGTGGGCGCGCGGCGACACCGGGGCCAGCATCGCGCTGGTGCGCGAAGCGCTGGCCATCGCGGAGCGAACGGGCGTCCCCGTTTGGAACGAATACCTTCTCGGGTTGGGCGCGGCCGCGACATTGGGGTCGGAGGACACCGCCGCGGCCAAGGAGTTCTTGCGCGGGCTCGCCCAAGCGGCGCAGGGCGGCGCCAACTATTCGCTCGGGAGCTACCACTTCTACGCGTCGTGGGAGGCGTACCTGCGCGGAGATATCGCGCGCGCGCTCCGTTCCGCGGAGCTCGCACAAGAGTTCTCGACGCGCCTTGGTTACCTCTTCGCGCGAACCGTGTGCGCCGTCGCGCTCGCCCTGCTCCGCTGGCAGGCGGGGCAAGCCGAGGCAGCGCGCGCGAGCATGGAGCTGGCGCGGCGATTGGCGGAACAGGATCGCTGCTTTCTCGCGCTCTACGGCTGCGATCTCATCGAGTCCGACGCGCTGTGGGACGAGGATCGCCCGCGCGCGCTCGCCATCCTCGCGCGCGGACTCGCGCTCGGCCGCGAGCGCGGCTACTTCAATGCGTTCTACGTCGGAAACACGCTCTTGGCGCGCAGCGTCGGGCGGGCGCTCGAGCATCGGATCGAGCCGGACTACGTGCGCGCAGCGATCGTGCGGCGCCGCCTGAAACCGACCGCCGTCACCCCGACCGCCGATGGATGGCACTGGGCGTATCGGTTGCGCGCGCTCGGCTCCTTCGAGCTGTCGCGCCCCCACGAAGGCCAAGAAGGCGCGAGCGATGCGACGCACGCCGACAAAGGCCGTGGCGCCCCGCGCGGAATGCCGCTTCGCCTCTTGCAGGCGGCTGTCGCGCTCGGAGGGCGCGGCGTGCCGGAGGTTCAACTCATCGATGCGCTCTGGCCCGATGCCGAGGGCGATAGTGGTCGGCGGGTGTTCGACACGACGTTGCACCGTCTCCGAAGGCAGCTCGGCGACGACGCCATCCTGCGCCTCATCGATGGTCGGCTTCACCTCGATGAGCGCCTCTGCTGGATCGACCTCTGGGCGTTCGAAGACATCATTGCCAAGGTCCGGGAGAGCCTAGGTCAGGACAAGGCGGCGACCGACATCACCGCGCTATCCCGCCAATTGCTGGACCTCTACCGGGGGCCCCTTTTCGCCGACGCCCCCGCGGCGAGCATCTTTCTGCGCGGTCCGAGGAGCCGGTACGCCGCCAAGTTCCTGCACGCAACGGAGATTCTTGGCAAATTGCTCGAAACGAGACGGCAATTCGAAGAAGCCTCCCTCCTCTATCAGAGGGCGCTCGAAGGAGACCAGGGCATCGAGCTCGCCTATGCAGGGCTCATTCGATGCGCTGTCAGCACCGGCCGACACGCGGACGGGCTGCGGCTTTTCGAGCAATGTCGCAGCCGCTTGTTGGCCGACCTTGGCGAGCAGCCGGGGCCAGAACTGGCGCGGTTGCACGCCTCTTTGACGGCGGGGCCTACCGCCCCCGACGCGGCTCTTTTGCCCCGGTAAGACCGTTGTAAGACGCGGTTCGGCATGTTGGACGGATGCACACGAGCCAACTCGAAGCGGGCTGCGCGCCTTGCGCAACTCCCACCTCCCTCCACACCGCCTCGTTTGCGGAGCTATTCAAGAACCTGCGCAAGCAGTTGGTCGGCAAGCAAGCCTGTCTCAGTCGAGCGGGCCTGCGCTGCACCGATGCGGCGATCTCGCACTGGGAACGAGGGCTGCGTTTGCCCCGGCCCAAAACGCTGCGCAACGCCGTCGAGGTGCTCACCCAGCTCGGGGCGACCCCGACGGACATCGAGCAATTGATAACGGCCTGGACGACCGAGTACCTCGAAAAGAAAGGACTGGGGCGACATCCGCCATCGCGCAATCCGGCGGCGGCTTTTCCGAGCTGAGGCTACACGAGCGCGAAACCGATCGCGGCGTTGATGACGGGGCGTGCCGCGGCTAGCGCGGCATTGACCGCCGCCTCGGCGGCCAGAAGCTCCATACCCGCCGAGCAGAGCAGAACCGAGCGCGTCGCGCTCTTCTGCATCTCGAACAAGAGCGACGCTTGCGCGGGAGCGATTTGCCCGCGCAAGCGAGCCAGCTCGATGGTGGCGATCGTCTGGGCGATTTTCTTGAACTCGCCTTCCGCATACGTTTCCGCCTCGGGGGCCTTCTCCTTCAGCACCTTCCACGCCGCTTGGAACATGGTGGTTGCGAGTGCCTGTACGTCGATCGCCATGGGATCCCTCCTATTCTTGCGTACCGCGGCGCTTGGCGACCTCGAATTTGACGATGGCCGCACAATTGATTTCGATCGCGGAAAGCGCAGGTGAGGCAAGGATACTGGCGAGCCCCGCGTCTTTGGACATCTCGTGCAGCTTTCTCAGGTTCTCGACGTTGGTCGCGAGCTCGCCGACGAGGGCGATCGTGATCTCGTTTTTTCCCTGGGCTTGCGCGCGCAGTTTGAGCGTGGCGAGGCTGGCCTTGAGATCGCCGTAAAAGCCGACGTTGGCGGGATACGTACCCTCGGGCTTACCGGCCAGCCCCGTCATTCGCTCGATGAAAGCGACGATGCGCGTGTGGATCTCGCTGGCGCCTCGGTCGATGGCTTCATCGTAGGGGCTCACCAGCCGCACCGGCCCACAGGCGAACGCAGCCGCGACCAGTGCGATGAAGAGCGCCGGTCGCAATCGCGCCGCGAGCGGCCGCGCACCAACCCCTTGCCCTGGCCGTGCCGCGCGCGCCGCAGATCCCGGAAAACTGCGACCGCGACCGACCGGCTCGAGGGCAGGGATCATCGCACCATTACTATCATCATTCCCTCACCTCCGACCGCACTTGCAAGGCCGCCGCGACTCGGCTATCAGCCCGGCTCTGACAACCGTAGACATGGCAGAAACACCGGAAAAGTCATGCGGGTCGTGCGGTGCGTTCACGCATTACGGCGTGCATCCCACCTCCGGCGCGGTCGGATCGTGCGCGCGCGGGATGATCTCTTATCCCGTGCCCACCGCCAGCATCTGCGGCGAGTACCGCGCGCGCGGTACCGCTCACGACCTTGTTCCGTTGAAAGCTCGCAAAGCGGCAGCGCGCGAGCCGGCCCTCACCTTCGTCGTGCGCCGCCCACCCCTGCCCGAGGAGATCGATCTCGACATGGACATCGCTACGTTCCGCTCCGTTTTGCAGGAGGTGCTGCGCGAAGAGCTCGGCATCGGCGAGGCCCGCATTCAGCCGAGGTTTCAGGGCGGCGAGCTCATTTTGAAACCGGGCAAGGAAGGGACGGCCGAAAAGCGGGTCCCGCTCGAGAGCTTCTTTCACAAAATCGTGATGATCCGCGACAGGCTGCGGGTTCTAGAGCAGCGGGTCAACGGGCACACTGGGCTCACCGACGAGGACAAGGTGACGATGCAGCAGTACATCACCGCTTGCTACGGCACGCTCACGACGTTCAATGTGCTCTTTGCGGATCCGGCCGACGGGTTCAAAGGAGCAGCCGGCAAGGAGTGACTCACCGCGGCGCGGGCGTGGGGAGCGTGCGCGGCATCACGAGGTTGCTGGGGCTCGGCGCGGCGCCCTTGCTCTGCATGCCTGCCGGCTCGAGCAGCAGGCTCATTCGGGCCATCGCATACGGAATGGTGGCCTGGGAATCGTCATAAAGCTGGCCGTGCGCCCCCGCCTCGACGGCGACACCGAGCGAATGAAAAGGCCGCCATTCCCCGCCGATGCGCGCCGCGAGATCGGCGCCCACACGCGTGGAGACATCCTGGATGATGCCAACGCCGGCGGTCAAGCCGAGGTACGGGCCTTGCGACCCCAGCGGCAAGAAGTCCATGCGCGGTCCGATCGAATGAGCGTGAAACGTCTTCTGCACTTCGATCCCCCCTTGCTGTCCGGGCCCCGCGTCGACGGCCGATCAGCCGGCGGCGCAGGCGGCACGTCCTTGGGCGCCTCTTCCACCAATTGAGGCTCGCTCGACAGCGGGGCCGCGGGCCGCTCGGCAGGTGTGCCGCCATTCGTGGGCGGCGAGCCGTCACGCGGAGGCTCGCTCTGCGCGAGCGCGGGCAAGGTCGGCGCGACCAACCCGAGCAGCGTGGTCCCGACGAACACGTTCCATCTCATGGCGCCGCTCCTGTCCCGGGTGCAGTTCGCGTGAACCCAATCACGGAGACCTGATGGGGGGCCCGCTTTGTCGGCGTGATTCCTCGCGCCGAGCTCGATCGAAAAGCCTTGCACGCGCCCGCCGCTTTGGCGAGCCGGTCTCGCGACGATGCGGGACGCCTTGACCCTGCTTGTGATGCGGGGGCCCCGCAGCTAAGCTGCCGCGCTCGGTAGCACCCCCAGGTGCGTGACCATTCCAGAAACGAACGGAATACGTAACAGATGCTGCTCGGTCAGATTCTCTTCGTGCTCGCCGCGCTCGCCATTGCCGGCGCGACCCTGGTAGGCTTGGTCTTCGGGGTGGGCAAGCTCGTCCTTTACAAGGCGACCGGGCGGCGCCTCGATCCGAAGCCGCGCAGAGGGTCGAGCGAATGGATGCAGCACGAAACGGCCACCAGCGTCGATCTCACGCGGCCGAGTTTGCTGACGCAACCTTATCGGCACACCACCGACGACCCCGTCGTGGACCTCCAAGGTGACCGCTATCGGGTGACGCGCCTCGCGGGGGGTCGTTTTCTCATTACCCAGGTGTCGGAAGGGCGCCGCCTCGGCACGTTCGAGCTGAGCGGCGAAGGGCGTCATCAAGACGTGCTCGCCGCGCCGGACGACCCCGCCAACGCCAAGCTGCTCGTCCAAATCGCGGTACTTTCGAGCTTGGTGCGCCGTGAAGAGGGGCGTCTGGCCAAGCAGCACTGACGGCTCGGGCGGGTACCGGAGTCATCGCCGCG
>Ga0193706_1001379_pt1 | contig 10930 bp, 6 predicted proteins | sample U3c1metaG_FD_160130 | JGI IMG/M metagenome (GOLD analysis project Ga0193706, IMG submission 160130) | Soil microbial communities from a riparian zone of the East river system, Colorado, United States - U3c1 | ecosystem: Environmental > Terrestrial > Soil > Riparian zone | place: USA: East River... | reverse complement strand
TCGGTGCGGGCGGCCATGGGGGCGCCGGTGGCGTCCGACTACGCCGCGACCAAGGGCGGGCTCGAGAGCATGCTGCGGTGCATGGCGATGTCGCTCGCCCCGCACGACATCCAGGTGAACGCCGTCCGTCCCGGCTGGATCCGGACCGAGATGACCAAGCGGATGTGGTCGAACCCGGAGCAGGGCTCCGCCCCCACGGCGGCCGTCCCGGCGGGGCGGTGGGGCGAGCCGGCCGACCTGGCCGGGCTCGTCACCTACCTCGTCTCGCCGCTGGCGTCGTTCCACACCGGTGATGTGATCACCGTCGACGGCGGCCTCACCGCCGCCGCCGGGGGCGAGACCCGTCTCGGCGAACCCTGAACCGAGCGAGCACCGGGGGGTTGTGGGGATCGACAGACCGAGGAGCACGCATGCAGCCAGCCCGTGGAGAGCTCGACCTCGCCTACCGCCTCGACGACCGGTTCGCGCGGGAGTCGGGCCGCGTCTACCTCACCGGGTGGGACGCCATCGTCCGCCTGCCGCTCATGCAGCGCCAGCGCGACCGGGCGGCCGGCCTCCGGACCGCCGGGTTCGTCTCCGGATACCCCGGGTCACCGCTGGGCGGCGTCGACTCCCTGTTCCGCCAGCACCGGGCGATGCTGGCGGGCCACGACGTCCACTTCGAGCCGGCGACGAACGAGGACCTGGCCGCCACGTCGATCTGGGGCACCCAGTACCTCAACGTCGGGCCGGTGACGTCCCGCTACGAGGGCGTCTTCGGCCTCTGGTACGGCAAGGGGCCCGGTGTCGACCGGTCGACCGATGCCATCCGCACCGCCAACTTCCAGGGCGTGGCGGCCACGGGCGGCGTCCTGGCGCTGGCCGGCGACGACCACGACGCCCGCAGCACGGTGACGGCCCAGCAGAGCGAGACCCTGTTCGTGCACATCGGGATGCCGGTCCTCAACCCGGCGACGATCCAGGACTACCTCGACTACGGCCTGGCCGGGTGGGCGCTGTCCCGGTTCTCGCGCTGCTGGGTCGGGATGATCTGCCTGAACGACACGGCCGACAGCGCGGCGTCGGTCGACGTCGATCCGTTGCGTCCCCACCTCGTGCTGCCCGACGTCGAGGAGCCACCGTCGCTGACGATGTGGCGCCCGCCGGCGGAGCTCGAGCTCGACATCCGCGAGCGCCGGTTCCCGGCGGCGCAGGCGTTCGTGCGGGCCAACGGCCTCGACGTCGTGACCGTCGGTGCGCACCGATCGCCTCGGTCGCCCCGGCCGCGGCTCGGCATCGTGACGACGGGGAAGGCCTACCTCGACGTCCGCGACGCCATGGCCGACCTCGGCCTCGACGACGAGCGGGCGGCCGCGCTGGGCATCAGCGTCTACAAGGTCGCCATGCCGTGGCCCCTCGAGCCCGAGGGCGTGCTCGAGTTCGCCCGGGGCCTCGACGAGGTGCTCGTGGTCGAGGCCAAGCACCCGATCATCGAGGACCAGCTGGCCCGGCTCCTGCGCCGCATCCCCCGCGATCGGCGCCCGGAGCTGGTCGGCAAGACCGACGACACCGGGGCCCCGCTCGTGCCGGTGACCGGGGCGCTCGACGCGCCGATCGTGCGCGACGTGCTCCTCGCCCGCCTGGAGAAGGTCACCGGCGACCCGGCCCTGGTCCAGGCCCTCCGGCCCCGCGAGTCGCTGGTGCTCACCGACCTCCTCGACCCGTCGTCCGAGCGGACCGAGCTCAAGCGGGCCCCGGGGTTCTGCTCGGGCTGCCCGCACAACACCGGGACGCTGGTGCCGGAGGGGAGCTTCAACATCGGCGGCACCGGGTGCCACGGGATGGCGACGATGCAGGACGCGCCGGGCCGCGACACCCACATGTTCACCCACATGGGGGGCGAGGGCGCGCTGTGGATCGGCATGGCCCCGTTCGCCGATGACGACCACGCCTTCCAGAACATGGGCGACGGGACGTACTTCCACTCGGGCGCGCTGGCCATCCGGGCCGCGATCGCCGCCAACGTCAACATGACCTTCAAGATCCTGCTCAACGGCTACATCTCCATGACCGGCGGCCAGGCCATCCCCGGGGGCCTCTCGGCCCAGGACGTGAGCCAGCAGGTCCTGTCGGAGGGCGCCCGGCGGGTGGTGGTGGTGTCCGACGACATCGCCAAGTACGCCGGCCAGGGCCCGTTCCCACCCGGCGTCGAGCTGCACCCCCGGGAGCGGCTGCTGGCGGTCGAGCGGCGCCTCCGCGACACCGAGGGTGTCACCGTCCTGGTCTACGACCAGGCGTGCGCCGCCGAGCTGCGGCGCGAGCGCAAGCGGGGCCGGGCCGACGACCCCGACAAGCGGGTGTTCATCCACGAGGGCGTCTGCGAGGGGTGCGGCGACTGCAACGTCCAGTCCAACTGCATCTCGGTCGAGCCGCTGGAGACCGAGCTCGGGCGCAAGCGGACGATCGACCAGTCGAGCTGCAACAAGGACTTCAGCTGTCTCGGCGGCTACTGCCCGAGCTTCGTGACCCTCCGCGGCGCCACGCCCCGCCGATCGACGCCGGTCGGAATGGGCGGGGCGGGCGGCTCGGTCGGCTCGGGCGCCGCCCCCGACGACCTCCCTGATGCTCCGGTCCCGTCGGCCGACGAGCCGTACAACGTCCTGATCGGCGGCATCGGTGGCAGCGGGGTCCTGACCATCGGCGCCCTGCTGGGCATGGGCGCCCACGTCGAGGGCAAGTCGGTGTCGGTGCTCAACGAGTCCGGCATGGCCCAGAAGAACGGCGCCGTCCAGAGCCACGTCCGGATCGCCGATGAGCCCGGCCTCCAGCTGTCCTCGCGCATCGCCGCCGGCCAAGCCGACCTGGTCATCGGGGCCGACATCGTCGTGACCGCGAGCGACGGCCCGGTGGCGTGCATGGCCGCGGGCCGGACGCGGGCCGTCGTCAGCGACGACGTGCGGCCCACGGTCGCCTTCTCCGCCCACGCCGACCTGGACCTCTCCAGCGGCCGGATGGCGAAGCGGATCCGGCGGGCGACGGGCGACCAGCTGGACATCGTCTCGGCTCGGGCCGCGGCCCTCGCGCTGATGGGCGACGCCATCTACACCAACCTCCTGCTCCTCGGCTTCGCCGCCCAGCGGGGCCTCGTGCCCGTCAGCGTGGCCGCCCTCGAGCGGGCCATCGAGATCAACGGCGTCGGCGTCGACGCCAACAAGGACGCCCTCCGCTGGGGCCGGCTGCTCGCCCACGACCCGGCCCGGCTCGACGCCGCTCGGGGCCTCGGCCCGGCCGAGACGGCTCTGGCGGGTCCGGTCACGGTCGAGGAACTCATCGCCGACCGGGCCGACAGGCTGGCCGCCTACCAGGACCGGGCCTACGCGGCGCGCTACCGGGCGGCCGTGCGCCGGGTGGTGACGGCCGAGCAGGAGCGCACCCCGGGCCTCGACGGGCTGACCGATGCCGTCGCCCGCAACCTCTTCAAGCTCATGGCCTACAAGGACGAGTACGAGGTCGCCCGTCTGTACGCCGACCCGGAGTTCGCCGCCCGTCTCGAGCGTGAGTTCGAGGGCGACTACCGCATCTCGGTGAACCTCGCCCCCCAGATGCTCAACCGGCGCGACCCCCGCACCGGCCGGGCCCGGAAGTGGGAGGTCCCCGGGTCGCTCGCCCTGCCGGCGTTCCGGGTCCTGGCCCGGGCGAGGCGGGTGCGCGGCACCCGGCTCGACCCGTTCGGCCGCACCGCCCACCGGCAGGCGGAGCGCACGAGGATCGAGCGGTACGAGGCGCTCCTCGTCGAGCTGGTCGCCGCCCTGGGCCCCGACACCCATGCCCTCGCCGTGCAGCTGGCGTCGCTCCCGGACACCATCCGGGGCTACGACACGGTGAAGGACGCCTCGGCCGCCGTCGCCGAGGAGAAGGAGGCCGAGCTGCTCGAGCAGCTGCGGGCGTTGTCGGATCGCACGACGCCGGCGCGCCCCGGGGCTCCCGCTGGGGCCCGACCTGCCTCAGGATCGGGCAACCACCGCCGAAGAGGAGCAGGACCGTGAAGATCACCGATGTCCGGGCCCAGCTGCTGCGGCCGACCGAGCAGCTCTTCCAGTGGAAGCTCGAGTGGCCTCCTCGGCGGGTCGGGCTCGTCCTCGCCCGGGTCATCGGCGAGGACGGGCTCGAGGGGAACTGCATCACCTGGCTGTGCGGGCCCGGGGAGTTCGAGGACATGCTCCCGAAGCTGAAGGCGGTGATGGTCGGGCGCGACGTCCACGACGTCGAGGCGATCTCGCTCGAGCTGACCGACCGCCTCCAATCGCCGAGTGCGGTGGCGTCGGCGGCCGACATCGCCCTGTGGGACCTGATCGGCAAGCACCACGGCGAGCCCGTCTACAAGCTGCTCGGCGCCGCCCGGCACCGGGTGCGGGCCTACGCCAGCACCGTCACCTACGACACGGTCCAGGAGTACGTCGACCTGGCGCTCACGTGCCGCGAGGAGGGCTTCACCGCCTACAAGATCCACGCCTTCGGGGTGCCCGACCGCGACATCGAGGTGTGCCGGGCGGTCAAGGAGGCGGTGGGGGACTCGATGGACCTGATGCTCGACCCGGTGAACGCCTACGACCGTCTCGGCGCCAACAAGGTCGCCAAGGCGCTCGAGGACCTGGACTTCTACTGGTTCGAGGCGCCGATCCCCGACGCCGACCTCCAGGGCCTCAAGGACCTGACCCGCCGGTACCGCATCCCCATCACCGCGGTGGAGAGCATCTCGGGCGGCCTGCTCCACTACCCGCCGTACCTCGTCGACCACGTGGTCGACTCGGTCCGCTCGGTGGGCGACTGGATCGGTGGCATCTCCGCCATGCGCAAGTCGGCCGCCCTGTGCGAGGCCTTCGGCGTGAAGTACGAGCCCCACAGCTACGGCACGACGCTCGTCCAGGCCGCCCACTTCCACGTCATGCTGGCCATCCACAACTGCGACCTGGTCGAGCTGCCGGTGCCCCAGGGCATCCTCGACCAGTGCATGACCGACGTGATGCGGGTGGGGCCCGACGGCTACGTCGAGGCGCCCACCAAGCCCGGCCTCGGCTACGAGCTCGACTGGGACGCCGTCGACGACCGCACCGTCCGCCAGCTCGGCGGCTCCGACGACGCCACCGACTGGGTCCCTGGCCACTGAGGCCGGCCACCAGCAAGCGCGCTCGACCGCCGGCTCAGACGAGGCCGGCGAGACGGTAGAGGACGAGGCTCCCGGCGACCGCGACGTTGAGCGACGCGCCCATGCCGACCATGGGGAGCTCGACGGCGAGGTCGGCCAGCTCCATGGCCTCGTCGGGCACGCCGTGGTGCTCGTGGCCGAGGAGGACGACGGTGCGCCCGTTGGCCGGCTCGAGGCGGGGGAGGGCGATGGCGTCCTCGGCCAACTCGACGGCGACGATGGTCGACCGCTCGGCCTCCCGCCGGAGCCAGCCCTCCTTCGGGCCCCGCACCCGGTGGATGTGGGGCCGGCGAGCGAGCGTGTCGCCCTTGGCCAGGGCCTCTCGGTAGTGGGGCGTATCGGGGACGGCCATGCAAGCGCCGACGGCGTCGCAGGTGCGGAGCAAGGTCCCGAGGTTGGCGCCGTAGGCGACCCACAGCGGAGCCACGATCAGGTGGCCCCAGCAGGAGTGGGCGGTTGGGCGGCGCTGGGTGCGGATGTCCCGAGGTCGGGACCGGGTGGCCCGGCTCACCGGGCGCCGAGGAGGCTCCTCGTGGTCATGGGGTTCCGGCTTGGCGGCGCCGGTGGGCCATCGACGTCCGTCGGCCTGATGCTGGCGGCGGAGCGGCAAGCGTACCGCTGCGAGGGCGCGGCGTCGCCACCCCGCGGGCGGTGTTCCGGGGGTGGCATCGGTTCTGGTAGGGGCCGCCGTCAGGCGACGGGTTCTCGGTGCCGGTCGGGTGGGCGGTCGCAGCGGGGCCGCTTGGCGAAGGTGACCCAGTGCTTGTGGAGGGTCTCGCCGGTGGGGCCGTCGTAGGGCTGCACCTGGGGCATCGCCGCTGGTGGGGAGGGTCGTCCTGCAGGTCTGAGCACCTGCCCGGTGGCGGTGGTGAACACGACGCCGTCGGGCAGGTCGGCGTTGCCGGTGATGCCCAGGAGTCCTTGGTGGTGCTGGCGGTGGTGGCGGGCGCAGAGGCAGATGAGGTTCCCGGTGACGGTGTCGCCGTGGTCCTCCCAGTGGACGATGTGGTGGACCTGGATCCACAGCGTGGAGTCGCAGCCCGGGACCCGGCAGCCGCCGTCGCGGTGTTCGACCAGCCGCCGGATCCGCCGGGGGACGATCCGCCGGCTGCGGCCGACCTGGACGGGGTGGCCGTCGGCGTGCCAGACGGCGGCGATGTCGCCGTCGCAGGTGAGGTAGCGGCGCAAGCTCGGCGGGAGGGCCGGGCCCATGTGCATCTCGGCCCGCCAGTGCTCGGCGTCGCCGACGGGGGCCTTCAGGTGGACGAGCACACCCGGGCGGGAGGACACCTCGGCGCCCGCGGCGTCGTGGTTCAGTACCGAGTGGGCCATCCCGACGAGCGCATCGGCCCAGGTCACGTTCTCGACACCGAGGTCGGCATCGGTGCCGGTGGCCGAGCGGCCCTCGGCCTCAGCCGTCTCCTTGGCGGCGGCGCGCTGGGCCTCGTGGAGCCGGTCCCGCGACGCCTTGAGCGCCTCTTCGACGATCTGGCCCTCGTCGGCCGGCAGTCGGATCGAGGCCCGCCACTGATCGGTCTCGTCGGTCCCGAACGAGACGCTGCGCTCGGGCCCCCGCCGCTCGCTCTCGTCCTGCTCCGTGACGTCGGCGTCGAAGCCGTACAGCCGGGTGGCGGCCACGATCTGGTTGACCGTGGCGTTCACAGCCAGCTCGCACACCGACGCCTCGTACTCCGCCGGCACGTACCGAGCGACGGTGGCGGCCTGGTCGAGCGACAGCCCGCCGCGCCGGAACGTCGCCATCACCGTCGGCAGGTCCGACGCCCGCCGAGCGAGCCGCACGACCGCGGAAGCCGTGCGGCGAGACAGCCCCGCCTGCCACATCAGCCACTGCACCGGTGTGTGGATCTTCCACCCCTCCCACCACCGTTCGGCCAGGGCGGTGACGACCAGATCGACCAACGCCGCATCCGCCGCGTTCCGCACCCCTGCAGCAGAGGCGACGGCCGCCTCGAAGGCGGCATACACCCCCCACTCCTCGGATGTCTCGATCGGCGACGTCATACGAACAAGTGTACGTAAACTCACCCGTCCCGTCAACCCGAAATTCAAGTGGCATGCCCTCCGACCAGGTCAAACCCCCGCGCTCAGCGCCCCTCCACCCGCTGCCCCCAGCCATCGGCACGACCGAGCCACCCCGGACGAGACCCGGTCGCACTCGAGCACCGGCGCGAGCCGGTGCCCACCAGATCGAATGCCCGCCACCAACGTGCCGCTCCACCTGCCGTCTCCAGCCTTCGGTACGACCGAGCCGCCTGGGGCGAGGGTCGATGGCCCGCGAACACCGGCGCATCCGGTGCCCATACAGGTCGAACCCGGCGACCAGCGCACTGCTCCACCCGCCGTCTCACCGCTGTGCCCAGGCATCGGTACGACCGAGGCGAACCGCCCGAGAGTCGATGGCCGGGCGAGCGCCGGCGCACTTGGTGCCCATCCAGGCCGAACACCCGCGACCAAGGTGCCGCTCCACCGCCGTCTCCAGCGGTCGGTACGACCGAGGCCCGGACGGGAGCCAGTCGCACTCGAGCGCCGGCGCCCATCAGGCCGAACACCCGCGACCAAGGTGCCGCTCCACCGCCGTCTCCAGCCTTCGGTACGACCGACTCAACCAGACGAGAGCCGATCGCCCGCGAGCCCAGGTACAACCTGGTGCCCGCCAGGTCAAAGAGGCGCCCTCCACCCCATCGGAACGACCGGGGCGACCCGGACGGGAGGCGATCGGCCGCGAACGCGAGGGTCTCTCAAGCGTCGTCCACGATGGCCGCGGCTTCTCGGAGGAGGGCGGGGACGTCGTGCTCGAGGGCGCGGGCGTAGGGGGTGTCGAGCTCGCCCCGGACGTGCTGGGCGTAGGCGCCCTCGACGATGGTGGCCAGCTTCCAGCAGGCGAAGGCCATGTACCACCGCAGGCCGTCGATCGAGCGCCCGGTCGCGGCGGCGTAGCGCTCGGCCAGCTCGGAGCGGGGCGGCGTGCCGGGGACCCGGCTCACGGCCTGGATCCGCGGCATCGCCGGGTCGGTGGGCCGGGCGTCGCCCCAGAGGGCGAGGAACAGGCCCAGGTCGAGGAGCGGATCGCCGATCGTGGCCATCTCCCAGTCGATCACCGCTGCCACCCGGACCGGGGAGTCCGACGACATCAGGCAGTTGTCGAGGTGGAAGTCGCCGTGCAGCACCGCCGGCGGCTGCTCCGCCGGGAGGTTGGCCGTCAGCCAGACCGCCAGGTCGTCGACGTGCGGCAGGTCCCGCGTGCGGTAGCCGTCGAGCTGGCTCTGCCACCGGGGGACCTGGCGCGCCAGGAACCCCTCGGGCCGGCCGAAGCCCTCGAGCCCGGCCGCCTCCCAGTCGACGAGGTGCACGCGGGCGAGGGCGTCGACCACCGCCGTGCCGATGGCCGCCGCGCTCTCGGCCGGGGCCGGGTAGGCGGCAGGGAGCCGGTCGGTCAGCGAGACGCCGTCGATCAGCTCCATCAGCAGGAACGACGAGCCGTCCGGGCGCTCGTGGAGCCCCAGGGGCCGGGGGACCGGTGCTCCGGCGTCGGCGAGGGCGCGCAGCACGACGTGCTCGCGGCCCATGCTGTGGGCGCTGGCGTCGATGAGGTGGGCGGGCGGGTGGCGCAGGATCCAGCGCCCGGGCCCGTGGCGCGGACCGGGCCCGATGGCGCGGACCTCCCAGGTCTCGTTCGAGTTGCCCCCGGCGAGCCGGCGCATGGCGTACCGACCCTGTTCGTCGACCGTGGCCGCCAGCCACCCGGCGAGGTCGTCGGGGACGGGCACGGTCGGGCCGTCGGTGGGTGCGGCGCGCATCGGCCCATCGTCCTCCGCGGCCCCCGGCGCCGCCGACGGGATGCCCCGCGCCGTTGTGGGGGCGCACAGCGCCGCGCCCGGCGCCCCGAGCGCCTGCTGTCGACCGGCCTCATGCTGGCGCCACGCCGTGAACGACGACAGCGAGAGGACCGACGTGGCCTGGGACTTCGAGACCGACGAGACGTACCAGAAGGAGCTCGACTGGGTCGAGGGCTTCGTCCGTGAGGAGCTCGAGCCGATCGACCTCGTGGTCCGCCACCCGCAGGACCTCCAGGACCCCGTCCGCCAGGAGCTGATCCCGCCCCTTCAGGAGGAGGTCCGGCGGCGCGGCCTGTGGGCCACCCACCTCGGTCCCGAGCTGGGCGGTCGGGGGGACGGCCAGGTGAAGCTGGCGCTCCTCAACGAGATCCTCGGCCGGGCCCGCTGTGGCCCGATCGTGTTCGGCTGCCAGGCCCCCGACACGGGCAACAGCGAGATCCTCGCCCACTACGGCACGCCCGAGCAGAAGGATCGCTTCCTGGCCCCGCTGCTCGCCGGGGAGGCCGTGTCGTGCTTCTCGATGACCGAGCCGCAGGGCGGCGCCGACCCGAAGGTGTTCACCACCACGGCCGTGCGGGACGGGGACGAGTGGGTGATCGACGGCGAGAAGTGGTTCTCGTCGAACGCGCGCTTCGCCTCGTTCTTCATCGTCATGGCGGTGACCGATCCCGACGCCGACCCCTACCGCCGCATGTCGATGTTCCTGGTGCCGGCCGACGCCCCCGGCATCGAGATCCTGCGCAACATCGGCCTCGGGGGCCAGGACGCCGCCGACGGTACCCACGCCCACATGCGGTACCGCCAGGTCCGCGTGCCCGCCACCAACATGCTCGGCCCGCGGGGCGACGCCTTCGTCGTGGCCCAGACCCGGCTCGGCGGCGGCCGCATCCACCACGCCATGCGGGCCGTGGCGCTCGTGCGCCGGGCCCTCGACATGATGTGCGAGCGGGCACTGTCGCGGCACACGCAGGGCTCGCTCCTCGGCGACAAGCAGCTGGTGCAGCAGATGATCGCCGACTCCTGGATCGATCTCGAGTCGTTCCGGCTCCTGGTACTCCGCACGGCATGGAAGATCGACCGGTACAAGGACTACAAGCGGGTCCGGGCGGACATCTCGGCGGTGAAGGCGGCGATGCCACGGGTGCTGCACGACGTCTCGGCGCGGGCGTTGCAGGTGCACGGCTCGCTCGGCCTGGCGAACGACATGCCGTTCATGTGGCTGATCGCCGAGTCGTTTCACATGGGCCTCGCCGACGGGCCGACCGAGGTCCACAAGGTGACCCTCGCCCGCCAGGAGCTCGCCCTCCACGAGCCGGCGCCCGGGGCCTTCCCGACCGGCTACCTGCCCCCGAAGGAGCAGGCGGCCCGGGAGCGCTTCGCCGAGGTGCTCGAGCGCCACGGCCGATGAGGGCGCCGTGGCCGATGAGGTTGGAGCACTCGACAACGACCGTCGGCACGGGCGGGGACGGGCCGCCACCACCACCCGTACCGTCCGTCCGACCGGTGAGCCGACCCAGAAGCACAGTGCGTTGCTCTCCGAGGCCCTGCCGAGGAGATGTCCAGCGCAACCCCCGTCCCACCCACTCGAGCCCGTAGGAGCGTGTGATGACCGATGACGTCGATCCCCGGAAGCGGCACAGCGCCGTCATCACCGAGGGGTACGAGCAGGCGCCGATGCGGGCCCAGCTGTACGCCGTCGGGCTGAGCGAGGAGGAGATGCGGCGGCCGATCGTCGGCATCGCCAACACGTGGGTCGAGACGATGCCGTGCAACCTCCACCTGCGCGAGCTGGCGGCCGAGGTGAAGCGGGGCATCCGCGACGCCGGCGCCACGCCGCTCGAGTTCAACACCATCGCGGTGAGCGACGCCGTCCTCAGCCACGACCTCA
>Ga0193706_1001378_pt1 | contig 10938 bp, 10 predicted proteins | sample U3c1metaG_FD_160130 | JGI IMG/M metagenome (GOLD analysis project Ga0193706, IMG submission 160130) | Soil microbial communities from a riparian zone of the East river system, Colorado, United States - U3c1 | ecosystem: Environmental > Terrestrial > Soil > Riparian zone | place: USA: East River... | reverse complement strand
TCGCAGCCGCGGCTTGATGTACCGGACGCACATGCCGGAAGAGCGCGGCATGCTCTTTTCGTGGTCCGAAGAGCAGGTGCAGTCCTTCTGGATGCACAACACGTGCATCCCGCTCGACATGCTGTTCATCGCCACGGATCAAACGATCCTCGGCATCCTCGAGCAGGTTCCGACGCTCAACGAGCGCTCGCGAACGATCCCTTGCGCCGTATCGCACGTGCTCGAGCTCAACGCGGGCTGGACACGTCAGCATGGCGTGAAGGCCGGACAGCGCGTCCAGATCCAAGACTGACGGGCCTTCCAATTCGGGCGCAGCTCGACGAGAGTCGTCGCCCATGAACGATAGACTCCGTCCAGAAACACGCACGTCGCGTGCGCTCGTGCCTCTCGCCTGTCTGCTGCTGGCCGCCGCGTGCCAATCGAAACCGAAGGAACCCGAACCACCGCCGAAGGCTGAAACGCCCAAGCCCGCAGCCGCACCGGCGACGCCCGAGCCTGCCGCAACGGCGGTGACGAGCGCGGCCGCGCCTGCCGGCGATGCCGCGGATGCGGCCTCGAGTGCAGCGGCTAAGAGCGCTGCGAGCGACGGCGGAACGGTGGTCGTTCAGGCAGGGGGCTCGGATCCAATCGAAGGCAAGTTCACGCTCGCGCAGGCCACTGCAGGCTTGGCCGGCCAAGGCAAACTGATCGCGGAAATCCGTACGGCCAAGGGCGCGCTCGAGTGCGAGCTCTATCAGGACAAGGCGCCCATCACGGTCGCAAACTTCGTGGGGCTCGCCCGCGGGCTGCGCCCATTCAAAGAGCCCAGCGGTAACTGGGTGAAGAAGCCCGCGTACGACGGCACCACGTTCCATCGCATTATCAAGGGCTTCATGATCCAGGGTGGGGACCCGGCCGGCAGCGGCGCGGGTGAGCCCGGCTACACGATCGTGGACGAGCTCTGGGAAGGCGCGCGACACGACCAACGCGGTCTCTTGTGCATGGCCAACCGCGGCAAAGACACCAACGGCATGCAGTTTTTCATCACGGACGCCGCGGCGGCGCACCTGGACGGCGGCTACACCATCTTCGGCAAGTGCCAGCCGGACAGCGTGATCGAAGCGCTGGCTAGCTCGCCAGTCAGCGGAGATCGCGCCGACGATCCGCCGAAGATCGAGAGTGTCGTGATTCACCGCGGGAAAGTGGCCAAAAAAGCCGGCGCGGCCAAGGCCAAGTGAAGTGGGCGCGCCGCGCCCTGTAAGCTCCGAACCCGGGCCGCGTTACGAAGAGGCGACATGAACCTTTGGATTCACTGCATGCCGCGCGGCCGCGTTTGGCTTACTTGTCTCGGCTGGTTGGTCCTGATCTGGTGTACGGGCTGCGCCGGCGCCAAACAGTCCGAAGCCGCCGCAGCGCGCGCACCCGGCGCTGCGCCCATGCCACAGGCGGCGTATGGCGGCGAGGCAGCGCTGTACGCCGACGATGCACAGGAAGAGGTCGCCGCAGATAGCGACCGGCGTACCGCTCAGGCCCCCGCCGCGGGTGTACCAGGCCGCGCGCCTCCTGTCGCACCTCCCGCTTCGGGCAACGAAGGGACCGCCGCTTCGGGCTCGCTGCCAGCACGCGATCCCAAGACGCTGGCCGCACCGCTTCTCATCTACAGCGCTAACCTGCAGCTCGCGGTGTTCGAGGCACCGCAAGCGCTGGATCGCGCCGAGCAGCTCGCGAAAGAAGCCGGCGGCTACCTGGTGCGACGCGACGATCGCACGATCGTCGTGCGCGTGCCGGCCGCGGGTTTCCACGGTCTACTCGATCGCATGCTCGGGCTCGGGGACGTCTTGCACCGCAACGTGAGCGTGCGAGACGTGACCGAAGAGTTCTACGATCTGCAGATTCGCATTCGTAACGCGGAGCTCGTGCGTGAACGGCTCGAGCAGCTCTTGCAGCGCGCGCAGAAGGTGGAGGAGGCGCTGGCGGTCGAACGCGAGCTCGAGCGCGTGGCGGGCGAAGTGGAACGGCTCAAGGGGCGCATGAAGCTGCTGAGCGAGCTCTTGGCGTTCTCCACGATCACGCTCGAGTTTCAACCCCGGGCCGTGCAGCACGTGGAAAGCTCGGTAAACCTCCCCTTCCCTTGGCTCCAGCAGCTCGGCCTCGGGCCGCTGCTGAGCTTGTGAGAACGATCATGAAGTTTACCGTGCAGTGGCGCAGCATCGCGCTCCTCGGCTTGGCTCTGACGGCGAGCGCGTGCGGCAACGCGTTCCAAGCAGGCACACCGCCCGGTTTCGTGGAGCTGCCGGATCAAGAGGAGTACGACTACAGGGCCACCAACGCCGACGGCTTGGTGCTCGCCGTACGCGAGCTGGAACACGAGCCCAAGGGCGAGCTTTCGTTCTGGACGAAAGCCATCGAGAAGCAGCTCCGCGAACGTGCGGGCTACGCGCTGCTCGGCACGCGCGACGTCAAAGCCAAGACCGGAGAGCCCGGCAAACAGCTCCGCTTCGGGCACGATCAAGGCCGCACGCCCTACCTGTATTACGTCACGCTGTTCGCCACGGACGACAAGCTCTTCGTCATCGAGGCCGGCGGCACGAAGGCGCTCATGGAGCGGCACGCCGCGCAGATCGACTGGACCGTAGCGAACTTCGAAATAGATTAGCTCAATCTGCTTGGTGGAGCGTGCGTTGTGACGCGTCCACGTAGTAGAAGCGATCGAACTGCGCGCGGCCGAACGTCGCGGCGCCGAATGCGTTCACGAGCACGGCCCACAGCGCGGCGCACCAGAACAGCGCCTTGAAGCGGTAGGCGCCGACGGCGAAGAGCGCGAACAAGAACACTGCGTAGTCGTTCGAGAACCGGTAGCCGAACTGCAGCCAGCCCGTGTTTTGATACAGCAGCGACGGCAGCGCGACCGCCAGCACCGTCAGCCACAGCGTCCAGGTCAACGAGCTGAACTTTCGCGGCCAGAGCAACCACAAGTACACGGGCGTGGTGAACCACAGCGCCAGGCCATGCGTGTTGACCTGAAACACGCGGCCCGCTCCAGGCTCCGGCCAGTACGGCAGTGACGTCAGCACCACTCCCAGGTTGCGCGCGAGATAGTGGTAGTGAAATAGCCCCCACTTCTGCATGCGACCTTGCCATTGCACCGTCAGGTACTGGTACCCCACCTCGAATGGATCGCCGAAGCGCGCCTGATTGTGCCAAAACGACACGCCGATAATCACGGCGATCGGCGCGGCAAACGCTACGTACAACCGGAGCAAACGTAGCTTGTCGAGCGCCGTCCAGAACGCGCCCATGCGCGCGAAGAGGCCGCGCACCGCAGCGGGGGAGCGCTTCGCTTCCGGGGCTAGCGGCAGCTCGAGTTGTTCGGGGGCCGCGGCGACGGAGCTCGGCTCGGTGGCTTGCGCGCTGTCGGCGTTCGAAACACTCGGGCGCAGACTGACACGCAGCGCCTCCAGCGCAAACAGTGGGAAAGCGAACAAGAGCGGCGTTCGCGTCATGAAGCCCAGTCCGAGCGCGAGACCCGCCAAAATCGGGTGTTTCGCGTCGAGCGACCAGAGCAGGTACAGCGCCGCGAGCGCGACGCCCACGACGTGCGCGGCGAACCACACGCTGCCCTGCTGCGCGGTGAAGAAGTACACCGTGCCGAACGCGAACAGCAAACAGAGCAGCATGTTGGTGCGAGTGCTGCACTGCGAGCGTCCGCTGCGCCGGAGCTTCTCCAAACCCAAGAACAAAAACGCGGGACCCAAACCCGCCAGCCACAGAAAGAACTGGCCGTCCTGCACACGCGTCGCGCTCTTGCCGATCCACACCAGCGGCAGCAAGAGCACCGCCGGAAAGGGCGGAAACGTCACGAACCACTTGCCTTGAAACGACGCAAAATCGTTGCCTGCTGCGTACGCGGGAGGCGGCCCGCCGAGATCGAGACGGCCGTGCAGCCACGCTTCGGCGAGCAGCGCAAAGTGATTCCACTGCGTGTGCGTGCTCAGGACGGCACGGCTCGCGAACGCGAAGTACACCAGCGTCACCAGGGCGTACACGGCCGCAGCCAGCAGCACGCGCCGCCGGGCGCTGTCCGCGGGGATGGATCGCGTCATGAGCGCGCGTCGGGAAAACGACTCATTTTTGTTCTACTGCGACAGATTTGAAATTCCTGCTGAAAATGCCGGCTCTTGAGCAGCCTTCCCCGAGGGCAATCCTCTCCGCCTGGCGAAAGACTGTCGCAGTAGTGTTAGGCGAACTATCACGCTCCCGCGAATAGAGCGCGCGCCACGACTTTGAGCTCCAGGATCGGCTTCACGCCTTCGAAGATCGGCAGCACCTGCGCGTCGACCACGTAACGGCTGATCGCGTATTCCTCGGCGTAGCCCCAGCCGCCGTGCAGAATTTGCCCCGCCTGCGTGACTTCGACGGCCACGTCGCACGCGAACAGCTTCGCTTGAGCGGCGAGCGGCGCGGCGCGGCGTTCGTCTTCGTCCATGGCCCCGGCTGCCGCATACGTGATGGCGCGGGCAGCCGCGAGCTTGGCGGCCATTCTGCCGAGGTGAAACTGCGTGAGCTGAAACTCGATGATGGGGCGCTTGAACTGAACACGCTGCGTGACGTACTCGGCAGTTTTTTCGAGAGCGGCCTGTGCAACTCCGCAGGCACGCCCGCCCGTCTGCAAGCGTCCGGCGGCGAAGCCCGCCATCTGCAAGTAAAAGCCACGGCCTTCGCCGGCGTTGCCACCGACGAGGTTCTCTTCGGGGACGAAGTAGTCTTCCAAGCTGAGCGTGAACGAGTGCATGCCCCGGTAACCCGGAGTGCGGTCCGCTTTGCCCTCGAGCTTGCCGCCGCTGCTTTGAACCGCGGAAAATTCGTGACCCTTGAACGACTCCTTCGGCACGATGAACAGTGAGAGCCCTTTGGCTCCCGTCGCGGGATCGGGGTTCGTGCGAGCCAGCAGCGCCAGGATGTTGGCGCGACCTGCAAACGTGCACCAGGACTTGGCACCCGTGATGACCCAACCCTTGGCGCCTCCCACGGTGCGCCGTTCGGCGCGGCACTTCACGGAGGCCACGTCGCTGCCGGTGTTGGGTTCCGTGACGGAGATCCCCACCATCAGCTGACCGCTCGCGATCTTCGGCAGCCACTCGCTCTTCTGCTCCTCGGTGCCACCCGCGAGCAACGCCTTGGCCAAGATCTCGGGGCGCGTGATCAGCGAACCAGCACCCGCCAGAGACGCGCGCGAGAGCTCCTCGGTGGTGATGATCATCGCGAGGTTGCCCATCTCGTGGCCACCATACGCTTCGGGGACCGACATGCCGAAGTAGCCCACTTCCGCCATCTTCTCGATGAACGATTCGGGGACCAGATCATCGTGCCGGTGGATGTGCTCGGCCTGCGGCACGACTTCCGCATCGGCGAACGCGCGCACGCTCTGACGGACCTGTTCGAGCGTCTCGTCGAGCGGAACGCTGTTGCGCCCGAGTTCCTCCGCGACCTGGCGTCCGATTTCGCGCACCAGGCTCTCGTGGCCAGCTTTGCGAATCAGCGCTCGGACCTCGCTCGAGTAAGTCTTGTCGAGGTCGCTCTCGCTGATGTCGAGATCCTCGAGCGCCGGGGCCAGGCGATCGCGCGCGCTCGTCGCGAGCTCTGCTGCGGCGACGATGGCCAAGCGTTCCAGGTGAGGCGTGGAGCGCGCACCCAGCGCGGCCGTGTAGTCGTAGAGCTCCTTGGCTGCGCGCGCTTCCGTGGCCGCGTAAGCGACACGCGACGAAAGCACCTGGTGCTCGTCGATGGCGTTGCCTTGCTGTGTCCGAGCGCTGGCGCGCGCCACGGCCTGCTCGGTCAACTCGAGAGCGGCTTTGACGATGGTTTGAGCGTCCGAAAGCTTCATGGCGCGGACCCTAGACATTTCTGCCGTGCGCGTCACGTGCGCCGTAACGCGCCACGAATGACCCGAATTTCAGCGGAGCTTCACGTCAGCGGCGTTCGCTTCCGAGAGGCCCCCGCGGGGCACGGAAACGGCGTTGGCGCCAGCCAGGTAGGTCACTACCGCCCAGTTGTCGCGGACCGTGAGGCTGCCGGGTGCGTTCTTGGGCATCTTGCTCGAAACGTAGTCGAACAGGGCCTGCCCATCCTTGAACGCGTGCTCGCCGCCGCCCAGGGTCCCTTCGCCGAACAGCGCGGGCGCACCGTCCGAGCCTTGGCCCCGCTCACCGTGACAACGCGAGCAGCGATCCTTGTAAACGAGCTCGCCCAACGGCGAGGCGTTGCTGGCGTCGATCAGATTGGCCTGTGTCGCGCCGCGTTGTCCGGCGCAGGCCGTAACCACCAAGGACAAGCAAAGGGTCAATGTTCGCACGGGCGGACCTAAACACGGGACCGGGTGGGCCGGCAACCATGAGAACCGGGGGCATTCAGCGGAGCTATTGCCACCCCGCCGCAAAGTCCACTAGCGTGCGCCGCGGTATGTTCCTAGAGCGCTCGATTCAGAAATTCGTTGGAGCAATCACAGTCGCGCTGGCCGTAGCGGCATGGCCGTCCGTCGCAGCGGCGGCGCGGCCCTTCACCATGGAGCGTGCAACGCTCGGCGCCGGCCTGCGCTTCGGCAGTGATGACATCAACCTCGGCCTCGGTGCACGCGGCGGCTACACCTTGCGGCAGCAGATCTACATCGGCGGCCAGTTCGATTACTGGTTCGGCGAGGAAGACGACTACGGCATCCCCGCAGCGAACGGCAGCATCGACACCAGCGCCTGGGATTTGCTCGCGGTCGGCGGCTACGACTTCGGCCTCTCGCCGGTCGTGGTGGTGCGTCCTTTTGGCGGCCTCGGGGTCATGAGCTACAACATCGAGATCTGCGGAGAGCTGCTCGGCAACGAGACGTGTGATGACGACTCGGAGACGGAAGTGGCGGGCACGTTCGGCGCCGAGCTGCTCCTCGATCTCGGCGGCTGGAACCTCGGCGGCGAGTTCCGAGTGATCTTTAGTGACGAAACTCACGCGATAATCGGCGCAAACGTCGGCGCGGCTTTCTGAGCGGCAGCTCGATTCGCGTGCGAGACGCAGCCTGGACACGTGCGATCGGCGGTCTAGGTTGCTCGGAGGCCTTGCGCGTGCTGCGATTGGGCAACGGCCGGGCAAAAACGCCACGCCGTCATCGCCTGACCAGGAATTAGCTTTGGCAAAACGCAGCGCGTTATCGAGGTTGAGCTTCGCAACACGGGCCAGCATGCTCGCAATCGCGTGTTGTTTCGGCTGCAGTAGCGAGGAGGACCCGCCCGAGCATTCGCATCCGGGCGACGGCGGCAACCTCGGCACCTCGTGCGACGGCATCGCCGACTACTTCGCGGGCATAAAGGTGGAGGGCGAGCAGGGCGTCACGGTCACGCTGGTGGATTCCGCACCCGCACCGCCAACCGCCGGTCAAAACGTCTGGACCATCGAAGTTCGCGATGCGGGCGATCAGCCCGTGGACGGCGCCACGATCGTGGCCCGCCCCTGGATGCCGAAGCACGGGCACGGCGAAACGCCGCCCGCGGTCAGCGTCAAAGGCAATGGTCGCTACGAGCTCTCCCCCGTGTACTTCCGCATGTCCGGGCCCTGGGAAATCACGTTCGACATCACGCTCGCGGACCAGACGAGCGACAGCCCCGTGCTCGCGCTGTGCATCCAGGGCTGAGCATGCGCCGTCAAGAGCTCCTGCGCGCCTCGGTGTGTGCGCTGCTGCTGGGCGCCGCCGCCGCATGCAGCGAGGACCCAGAGCCCAAAGCACGGAACTTCTCGCGCGAAGCCTTGCTGGACCCCGAAACGTGCAAGGAGTGCCACGCGACCCACTACGACGAGTGGTCGGGCAGCATGCACGCATACGCCGCTGAGGATCCGGTGTTTTTGGCCATGAACAAGCGTGGCCAGGAAGAAACGCAGGGCAAGCTCGGCGACTTCTGCGTGCGCTGTCACGCGCCCATGGCGCTCGCGGAAAATGCGACGACCAACGGCCTGAACTTACCGGATCTGCCCAAGCCCCTGCGCGGCGTGACCTGCTACTTCTGCCACAACATCGAGCGGGTGGACGGCACGCACAACAATCCCCTGGTGCTGGCCAATGACACGGTGATGCGCGGCGCCGTGCGCGATCCACTCGCGAATCGCACGCACGCCTCGGCATACTCGGCGCTCGTGGATCGCGAGCAGCTCGAGAGCTCGAGCCTATGCGGCGCGTGCCACGACCTCAAAGTCACCTCCGAGTTCGCTCCGGCCGAGGTGCACCTGGAGCGCACGTACGCGGAGTGGCAAGGCACGATCTTCAATCAAACCGGACCCGACGGCCAGCGCTGCGGCAACTGCCACATGCAGGGCGAGCAGGGCGTGATCGCGGACTATCCGGGCGTCGGCCGCCGCCTGCGTCACGCGCACGACATGCCGGGAGTGGACGTCGCGGTCAGTGATTTCCCGAACATCGAAGCACAGCGCAAAGCCGTTCAGGAGTTTCTGGATCGCACTTTGCGCATGGAAATCTGCGTGGGACGCGATCTGCCGCAGGTGCGTTTCCTCGTCGACAACGCGCTCGCCGGTCACCATTTCCCGAGCGGTGCCGGCCAGGATCGGCGAGCCTGGGTGGAAATCGGCGTGTATGCGGGCGAAGAAACGCTCTACGAGAGCGGCTTCGTGGCCGACGCTGAAGACGTGACCGCGCAGGAAGCGGCCGGCGCGCTCGTGTTCCGCGACCGCACCTTCAAGGCGGATGGTACGCCGGCTCACATGTTTTGGGACGTCGCCCGGGTCGAATCGAATCTGATCTCCGGCACGGTCTCCCTCGATCCGACGCATCCGGACTACTTCATCACGCACGTGTACCGAACGTTGCCCGCCAGCGGTTACTTTCGCCGCTTCCCGGATCGAGTCAGCCTGCGCGTACGCCTGCGCCCCATCGGCGTCGATGTGCTGGATGACTTGACGGCTAGCGGGCATCTGCCGGCCGAGCTCGACGTGCGCGGCAAGATGCCGGTGTTCACGCTGGCGCCAGCGCGGGGTGCGGGCGCGCCGTGGTCGAACGACCTGAGCATCGAATGGAACACGACCAGCAAGGGTGACGCGCGCTACGCGTTCGTGACGGGCCTGAGCGGCCGTCCCGCAGATTGCGTGGCCACGGCCGCAGGACGAAGGTGAGCTCATGAATGGACGAAGAATCGTGCGTGCGCTCTGCGCGCTGGGTATGGGCTGCGCTCTGTTGCAGCGTGCGGACGTTGCGCGCGCCAACGGACGCTACCCACAGGCGATGCAGCTCGCGGAGGATCCGTCGAATGCCCAACGCCTCTGGCTGCGAACGACGTACGGCTTGATCGTCTCGCCCGATCGCGGCGCGAGCTGGAGCTGGATCTGCGAGGACGCACTCGGCTTCGACCCGAACGGGATATTCGACCCGATGTTCGGCGTGCACGCCGACGGCACGGTCGTGCTCGGGCTGCAAGCCGGCCTGGGGCGCTCGACCAATGGCGGTTGTGATTGGCAGTCAGCGGTGCCCGCGCTGAACGACACCTTCGTTCACGACGTGGCCGTGGATCCGAACGACAGGCGCAAGAGCCTCGCGCTTTCTTCACAATTCGACTCCAGCACGCTCCCCAACAAGTACGTGACGGAGCTCTGGGAAACGACCAACAACGGCGCGAACTACACGCGCATTTCACGCATCGAGAGCGACCATTACACGCGGACGGTCGATGCAGCTCCCTCGAATCCCAATCGCGTGTACCTCTCCGGCTCGGTGATCAACCTGGAGGATTTCAACGCGCCGCTGGTCGGAATCGTCTTGCGCAGTGACAACCGAGGCCAGAGCTGGACGCGGCTCAGTCTACCCGTGGCGCCGGGCGCTGAACCGTATATCGCGGCCGTTCACCCGACGAATCCAGACATCGTGTACGTGCGAACGTACGCAGAGACGCCGTTGGAGGGGGGCGTCGGCATCAGCGCCGAGAGCGTGCTCTTGTACACGGACAACGGCGGCACGAGCTGGCGCATCCTGTTGACTCGAGATGCCCCGATGCTTGGTTTCGCGCTTTCCCCCGACGGCACGCAGGTGCTCGCTGGCTTCGGCGACGAGGGCGCGCCGGGTAAGACGCTGGTCGCGCCCGCAAGCGCGTTCGGCATCTGGCGCTCGCCCGCGCCGAACTTCGATTTCCAGCGTGTCTACGATCAGAAAGTGAGCTGCCTTGCCTGGACGCCGCGCGATATCTTCGTGTGCTCGCGGGTCGAGGAGACGGGCTTCGACCTCGGAGTGTTCACGAACAGCTGTCCGCCGGTTCGGCCTTTGTTCAGCAAGAAGCGCATGAACGGGCCGCTCGCCTGCGCGTCCGGTTCGACAACCGCAAGCCGCTGCACCCAGAGCAAGTTCCAAAACATGTGCGACACGAAGCTGTTCTGCAGCAGCCCCAATCCGGGCATAGACGCCGGAGTCTGTCCCGAAGGCGGCATTTTTCAGGATGCGGGGAGCGGCGACGCCTCCGTGACGCTCGACGCGGGGACGGGCTCTCCGGACGCGAGCGTGTCTCCCGACGCGGGAGCTCCGCGTGACGGCGGGACCGGCGGCTCCGGCGGGAGGAACGGCTCGGGCGGCTCCACGAGCGCGGTAAGCGCCAGCGACTCCGATACCTGCACCTGCATGCACGCGGGCCGCTCGGGCGGCACTTCCCCTGCCCTGCTCGGCGGCTTGGTCGCGCTCGGCTTCGGGCTCCTCCGCAGGCGCTCGCGGGCGTAAGCCTACGGTTCGGCCCCGAGGGCTTCCAGCAACGTGCGCGCGCTGTCCTTACGGTACTCGCCGTATTGGCCACTCGCGAACGGCTCGAGCGCGCTCTGGGCAGCGCCGGCCTCTCCGAGGCGCGCCAAGCAAATGGCGCGGTTGTAACGCGCCTCGATCGCGAAACGCCCGCGCGGAGCGCGCTCCAGGTAGGCATCCCACGCCGCGAGCGCTGC
>Ga0193706_1001377_pt1 | contig 10977 bp, 6 predicted proteins | sample U3c1metaG_FD_160130 | JGI IMG/M metagenome (GOLD analysis project Ga0193706, IMG submission 160130) | Soil microbial communities from a riparian zone of the East river system, Colorado, United States - U3c1 | ecosystem: Environmental > Terrestrial > Soil > Riparian zone | place: USA: East River... | reverse complement strand
CGTCCTTCGCCGATTGATAGAGAACGACGGCCTTCATGCAAAACCTCCTCGAGCCACATCGAGACTGCGCAATCGGTTCAGTCGACGCAGATGATCTCGCTCGCTTCTTCGGCGGTGAGCGGAAGCTGACTTTGGATATCAGCCGGAACGTGCCGAAAGCAACCGAACGTCGTGTCGTAGCCGGCGCAGTAGCCCCGGTAGTATCCGCGAGCCGGATCGGCTGCGTCCATCACGTGGAACTCCGCGTCGCCATCGAGCAGGCATTCGCCTTGGCAGTCATGGCCATCCGTACACTCGCGACCTTCGTCGTTCGTCTTGCAGATGCACGTCTCCTCGGGCTCGATGCCGTGCGCACTCCAAAGGCCCTGGCATCCATCGCACGCTTCCTTCGTGGAAGGACGCGTGATGGGGGGATCCTCGGGGGCGATCTGGGATGCACGTTCAACCGAAGGGCGGTTGGACGCGTGAGCGGGTACGCCCTCCCGCGATGATCGGGGCGAAGCGCTCGCCATGTCCGATGCGTCAGCGCCGCATCCCACGGCCATGAAAAACCCAGCGCTCATCGTCATGGCCAGGCATGTCTGTCGAATTCGTAATGTCATCATTGGATTCCACCTCGGTAGATTGTCCGGTCTTATTGCATTTATGCCGTGACGTTGAAAGTTCAATTTGAGCCTGGGCGGATGTGCAGGCCGACCTTCGGAAGGCATTTCGACAAAATGGTTAGCAATTCTCGCCGTCAACGCGGGTAGCGACGCGAGAGCTTCATCAACACCGACCGTCGAGCGCGTTGGCAGGCTGGAGAGGGTTCGGACAGCGGTCGCGCGCGCACTGGTGCTGCGCATGGGCTGGCAAGCTCCTCGCCAGGGCTTGGCGCAGACGTCATGACGACCCGCGCCGAATCAGCGTCCCACCTCATTGGCTGGCGCCGTGCCGATTTGCGACGAGCGTCTCATGCCCAAGCTCACGGGCGTCGCCGGGTTCGCTCGCGCGATTCTCATGGCGAGCGCCGTCGCCGTTCACGTTACGCGCGCGATGCACCAACGCCTCACGCGCCGGTGATGTCGAGCGCCCTATCCACGCTTGTCGGGTGGCGCGACTCAGCAGGCGTCGATCGTGCGGCGCGCTTAGAGGCAATCCTTTCTTGGCCGTGCAATTGTGCGCAAGACGGCATAGAGAGAAAAAAGGCCGTCGCGAGGGCGCCGGCCGGGCGCATCGACGTTGCCGCGCGGCCTCCGTGCTCAATGTGAATATCTGCTCAATCCATCGGATGTGTGGACACAAACTTGTTTCCACGGCCGACAATGCCGCATCCATGCGGTAAAGATTTTTTTGCCAACACTGCTTTTTAACGCGCAATGCAAGGACATGCTGGTGAGTGGGAGCATCTTCTGCCACCCTGGCCTTAATTGATCGCCCCATCACCGTTGATGAACCGTTGCTCATGCGCGGTTGCGGCCGTGCCGACAATCTCGTGACGCAAAGTCACAACTCGGACGTGCCGCGCTTGTCCACCCCTCTCGCGGAGGTTTGACCATGTCGCGTCACATTGCTCTCTCTTCTTGTCTGTTGGCGATCATCGTCGGCTGCTCGAGCGCGGATGAAGGCGTCGACAAGCCGGGGGCAGGTCGCGGCGGTTCTGGCAACACCACGACGGGTGGAAGCGGCGGTAACGGCGGCAACGCGACCACGGGGTCCGGCGGCACCGGTGGAAGCACCGGCGGAACGACGGGCACTGGCGGCGCGACCGGTGGAACCACCGGCACCGGCGGAAGCACCGGCGGAAGCGGCGGGACCACCACCGGAACAGGGGGAAGCGCGGGCAAGGGCGGATCCAGCGGAACGGCTGGTGCCGGTGGAGCGGGCGGTGCGACCGGTGGAACCGCCGGCACAGGCGGAACCACCGGTGGAGCGGCCGGCGCGACAGGTGGAACGGGTGGAACCGCTGGAACCGACGGCGGCGCGGGTACCGCCGGAAGCGGCGGTTCGAAAGATGGCGGAACGGACAGCGGGACGGGCGGCACGGGTGGCGCGGGGCCCACGGACGGCGGCACGAGCAAATGCGGCGCTCCCTTCACGGCAGCTACCCCAACCGAAACTTCCGTTTCCGCAAAAGGTGCACTCGCCGTCATGTCGTATACCGGGTTGCCGGCATCCCCGGATTACAAGTCGCTCACTGTTTATTATCCGCCGAGCGGCACGGGACCTTACGTCGTCATTGCGATCATGCCGGGTTTCATCACAGCGTCGAGCTTGTTGGCACCCTGGGCCGAGTTTGTGGCGTCGCACGGGTATGTCGGCGTGACCGTCGAACCTCTCAACACCAACGTCGATCAGCCGAGCGTGCGCGCCGCCGCATTGTGGGCTGCGATTGGCACACTCAAAGCTGAAAATACGCGAGCGACCAGCCCGCTCATCGGCAAGATCTCCGATTGCTTCGGCGTCATGGGTCACTCGATGGGCGGCGGCGGTTCGCTCCACGCTGCGAATTTACATCCGACAGATATCAAGGCCGCCATCCCGCTCAATCCCTGGCAGACCGGTGGAAGTTTTCCCAAGATCGTTGCGCCCACGCTCATCTTAGCCGGCCAAACCGACACCACCGCGCCGCCCGCGCAGCACGGAAAGGTGCACTACGACAGCATTCCCGCGACCACCATCAAGCAATACGTCGAAGCGACGGGCGGAAGCCATCAATCGGCGTTTTCCCCGAACGGACTCAACGCGCGTTACGCCATCTCGTGGCTAAAATACAACGTAGATGGCGATGTCCGCTATCGGCCGTTCCTCGACAAGGCTGCGACTGGGATTTCCACATTCGAGACGACGCTGAAATAGGCGCGGTCGCTCATCTCGAGCGACTTCGTTTCACTGTCCGAAGAGATCGCGCATCCACGGAACGTCCACGGGCGTCCGTGCGTTCACTTCGGCGGCCCAGCGCTCGTCCGTCAAGCGGTCGAAGTTTTCCGTGGTCTTTTCGTAATACGAGAAGACGAGGCCGGCGTAGGCGCGCGGCCCGGTGCAGGTGTTCGTCGTGACGACCATCAATCGGGAATTCCCGGTGCCGACGTGCAGGACGCGACCGACGACGTTGCCGTTCTCATCGGCCGGCTGGGTGTGAACGTCGGCGATGGTGGGGTCGAACTTGGTCGGTTCCCCATAGACGAGCTTGGGGTACCACCCATCGGCGAGGGCGCCGCCGCAGGTCGGCTGAACGGTGACGGCTTGGTTGATGAAGGCCATCATCTCCGGTGAAAATGGAAGGCCGCTGCGCTCGGATAGCGCCATCTGCCGCAGCATGGAGGCAGTCTTGCCGAGTCGCTCGAAGTACTCGGCGATCGATGGCGCCAGCTGGACATCGGTGGATCGTCGGGCAACCGGCACGACCTGATTCATCCCGTGATCGGCGAAGCGTTCGAACGCGGAAAAGAATTCCGGATAGGGGTCCACGTACGCATCGGGGAACTCGCAAACGTCGCCCGTGGTGTAGGACTGCTTGACATACAAGATCGTATCGTGCCGGAGCTCGGCCCAAGAACCCAATTGCGTATTGAGTAAGCGTCGTTGCCATGGCTCGGTCCCCGTCACGAGGGGCATTCCGACCGACGCCGGATCGCTGATCGCGCCGGTAGGCGAGAGCGCCCGAAGGGACGACAACCACAGATTGTAGAGGTTCGCGCTCCAGAACTCCTGGCCGTGCGCGTCGGCCAAAACGCGCATCGACGCAAGGTTCGGCGCGTAGGGGAAGGCGCGCAGCTCCGCGTCGAGCATGGCACCGCCCTGATCGTTTTGGAGAGCTGCAAAGGCGACGTCGAGCGGTGTCGGCATCATGCGCTTGGCGGGCACGCGGTCATAAACCACGTTGGAAAACACATGGGAATCGATGGCGTATCGCTGCCCGAAGACGAGGAACGTGCGATGCAGAGGCAACGGACCTTGGCTCGCCGACTCCTTCCACATGATATCGCTGGCGATGCGCTGTGCGCCGTAGCCGCCGTCGAGAATGGCCTGCGCCACCCGCTGATCGGGCAAGTCCACCGAGGTAGCGTCGGCTGGTGCGCCGAGATCGGCCAAAAGGCGCGCGACCTCCGCGACTTTGAGATTGTCGCTCTCGCCCGCGAACGACTGGATGGTCTCGTCAATCGCTTGGTGGCGAGCGAGGTTGGTTGCGTCGAAGAGGCTATGCAGCGCGAGCATCGCATCGAATTGCCGTCGGTAAAAAACCTGCTGCCCACTCGGCTGGGTTTCGATGAGTCGAAAATCGATGCGGCCTAGCCACATCATCGCGCGGAAATAGCGCTTGAGCTGCTCGGTGTCGGTGTAGTGCCCGCGCGGGACAAACTGCGAGAAGTCGACGCCGCGCGAAACGCCGAACAAAACGACGCTCTTTGGCTCTTTGGCCGCGATGGCGCTGGCCACGAACGCGGCAACCTCGCTCGGGCTGGCGCCGGCCACGGGACTGGCGGAGCCAGTGAGTAAACCGAGCGCCACGCTCAGGTAAAAATCCACGTCGCGGATGACGCCGGTGTCGCCCATGCCTCTCTTGGCGAGTGCCGAGCGCAAGCTCTCTAGAAGTGCTTCCAGCTCTGGGCCGAGAACACCGGTCTCGAGCCGCTGAAGGATGCGGTCATAGGATCGGTGGACGGCATCGAGAATGGAATCAGCGGACACATAAAGAGGTAGGTGTTGGCTGTAGAGCGTCGCATACCCATAGGTGAACGTCGGGAACGCACGCTCCGGGGAGATGACGAATCCGTGCTTGGCCAGCGCATCGAGCTCGACCGTCGAGGGAGCGACAGATGAGCTCAGGATCCGCTCGAGCCCCAGTGAGCCAAGCGGTTCATAGCCAAGCGCGGGCCCGTATCGCATCGCGTATCGGTTGGCGAACGTATCGGCGGTCAGCTCGGCTACCTCGCCGACCGATCGGCGCAACGATTCGAGCTCTGCGGTCTCGGCGGCGGGAATGGTCACGTCCACCTTTTCCCCTGCCGGGGGTTGCTCATCGGTCGGCGGCGCCGGTTTCGCGCTGGATGCGCAGGCGGTTCCGAGAGCGGCGACGAGCAGAAGAGATGACGCAGCGGCAGTGTGCACCATGCTTTTGGTCTCCTACGTTTCTACCTTACGAAGAAGCGCTGACCGTGCCAGTCGCTCGTGACGATTTCGGCGCCCGCTGGCATCACACGCGCTGCGGCTCGTTAAGCGTATGCGTGGGCCATCGGCCCCCCTCAGCCGGCTATCGCACCACGCTGTCTGAGCAGAAGCGCGCGCCCGAGGGCGTCGTGCAGATCTTCGGCCGTCACCGGTTTGGTCAAATGGACGTCGAAACCCGCGGCGAGCGCTCTGCGCCTGTCCTCGGGCGTGCCCCACCCGGTGAGTGCAATGAGCGCAACCTCCGACAGGCTCGCGTCCGCACGAAGCTGCTCGGCCACCTCGTAGCCGCTGATGCCCGGTAGACCGATGTCGAGGATGACGAGATCGGGCGTCATCGTGTGCGCGGCATCGAGCGCTTCGGCGCCGTCGTGGGCGATCGTCGTCTTGTAGCCTCCCTGCTGCAGCATCAGCGCGAGCAGCTCCGCGGCATCGTCGTTGTCGTCGACGACGAGGACCCGCTTTTCTGCCGGTCTCGGTGGTACGAAATTCGCGATTTTATCGACTTGCGCCAGAGACCCCGCGGCAAGCGGCAGACGAACGGTGAAGGTGCTGCCTTGGTTCGTACCTGCGCTGTAGGCGTCGACGGTGCCCCCGTGCATTTCGACGAGCTTGCGCACGAGTGCGAGACCGATGCCCAATCCTCCGTGCGATCGGTCGAGGGCTCGGTTTACCTGACCGAACATTTGGAAGATGTCTTCGAGGCATTCTTTCGGAAACCCGAGGCCATTGTCACGGACCTCGATTCGGACGTGATCGTCGTCGCGGCGCGCGGAAAGCTCGATGGTGCCCTCGTCCGCCGTGTATTTGCTGGCGTTGTTCAGCAGATTGCTGACGACTTGCGCGATGCGGGTGTGGTCGGCGTCGAGAAAGAGTTGCTCGTCGGTCACGTCGAGGCAGAGCTTGTGCTGACCGCGCTGCAAGTTGGGCAGACTGCCTTCGATGGCCGATTCGACGATGCTGACGACGGTGACGCGCTCGCGTTTCAGCTCGAGTTTTCCCATGGTGATGCGAGACACGTCCAGCAGATCGTCGATCAACCGCACCATGTGGCGAACCTGACGCTGCATGACCCCCAGTGTTCGTTGCGCCACTTCCGGATCGGAGGAACCAGTGAGCAAAGAGAGACCGGTGGTGATGGGAGCGAGGGGGTTGCGTAGCTCGTGCGCGAGCGTGGCCAGAAACTCGTCTTTGCGGCGGTCTGCCGTGCGAAGTTGATCTGCTTGCTCGGCGAGCTCCGCCTGCGACCGCTGCAGCGCTTCGTGTAGCCGTTCGCGCTCGGTGACGTCGAGAGAGACGCCGGCCATGCGGATGGGTTGGAGTTGTGCATTGTAGACGGCGCGGCCGCGCACCATCGCCCAGTGCGTTTCACCGTTGGGCCATATCACCCGATACTCGACGTCGTAGAGGCTCTGGGTCGCAAGGCACTGGTCGATGGCAGCGCGCACCCGCTCGCGATCATCGGGGTGAATGCTTTCGTGCAGCTGCGCGTAGGTAAAGGGCTCGTCGAGTGGACGCCCATAGCTGGCTTTGCAGGTGTCGGAGCAGACCAATTCCTGTGTGGCGAGGTCGAGCTCCCACGAGCCCAGGCGGCCGGCATAGAGGGCAAAGCGCAGTTTTTCGTCCTGCGCCGTCAGCTCCGCGGCTTGTCGCTCGTGCTCTCGAATGGCTTCGCGGATTTCGTATTGATTGCGCCGCGCGCGGAGAGCAGATTGAACCGCGCTGACGAGCGATCGCGTACGCACCGGCCGCTCGACGATGATGACACTGTTGTACGCGCCGAGCGCGCCTCGCTGCATGCGCTCTCCCGTGCCCTCGCGTGCGAGCACGAGAATGGGGAGCGCCGACCACGCCGGCTGCTCGCAGAGGACCGACTCGAGTCGCCGGTCGATGTCCGCCGAAATGATCTCGTCCGTCAATAGCACTGCGCCCGCACCGGCGCGCAGCTCACGGCACAACCCGAGCACGTCCGCACAGCCCGCGCACGCCACGCTTGCGTCCGCCAAGAGTTGCAAGGTGCGCTCGGTATCGCGCAGGCTGGGCATGAGCACCAGCACGCGTTCTTCGAATACCTTATCGGAGGGATTCACTACCGTTCCGTGCGCGGCGGTCGGAAAGGGCCGCCGGACGTGCTGATGCTCTTGCTGGCGCCGTCATATTGCGGCAAACCCGTCATGATGCCGCGAAAATGGGTCAATGGCTCCCCGATCGCAAAGCCCGAAGTGTCGATGGTGAGCTGCCGGATCGTGCGCTCGTGCGGGCCGGTGCGCTTTTTGAAGACGCTGAGGGCCTGATTCACCTGGCCCTCGGCCTCGAAGTAGCGAAACAAAAGGACGGTGTCGGCGAGGTAGCTCACGTCGATGTCGCCGGGTAGAGCGCTGCTCGTCAGCATCCCGTGCTGAGCCACGACGATGATGGTCAGAATGCCTTTCTGGTTGAGATACGCGAACATCTCGTGCAGGTGCGTGGTGAGGTAGCGCTCCTCGGGCATCGCATTGAGGTACCCATTCAGGCTGTCGATGACGATGACCTTGGCACCTGCCTCTACCGATCGCCGCACCTCGTGCGAAAAGGCGCCGGGCGCCATTTCCGCCGGGTCGATCTGCTGGATGTGCAGTGAGCCTTCTTTCACGTACGCACTGATGCCGCCCGGCTTGGTAAGGCAGAGCTTCTCGGAGCGCTCGAGCAAGGTGTGCATGACCTCATCGAAGATGTAGACAGCGGCCTTTTTCCCGGCTGCGAGAGCGTTGACGACAAACTGCATGCTGGCCGTGGATTTTCCCGCGCCGGCAGGTCCAAGCAACAGGGTCGTGGACCCCGCCGTTAGGCCTCCACCGAGCATGATGTCCAGGTTGGCGATACCGCTCTTGCAAACTTCGGGTTGGAAGTCGCCGTGGTGCTCACCGGCCACCAGACGCGGATGCACCATGACGCCGCCGGTCACGATCTCGTAGTCGTGGTAGCCCTCGCGAAAATGCGAGCCGCGCACCTTGGTCACGTACATCCTTCGGCGTGCGCGGCCATAGACGGGGAGCGACCGTTCGAGCACGATGTTTCCACCGACGAGGCTCTCGGGCTGCATGCCGCTGAACGGAGCGCTGCGGTCGTCGAGTAGCAGGGTGGTGACGCCCTTTTTTGCAAACATCTCTTTCAGCGAGAGCAACGTGCGCCGATACCGCAAAGGTTCCCCCGCTAAAAGGCGCAGTTCCGACAGCCCATCGAACACGACGTACTGCGGCTCTACGCGGCGCATTTCGTCGAGCAGGGTCTTCATAATGTCGGACAGCTCGGTATCGGCAGGATGGAACACCGAGACGTGGCTGTCGGCCTCGAGATTGGCTGCCGAACGCGTGAGCTCGCGCACCTCGATGCCGTCGAGCGACCAGCTGTGCGACCGGCAAGCGCTTTCGAGGTCTGCGCGCGACTCGGTGAGCGAAATATAGAGACAGCGATCGCCCGCCCGCACGCGGGAGTGCATGAACTGCAGGGCGAGCGTCGTTTTTCCCGACCCCGGATCGCCTTGGACCAGATAAAAACCGCCGCGCATGAACCCGCCGAGCAGCACGTTGTCGAGCCCTGCTACCCCCGTGCTGACCAATTCCTTGGAGCGTTGGTCGGTCATGTCGTCGCTCGTGCTCGGCCCTCGTGGAAGTCGCCAGCGCGCTGCACTTCATGCGTCGCGCATCCGTTGCGACCCTGACAGAGAAGGGCGCTCCGCGCAATCGAGCTGTCGGCGGATGCGGAGGGCTCCGCAGTTCGAAACGTCAATTGCCGGGATGGTACTCGCGCTCGATGTGCCCTTCCAATTGCTGCGGGTAAAAGTACACGTCGCGGAGGTTCCCGTCCGCGTAACGCGCTGCTTGGTCCTTGAAATGAGGCGAAGAAGGGTTGCCACTCTGGCCGCCGGCGGTTACGGCGCGAGCTTGTACCGTTTCTCCGAATTCCACCACGGCAACGAAACTGTTGCCGCTGGTGCCAAAGATCTTTTTGGTTCCGTTATAGGAACGCGCCGCAAAGGACGCGAGCGAGCCCCATCGACCGGACGCAAATCCGACCGGGATACTGGGACCCGCGTCATCGAAGGGATGAACGATGTCGTCCGTTAGTCGCTGGAAGCGATTGATCTCCCCCCACGGCATTTTCCAGCTGCCAAAATCGGTCTGGAGCTTATCCGACGCAGCGGCGCACGCCTCGAGCCGCTGCTGGGGCGTCAGTTTCGTGACGATATAGTCGTAGGGCGACAAGCCCCCCAGATCGCCGCGGGCGGTCGCTTGCTTCCACAGTTCCTCGCCCCAGAAGACTGCGAGGGTTGTCGGAGTCGAGCTCACCGACGAGCGGCGATCCCAACCTTTGAGCAAGGCGATCTGTTCGGCCAATTTAGCCTTGAGCGGATTGGTATTGGGAACTCCGTCGTAGTCTGCGAAAAGCGCGGCGAGCAGCGGATCGAAGGCGGTCAAGTAGCTATCGAACGCCGCGGCGGTGAGACTGCTCAACGTAAAGTCGCTCTTTTTGTCCAACACCTGAACCGCGTGCACCCCGCGAGGATTCTCCCCGAACGTATCGACATAGCGAGGATAGTCTGTTTGCTTCGGGCTTTCGGGGCCGGCCGCCGAGAACGGCCAATTATTGGTGTTTTGGATCCAGCCGGCGAATGGATTGTGAACGTGAGGGCTTGCCTCGACGGAGAGAACCGACCGCCACTCCGTCGCGCTCGTGCTGCCGTCGACGGGCTTGCTCCAGTCGAACGTCGTGTCGCGGTTGGGAATGAAGTTGGCGTGGAAATAGGCGATGTTCCCCTCCGCATCCGCGAAGACGGTATTGTTCGACGAGTTCGTGTGAAGCCCCATGATTTCCCGGAACTCGTAGTAATTTTTGGCCTTGGTACGGGAGTAGGATTGCATCAACGCCTTGACGGGTTCTTCCATCAAGCGAATGGTGATCCACTTTTGAGCCGCGGCTCGGACGACGGGGCCATGATGGGTGCGGTAGACGGTGAAGGCTTTGGTCGCCATCCCGGCGTCGGTCTTGAAAGGTACGGTAATGGTCTTGGCCGTGACTTTGCGTTCTTCATTGTCGTATTGGTAATAAACGCCGTCGTTTTTTTGGACGACCGACTCCGTATACTCGTCCACGGCGTCCACGCCGCTCGACGTGTGCATCCAGCCCGCGCGCTCGTTGAAACCTTGGTACACGAAGAACTGACCCCAGGTCACGGCGCCGTAAGCATTGAGACCTTCATCGCTCCGAACCTGCACCTCGGCGCGGAAAAAAAACGACGTGTGCGGGTTGATCAGCAGCAAAGAGTGACCGCTGGCGCTTTTCGACGGACCAATGGCAAAGCCATTCGACCCACCTGCTTCGGGCACGAAAACCTTGTCCATCTCCGGCAGCTTCGGGGGGCCCTTCCCATAAAATGCCTCGAGGTCCGTCAGCGAGATCCGCTCGATGTCACCGCCGATGCTTCCTTCGCTGAAGCTCAGCGCCATCCACGGCTCGAAGTGCTTGATGACGCGGGGTGAAATTCGCGAATTCTTGGCGAGGAAGTAGTTGAGGCCATCGGCCCACGCGTTCATCAGTGCTTTCAGCCAAGGTGGACTGTCCTGATATTTCGACTGGAGGTCCGCCGGATCGATGAAGAGCTTCATTCGCAGATCGCGAAAGACCGCCGACTCACCCTCTGCTTCGGCCAGGCGCCCCATCGCGTTCAGGTAGTTCGTCTCGATGCGGTTGAAGTCGTCTTCCGCCTGGGCATAGATCAACCCGAACACGGCATCCGCGTCGGTCTTGCCGCGGACGTGGGGGATGCCCCAGTCGTCGCGGACAATGGTC
>Ga0193706_1001376_pt1 | contig 10981 bp, 6 predicted proteins | sample U3c1metaG_FD_160130 | JGI IMG/M metagenome (GOLD analysis project Ga0193706, IMG submission 160130) | Soil microbial communities from a riparian zone of the East river system, Colorado, United States - U3c1 | ecosystem: Environmental > Terrestrial > Soil > Riparian zone | place: USA: East River... | reverse complement strand
GAAGTTGCCGCGGATGACGAATCCCCCGGGAACGTTCGCGTTGTGCACGCCGCTGGCCTCGATGTAAGGCGTGCAGCCCAGCGAGTTGGTCTTCGCCGTGCAGTAGCTGACCCAGGAGCTGTCGAACGCGAGTCCCGGATACTGGTGAAGGAGCGCGACTTCGCTCGCGCCCAGCGTGCCCTGGTAGATCTGGATGTCGTCGATCGCGCCGTCCCACAGCTCGGTGTTCGCCGAGCGCGAAGCGACGTGGAACACGCTGGTGGCCGCGAGCGCGGGGCCGTTGCCTTGCACCGAGCCGATCGGCGCACCGTTCAAATAGAAGGTGCAGAGGAAGCTGGCATCGAAGACCCAGGCTGCGTGGTACCAGGTGTTTGTTTGCAAGCTGGCCGCCTGCACGTAGTCCTGCACGCCGCGCGTCGTGAACAGCAGATTGTTGTAGAAGATCCCGACGCCGATGCCGCTGTCCTGACTCGCGAAGACGCGGCGATAGCCTTGCACGGAACTCGTGAAGAACCAGGCGCTGTAGCTGACGTCGTTGGTCATCGCGCCGATCAGCGGAGTGTTCGCGATGTCGGCGTGGCCGACGCCCGCTTCGGAAAAAGCGACGCTTGTCCCCGTGGACGGCGAGGCGCCGCCCGTGCCCAGAGTGAAGCCGCCGAGATAGTTCCCCGAAAGCGCGTTGGGACTCTCGTCGATCAGGGTGGTGCCGCTCAACTCATCGAGCCGGTAGCGCGCGACCAAAGTGTGCTGCGCGAAGGCCTGCGTCGAAGCGAGGGCGAGCAAGGCGAAGGCTAGGAGATAGCGCATGAATTGCCGAGCGGAAGGTGGACGAGTTCCGCATCGAGTGCATCCAGGCTAGCACGTTGTCCGCGAAGCGGGCCGTGTCGTCAGTCGTAGTGACTCCAGGTTCCCCTCTCGGAAGAATAGGCGTAACCGCTGAGCCAGCTTGCTTCGTCCGCGAAGTCGAGCGCATAGCCCATCGGTGTCGCCTGATAGAGCAGGCTCTGTCGGCACATCTTGGGCGGCCGCAACCCGATTCCGAGCTTCTCGAGCTCGCTGGGGTACTCGCCGGTCCGAGCGCGAAAAGCTTCGAGCTCTGGCGCGAGCCCATCGCACCATTGCTTGGCCTGGGTCACCTGCCAGGAGGTGATCGAGAGCCCCACGAAGAGTCCAGGAATTTGCGCGGCCGTGAAGGCGATCGGCCAAGAAACGAAGTTCAACAGCGAGTTCATGGCACGGCGGCGCGCGGGCGCGAAGCGGTCGACCAGAATCGTCGTGACGCTCAAGATCAGAACGGCGGGCACGGCGATCGTCAGCGCCACGGCAGACAGGAGAAAATGCCCGAAGCCTCCGAGCAGGTAGACCGTCGCGCAGGCCGCGAAGAAGCCCGCGGCGAAGGTGACCGCAATCGCGCTCGCCGGAGGGAACCGTCGCTCGGTCGAATCCATACCCGGTATTCCACCACCATTTCTTACATTCGTCGAAACCGACCACGAGACCGCGGCCCTGAACTGACGAGTCGACCCTGAAGACCCGAGACCTGGAACGCCTGACGCAGGAATTCTTTGCGCGCGACACGCTGCGCGTCGCGAGGGATCTGATCGGCGCTTACCTCGTGCGCAAGCTGGACGGCGAGCTGCTCGTCGCGCGGATCGTCGAGACCGAGGCCTACCACGGCGACGAGCCCGCTTGCCATGCGTTCGCGAACCTGCAGCGCGTACGCCGCGGCGAGGCGCCGCGCGGTCGCAGCGCCGTGCTCTTCGGCGAGCCCGGGACTGCCTACGTCTACTTCAACTACGGCATGTACTGGCTCTTCAACGTCGTCACCGAGTCCGTCGGAACACCAGGAGCCGTCCTGATCCGCGCCGTCGAGCCGATCCAAGGCATCGAACGCATGCGCAGCCTGCGCCCGAGCGTCCGGCGCGACCGCGATCTCGGCAACGGACCAGGAAAACTGGCTCTCGCGCTGCAGATCGGCCCCGATTTCAACGCCCATCCCCTGCACACCTCCAAAGACCTCTACCTCGCGCGCAGCGGCCCACCCGTCCCCCGCCGCGACATCGTCGCCGGCCCGCGCATCGGAATCAGCAAAGCCCAGGACCTGCCTTGGCGGTTCCACCTGCGCGGCAACGAATTCGTCTCTGGTACCCGGTAAAACACCACCATCCTGAACCTTGCCGATACCGGACCGGCCAGCAGGCCTCGACAGAATGAATCGAGCTCGGCAGAACCAACCTGTGCATCGACACCCGCTCTCCTCCCCTGCTCTGACAAGTTGCTTGAGCTTGCGCGGTCATCGAAAACGTGCCCCCTGCTCAGCGAGCGAAACTATTCCTCGTGTATCGTGAGCGCACCATGGCCACCGCCTGCCTTCTGAGCGTCGCGACGGAATGAAGATCAAGCTGCTCGCGCTCGCCGTCGTGCTGCTGATTGCCGCGCTGGCGATTTTTTTCGTCACGCGACCGTCGATGGACGAGTTGGCCGCGGGCCGCGCAGAAGAAACGGTTGTTGACACGCCCGAGCAGGCCGAGCTCGTCACTCCGCTCGATGCGGAATTCAGCGCGGGTCGAGTCGCCGTCACGCCAGCCGCAGCAACCCAGGCCGCTGCGAACGCTGGTTCGGCAGCGGCGGCGGCGTCCGCGTCGACAGCTCCACCGAGTATCGACATGTCGGACATCGCCGTGATCGAAGTCTTCGCGCAGGACGAGCAGGGCTTGCCGCTGGCGAGCGTTGAAGTCAGTTGCCGTTTTGGCCCTGATGCCTCTCCGATCGTGGGCGCGAGTGTGCCGAGCAATGACCGCCAGGTTTCGTTCGTCACGCGGAATCCGCGCGAAGACGGCGTTCCGGACCGCGTGATTGGCTTGTCCGGCGAGATGAAATGGACGACTTCGGATGGAAGGGCGGAGTTTCGCATCCAAGGCGGCTCGAAGGTGGCCTGGCCGATGCAGATCCGTCTGACCAGAGAAAAGCTCGCCTCAAAGGGCACCGTCCAGCCGCTGCTCGTAGCAAGGCGGACGATTCAGCCCCCGCTCGTCTCGACGCGAATCATCGTCACGATGATTCCCTGCGCGCACGTCGAGGTCAGCCTGTTCGATGCGACGGGTCAGCCCGTGCAGGACGCGTACGTCGACGCGAGCCCGCGCATGATCGCCGCCAGCAGGTCCCACAAATCCGATGAGCGAGGCCTTGCCGTGTTCGACGAGCTGATCGACGGCGAATACGAGTTCAAGTGGTTCAACAAGGCGCCGGGAACGACGCTGAGTCAGTCGCTCCAGGTCGAGATGGGGAAGCGCTACTTCCTCGAGCTGCGCATGCCGACCGCGGCCGAGGTCCCCGTGGCGGTGTCGGGGATCGTCGTCGACGAATCAGGAAATCCGCTGCCCAAGGTCCAGCTGCGCGTGCGAGTCGACGGCGGCGAGCCTGCGATCATTTACAGCAACGACGCTGGCGTCTTCGTCCATTCCTCCTCAGCGGGTCGCGAAGTCGAAGTCACGCTCGGCGGCGGAATGTGGGACGACGACTACGCGCCGAGTTCCTCGAGGGTCCCCTTCGGGACGAAGGATCTACGGTTTCAGCGCACGCGAGCCCTCGAGGTGATTTCGATCGAGATCGAGGTGCTCGATGCCACCACCGGTCAAGCCATCGTCTCGAGATTGTTGAATGGCAGGCGCTACCGCGCCGGACGACCCACGGAAATCGCCGGATTCAGCTTCACGAACAAGGGCAGCACGAACCTGCTCTTTCGCGACCACGCCGATTGGCACGTGCTGATCAGCTGCATTGGTTATCTGCCGCAGGACCTCGCCCTCGCTCAAGCACTGCAGCGCGACCGCGACCACGGCAAGCTCGCCGTGCGACTCGTGCGCGGTCCGGATTACCAGCCGCTCGATGTCAGGAGTCAGTGATCCAGCACCAGATCGTGGTACGTCGTGCGCCCCGCGTTCACTTCGACCGACCAGTCGACGTGCGACTCCTCGTCATTCGAATTCGTGTTCGTGTAATCCGTGCGGAACTCGATCTCGCTCTCCATCACGACCCACGCTCGCGTCGAAAGTCCCTCGAACCGAAACACCCCGTCGTGGCCGGAGCGCATCGTGCGCGGGTGACCGTCGCCGCAAGTGACGCCGACGATCGCGCCGACGACCGGATTGCCGTCCTTCCCGCGCACGCGGCCTTCGATCGTTCCACCCGCGTTGAGCTCGATGTCGACCGGCGCCGGTGAGCCTCCAACGTCGAACGGCCCGACGACAGTCGCGGCAAATCCCGCCGCGGTGCAGCGCAGATAGACCGCCTCTTCCGATTCCAGCGCCAAGCTGAAACTTCCGTCGGCGGCGCTCTTCGTGTGCACCTGCTCGTGCGGCGACATCAGGCAGGGAAAGCCGTTGAACGTCAGCGTCCCGCGCTTGTGCTCGCGCTTGGCTTCGATCACCGCGCCTTCGATCGCTTTCCCATCAGCCCTGACGCGGCCGCGCAAGACCGGCGCGAGGGCCAGCGCGACTTCGGTCTCGGCAGGAAAGCTCGCGGGGTCGAACTTGATCAGCTCGCTGTCGAGATACCCCTGGGCACTGACGGCCATCCCGAACGACGCCAGCGGAACCTGGAACTCGTAGATTCCCGGCTCGAGCTCCTTCGTCGCCACGAAGTTGCTCGTGTAGCTGTTCGGTCTCCCCGCTCGGCTCTGGACCTTGGCCTCGCGCACAGGCTCGTTCCCCGGCCCGTGGATGCGCATCTTCGCCTTGGGCTGCGCGCTGGGATCCAAGAGCTGCAGCACGAGCCCGCGCGCGCCCGGCGGAATGTCGCGCAGGCTCGCGTCGCCCCAGCGATGGTCCTTGTCCGACGCGACCAGGTCGTTGACGACGTCGAGCTGGATCAGGATCTCGAAAGTCCCGTCCGGGCGCGCCGTCTCGCCCGAAGTTCCGGATTCGTGATCGGTCGAGTAGCTGATCGAGAGATTCGCCCCGGGCACGCCTTGCCCGCTCGGATCGAGCACGATGCCCTGGATCGAATCCGTGGCGAGCAGCGCGGGCACTTCGAAATCGGCGTCGAGCTTCTGCTCGCCCGCGTGCAACTCGAAGGCCTCGCTCACGCCATAGCCGCGCGCATCGCCTTTCCCCCACAAGCGCCAGGGTCCGGCGGGAATCCCGCGCAGATCGAAGTGTCCGCGCTCGTCGGACTTCGCGACGATCGAGCGGTCGAAGACGGACGATCCATGGCGGCGCAGGCGACCCGCGTTGTTTTCGCGGATGTCGACGAGCGCGAGCCCGACCGTGATGTCGGGAAGGCCCTTGCCCTTGTCATCGTGAACCAGGCCTTGGATGCGGCACTCGCGCTCGAGGACGACTTCGCCGAGGTCGAGCACCTGGCCTGGCACGAGGGTGCCGCGCATGGCGCGCGTCGCGCAGCCTTCGCGAGTCGCGACGAATTGGATGTTCTGATCGCGTTCGCCGCCGAGGTGCTCGAACACGAGCTCGGCGCGGCCATCAGGGCCGCCGGTCGTCGAGGGATCGCCGTCGCTGGCATCGCGGAACGAGACACGATCCCAGGGCTGGCCGGCCGTGTCGACGAAACGGGCGCGGACGCGCGCGGTCAGGTCGGTCGAGGGCTTGTCCTTCGAGGTGGGAGAGGGTGCTTCGTTCGCGGCTGGTTTCGTTGCGTCGGGAGTCGCTTCCGGTGTGACGGATTCGCGCTCGGGAGCCGTGACGGCGTCGGGGAGCGCAGGCTGCGCTGCAGGCTTCGAGTCAGGTTCAGCAGCTTCTGCTGTCGGCAGGTCAGGAGCTTGCTCGGAATTCGCGAACCAGAATGCTGCGGCGAGGATCGCGAGCATCGCGCCGACGGCGACGACTTTGGTGGCTGAGCTCATGCATGGCCGACCTCTCAGTGGTCGAGCTGCAGGTCATGATAAGTAGTCTTGTCTGACGTGACCACGCAGGACCATTCGGTGGGGAATTCCGTATCGCTGGTGGTCATCGTGATCAGATCGGTCACTTCCGCCGCGCTCTCCATCACGAGCCACGACCCAGCGGTCAAGCCTTCGAACCGGAACGCTCCGTCCTGCCCTGAGCGCTTCGTCTGAGGGTGCCCATCGCCGCAGGTGATTCCGACGATCGCGCCGACGACTGGAGATCCGTCCTTCGCACGCACATGACCCTCGATGCTGCCGCCGACGTCGAGAGCGATTTCGATGAGGCCGCTCGAGCTGTCGACATCGATTGGACCGACCACTCTGGGAGCGAATCCAGCGGCCTCGCATCGCAGGTATACGACCGTGTCGTCTTGCAGCTTGATGGTGAAGGAGCCCTCGTCGTTCGAGGTTGCGTTCACGTCCACCCACGGGTTCATCAGGCTGGGGAAACCTCCGATAATGAGGCCAGTACCTCGGGGCACCGGCGGAAGGGCCTCGATCTTCGCTTTCGCGATCGGCTTACCGGAGGCGGTGACGCGACCGCTCAACATCGGAGCTACGACGAGCTCGACCTCCAACTCAGCGGCCAGACTCCCGGGTTCGAGTTCGTGGAAGCGGGCCGGCAGAAACCCATCGGCGGTGATGGTCAAGCTGAAGCGCATCCTGGGAACTGAGAACTCGTAGAGCCCCGGCTCGAGTTCGCTCAAGGTCAATGGATGACCGAAGCCACCGGTCTTAGAATGCTCGAGGACCGACGCGGTCGCGCCACGGACAGGCTCATTCCGCGGCCCGTGGATCCGCAGCCGCGCCGACGTTTGCGGAGATCGCTCGGCAAGCTGCAGGACGATTCCTCGGGTTCCTCCTGCGAGGTTCTTCTGTGGGACACACGTCAACCGATGGTCGCGATCTTCCGCGCTCACCTCGCCCGGCGATTCCGAGTTGACGACGATCTCGAAATTCCCATCCGCACCAGCAATTGCGGTGGTCGAACCGCTGCTGTCGAATGCTACCTCCCACCGGAAGGTAACCCTGGCGTCGGCTGCCGGGTTGCCTTGTGGATCGAGAACTCTGCCACTGATCGTGTCGGTCGTAAGCAGCGCAGGTACTTCGATTCTCATTCCCGCCTGCTCCGTGTCCGCTTCTACTTCGAATGCGTCGCTGTAACCGTATCCGAGGCCGTCACGATGAGCCCACAGACGCCATTTTCCAGCGGAGACCCCGCGCAACTCGAACGTGCCTCGCGCACTCGATTTCGTGACGATCAACTGGTCGCGGCGCCAAGGCCCCTGGCGGCGCATCCCGCCCACGTCGGGACGGTATTGTTCTTCCGTCAGAAGTCCGACGGTCACATCGGCCAGTCCCACCCCTCGCGCATCGTGGACCATGCCCAGGATGCGAGCCTCTAGCTGGAGAACGAGATCGCCCAGGTCGACGACTCTCCCACGTGCCAGCGAGGCGTGAAGCTTCAGCGACTCGCAGCCAGTTCGGGTCGCCGCGAATTCGAAATTGTCGCTGGAGTACGTCTCAGGAAGCACGAAGCGGAGTTCCGCCACTCCATCTGCTTGGCAAGTGGTCGAGCCTGTGGCCTTGTCACTCAAGAGCGAGACACCTTGGAGACTGAACCCGACTTCCGACCAGGGTCGACCGGCCGAGTCGACGAATCGCGCGCGGATGGCAAGACTCGACTCGTCAACCGCTGACTCTGATTTGGCTGCAATCGCCAGCTGCGAAGACGGCAAAGCCTGATCGGGAGGTGCCGCGAGCACTTCGCGCTCAACTTGGCTGGCCCCGGGCGCCGCGATGAGGTCCGGGATTTCCTTGGACTCGGGCGCAGCAATCTCCGCTGAGCGCACCGTGGGTTCCTTGCGGTCGACGGCGAACCAGATCCCCGTTCCGAGGACGACCGCGGCGACAGCAGCCGCGACGAGTTTCGATGCAGTTCCCATGACGATCGCTCCTGCCGCAGCGCCGCTGCTTGCGGCGACGGTTCCGGTGATTGGAAAGTTTGCGAGCGGCGCGAGCACTGCGCACCAGGCTTCGCGCGAGCCGAAATTGCGCTGCAGGCGCGAGCGCAATTGATCCAGCGCCTTCTGTAGCCGCCAGCGCACGGTCGCATCGCTCACGCCCATGCGCCGGCCGATCTCTTCGCTGGACAAGCCCTCGAAGTAGCGCAGCACGATGGTCGAGCGCGAAGGCTCGTGCAGCTCGCGCACCAGCTCGACGATCATGCGCTGCGTGTCAAGGCGCTCGATGATCTCCGCCGGGTCGGTGAGGCCGTCCTTGTCCCCCGCATGCACGCGCCGCTGCGCTTGCGCCGACTCGCGACGGCGGAAATTCGACGCGACGTTGCGCACCACGCGCGAGAGCCAGGCCTCGAGCGGCCGACCCGGCGCCGGCGGTCGATGCAGCGCGGCGACAAGCGACTCCTGCACCACGTCATCTGCCGACGCAGCGTCCGCGACCAGGCTCCCGGCCAGCGCGCGCATCCACCCAGCGTGGGCCAGCAGCTCGGCGGGCTCGATCGGTTGCGGCTTGGACATCGCTCCTTCCTATCCGCAGCAGCGCCCTGCGTTGGAGGAATCCGGTTTCAATTGCGAAAAAAGCCGTCTTGCGCCGCTCGGAGCGACTACGCGAGAGCCGGAGACTGCCCGCGCCTGCTAGTCTCCTCGGGTGAATCCGATTGCGACCGGACTGCTCCTCTCGAGCCTCGCGGCGGCGGCTTCGGCTCAGAGCGGCAACCTCGAGGCGTTGACGACGCGCGCGGAGCGCTCGAGCTTCGAAGAGACCAGCCGTCTCGCCGACGTCGAAGCCTATCTGCGCGAGCTCGGCCAACGGACCAGCCTGCTGCGCGTTCAGACGTTTGGCGCATCCGAGGAAGGCCGGCCGCTGTGGCTCGCGAGCCTTTCGAATCCGCCGGTCGGCGCCGCGCGCGAGGCTCGCCCTCTTGATCGGCCGATCGTGTTCATCCAGGCCAACATCCACGCCGGTGAAGTCGAGGGCAAGGAAGCGGTCCAGAATCTGATGACGCGGCTTGCGCTCGGCGACTTGAAGCCACTGCTCGATCAGGTCGTCGTCCTCATCGCGCCCGTCTACAACGTCGACGGCAACGAAGCGGTCGACGTCATGAATCGCACCGAGCAGTACGGGCCGATCGCGGGTGTCGGCCGGCGCGAGAACTCGAAGGGCCTCGATCTCAACCGCGATTGCATGAAGCTGGATTCGAGCGAAGCGCGCGCGCTGGTCGCGCTCTTCTGCGATTGGGATCCGCACGTGGTCGTCGATCTGCACACGACCAACGGCTCGTACCACGGCTACCACCTGACGTACTCGATTCCGCTCAATCTGTCGTTCGAGCCGAAGCTGCTCGAGTATGAGCGCAACACGCTGATGCCGGCGCTCGGCAAGGCGATGCTCGAGGGCCATGGCTTCCGCACCTATTACTACGGGAACTTCGAGGGCAAGGCGCCAGCGGCTGGCGAGCCCGAGAAGCGGACGTGGGCGGCTTTCGATCACCGCCCGCGGCTTGGGCAGAACTATATCGGCCTGCGCAATCGGATCGCGATCCTGTCCGAGGCGTACAGCTACCTCGATTTCAAGAGCCGCATCGTGGTCACCGAAAGTTTCTGCGAGGAGATCCTGCGCGAAGCTGCTCGCCATGGCCGCGAGATTTGCGCGCTGACGAGTCAGCTCGATCAGGACTTCGTGCGCAACGCGCTCGGCGAGAGCGAGCTGAGCCTGGGCGTGCAATACAAAGTCCAGGCTTTGCCCGAGCTCGTGCCGCTGCTCGTCGGCGAAGTGACGCACCAGGAAAATCCGCGCAACAAGAAGCCGATGACGGTCGTGGTCGCGGACAAGTTCACCAGCGTGCCCATGCAGGACCTCGGTTATTTCGCGCCGACGCGCAGCGTCGCGATGGCGCGCGTCTACGTGCTTCCGCGCGAGGAGTCCATGAAGCCCGTGGTCGCGAAGCTGCGCCAGCACGGAATCCTGGTCGAGGAGCTGTGCGCGCCGCTGAGCGCGAGCGTGCAGACTTTCCAGGTCGAGAAGCTGACGAAGTCCGAGCGGGCTTTTCAGGCGCACCGCGAAACGAAGATCGCGGGCAAGCTCGTCGAGAGCACGGCGACGCTGCCCGAAGGCACGATCGTGATCCGCCTCGCGCAACCCCTGGGCCGTCTCGCAGCCTACCTGCTCGAGCCCGAGAGCGACGACGGTCTCGTCGATTGGAACTTCTTCGACGACTCGCTCGCCGAAGGCAAACCCGCACCCGTCCGCAAGATCCTGCGCAACGTTCCGATGTCGGCGCGCGCGCTGGAAAACTTCTGAGCCCCGCAACGGCCCGAGTGAATCCCATGTCCACCATTTCTTTCCGCGCACACTTCGCAGCACTCGCCCTCGCTTCCACGCTCTTCGCGCCGAGCGCGGCCCTCGCTCAGGACCGCCTGAAGTCCATGCCGGGCTACGAGCGCTACAAGGAAGTCGGCGCGAAGATCAATGGGTCGGTCAAGTCCGGCTCGCTGCAGGTCCAGTGGCAGGACGAAGGAAAATCCCTCGTCTACAAGAAGGACGGCAAGCGCTGGTGCTTCGACTTCGCGACCAGGAAGCTCGTCGAAGCTCCCGAGCCGCCCGAGGATTCGAAGGACAAGCAGGCCGAGCGCGGCCCGCGGCGCGGCGGTCAGGGGCGCGAGCGCGGCAGGCAGTTCAGCTCGGCGATGTCGCCCGACGGCACGCTCAAGGCCTTCTGCAAGGACCGCAATCTCTGGCTGCGTGACGCCGAGGGCAAGAACGAACTCGCGGTCACGACCGAGGGCGACGTAAAAGCGCGCATCAAGTGCGGCACGGCTTCCTGGGTCTATGGCGAGGAGCTCGACCAGACCACGGCGATGTGGTGGTCGCCCGACTCGAAGAAGATCGCTTTCTATCGCTTCGACGAGAGCGGGACGCCCGATTATTTCCTGCAGCTCGATCAGACCAAGATCCAGAGCACCATGGACATCGAGGCCTATCCGAAGGCCGGGGCTCCCAATCCGGTCGAGCAGATCCTGATCTACGACATCGCGACCAAGGGCACGCAGACCGTCG
>Ga0193706_1001375_pt1 | contig 10998 bp, 9 predicted proteins | sample U3c1metaG_FD_160130 | JGI IMG/M metagenome (GOLD analysis project Ga0193706, IMG submission 160130) | Soil microbial communities from a riparian zone of the East river system, Colorado, United States - U3c1 | ecosystem: Environmental > Terrestrial > Soil > Riparian zone | place: USA: East River... | reverse complement strand
TTGTGCTCGAGCTGCCGCCGCAAGGTCGCGGGCCGAAGCATCGTGAAGGCGCTCTTCAGGCGCTCCAGGAGGCCAAGCAATAGTGCCTGCTCTTTCTCGACGCTCCGTGTTCGGACGTAGGCAAGTATTCCCATGTGCAGCTCCTGTCGAGAACGCTCCGAGTGCAGGACTCGACTAGCGGTGTTCCTTCGCGGCTGCGGCTTCGGCCATCGACGTCACTTCCTCGCGTTCCTCGGGCGGGGGAACCACGGCGGGCAGGTCCAGCGCTTGCAGCCATAGCTCGCGAGCCCAACCCGCGGAGTGGTAAAGGTGCTCGTCCTCTTCCGGCTCGACCTCCGCACAGGCGTCCGCGAGCAAGCTCGATTCGCCGGTGACTTCGGCGAGCATGTTCAGCAGGGCCCAGTTCTGGTGGTCCTTGGTCTCCGCGAGGGTCACGCATTCCGCTGCAACCAGCTCGGCCGCGTCGAGATCGTTGGAACCCAGCGCCAGGTGCATCGCCTTGCACAGCGACTTGCCGATGTGTCGGACGACCTGCCGGCCCGGAGTTTCGCGCTCCGGATCCAAGGACAGGTTGGTCAGCAGGCCGCGCACGATTTCCACGTGGTTCTCGGTCTGTGCGAGATACTTCTTCCACTCCTTGGAGAGGTCCTTGTTGCGGGCGCAGATCAGCGCGGTGCGGTAGATCTCCACGCCGCCGAGCTCGGTTTCGTAGGCCTGGTACAGCAATTCGACCGCTTTCGCGGAGAGCTTCTTGTTCGTCTTCATGAGAGTGTGTGGAGGAGCGAGTTGATTCAGCGCGCGGACTTCTGCGCGCTCTTGTCGAAGATTCCGCGATCGAAATGGCGGTGGTGCTGGATCGCGGTGGCGAAGGCATCGAAGAAGGCCTCGGTGTCATCGCCGCGAGTGGTCACGATGCCCTGGCGCGATTCCGTCGACTTCGTGCGCGCGTCCTTGGGCTTCGACAGACCCGGCAGACTCGCGGCGTGCAGCAGGTCGATTCCTTCGTGGGCTGCAGCGATCGGCTTCGCGTGGCGGAAGGCCTGGGCGAGGAAGTCCGCCACTTCCGGAACTTCCTTCAGTGAATGGACGCTCGCCTTGCCCCCGGGAAGGAACACGGCGTCGTAGAGGACCGAGCTGGTCGTGAGCAGCGATTTGTCCACGTCGATCGGCCGTCCCTCGGCCGAGAGGATCGGCCCCAGCGCCAGCGAGATGACCTCGATCACGGCACCTTGACCGCCGAGTTGGCGCATGGCGCCTTCGACGTCGCTGCCGCGAACTCCGGGAGCTGCCAGCACGGCGATCTTGCGCGTGCGGATCGACTCCCGCGGCTGGCGCGCCAGGCTGAGCGCGGGAGAAGTGCGCGAGCGATTCTTCGCGCTGCCCAGCGCGGCCTTGTCGACCACCATGCCTTGCACGGGAAGGCTCACGCCCACGACGCGCGCGACTTCGGCCGCGAAGGCTTCATCGATCTGCGTGAAATGGAAAACCACGCGCTCGCGGATCGCCAGTCGTTCGACCTTGCCCAGCTCGAAGCGGCAGGCGTCGATCAGGTGCTGTCGCTCCGGCTTCGATTGGCTCTGCAGGAACATCCGCGCCTGGCTGTAATGATCGGCGAAGGTTTCGCTGCGCAGGCGTTCCTTGTTGCCGCGCAGTTCTTCGGGCATCGAGCGGAAGGACTCGGCAGGCGTCCCGAGGGCAGGCAGGTTTCCCTCGATGGTGTTCGGGTGATAGAGCGCGCGCGCCGTCGGAATGGTGCGGCGGCCGAAGCCGTCCTGCTGGTGATTGTGGACCGGCGCCAGCGGTCGGTTGATCGGAATCTCCGCGAAATTGGGGCCCCCGAGCCGCGTCAACTGCGTGTCGAGATAGGAGAACAAACGCGCCTGCATCAACGGATCGTTGGTGAAGTCGACACCGGGCACGACGTTCGCCACGCAGTAAGCGACCTGCTCGGTCTCGGCGAAGAAGTTCTTCGGATTCTGATTGAGCGTGAGTCTCCCGACACGGCGCACCGGCACTAGCTCCTCCGGAACCAGCTTGGTCGGGTCGAGCAGATCGAAGCCCAGAGCGAGCACATCGTCTTCCGGGATCAGCTGCAGCCCCAGCTCGTACTCGGGGTAGTTGCCCGACTCGATCGAATCCCAGAGATCGCGGCGATGGAAATCCGGATCCATCCCGGAAATCATCTGCGCCTCTTCCCACACGATCGAGTGCGCGCCGAGCACGGGCTTCCAGTGGAACTTGCACAGCACGGACTCGCCTCGCGCATTGATCAGGCGGAAGGTGTGCACGCCGAAACCCTCCATCATCCGGTAGCTGCGCGGAAGGGCGCGATCGGACATCACCCACATGACCATGTGGAGCGTCTCGGGAACGCCGGCGACGAAATCCCAGAAGGTGTCGTGAGCCGAAGCGGCCTGGGGCATCTCGTTGTGAGGCTCGGGCTTGACCGCATGCACAAGGTCCGGAAACTTGATTCCGTCCTGGATGAAGAACACCGGCATGTTGTTGCCGACCAGGTCGAAGTTGCCCTGCCGTGTGTAGAATTTGGTTGCAAATCCGCGCACGTCACGCGCCAGGTCGCTGGACCCGCGCGAACCGACTACAGTCGAAAACCGCACGAAAACCGGGGTTCGCAGGTCGGGATTGCAGAGGAAATCGGCGCACGTGACGTCCTCGAGCGATTCGTAGACCCGGAAGAATCCATGGGCGCCCGAGCCGCGGGCATGGACGACGCGCTCGGGAATCCGCTCGTGATCGAAGCGCGTGATTTTCTCGCGCAGATGGAAGTCCTCGAGCAGGGACGGCCCGCGCGATCCTGCCTTGAGCGAGTCGTCCGTCTGCGAGATCGGTATCCCTTGATCGGTGGTCAGGACCGCTCCGTCCGCGCATTCTTGGAAGATCTCGAGGTCCTTCCGCTTGAGCAGACTGCTCGTGGGATCCTCGGTGCGCAGCGCGCGGCCGGGAATCCCGGGTTGGGGAACAGGCTTCGCCTCGTCAGGCTTGGCTCGCGCTTCGGGAACCGTGGTCGTGGGGCGCGGCGTTGCTCTGGACTTCTTTTTCATCGGCTCTGATCTGGGACAAGGGGGAAGCGGTCGAACCGCGACGGCGACCCGCCCTAGCAATGCGCGTGCCTCGCTGCGATCCCCTGTCCGCGACCGATCGATGCCGAGCCTGGAGCTCCGATCCGTCGACGCTGCGCCAAATCCCCTCGCGCCTCAGCCTGATCCGAGTGTCGTTCGGACCTTCGAGAGCAATCGGTCGGGAGTCAGGGGTTTCTGGACGAAGGCGAGGCCCGATTCGATCATGCCGTGGCGGAGCACGGCCTCGTCGGTGTAGCCGGACATGCAGAGGACCTTCATGTCGGGGCGGATCTGGGCTAGGCGCCGCGCGAGCTGCACGCCGCTCATCTGGGGCATCACCACGTCGGTGAGCAGCAGGTGGATGCGCTGGGGGAACTGCTCACAGGTGAGCAGGGCTTCGCCGGCGTTCCGGGCCTGGAGCACGTGGTAGCCGGCGCGCCTGAGGATGTCCTCGGCGACCACGCGAACCTGCTCGTCGTCCTCGACCAGCAGGATGGTCTCGGAGCCAGTGAGCAGAGTCTCCTGCGGTTGGATCGTCGAGGGCTTGTCCGCTGCCGGCGTGGCGCGCGCGGGCAGATACACCTTGAACGAAGTCCCCTTGCCCGGCTCGCTGTAGACCCAGATGTGTCCGCCGCTCTGCTTGATGCTCCCGTAGACGGTCGAGAGCCCGAGGCCCGTGCCAGAGCCCGGCGCCTTGGTCGTGAAGAAGGGCTCGAAGATGCGCGCCTGGGTTTCCTTGTCCATGCCCATGCCTGTATCGGACACGGCCAGCATGACGTAGTCGCCGCCTTCGACTCCGAAGTGAGTCTTCGTGTAATCGCCGGCCAGGTTCACGTTGGAGGTCTCGATGGTGAGCTTGCCTCCGCGGGGCATCGCGTCGCGGGCGTTGACCACCAGGTTCATCAGGACCTGCTCGAGTTGGCCCGGGTCCGCGAACACGGGACTCACGCGAACGCCGCGTGACACTTCGAGAGTGATGTCCTCGCCGATGATCCGCTCGAGCATCTTCTGCATCCCGCGAACCAGCTCGTCGAGGTCGAGGACCCGCGGCTCGAGCATCTGCTGGCGGCTGAACGCGAGCAGCTGCCGCGTCAGCGCCGCCGCGCGCTCGCCCGCCTTGCGGATCTCTTCGATGTCCTCGCGCAAGGGATCGCTGGGTTTCAGATCCGCCAAGGCCAGGGCGCTGTAGCTCAAGATGACCGAGAGCATGTTGTTGAAATCGTGGGCGACACCGCCCGCCAGGCGCCCGACGGCGTCGAGCTTCTGCGAATGCTGCAGCTGGTCCTGGCTCTTCGCGAGCGCCTCGGACGTGCGCTTCGATTCCGTCAGATCGAGGGAGAGGATGCAGATGCCCCTGGGGACTGGGATGAAGCGCAGCTCGAACAGGCCCTTCGTTCCGTCGGCGTAGTCGAACTCGTTCTCCATGCGATCGCGCTTGCGCTCCTGCATGCAGCGGCGCAGCACGCCGAAGAACGGCGATTGATCGATGCCCGGGTAGCACTCCATCATCGTGCGGCCGAGCAGGTCCTCCCTGGACCTGTGTCCCTGGGCGGCCGCCGCGTCGTTGGCGTAGAGGTACTTCCAGTCGAAGCCGATCACTTGACAGCCTTCGAGCAGGTTCTCCAGCACGTCGCGCGCGACGCGTTCCGACGCCGCTTGATCGGACTCGAAGGGGCTCACTTCCGCGCAGGATGCCCGATCCGCCTCGGCCATTCAAAGAAACTGCCCCGCATCGCTGTCCAGCACTGCGATGCGGGGCCCTCACTCATCTGCGGGCCTGCGGCGGCGCCCCGGCGCTGCTGGCTGAAGTTCCGACGATCCACAGCACAGCTGCCGTCCAGGTCGGGAAGAGCGCGACTTCCGGGACGGCTTCGGCGATCAGCGCCGGCAGGAGCTGCCAGTGGAAGCCGAGCAGGCTGAACAGGAGCAGGGCCGTCACGCCGTCGACCAGCCATTCCAGCGCGATCCACGGCAGGTGTCCCGCGAATACCGAGGCCGCGTCCGAGCTCAACGCGATCAGCAGGACCAGCGCTTTGCGACGGTTCGAGATGGTTCGAGGCCCGGGAGCGTTCACGGCAAGTCCACGTTAGTTCTGAGCGCGGCCGTCGAACAGTCACTTTCTGCCCGCGCCCTTGGCCAACTTGTTAGCGGCGCGCCGATGCGACAAGCTGAGCCGCACGATGATCCTCCGCGAAGAAACCGTGGATCTGCCGACGCCGAGCGGGCCGATGCGCTCGTACATCTATCGGCCGGCTGCGGAAGGCCGCTTTCCCGGTCTGCTGCTCTACTCCGAGATCTTCCAGCGCACTGGACCGATCGGGCGCATGGCCGCGATGTTCGCCGGCCACGGGTTCCTGGTCGCCGTGCCGGAGATCTTCCACGAGCTCGAGCCGCCGGGCAGCGTGATCCCTTACGACACCGAGGGCGCCGAGCGCGGCAATCGGCACAAGCTCGCGAAGACCGTGGCTGCCTTCGACGACGATGCCAGGAGCGCGATCGGCTGGCTGCGCGCGTCGCCGGATTGCAGCGGAGCGATCGGCTCGATCGGCTGGTGCATCGGCGGGCATCTCGCGTATCGCGCGGCTCTGCTTCCCGAAGTGCGCGCCACGGCCTGCTTCTACGCCACCGACATCCACAAGGGCTCGCTGGGCAAGGGCGGAGACGATTCGCTGCGCCGCGCGGCCGACATCAAGGGCGAGTTGATGATGGTCTGGGGCAGGCAGGATCCCCATGTTCCCGACGAAGGACGCGCGCTGATCCAGCGCAGGCTGACCGAGGCGAAAGTGCGCTTCACCTGGCACGAGCACGAGGCAGCCCACGCCTTCATGCGCGACGAAGGTCCGCGCTATGACCCGGCCCTGGCCCTGGTCGGCTACCGCGCGGCCCTCGATCTGTTCGCGCGCAATCTGCGCTGAAAACTGCTCGCGCGCAGCGCCGGGCCATCGGCGCCGTCGATCTCTTTCGACGGCGCTCGATTTCCAGAGCTCACTTCCGGCGCTTGTACTCGATTTTCAACGCGGTCATCACCGCGCCGCCCTCTCCGGGCATCGTCATCGTGAAGACCTGATTGTCCGCATCCTTGGATTGCGTCGTCATGCTGCAGGTCATCTCCTGACCGCCCATCGAGAACTTGCCCGTGCAGTGCATGGTCTTCGTGGCTTCGTCGTAGCTGCCCTCGGTCAGCATCATGCTGCTCGACATCGTGTCGACCCACGTGCCGACGTACTTCTTCTTGTCCTGGTCGTAGCCGTTGACGCCGTGGCCGTAGAAGGCCTTCCCGCCCATTTCGCCGCTGAAATCGCCGACGAGCCACAGGCCTCCGACCATTTTCCTGACCTCGGTGGCCTTGCTCACCTCGGGCGCCCCGCCCATGGTGTTCGTCACGGTCGCGTCCCAGGTTCCGACTTCCTTGGCGAGGGCCGCGTGCTCCGGTCCCGGCTTGACCTCGGGCATTGCCTGCTCCGCGGCGGGAGCCTTGGCCTTCGGATCCTTCGGCTTGTCCTGAACGGCGGCGGCGGTGAGCACGAACACGGCCACGCAGGCCGCGGCGGAGAAAGAAACGGTGCTGAGCTTCATGGCAGATCCTTCGTAGAGGGTTAGGGACGCGAGCGGGGGGGGAGATTCTACCGGCCGCTCCCGGCCGCCAGTCAACTGTCCTTGGGGCCTTCGGACTTGTCCTCGGGCTTGGGGAAACGTCCGCTGATGTACTTCTCGAAGGGCCCGCCGAATACGAGCACCAGCAGAGTCAGTGCCGTTCCGACCAGGGCCGCCGGCCACACTCCGGCTCCGCAGAGAATCCCCAGGGCGGCGGAAATCCAGATCGTCGCCGCGGTCGTCAAGCCGTGGACCCGCGTGCCGGTGCTGTCGCGGATGATCACGCCCGCGCCGATGAAACCCACGCCCGTGACGATGCCTTGCACCACGCGGCTCACCGCGTCGGCGTGGTTGGCGTTGACTTCGCCATCGAGGGCGGGGTAGATGCCCATGATGCCGAGCGTGAGCAGGGCAGCTCCGAGCGAGACCAGGGAATGGGTGCGCAGGCCCGCCGGCTTGCCGCGCAATTCGCGGTTGATTCCGAGCACCGAGCCGATGAGCACCGCGCTCGACAGGCGCAGGATGACTTCAGACCAGCCGAAGAGGTTGATGAGATCCACGGGCGCTCCTCGGTGGCCCGGGCGGGACAAGAAGCTATCGCAGTCCGACGAGCCCGCGCACCGATTCGATGAGCTTCAGGGAATCGTAGCCAACCCCGTCCTTGAACACGATCTCGACCTTCTCGATGTCGGCGATGGTGGTCGAAGGATCGCCGTGGATCACGACGAGGTCCGCGGCCTTGCCCACGGCGAGGGTTCCGATGCGATCCTGCTCGCCGAGGTATTTCGCGCCGTTGGAAGTCGCGATCTGGATCGCTTCCACGGGAGTGAAACCGGCTTCGACCAGCAACTCGATCTCGCGCTGGTCGCCGAAACCGGGGATCACGCCGCCGTAGCCCGTCGGATCGAGCCCGGCCAGCAACAAGCCGCCGGCCTTCACGAACTCGCGCTCGAACTGCAGCTCCTTGGCGAACAGAGCCGGCCAGTAGGACTTCGCAGCCCCGGCCGCGGTGCTCTCGCGCCGCTGGAGGTAGGACTCTTTCGCCTGAGGGCACATCGCGTCGAGGATACGCGCGTCGTTCGGCGCGCGGCCGGGCACGAAAGTCTCGAACACGGGCAGGGTCGAGGTGATCGCGACGTGGCGCGCGACCAGATCGCGGATCATCTCCTGGACCGGCGCGGAAGCGAGGTCGAGCTTCTCGGCCATCTCGCGCGCCGCTTCCGTCGTGTTGGGGCAGACTCCGGGCTTTTTCCCCGAGAAGAATTCGGTGTCGACGACCAGGCCGTGCTCGAGGTTGTCGATGCCGATCGCCGCTGCTTCGCGGAAGCCGATCGATCCGAGGTGGCCGGTGACCTTGACGCCGCGCGCGTGGGCGGCTTTCACCACGGCGGCGAGCTCCTCGGGCGTCATGTGCATGTACGCCTTGAACGAAGTCGCTCCCGCGTCCATCCAGAATTCCACCATGCGACGCGCGTCCTCGGCGTCGCGCAGCTGGTGCATCTGCGGCGCGAAGGCTCCCTCGCCCTCGAGGTAGGGGCCGGTGATGCGCATGCTCGGCCCGATCATCTTGCCCTCGTCGATCAGGCGCTTGATCTCGAGGTCGGTGTAGGGCTCGACGCTTCCGGTGGTGCGCATCGTGGTCACGCCGCCGGCGAGGTAGAGCCTGGGGAAGCTGGTCGCGTGCTCGCCATACATCGGCGGCTGACCGCCGGGCGTCGGGTAGTACATGTGCTCGTGCATGCCGACCAAGCCGGGAATGACCGTGAAGCCCGCGAGCTCGAGCACCGTCGCGCCCTGCGGCACCGGCGTCGAAGCGTCGGCGCCGATCGCCGTGATTTTTCCACCGGCGAGGATCAAGGTCTGATCCTCGCGCGCCGCCGCGCCAGTTCCGTCGATCACACGCACGTGGCGCAGCGCAACCGTCGCGGCGTCGACCTTGACGAAGTCCCGCTGCGAGCCCCCACGCTGGCCGCGAGCCTGCGCCGGCGGAGTCAAGGCCAGCGCGAGGCCCAGGAATGCCATCGAGAGCGAGGCCACGAGCCCTCGCTCTCGAGGGCACGCGCTCGCGCGCGAGCTCGGCACTATTGGCCGACCGCGAACAGGATCGCGTCGTTGATGGCGTAGACCGTTCCGTCGGCGCCGATGGCGGTCGGCGTGTAGGCCTCGAGGACTCCCGCGGTCAAGGTCTTGACCTGGCTCAAGCTGTTCGTCGGGAAGTGCCAGCGATACAGCTTGCCGTCCGAGTTGTTGACCAGGGCCGAGTTCGTCGCCACGTCGACCGCGCCCGAGTTGAGGCACCATTCACGCACCGCGTTCGGCGTGCTCGGCGTCTGATTCGGTGGGTCGGGAGTCGGGCTGATCTTCAGCAGGATCTCCTTCATGATCGTCGCCCCGGTGATCGGGTCGATCTGCGAAGTGTGCGGGTCGAGCACGGCGATCTTGTTGACTCCATCGCCTCCGATGCCCGCGTAGTTGTTGTACTTCGTCAGCAGCAGGTACGTGGACGTCCCGGTGTATTGAGGCACGGCCGAGGACGGGAAGGGCGAGGCCGTGTTGTCCCAGCCGAATGCGCCGGGAATCAAGGTCGTCGTCAACGTCGAGTTGAAGTGCAGCATCCAGCCGCGGTCGTTGTTGGCCGGGAAGGGATTCTCGAGCACGCCGTAATAGACTTCGCCGTCGGGACCGATCGCGGGAGAAGCCGTGCTGTAGTCGGCGATCCAGGCATCCTGACCGGAGCTGGGGTCCTTGAGGCGCACCTTGTAGAGCGGCGCGAGGGTCGTGGAGTTCATTCCGACGAGGTAGCCGACTTCGCTGGTGTCGTGGAATGCCGCGTAGACGACCTGACCGTCGAGCGAGATCGCCGGCGCGCAGTTCATCGAGACTTGCGACATGGTCGCGTCGTTGCACGCGGCTCCCGCGGAAATCCAGGTGCCCACGCCGTTGGGATTCATCCGCGCGAGCCCGCTGAGCAGGCCCGCGGGATTCGGTCCGGTGACCAGGAAGCCGAAGTACAGGTTGCCGCGAGAATCGCTGGTGATCGGCGTGTTGATCTTGACCACCGTGTTGTAGGTCGAGGGAGCCGCGTTGTAGTTGGCGATGCCGTAGAAGGCCTGGCGGACGACTCCCGAGGAGGCGATGTCGGCCGAGTAGCGCAGGAGAACCGTGCCGCCGATCGCGGGGGTGGCCAGCGAAAGGTTCGGCGTCAGCGTGCTCGCGCAAGGCGGGGTCCAGGTCTGCGGAGGCAGCACGTAATCGGTGGTCTGAGTCCAGAGCACCGCGCCGGTCGAGCCCTTGCGGCAATCGATGCGGAACGAGCCGTTGAGTGTCGTCTTCACGGTGACGATCACGTTGTTGCGCGGCGTGACCAGCGGCGGACCGTAGTGGATGCCGCCTCCGCTCTGCTGCAGATCGAGAGGCGTCTGCCAGTGGATGTTGTTGATCGGCTGTGAAGCATTCGGCGACAAGGCCGTGTGCTGCGCGTTGTAGCCGAAGCCCGGCCACCCGCGCAGCCAGTAGAGCAGCACGGAGTCGGTCGATCCCTGTGCACTGAGCAGCAGTCCCAAACCCAGACAGGTTGCGCCGGCCATCGCGGCAATCGAAAGGGTGCGTTTCATGGAGGTGTCCTGGATGTCCCTGCGAAGTAAGTCGGTTTTCCGGCGAGCTGGCGCATGCCGGCCCGACATATATGGTACCCGGTAAACTACCGCCATCCTGAACCGGGCGCTTACCAGGCTCCGCGAGCCTGGAAGGCGGAAAGTCGGCGCGAGCGCTGCCTCAAACCCCGATGTCCTCGTTCCACAGCGTGGGGTGGTCGCGGATGAACTCGCGCATCAAGCTCACGCATTCCGGCGATTCGGCGATCACGAGCTCGACGCCGCGCGAGCGCAACAGGTCCTCGGGTCCCTGGAAGGTCCTGTTCTCGCCGATCACGATGCGCGGGACTTTGTAGAGCAGGGCCGCGCCGCTGCACATGTCGCAGGGCGAGAGGGTCGAGTACAGCGTGGCCTTCGCGTAGTCGCTCGCCGCGAGCCGTCCAGCGTTCTCCAGGCAGTCCATCTCGGCGTGGAGGATCGCGCTGCCGCGCTGGACCCGCCGATTGTGCCCGCGGCCGACGATCCGGCCGTCGATGACCAGGACGGATCCGATCGGGATTCCGCCCTCGGCAAGTCCGAGCCTGGCTTGTGCGATCGCCGCTTCGAGGAATGGATCGACCATGGATGGGGGAGGCTCCAGAGTTTCACTTGCTCCGGCCTCAAGCGTATCTTCGCCACCCGGCTCCATGCACGACTTGAAGCTCGAGTCCGAAGCCCAGGCGGAGCTTCCG
>Ga0193706_1001374_pt1 | contig 11012 bp, 8 predicted proteins | sample U3c1metaG_FD_160130 | JGI IMG/M metagenome (GOLD analysis project Ga0193706, IMG submission 160130) | Soil microbial communities from a riparian zone of the East river system, Colorado, United States - U3c1 | ecosystem: Environmental > Terrestrial > Soil > Riparian zone | place: USA: East River... | reverse complement strand
TGCCGCCCCTTTCCGCCTTCCTCGATGCCGATCTCGCCATCAATTATTTCGGGTCGGGCGGGGTCTTCCTGCCGGTCATCCTGCTGGTGCTGGTCGTCGGGGCGGCCGGAGGCCTCTATCCCGCTTTCTATCTGTCGCGCTTCCAGCCGGCCAAGGTCTTGAAGGCGAACAAGAGCTCGGCGGAGGCCTCCGGCACGGGGCAGCTTCGCAACGCCCTCGTCGTCGGGCAGTTCGCCGTTTCGATCGGCCTCATCATCTGCACCGCGATCGTCTACACCCAAACCGTCTACGCCCGGACCACCGATCCCGGCTACAAGCGCGACCATATCCTCCAGGTCGAGGAGCTGAACCGCTATCAGCTGCTCGAGCTCGGCGAGACCATCGCCGAGCAGACCCGCCGGGTCCCGGGAGTGACCGCGGTCGGATTGACCACGATCGGAGTGGCGACCGACAATCAGAACAACACCGGGGTGATGGTCCCCGGCAATCCGAAGCCGGTCACGATCGGCAATTATCAGGTCGATACGGGCTTCTTCGACGCCATGGGCCTGAAGCTCGTCGCCGGCCGCTGGTTCGCGCGGGATCGTGTCATGGACGACATGACTCTTCCGTTTCCGCCCGACGACTCGACTCAGCGCGCCATGGCGGCCCGCGGCGGCAATATCGTGATCAACGAGCTTGCCGCGAAGAGGCTCGGATTCAACAACCCGAAGGATGCGGTCGGAAAGTCGTTCAAGGCGGCTCTGGTAGACAACGAGATCGGCCTCGTCCCGGTCACCATCATCGGCGTTGTCGGAGACAGCCGCTTCCGCTCGGTCCGCGAGCCGCTCGATCCGATGCTCTACCAATATACGCGCAGCGGCCATTCGCACATGATGGTCCGCTACAATGGCGATCCGGCCCAGGTCCGCTCCGGAGTCGAGCGGGTGTGGAAGGGTATCACCCGTGAGGTGCCGTTCAACGCCCACTATAGCGAGGACGTCGTCCAGGAGCTTTACGACGCCGAGGACGCCCGCGCGAAGACCTTCGCCGGCTTCGCTGTCCTCGCCGTGATCGTAGCCTGCCTCGGCCTGTTCGGCCTCGCCGCCTTCACCGCCGAGCGCCGGACGAAGGAGATCGGGATCAGGAAGGTGCTCGGTGCTCGAAGCCGTGACATCGTCCGCCTTCTCGCCTGGCAATTCTCCAAGCCGGTGATCATCGCCAACCTGATCGCCTGGCCGGTGGCCTGGTGGGCGATGCGCGACTGGCTGAACAGTTTCGACGCCCGGATCACGCTCGGACCTACCCCGTTCCTGCTCGCCGGCGCCCTCGCGCTGGCTATCGCGATCGGCACCATCGCCGGCCATGCGCTCAGGGTCGCGCGCGCCAACCCCATCCACGCCTTGCGGTACGAGTGAGGAGGGCGTGATGGGACAGATCGCGACAGCCTTGATCTGGGCCGGCGGCGCTCTCGCCGCCATTTCGATCCTCTGCTTCTCCGGGCTGAGCGCCTGGCGCGGCTGGCTCGAGCTTCGGCGCGAAGAGATTGCAGCGCGGGGCGAGCCCGAGGAGCAGGCGAGGCCCGAAATGGGCGCCCGGATCGAGATGGCCGACGTTCGCGAGCGGCTCCGAAAGCTCGAGGCGATCGCTCGGGGAGTCGATCTTTAGGCGATCGGGGGCGACTTTTCGCCGCCTGCTGGTTTAGAGAGCCGTGCTTGAGCCTGATCGTCTTAGGTTGAACCGCTGCTCGCGGTTCCACCTAAGTCGTGAATCAGGCTCTCAGATATGGTGAGACCATGATTCACGCCTCAGGCTGATTCAGCCTGAGACGATCATGGTCTAGGAGGCGCGGCTTGGCCAGGGACGATCTGAAGCTCGGAAGCAGGCTCCTGATCGGCGGAATTGCCGGCTTCGTCGGCACGATGGCGATGACGGCCGCGATGCGCCGGCTGCACGCCAGGCTTCCAGTGAAGGAGCGCTATCCGCTGCCCCCGCGCGAGATCGTCGATTCCACCGTAGCCAAGGCCGGGATCGATCTGCCGGACGAGGCTGCGAAGGATATCACCACCGCCGCCCACTTCGCCTATGGCGCGGCGGTGGGCGCGATGATCGGAGCGCTCAACCCAAAGCCGGGCAAGCCCACGGGAGCGGCCGCCGGAGTGGCGGTCTGGGTCGCCTCCTACATGGGCTGGATACCGGCGATGAACATCCTCGAGCCGGGCGCAGAGCATCCCCGCCGCCGCAACGCGCTGATGATCGCCGCCCACCTCGTCTGGGGCTGGTGGACCGCTGCCTCGATGCGCGAGCTGGTCGAGGCCCGCGAGACCATGATCGCAGCGGGCCCCGACAAGGATGCCGAACCGGCCGCCGGAACATAACCTCGCCCCCCCGGAAGGGGGAGGTGGATGCTCAATCCACGTGCGGGCTAAGGTTGGGGGGATCGCTGGCCGGGAAGCTCTCGTCCGCGGCCTGGTCGACCTTGTCCCAGTCTCCGGGCGGATCGCGCATCGCGTCCGGTCCGGCCGAACGGGCGGCGCCGGATTCGCCGACCGCGCCATGCGCGCCGGTCCCCGCCAAAGCGGGCCGGCCGCTCAGTTCAGCCCCGTCCTGCCGGCCGCGCCACAGCCGCGCGGCAAGATAGCCCAGGCCGGCGGCGGCGGCCGCGCCGATTCCGGTGATGATCGCGCCCCTCTTGCTCATCTCAGGTCTCCGCCGCGCCCATTGTCGCCGGCTCGGCCGGGGGAAGGCCCTCGGCCTCGGCGCGCGCCATCAATTCTTCCTTGCGGGCCGCCATACGCTCGCCGAGCGCCTCGAGATCGACGTCGGTCGCTCGGGCCTGCTGGAAGATATTGCCTCTGATCTTCTCTTCCTCCTCGACATGGTGCTCGATCTGCTCCTTCAGCACCTTCACCTTGGCGTCGTAGAAATCCTCCTCCGGTCCGCCGCCCTCGATCTCGTTGATCAGCACCTTGGCGCCGTCATGCTCGACATAGGCCTCGTCCAGGTCGTCATCCTCGATCTTGCCGCGAAGCGCGGGGTAGAAGATTTCCTCCTCGATCATCGTGTGCACCTTCAATTCGGTGCAGATCTGGCGCGCTATCGTCTCCTTGCGCCCGTCTCCGCTCGCCTTCTCGAACTGCTCGAACAGACCCTCCACCTTGCGATGATCTTCCATCAGAAGATGAGTCGCGTCCTGTTTGCCCTCGGCCATTGAAATTCCTCCTCGTTTGGCCAGTGGAACATTCGGGCCTAGGGACCGGTTCCGCGCGATGAACGAAGGTTAGGACGAAGTCTTGAACGATACCGAAACCCTCTCGCCGGTCATCCCGAACGAGACCGAGGAGGCGACCCGGCGACTGCTCTCAAAGGCGTCGGAGCGCGGCATCATGTTCGCCACGGCCGAGAGCTGCACCGGCGGGATGCTTGCCTCACTCCTCACCGACGTTCAGGGCGTCGCCCATGCGTTCGAGCGCGGCTTCGTCACCTACTCGAACGAGGCCAAGTGCGAGATGCTCGGTATCCCGCCCGACATGATCGAGCGCGAAGGCGCGGTGTCGAAAATGGTGGCGATCGCCATGGCCGAGGGAGCGCTCCAACGGTCGCGGGCCAATATCGCTCTTTCCATCACCGGCTTCGCCGATTCCGGCGACGAGCCCGGTTTGGTCCATTTCGCGTGTGCGCGCGCCGGCCGAGCGACCGCTCACCGCGAGGAGCATTTTGGCCCCGGCGGCAGAGGTGCTACCCGTATCGCCTGCATGAAGGTGTCGATCGAGATGATGACGGAGATGCTGTGATGGCCCGAAAGGCCCCGCCCTTCGAAGCGATCCACCGCCACGGATTCGTACGCTGTGCCGCCGCGAGTCCGACCGCTTCGTCGGGGGATGTCGCCTTCAACATCGCTCAGGCCATCTCACTTGCGAAGCTCGGACATGAGCGCGGCTGCGACCTTCTCGTCTATCCCGAGCTGAACCTCTCTTCCTACGCGATCGACGATCTCCACCTCCAGGAGGCGCTGCTGGATGCGGTCGAGCAGGGAATCGAGGAACTCTGCCGGGAGACGGCGAAGCTGTCGCCGGTGCTCGTCGTCGGAGCGCCGCTTCGGCGCAACGGCCGCCTCTACAATTGCGCTTTGGCCATCTCGCGCGGGCAAATACTCGGCGTGGTTCCGAAGAGCTTCCTGCCCAATTACCGCGAATATTATGAGAAGAGGTGGTTCGTCTCGGGCATCGGCCTGACCGGTCTTCACATGCGCGTCGCCGGGCAGGACGCGCCGTTCGGGACGGACCTGATCTTCGCCGCCAGCGACCTCGACGACTTCGTCTTCCACCTCGAGATTTGCGAGGATTATTGGGCGCCCCAGCCCCCATCGACGGTCGGCGCTCTCGCCGGCGCTCTCATCCTGTGCAATCTCTCCGCCTCGAACATCACCATCGGCAAGGCCAGCGAGCGCAACATGCTCTGCGCGGCGCAAAGTTCGCGCTGCTGCGCCGCCTATCTCTACGCCGCGGCGGGGCCGGGCGAGAGCACGACCGACCTCGCCTGGGACGGCCAATGCTCGATCTACGAGCTTGGGGAGCTTCTCGCCGAGACTGGCCGGTTCGATCTGGAGCCGGAGCTCGCCGTCGCCGACGTCGATGTCCAGCGCCTCCGCCTCGAGCGGATGCGTATGCCGACGTTCAACGACAATGCGGTCGCCGCCGGCCACCCGGAGACGAAGATTCGCCGGATCGGCTTCGAGCACCGGCCCGGCTTCGCGGATATCGGCTTCGAGCGCGCGCTTCGCCGCTTCCCCTTCGTCCCGAACCGGCCCGAGCAGCTCGATCAGGATTGCTACGAGGCGTTCAACATACAGGTCCAGGGCCTCGCGAAGAGATTCACGACAACCAGCGGCAAGCATCTCGTCATCGGCGTGTCGGGCGGCCTGGATTCGACCCATGCCCTGATCGTCGCCGCCAAGGCCTGCGATTTCCTCGGGCTTCCGCGCTCGACCATTCTCGGCTTCACCATGCCCGGATTCGCCACCTCGGACACGACGAAGAGCAACGCCTGGGCGCTGATGAAGGCGCTCGGCATTGTCGGCGAGGAGATCGACATCAAGCCGGTCGCCCTCCAGATGCTGAAGGACATGGGCCATCCCTACGGCCGCGGCGAGCCGGTCTATGACATCACCTTCGAGAATGTGCAGGCGGGCCTCAGGACCGATTATCTGTTCCGCCTGGCCAATCAGCGCAGCGGGTTCGTCGTCGGCACCGGCGACCTGTCCGAGCTTGCCTTGGGCTGGTGCACCTACGGCGTCGGCGACCATATGAGCCATTACGGGGTCAATGCCGGCGTCCCCAAGACCCTGATCCAGTATCTGGTCCGATGGGCGGTCAAGACCGACCAGTTCGACGCCGAGACCGACCGGATCCTGACCGCGATCCTCAAGACCAAGATCTCGCCGGAGCTGGTGCCGGGCGCGTCCGAGGAGGAGATGCAGAGCACCGAGGACCAGATCGGGCCCTACGATCTTCACGATTTCTTCCTGTTCCACATCCTCCGCGCCGGGCAGAAGCCGAGCAAGGTCGCCTTCATGGCCTGGCAGGCCTGGAAGGATGCCGGTGCCGGGCGCTGGCCGCTCGACTATCCGGAGCATCTCAGGCGCGCCTACGATCTCCCGACCATCCGCAAATGGCTGGAGGTCTTCCTCGTCCGCTTCTTCAAGACCAGCCAGTTCAAGCGCTCGGCCCTGCCCAATTCGCCCAAGGTCTCGATGGGCGGAAGCCTGAGCCCGCGCGGCGACTGGCGTGCTCCGTCCGACGGCACCGCCGAGCCGTGGCTAGCCGAGCTGAAGGCGGCCCTCGGCGACTAGGGTCTGGACCGTGGACTCGTCGCGGAAGCGTAACAGCCGGCCTCTATCCTGATGTAAATCAGGTAGAATCCCGGATTCGGCGCGGAACTTTGCTGCACTGCAACCAGTTATTCCTGAGTCACTCGACACAGGGAACGCAACTTGATCACATTCTCCACCGCCTCATCGCTGGGGCACAGCAAAACCACGCCCCAGCCCACTGGCGATCACGTCCTGATCTGCTTTTCCCACCTGCGGTGGAACTTCGTTTTTCAACGGCCCCAGCATTTGATGAGTCGCTTCGCGCAAGCCCGGCGGGTCATCTATTGGGAGGAGCCGGAAGCCGCGCTTCCCGAATGCGAGCCGGCCCTTGGCGTCCGGATCTGCGCGGAGACGGGCGTCGTGATCGTGACTCCGTCGCTTCCCGAGACCATCGGCGCCGACGAGCGCGACACCGTCCTGAAGTCCCTGCTCGAGGCCTTTCTCGCGGGGGAGAAAGGGCCGTTCATCCGCTGGTACTACACCCCGATGATGCTGCCTTTCTCGCGCGGCGTGGAATCGGTCTGCACCGTCTATGACTGCATGGACGAGCTCGCCAATTTCCGCTTCGCGCCGCCGCAGCTGCTCGGCCTCGAGCGCGAGCTGATGGCGAGCGCCGATGTCGTATTCACCGGCGGCTACAGCCTCTACGAGGCCAAGAAAGACCGGCATCCGAACATCCATCCCTTCCCGTCCAGCGTCGACCGCGACCATTTTGCCCGAGCCCGGGCCATCGACTGCGAGCCCGACGATCAGGCCTGCATCCGCGCCCCGCGCTTCGGATTCTACGGCGTCGTAGACGAGAGGATGGACCTGGACCTGCTCGCGGCGGTCGCGGACACCCATCCCGAATGGGCGATCGTGATCGTCGGGCCCGTCGTGAAGATCGATCCCGCCGATCTGCCGCAGTGCTCGAACCTCCATTATCTCGGCTCGAAGAGCTACGACGAGCTTCCGGCCTATCTCGGCGGCTGGGACGTCGCGCTGATGCCCTTCGCGATCAACGAATCGACGAAGTTCATCTCCCCGACCAAGACCCCGGAATATCTCGCCGGCGGACGCCCGGTCGTCTCGACCCCGATCACCGACGTCATCCGCCATTATGGCGACATGGACGGAGTCTTCATCGCCGACGGCGCCGAGGCCTTCGTCAAGGCGTGCGAAAATGCCTTCGCTCTGATGCGTGATGGAGATGAATGGCTGAGAGAGGTCGACTCCAAGCTCGCCAATCTGAGCTGGGACATCACTTATGCCCGCATGGCCGGCCTGGTGAAGGAGGCGATGGACGTTCCGGTTGCCGGCCCGAACATCGTCAAGGCGCACAGCCGAAAGCGCTATGACTATCTGGTCGTCGGTGCCGGCTTCGCCGGATCGGTGATCGCCGAGCGGCTGGCCAGCCAGCACGACGCCAGGGTGCTCGTCATCGACAAGCGTCCGCACGTCGCCGGCAACGCCTACGACCATCTCGATGAATCCGGCGTTCTGATCCACCAATATGGGCCGCACATCTTCCACACCAATTCCGACGAGATCGTGGATTATCTGTCGCAATTCACCTCTTGGCGCCCTTACGAGCATCGGGTCCTCGCCCAGGTGCGCGGCCAGCTCGTGCCGATCCCGATCAACCGCACCACCCTCAACGCTCTGTTCGGCCTGAGCCTTCGGAACGACGAGGAGGCGGCCGCCTATCTCGCATCCCGCGCCGAGCCCGTCGGTGAGATCAAGACCTCGGAGGACGTCGTCATCTCGGCGGTGGGGCGCGAGCTCTACGAGCTCTTCTTCCAAGGCTATACCCGCAAGCAATGGGGCATCGATCCCAGCGAGCTGGACAAGGCGGTAACGGCGCGGATTCCGACCCGGACCAACACCGACGACCGCTATTTCGGCGACAAGCATCAGATCATGCCGCTCCATGGCTATACGGCCATGTTCAACCGCATGCTCGACCATCCCAATGTGGATGTGCTGCTGTCGACCGACTATCGCGACATCATGGACGAGATCGAGGCCGGCCACATCGTCTATACCGGTCCGGTCGACGAATATTTCGGCTTCCGCTTTGGCAAGCTTCCGTACCGGAGCCTCCGCTTCGAGCATAAGGTGGTTCAGGAGGAGCGCTTCCAGCCTGTGGCGGTGGTCAATTATCCGGACCCGCAGACACCTTACACCAGGATCACCGAGTATAAATATCTGACTGGCCAGACCCATCCCTGGACGAGCATCACCTACGAATATCCGAGCGCGGAGGGCGATCCTTATTACCCGATCCCGCGCCCGGAGAATCAGGCGCTCTACAAGAAATACGAGGCTCTTGCCGACGCCAACCCGAACGTCACTTTCGTCGGGCGGCTCGCCACCTACCGCTATTATAATATGGACCAGGTTGTCGGTCAGGCTCTCTCGGCATTCCGGAAGCTCGACTCCAGGCGCAAGTCGCTCAGGGCCGAGCCCCGGCCCGGAATCTGGACCGAAGCGGCGGAGTGATCATTCGGCGGCGAGGCTGGCCGGCGGCCTGAGCGCCTCGGCCACGTCCGTCAGATAGGCCGCGATCGCCCGGTCGAGCGGCCGCAGCAGCAGGCCGCGCTCGCTCGTCAGCGCCGTGCTGCTCTCGGGCGCCAACTCGAGCTTGCGGATCGAACGCCGGTCGAAGCCCGCGCCTTCCGCGAGCAGACAGGCGAATTCGTGCCAGCTCAGCCCGCCCTGGTTGGCCAGGTGCCAGATCCCGCTCTCGCGGTCGATCAGCAGGTCGAGCACCGAATGGCACAGGTCCGGAACGAAGGTCGGCGAGACCCTGGTCCGTGAACAGGCCTCGACCGGCTCGCCTCGGCCGAGACGGGACAGAATGTCCCAGGCGAAATTGTACCTGTCCCAGGGCCCGAAGAATGCGCTGGTTCGGACGACCAGTGCGTCGGGCAATGCTTCCAGCACGAGCCGTTCGGCGTACGCCTTGCTCCGCCCGTATACGCAGCCGGGGGCGGTCGGATCGCTCTCCGAATAGGGCCTTCCGTCCCTGCCGTCGAAAACCAGGTCCGATGAAAAGGTGACCAGCTTCACGCCGGCCCGGGCGCAGGCCCGCGCCAGCGTTCTGGCGCCTTCGGCATTCGCGGCCATGCAGGCGTCCGGCTCGCGCTCGGCATCGGCGACCCTGACGAATCCGGCGGTATTGATCACCGCCCAGGGATCGTGCGTGGCCATCGCCGCCGCGATCGAGCTTTCGTCGCAAAGGTCCAGCTCGTCCCTCGCCGTCAGGCAGAAGGGCAGGCCGCGATGCTCGCAGATCCGGGCGAAGGCCTGTCCGAGGGTCCCGGTGGCGCCGGTGATGAGCAGCCTGCGCCCGTCGGTGCCGAGCGATTTGCACGAGCCGTGCCACGGATAGAGGCGCTGCGGCCGCCGCCACCAGCCCGATATGTCGAGCACCGGATGGTCGAACGTCTCGCCGGCGGCGAAGGCTTTGGCCGCCTTTGCGACGGCTGTGGGGCGGGGCTCCGGGCTCCGGACGTCGAACGCGCCCACATCGTACAGACCTTCGCTCGCGGTCAGCAGCGAGCGCCAGTCGACCGTTCCGAACATCGCCCATAGGGTGACCGCTCCGAGATCCATGCCCTCCGAGCGGAGGGCGGCCGCGGTGCGCCAGGCCTCGGCGAACCAGCGCAGCTGCTCGTCGCGGGTGCAGCCGTGATGAACCTCCGTGACTGCCATCGGAATTCCATAGCGGGCCCAGGTCTCTCTCAGGCGAGGTGCGAGCCCGGTGTCGGCGCCGAGCCTCTTCACCCGGACTGCCTCGGCGTCGACATAGGAATCGCGGCCGTTTCCGCCGGCCTCGAGCCAGGGATAATGGCCGAGCCGATGGTCGAGGAATCGCTCGCTGGTCAGATAATGATTGATTCCGAGCATGTCCGGCCGGGCCTCTCCGCCGGCGAGCAGCTCAAGCTCCTCTTCGCCAATTCCGGCGTCGAGCAGATTTCGCCGAAGCGCATGGCCTTCGGTCACCCGGCCGCACAGAAGGTCGAAGCTCAGCCAGCGCCGCTCATTCTCATGTGCCGCCTGGTGGCGCAAAGGCGCGGTCGAGAAGGTCTTGCCGAGATCCTCGGTCTGGATCAACAGGGCGTCCGGATTGACCGCGCGGATCGCGCGCATCGCCTCCAGTGTCGCCTTGCACTGATTGACCAGCGCCCGAAGGAACGAGCGATAGTCGCGTCCGTGCGGGTACCAATGGCCGTACAGGCCCGAGAAGCGCGCCGTGGTCAGCGGCTCGTTGACCGGAGTCCACATGTCGATCCACGGATAGCGTTCCGCGACTCGCGCCGCATAATCACCGAACCTTGCGGAAAAATCCGCGTCGACCAGGTTGGTGTAAGGCGGCCCGGAGCCGTGATGGAGCAGGCCGGCGATCACTCTGATGCCGCGCTCGCGCAGCCTTTCGAGCCTTTCGTCGGTCCAGCCGAAGTCCATTCTGTCCGGACGCTCCGGCGCGACCCGCTCCCAGAGGATCGGGTAGCGCACCGTTCTTATCCCGAGATCGGCGATCAGGTCGATATCGCCCGGGCGCAGATCGTGGCCGGTTTCCGCGCTCTGGTCGCGGAAGCCATCGCCGAGGCGTACGATCGTGCATTCCACGCCCCCCCAAAGCTCAAGAGGCGCTGATTCCGTCTCCCTCGATCGCATCCATGGACCTCGAACTGACTTCGAATGCGGAACGAACAGCAGCGCAACGGCGCGGGTTCCTCTCGAACAGGCGGCTCCTGATGCAGGTTATGCAGTTTTCGGCCCAAGCATGCGGCCTAAGCGTCGCTAGGATTTCGGTAATTTCTCTGGCGCATGATCGCGATCGGGCAGGGCGAGAGGTCGCGATGGGCTATTTAGAGCCGGGACTGGGCGGAATTCGCATCAAGCGGGATCAGCCGCGTTTCATCGAGCAGAGATCGGAGGACCGCTTCGACGGCATTGTCGAAAGCGCAACGCTCCATTTTCGGGGTCAGCCTTACTCGGCCGTGGTCATCAACATCTCGTCGCGCGGGACGATGGTCGAATGTGATCTCCAGCCTCGCATCGGCGAGACCCTGATCGTCGAGTTCGAGGATTGCTCTCCGATACACGCCTTCGTGAGGTGGATTCGCGATGGCCGCCTCGGTCTGAATTTCGGGCATGAGATAGTGCTGGCCCT
>Ga0193706_1001373_pt1 | contig 11017 bp, 9 predicted proteins | sample U3c1metaG_FD_160130 | JGI IMG/M metagenome (GOLD analysis project Ga0193706, IMG submission 160130) | Soil microbial communities from a riparian zone of the East river system, Colorado, United States - U3c1 | ecosystem: Environmental > Terrestrial > Soil > Riparian zone | place: USA: East River... | reverse complement strand
GCGGACCTGGGCCGATTTCTTCGACGTCAAGAAGTTCCCCGGTCCGCGCGGCGTCCCGGACGTGGGCCTCGAGTCTGCGACCTACGTCCCGATGGCCGCTCTACTCGCGGACGGGGTCAGCGCCGAGGACCTGCTGCCGCTCGACCTCGATCGCGCCTACGCGAAGCTTGACGAGCTCCGGCCCAACATCCGCGTCTTCTATACGTCGTTTGGACAGAGCCAGGACATCCTGCGCGCAGGTGAGGTCGTGATCAACTTCATGACCGATGGGCGGGCCGGAACGCTGACAGCGAACGGCGAGGCGGTCGCGGCCTCCTTCGACCAGGCTTTGACGGTGCTTGGTGGGTTCTGCATCCCCAAGGGCGCCAAGAACAAGGACAACGCCCTCGCGCTGTACGAGTATCTCCTCTCCCACCCGAAGCAGCAGGGCGTCTTCGCATCGTTGACGGCGTACGGTCCCCCCACCGACGCCGGGGCGGACGCCGCGAAGCAGCTCGGCGTGAAGGACTTCACCTCGCTTCACCTCGACGAGATGGTCCCCCAATCGGCGGAGCTGCTGAAGTACATCCAGAAGAACTCGGACATGCTCCTGAACCGCTGGAACGATTGGGTCCAGTCGGGCTAAGCCGGTGTGCCGTGGCACCTAGCATCCTAGGATGTTAGGATCGTTCAATCACCACCGATTATCAGGACTTCGAGAACATCGTCGTGACTCAGGACGGCGGCATCCTGACGTGCCGGCTGAACCGCCCTGAGGTCCTCAACGCGCTGAATCCGCGCTCGTTCCGCGAGCTGCAGACTCTCTTCCAGAGCCTGGTGACCGACGACTCCGTGAGAGTGGTCGTCCTGACCGGCACCGGCAAAGCCTTCTCCGCAGGCGGTGACGTCGGTGCGATGTCGCAGGGCGAACTGACAAGTGGCTTCGAGTGGCCGTGGGGGTCGCTCATAGAGAACGTCTCCTTCCTGCAGGCCCAGCAGTCGGTTCCGCAACCCATCATTGCCTCGGTCAACGGGGACGCAGTGGGCGCTGGGGCGAGCATCGCGTTGTTTTGCGACATCGTTCTGGCCTCGGACACCGCCCGCTTCGGCGACGCGCACGTCCGCCGTGGCATCGTGCCCACCGACGGCGTGGTGATCTTCCCGCTCCTGCTCGGCCTCAATAAGGCGAAGGAGTTGCTTCTCACTGGCGACCTCATCCCCGCGAGCGAGGCGGAGCGCCTCGGCCTGGTGAACCACGTGTATCCGGCCGACGAGCTCGAGGCTCGCACGCGCGACTTGGCGGAGCAGCTGGCCGGGGGCGCGACGACCGCCATCCGGTTCACCAAGCAAGTGCTCGGCAAAATCACGTGGGAGCGCTGGAACCTGCTCGCGGACCTGGCCGCCGCCCTCGAGGAGATCAGTGCCCGCACGGATGACCACCAAGAGGGCATCAACTCCTATCTCGAGAAGCGGCCCGCGAAGTTCACGGGGCGCTGAACGCGTGCTCGGCGCGGCGTTGGCCGCTGACCACGTCGCGGTCTTCGGCGCCTCCGCGACTCCCGGCAAATGGGGCCACACGGTTACCACGAGACTGTTGGAGGCGGGGTTCTCCGGGAAGCTCACGCTCGTCAACCCGAAGGGTGGCGAGTTGAACGGCCAGCCTCTCGTTTCGGCCGAGCATGCCGAGGGGGCCCAACTCGCCGTGGTCACGACGCCCGCGGCGGTAGTGCCAGATGTCCTCCTGCAATGCGGCGAGGTGGGCATACCCGTGGCGGTCGTCCAGGCGGCCGGCTTCGCCGAGGTCGGCGACTACACGCTGGACCGGAAGCTCCGCGCCGCGATCGAAGCATCCGGAGTGCGCGTGATCGGTCCCAACTGCGTCGGGGTGTTCAGCAGCCAGGCCGGGATCAACACGACGCCGTTCGCCGGCGTCCCGGTTGGCTCGGTCTCGCTCGTGAGCCAGTCGGGCGCGCTCGCCGACCACGCCGGGCGGCGGCTGGCCGAGCTCGGGGCGGGCTTCGACGTGCTCCTCTCGCTTGGAAACAAGGTCGATGTGAACCTCACGGATGCGCTTTCCGTGCTGGCCGAGCGCCCGTCGACCTCCGGGATCATGCTGTACCTCGAGCGGCTCGACGAGGGCGAGCCCTTCCTCGAACGGCTCGCCTCGATTACACCTGACCTTCCCGTCGTGGCCGTCATCGGCGGGCGGACGTCGGCGGGCCAGCGCGCTTCGCGATCGCACACCGGCTCGATGATCAGCAGCTGGGATCGGCTTGCGGCGCTGCTCGCTTGCACCGGCGTGCAGGTCGTGGAGGATCTCGCTTTGGCCGTGGCCGCCGCCGCGGGTGGGAAGCGATCCGGAAAGAAGCCGATCCGCAAAGTGTTCGCCCTGTGCGACGGGGGTGGCGAGGCGGTGCTATTGGCTGATGCGCTGGAGGCCTCGGGGTACGAGCTCAGTCCGCCCTCGGAACGCCTGTCGCGGGAGTTGGCCACGCTGACCGGGCTGGAATGCGCGAACCCCTTCGACGTGCAGGGGCGCGCCGACACCGACCCCGGAATTTTCGCGCCGATGGCGCGCGCGGTGCTCGCCGATCGGCAGTACGACGCACTGCTCCTTGCCTGCCCGTGGGGCGGGTACGGCAGCTTCTGGGGCGAGCATGTCGCGCGGGCCGAGATCGCGGTGGCGGCGGAACTGGGGGCCCTCGCGGGCGTCAACGGCTCCGTGGTGATAGCCCAGTCACCGTATGCGACTCACGATTCGGAGGCGCTCGTGGCCCTGCGGGCTGCCGGGATTCCGTGTCTCGAGTGGGCTCACGAGACCGTGCAGGCCCTGAACTCCCGCAATTCTTCGGGGGACCCTGCGGATCCGGCCTCGGAGTTGCCGGCACCCAGCCCGACCATCGCCGATCCGGACCTCGGGCGCCTCACGACACGCATTATCGAGGGGCTCGACTCGGCGCAGATCGCCCACGCTATTGGCTACCCCGTGACCCGCGAGAACCTCCCCGATAGTGGGAAGAGGCTCTGGGTTGTGCGCGCGGACGGTTTTACGCACAAGGCGGCGGTTGGAGCGATCGAGGTTGGCGTGACGACCCCGGCTCTGCCCGAGAGCTTCGACCGGCTGGAGGCCGTGTCGCGGGCCGCAGGCCTCGATCCCCAGATCCGGCTCGCACCACTCATCTCGCACCGGCACGAGCTCATCGTGTCGCTGTGGCGCAATGAGCGCGAAGGCAACGGCTGCATGCTCGGCACCGGCGGCGGCGCCGCGGAGACGTCCCGCGACATTGCGATCGGGCGCATGCCCACAATCCAGGAGGATGCCGACCGGGTGCTGGCCGCTACGCGTATCGGGGCGCGTCTGCTCCGCGAGGATCCCCATGCCGCACGCGCGGTCGCGGAACTGACCTTCAAGCTTGCGCGCCTCTTCGAGGAGGTATGGACCGAGCTTCAGGAGCTCGAGTGCAATCCCGTGGCGGTTGGCGATGAGGGTCCGTACGTATTGGACGTGTTGCCGACCGTCGCGGCGGAGTCACCCGCCGCGGGAGGCGAAGACCTCCGCGGCTACCAGCCGGTCGAGGCCAGGTGAGGGGATTCCACTCACCTGTACGCGCGCTCGCGAGTCACCGGATCGACCGTCGCCCCGCCGGGCGAGCGAGCTTCGGGGGTGGCGCGTGACCACCGAGAAGCGGATGTGGTCGGTTCGCATGATCGAACGGCTGAACGCGACGGGCTTGTTCTCGGGGCCGACATCGAGAGCGGCGACGAGGAAGACGGGCGAGCCGCCCTCGATGTCGAGGAGGTCGGCCTCGAAGGTGTTCGCGCGGGTCGTTTCGATGGACAGGTGCGACTCGGTGAGGCTCAGCCCGTACCTGTCTCGGAACTGGACGAGCGCCTCCGCATCGCCCTCCACCAACTCGGGCAGCTCGACCTCGGCAAGGGCCGGCGTGGCCTCCGGGCGCAGGAACATCTGCGTGAAGCAGGCGGGAACATCGCCGACGGACTCGACGAACATCAGTTCGAAGACATCATCGCCGGGGGCCTGGTCCAGCAGGCGACCGGCGTGACCGCCAACCGACACTCGCTGCGCGCCCACCAACTTCGACAGGTTCAAATCCATGTCGCCGGTGTCGGTCCACTCGGCGGCCATCGCAACCGCCTCGTAGCGGAACTTCGGTTGGGCCACGACCGTGCCCTTGCCCTTGATCCGGTAGACCTGACCGTCCGCCTCGAGGATGTCCAACGCTTTCCGCGTGACCGACCGGCTCACGCGGAACATCGCGGTCATCTCGGCTTCCGAAGGAAGCAGCTCCCCGGGCTTCCAGCGCCCGCCCTCCATCTCCTGCTTGAGCGCTTCCTGGAGTTGGTAGTAGAGCGGGAGTGGGCTCGAGCGATCAACGCTGGATCGCATGGCCCACGCATCCTCGGGAGCTAGTTGACATTGCGCAGTGATCATGACGTATCAAGCGGCGGCGATGGCTTACCGCGCAGGTCAAAAGCGGCTCGCCGAGCGCTGCTTGATCCTATCATCCTAGGATGTTAGAGTCCCAGCGCTTGGACGTCCGTTGGAGCGGGCGTCCCCCTCGGACATCAGTTGGGAAGGAGTATCCGTTGCCACCCTCTTACGGTCACTTGACGAGGCGTTCGCTTCTGCAGCGCGGTTCGGTTGCGGTGGGTGCACTCGGCGTTCCGGGGCTACTCGCGTCGTGTGGCGGGGACGACGACGGCAACCCCAAGACGACCGGGACTGACGCCTCCCGGGACATTTCCGGAAAGGTGATCTACGCCGACTACGGCGGCACGACACGGGAGGCCTCGCAGGCCGCCTTCTACACCCCGTTCGAGAAGGAGACGGGCGTGCCGGTGGTCCCGGGAGACGTCGACACGTCGAAGATGCGCCTCTTCGCCGAGAACAAGCGCTCCGAGTGGGACCTCGCCAACCTCGACGGCTGGGAGGTGGTGGACTTCGCCGAGAAGGGCTGGCTCGAGGAGCTACCGGACTGGGTCAAGAAGACCGACCTCGTCTCGCCTGAGTTCCAGAAGTGGACCGTCGGCAACTACAGCGCGAGCCTCGGGATCGCCTTCAACGTCGAGGAAGGGAACAAGCCCCCCACGTCCTGGGCCGACTTCTGGGACACGCGCAAGTTCCCCGGCAAGCGTGGCGTACCCAACTTCGGTTACGTGCAGTTCGAGGCCGCTCTGCTCGCGGATGGGGTGCCCCACGAGGAGATCTACCCGATCGACTTCGAGCGCGCCACCGCGAAGCTCGACGAGCTTCGAGACCAAATCCTGTACTGGGACACGTTCGGCCAGAGCATGCAGTTCCTCGCTCAAGGCAGCGTCGGGATGACCATGAACACGAACAGCCGCACGGTCCTTTTCCGCGATCAGGGACTGCCGGTTGACTTCGTCTGGGACGACGCGATCCTCCTGCCGTGGGGTGGCAACGGGATCCTCAAGTACGGACCAAATCGCGATGCCGCGTTCGCGCTCGCGGACTTCTGCGCGGACCCGAAGCGCCAGGCGGAGTTCTCCCGGCTGACGCTGTACGGCCCGACGCAATCGGCAGCGCTCGACCTGATGGACGACGATCTCCTGTCCAAGCTGCCGAACTCGCCCGAGCACGAGTCGGCCGCGTTCAGCCTGAACGTGCCGGATCGCGCGAAGCAGAACGACGAGATCGTGCAACGCTGGACTGAGTGGGTCTCCTAAGGGTCAGGCAGTGGGCTTCGACCCGGGGCGGAGTTGGCGTCCGCCCCGGTCTCCTGTTGCTGCTTCCGCTGATCGCGACCCTTCTGTTCCTCGTCCTGCCGCTGGCGGCGCTCGTGGATCGCTCCGTATCGGACCAGGGCATAGGCGCCGCCTTCGACCTGCTGGGCGACGACCTCTTCGTCGACGCCCTGAAGCGGACGCTCGTGCTGTCGCTCATCGTGACGTTCGGATGCTGCGTGATCGGCGTCCCGTACACGCTCGCGATGGTCGGCGCCCGGCGGTCCGTGGGCCTCGTCCTCCTGCTCATCCTGCTGAGCACGTTCTGGATCTCGATCCTCGTGCGGACGTTCGGGTGGGTCCTGCTCCTGCAGCCCGCCGGCGCGCTCGAGCAGGTGCTCCACAAGTTCGGCCTCGTCAGCGGCTCTCTGGACCTGTTCCAGACAACGCCCGCGATGTACCCGGCGATGGTCCACGTGATGCTGCCGTTCTTCATCCTGCCGGTCTACGCGTCGTGCCTGCGGCTCGATACGGACCTGCTGCGCGCCGGCCAGAGCCTGGGCGCGAAGCCACTCTCGGTCCTGCGCCACGTCGTCCTCCCCCACCTGCGCCCGGCGATCCTGGCAGGGGCATCGATCGTGTTCATGCTGTCGCTCGGGTTCTTCGTGACCCCGCTGCTGTTGGGCGGACCCGACAACCTCACCGTCGCGACGCTCATCAACCGCCAGTTCAGCGAGCTCTACGACCTCGGCACCGCCGCAACGATGGCCCTTTTCCTCCTCATCGTGGTACTGGTCCTGTACCTCGTGATCGACCGCTTCGTTCCGCTCGTCCAGAGCGGAGCGCCCGACACGTGAACGACGGTCAATCGATCCGAGGGTCACTACGGAGCGCGCTCGGCTGGATGGCGCCCGCCCTGAGCCTGGTATCGGCGGCGATCGCCGTATATCTCCTGCTTCCGGTCTTGATCATCTTTCCCGTGTCGCTGACGAGCGACGCCTTCCTCACGTGGCCGCCCGACCTCGCCTCGTTCCGATGGTTCAGCGCCTTCTTCGACAACCCGGCGTGGGCGCATGCCCTCGAGAAGTCGATCGAGATCGCCCTTCCGGTCACCGTGCTCGCCACGGTGCTCGGGACCGCGGCGGCGCTTGGGCATTCCTACGCGCGTCACTGGAGACGCTCGCTCCAAACGCTCTTCGTCGCGCCCTTCATCATCCCCGTTCTCGCGTACGCGCTCGGGATCTACAGCGTGGCCGGGCGGGTCGGCCTGGTGGCTTCGATCTGGCCGATCGTGATCGGTCAGACGATGGTCACGCTCCCGCTCGTCTTCCTGATCGTCAGCTCTGGACTCGCGGGGCGCGACCGGGATCTGCCACGGGCAGCCGCAAGTCTGGGTGCCCCATGGCCACGCGTGCTGTGGTCGGTGGAGCTGCCGCTCGTCCGGAACGCGATTCTCGCGGGCGGGCTCCTGTCGTTCGCCTACTCGTTCGACGAGATCGTCATCGCCTACTTCCTCTCCACGGCGGGTGGCGGGACTCTGCCGGTCCAGATGCTTAGTGCCGCGAACGAAGCGGCCGACCCCACGATCGCCGCCGCCAGCATCTTCGTCATGGGCGTGGCGATGACGATCGGCATACTCGCGGTGGCCGCCCGTACCTGGCTCGCGAGGACACCGCAATGAGCGTGAACGCGACCATCACCGGCGTCTCGGTGAAGCTCGGGTCGGTCCAGGCGCTCGACCGCGTGAGCCTGACCGTGGAGGCCGGGAAATTCCTTGCGCTCCTTGGTCCGTCGGGTTCGGGCAAGACGACGATGCTGAACGTGATCGGCGGCTTCGTGCAGCCCGACGAGGGAGGAGTCGAGCTCGACGGCAGGGACATGACCGGCGTCCCGCCGCATCGTCGGGACATCGGAATGGTCTTCCAGAGCTACGCGCTCTTCCCGCACATGTCGGTTGCGGACAACATCGGCTTTCCGCTGCGCATGCGGGGCGTGCCTCGGAGTGAGCGCGGTCCCAAGATCCAGGAGGCCCTCGCACTCGTGGGGCTCGCGGAGCACGGGCCGAGGTCGGTCCTCACGCTCAGCGGCGGACAACGCCAGCGGGTGGCGCTCGCCCGCGCCGTGGTGTTCGAGCCAGGGATGCTGCTCCTCGACGAGCCTCTTGCGGCTCTCGACAAGCAGCTGCGCGACAGCATGCAGTTCGAGCTCAAGGCGCTTCAGAACCGGGTTGGGATCACTGCGGTCGCCGTGACCCACGACCAGGTCGAGGCGCTCACCATGGCCGACACGGTCGCCGTGATGAATGACGGACACGTCGAGCAGGTGGGCACTCCAAAGGACCTCTACCTGCGCCCGGAGACCTTGTTCGTGGCCACCTTCCTGGGTGAGGCCAACCTCCTCCCCGCTATCCGCGGGGAGACCGTGGGATTCGGCCGGCTGGGCGGAGACACGGTGAGCGGGACGGCGGTGATCCGCCCTGAGCGCCTCACGCTCGCCCAGCCTCCGCACGTCGCGGGCACAGGGCTCGAGGCCGAGGCCTCGGTGGACGAGGTGACGTTCCAGGGGGCCCGGGTGCGCGTCAGAGTGCGTCTGAAGGCGCAGCCAGATCTCGTGCTCGTCGTGGCTGCGCCGCCGCTGGCGGCGGCCCAATCGCTCAAGCCGGGCGACGATGTCGTGATCCACGCCGATCCGGAAGCCATGCACGTGATTCCAGACGTCGACGCGCCGGCGGGAGTGGTCACTCAGGGCGAGCACGGCGAGCTGGCGCCCGGCGCGGCCGTCACGAGCGGGCCGGTCCAATGACTCGAGAGCGGACCAGCGGCCATTCAGGCTTCTGACAAATGGGAGCCGAGCCAGCGGGCGAAGGGCACTCTGCTCGCCCTGGTGGGGATCCTCGTCGTGAGCCCCGACGTGCTCCTCATCCGGCTGATGGATCTGGACCACTGGACGATCGCCTTCTGGCGAGGCGTCCTGACCACCATCGGCATGCTCGCGATCGTCTCGATCCTTGCTCGGATCCAGCGCACGTCCCTTCGGACGCTATTCGTCTCGGTGGGCCTGATCGGCCTGCTCGTGGGCGTGCTATCGGGCATCAACAACCTGCTGTTCATCGTCTCGGTGACCCATACGCACGCCGCGAACACACTCGTGATCCTCACCGCGACACCTTTGTTCGCCGCCGTGTTCAGCCGGATCTTCCTCAAGGACCGGGTGCCGCCGGAGACCTGGGTCGCCAGCGTCGTGGCTCTCGTGGCCATCGCGTTTGTCTTCTCGGGCAGTCTCTCGACGAGCGGCTCGCTCGGGGATCTGGCGGCGCTGAGCGCGGCAATCCTTCTGGCCACCAACCTGACCATCATTCGGCAGCAACGGGGCCGGCTGATGGTGCCGGCGCTGGTGGGGAGCGGGGCGGTCACGGCTCTCGCCGTCGCCCCACTGGCCGACATGTCGGCCATGACCGGTTCCGAAGCCCCGCTGCTGGTGGTCAACGGACTTGTGGTGGTCCCGCTCGCTCTCGCGCTCCTCATGGTCGCCCCGAGATACATCTCCGCACCGGACACCGCCCTCATCTACCTGCTGGAGACGGTGCTCGGGCCGTTCTGGGTTTGGGTTGCCCTCGGCGAGGCGCCGCCCACGACGACGGTGATCGGCGGCTCGGTCCTGATCGTCACGCTGGCCTTACGCCACTGGTACCAGAACTCGTACAGACACCTAGCGACTGAGGGCGCCTCGCCATGACCTTCCTCGTCGATGCCCACGTCCACATCTTCCAGTCCAAGGAGGTGGGGCAGTGGTGGAAGGACGCCTACGACGTCTGGGAGTACGGGGAGAAGAGCGGCGTGATCGAGAGCGCGTTGCCCGGAGACCTGATCGACCTGCAAAGCTCGATCGACGCTGCGGGGTACTCGCATGCGATCTTCCTCCAGATGTTCTCGCCCCAGGTGGAGCGCGAGCGGGACGGCGCCCTCGAAACCGACATGTGGACCCGCTTCCAGCGGCTGAACGAATGGGGGTGTTCGCTTGTCGACGGGGACTCGCGCATCAGCGCGCTCGCGGCCGTGGATCCATCGGTCGGATCACCCGGACAGCTCGCCGATGCGGTGTGTGACCTCGCGGCCCGGTACTCGATCAAGGGCATCAAGCTGCACCCCGTGCTCCAGCGTTTCCAACCGAATGACGAGCGGCTATACGGCGTCTACGAAGCATGTCAGGACCTCGGCCTCGTCGTGCTCTCCCACGGCGGAGCCTCTCACGGGACGACCGAGCTCGCGGCACCGTCCGCATTTGCCCCCCTGTTGCGGCGTTTTCCCAAGCTGAAGCTCCAGCTGGCTCACCTCGGCGGTGGACGGTGGAGGGAGACCGCCTCATTCGCCGAGGAGTTCTCGACGGTACGGTTCGACCTCTCGGAGATCATCGAGTGGACAGGCGCGCCGCACGCCCCGACGGTCATCGAGCTGAGTGCCCTGATCCGCTCGATCGGACCGGAACGGGTCCTGATGGGCTCTGACTTCCCGTGGTACGACCTCGAGCGGACCGCCGCCCTCGTCGACGGCCTCCCTGGCCTGTCGCGTTCGGACAAGGACGCGATCATGGGGTTGAACGCGGCCGAGCTGTTCGGCTTGACCTGCTGAAGCCAGACGTGTGGAAAGCGGCGCCCAGTACGTCAGGCGCGCGATCATTCCCCTACTCCCCGACCGGTTGCGCCTCGTGCCATCGGTGGCCGCCTGATCCGGATAGCGGCGTCCCGCCGGACCGGTCCGCGCCTATGAAGGCGGGGTGCGCCTGGTCGAGGTACCAGCCAAAGGCACGGTCGATCAGCGCCTGCCGGCCGAGCGCGCGCAGGGCGAGCGCGAGCAGGCGGGGCGGCAGGCGGGGCACGAGCCATTGCAGCCGAAGCGCCAGCCCGAACGCCCGGCTATGCGACGCGCTGAACCTCGCATAGCGCCGCAGTGCCTCCTCGGTCGTTCGCTCCCCAGAGAGCACCGATCGCAGCTCGCGGCCGCAGGCTATGCCGAAGTAGAACGCCGTGCGGATGCCTTCCCCGGAGAGGGGGAAGCAGTGTCCAGCGGAGTCGCCAGCGAAGAACACACCATCCTGAGCGGCGCGCCGGAGCCGATGCGGGAACCAGTTTCCCTGGTAGCGCACGGGATCCCGCGATAGCCGCTCCGCGAGCTCCACGGTAGGACGTCGCACGTGATCACGCGGCTCGTAGGACCCCACGCCCACCCTCTGTTCGCCGCCCGCCGGCACGCTCCAGCCGTAGCCGTGGCGGACGAGCGAGCGCTCGATCCAGACGTCGAGGTCACGCCCGCCGCCGCGCGGATGAACCTCGAGG
>Ga0193706_1001372_pt1 | contig 11019 bp, 8 predicted proteins | sample U3c1metaG_FD_160130 | JGI IMG/M metagenome (GOLD analysis project Ga0193706, IMG submission 160130) | Soil microbial communities from a riparian zone of the East river system, Colorado, United States - U3c1 | ecosystem: Environmental > Terrestrial > Soil > Riparian zone | place: USA: East River... | reverse complement strand
CTGCGCGACGTGTGCGTCCGACCCGGCGCCCGCCGGGATGCGGTACTTCGCCGCAAAGCGGGCGGCCTCCTCGTTGAACTCCTGGATCGCGACGCGCGGGTTGAAGACCTCGATCGCGTCGACGTCGTCGAGCACGGCCGTCAGGTGCTCGTAGTCCGGGACCGCGTGCATGCGGTCGAACGGATGGGGGACGTAGACGACGCCGCCCTGGCGCTTGATCTCGGCGATCGTCTCCTGCAGCGTCAGCCCGCGTGGGATCAGCTCTCTGAGGAACAGGCCGATCACCTCGCCCTGATCGGCTGTCTTGACCTCCTCGCCGACGATCACCTTGATTCCGTTCGCCTTCGCCTGCGCCTCGAACGCGCCCGACACCTCGTTGTGGTCGGTGACGGCGATCGCCCCGAGCCCGCGCGCCTTCGCGGTCGCGAGCAGCACCTCGACCGGCGTGACGCAGTCGTGCGAGTGGTCGGTGTGCATGTGCAGGTCGACGTCGATCCGCCGCCGTCTCGCCACGCGCGCCCGCAGCGCCGGGTTCCCGCGGCCGTCGTGGCGTCTGGCGACGAGTCCGGCGTAGACGTCCTCCAGCTCGTCCGCCACGCGCGACCAGCTCAAGCCCTCCCGCAGCGGGTCGGCGGCGGCGCGCAGGCGCGCCCGCTCGGCCGGGTCGGCGACGAGCCGCGCGAGCTGCGCGGCGAGCGTCTCCGCATCGCCGGGGGAGAACAGCAGCCCGTGCTCGCCGTCGCCGACGAGCTCCTCGTAGACGGGCAGGCGCGCGACGACGGGGATGCAGCCGGCGCCGAGCGCGCGCACGAGCCCGCCGGGCGCCGGCGCGATGCCGCTCGAGGCGCGCACGACGACGTGCGCGCGCGCGAGCAGCGCGTCCTCGTCGAGCTCCTCCGGGCCGGCGAACGAGATCCGCTCGCGCAGCTCCTGGCGCAACGGGCTGCCGGTCGGCGCGCCGCGCGGCGACCAGATCGTCGCGTGCCAGTCGCCGCTCGCCGGCAGCCGCCGCAGCGCGCGCAGCAGGGTGCGTACCGCCGGCCGCTCCTCGTCGGCGACGAGCGCGATCTCCACCGGGCCGTCGAGCGAGCGCGCGGCCGGCTCGCCGGCGGGCGGGGACGGCGCGTCCGCGCCCGGCAGGATCACGCGGCAGTCGCCGGGGAACCAGCGCGCCAGCAGGTCGCGCGTCGCCGCGTAGCTGGCGATGCGCGCGTCGAGGCGGCCGAGGAACAGCTCGACGACGCGGCGCGCGACCTGCGTCCGCAGCGTGCGCTCACTCGGCGCGTGGAAGGTGCCGACGTTGAGCGCGCGCGAGTGGCGCAGCGCAGCGCTGGCGGCGCTCGGCGCGAACGGCTCGTGCAGGTGGACGATGTCGAGCGGCGCGATCGCGAGCGCCTGCTCGATTGTCCGCGCGACGTCGATCGGCAGCGACGCTGCACGTCGCCGCGAGGGCGAGAAGGGCAGCACCTCGCCGACGCCAAGCAGCCGATACGCCGCGCCGGCGATGGGCTCCAGGAGCGCCTCCGGCCGTTCGCGCGCCGCGTGGATCGCTCTGCGCGACTCGCGCACGAGCGTGCTCGACAGCGAGGGGGCGATCACGACGACGCGATGCCCGCGCGCGGCGAGCTGCTCCGCGCAGCGCGCGACCGCGCGGTTGACCTCGTGCGGCACCTCCCAGGCGAACGGGGTGACCTGGGCGATCGCGAGGCGCGCGGGCACGGTCTGGAGGATAGAGCGGCGCGTCAGGCCCGGGCGGCCAGCCGCCGCTCCAGGTTCGTCCGCACCTCTGGCCACTCGCCGTCGATCACGCTGTACCAGGCGGAGTCGCGATGCGTCCCGTCGAGCAGCAGCTTGTGCCGGCGGTGGATCCCCTCGAACTGCGCCGGCAGCGCCGCCATCGCCGCACGCGAGCGCTCGTTGCGCGCGTCCGTCTTCAGCTCCACGCGCACGCAGCCGGCCCGCTCGAACGCCTGTCCGAGCATCAGCAGCTTCGCCTCGATGTTCGCGCCGGTTCTCCACGCGGCGGGCGCCAGCCACGTCCACCCGACCTCGACCGACCGGTCGCGCTCGCGCAGCTCCATGAAGCGCGACGACCCGACGGCGACCCCGTCTGCCCGCCGCACGGTCGCGAACGTCACCTCGCGCCGCTCCGCGAACGCGGCGCGCGCGTCCTGCAGCCACCAGTCAAACCATCTCGGCTGGTCCAGCGACACCGGCAACCACGCCGACACGCGCGAATCCGCCGCGGCCGCCCGCAGCTCCTCCACGTGCCGGTCCTCCAGCGGCTCAAGCCGCACCAGGGACCCGGCGAGGGGCATCGAGAGGGCGTCCCACACGCCGTGCATCATCGCAGCGGCGATGCACGGCAATCTGCTGTTCGCTGAGAACAGCAGATTGCCGGGGGTGCGGCTAGGCCTCGGTCGAAGCTGGCGCCGGCGCGCCGACAGGCGCAGTGCCGGGAAGGCCGGCGTGCGCGGCGATGAACGTATCGGTCGCCAGCCGCGCCTCGTCATCCGGCCGCTGCGTATGCGGCGACTTCATGAGGTAGGACGACGGCCCGTCGAGCTGGCCGCCGACGCCGTGGTTCAGCGCCAGCTTGCAGCAGCGGACGGCGTCGATGACGATGCCGGCGGAGTTGGGGGAGTCCCACACCTCGAGCTTCATCTCGGCGATCAGCGGCACGTCGCCGAACGCTCTGCCCTCAAGGCGGATGTGCGCCCACTTGCGGTCGGTCAGCCACGGCACGTAGTCCGAGGGGCCGACGTGCACGTCTCTCTCAGGCAGCTCGATGCCGGCGACCGAGGTCACGGCGTTCGTCTTGGAGATCTTCTTCGACTCCAGCCGCTCGCGCTCGAGCATGTTGAAGAAGTCCATGTTGCCGCCGACGTTGAGCTGCGAGGTGTGCTCCAGCTTCACGCCGCGCTCGTAGAAGAGGCGGGCGAGCGCGCGGTGCGTGATCGTCGCGCCGACCTGCGACTTGATGTCGTCGCCGACGATCGGGAGCCCGGCCTTTCTGAAGCGTTCGTCCCAGTAGTCCTCGCGCGCGATGAAGACGGGGATGCAGTTGACGAAGCCGCAGCCGGCCTCGAGCACCTGCTCGACGTACCACTTGGTCGCCTGCTCGGAGCCGACCGGCAGGTAGGAGACGACGACGTCGGTCTTCGTGTCCTTGAGGATCTGCACGATGTCGGCCGTCGGCCCGTCGGCCTTCGTGATCTTCTGCGAGAGGTACTTGCCGAGGCCGTCGTGCGTCATGCCGCGGTAGACGGGGACGTCGAGGTGCGGCACGTCGGCGAACTTGATCGTGTCGTTCTGGCCGGACCAGATCGCCTCGGAGAGGTCTTTGCCGACCTTCTCCTTGTCGACGTCGAAGGCCGCCGTGAACTCCACGTCGCGGACGTGGTAGCCGCCGAGATCGACATGCATCAGGCCGGGGACGTCGGCGTTCGGGTCGGCGTCTCTGTAGTACTGGATGCCCTGCACGAACGAGTTGGCGCAGTTGCCGACGCCGATGATCGCCACGCGGACCTTCTCGGCCTGGTAGCGGCTGGCGCCGTTGCTTGAAGTGTTGCTCACGGTGAGAGTGTCCTCCTCGAAGGTCTGGGGGAAAGACCCCGCGGGGCGGCGCGGGTTACAGGGGCGGGGCGGCCGACAGCTCGCGCCGGACGTGGAAGATGCGCTGCAGCATCGTGATCAGCGAGAGCGCCGCCAGCACGTAGACGGCCGGCGCCAGCAGCTCGAAGTCGCCGAGGCCGGCGCCCTTCGCGAACACGAGCCCGACCGACAGGATCACGACGCGCACGGCGCGGCTCGCGATGCCGACCTTGCACTCGACGCCGAGCGCCTCGGCGCGCGCGCGGGTGTAGGACACCATCAGCGAGCCGAGCACCGCGACGACGACCGCCGCGACCGCCCGCTCGTCGCCCTGCGTCGCGAAGTAGGCGGCGACCGCGGTCAGCACGATCCCCTCCTCGATGCGGTCGAGCGTCGAGTCGAGGAACGCTCCGAACGGCGTGCCCTTCCCCGACATGCGCGAGTAGCGCCCGTCGAGCGTGTCCATCACGGAGCCGAGGATGAAGGCGACTCCGCCGAGGAAGAAGTACTCCTGCCACACCAGCACGGCCGCGATCAGGTTGCCGACGAGGCCGGTGAGCGAGATCGCGTTCGGCGTCAGGCGCGACTCGATCAGGCGGTTTCTCACCGCCGCCGAGAGTTCGTCGACGGCGCTCACGCCGCTGCCTCTGCCTTGCGCTCCTGCCCGAATGACCACGCCTGGGGGCGCCAGCGTGCGAGCAGCTGCTGGGACAGGAGCGCGGAGGTGCCCGCGGTCATCGCGCCGAGCACCGCGTCGAGGAAGTAATGGTTGCCGGTCGCCACGACGACGAACGTCACGAGGAACGGGTACAGGAACCACGCGACCTTCAACGGCCGCGGCTTGACGAGCCGCGCGAGCGGCCAGCCGACCATCAGCGCGAAGCAGACGTGCATCGACGGCACAGCCGCGTAGAGGTTCAGCAGCGCGCTGACGGGCGCGTTCTCGACGCGCACGCCGGTGAACGCGGCGACCGAGTCGGTGAAGCCCCACTCTGGCATCAGCCGCGGCGGCGCCGTCGGGTACAGCACGTAGCCGACGAGCGCGAAACCCATCGCGATCATGAACATGTTGCGCACGAAGTAGAAGCTCTCGTTGCGGCGCAGGTAGATGTAGACGAGCGCTCCCACGGTCACGACGAAGTGGGAGTTGATGTACATCCAGTTGGCGCCGTCGATCAGCCACGCCTTGCTCGACGCCCACGCCTGCACGCTGGGCTCGGCGAAGATGTGCAGCGTGTGCTCGAGGTTGATGATCTTCGTCGCGTTCCACGCTGCGACGGCGACCTTGCCGTCGACCGTGCCGCGCACGATCTGGTACGCGTAGTAGGCGGCGGCGAAGAGCAGCAGCTGGCGTGCCAGATCAGCCCACCCGCGCGGCAGCACCCGCTGCTCGATGTTGCGAAGCCCGCGGATCATGGGGAAGCGACGCATCCTACCCTGTTACCCGTCGTTCACCGGAAGCTGTGGCTACGCGCAGCGCGGGCTCCGGGCGCCGATCCGGCCCGGCGCGAAGCGCGTCGCGAGCCGCACCTCGCCCGCGCGGCGGACGCGCAGCCGCGTCCACTCGCCGTCGGGCTCGACGCACGCCTCGCCGGCGACGACCGCCCAGTACGGCGTCCAGCGCACGCGCAGTCGGACCGTCGCCGGCCGGGGGACGTCGAGCGTGACCGTGTCCGTGCCGAGCGCCGTCACCCGTGCCGGCGGGTCGGCGAGCGGCATCGAATCCCGCACCTCGTACAGCCGCCAGTCTGGGTTGCGCCACACAGGTCTCAGGTATGGCAGCCCGCCGGCGATCAAGGTGGCCTCGTCTTGGGCGGAGTAGTCGAGCCGCAGATCCTGCGGGACGGCGACCCATCGCACCGCCGTCTCGTCGAGCCAGGTGCGGTAGCGGGTGGCGGTCAGCGGTGGGGCGTCGGTCTGCTCACCGTAGAACAGGGGGTTGACCTTCAGGTCCATCTGCCGCTCCCAGCCGCGCGCGAGCGGCATCGCCGGCGCGACGTGGCGCGCCTCCCAGTGCAGGCGCGTGAAGGGGATCTCCAGGCGGCCGGCCGCCCCACCGCGCGCGCCGGCGCGGTCGAGCGCGTCGAGCAACGGCGCGTAGTACGCGGCGTGCACGCTCGGATCCCCGCTCGCCGTGTGAACGTCGTCCACGGCCGCGTTCCACTGCCACCACAGCAGGAACGGCGCGAGCAGAGCGAGCACCAGCTTGCGGTTCGGCCACAGCACGAGCGCCGCCAGCGGCCCTGCGCACAACGCCCCGAGCCGCACGACGTTCCCGCCGAGCGGCGTGTCGATCAGGAACGCAGCCGTGCAGCCGAGTGCGTAGAGGACGACGCCGATCCTCAGCGTCCGCTCCTCGCGCGGCAGCAGCACGAGCGCGACGGCGGCGAACGCCAGGACCGGCCAGTAGGCCGAGAAGACGAACGGCTCGATCCCGCCCTCTGGGAAGGCGATCGACAGCGCCGCGACGGGCGCCATCGCGGCCGCTGCGACCGCGATCCCACGCGCCCGCCGCTCGCCGAGCGCGTAGGCGGTTCCAGCCAGGGCCAGGAAGAGGGCGGCGACGGGGCTGGCGAGTGGAGTGAGCAGTGCCAGCAGGAGCGCCGCTCCCAGCCACAGGCCGTGTTGGCGGGCGGGTCCTGTCGCGGGGACAGCTCTTTTCCGCGAGCGGGGTCGCGGAAAAGACTGCCCCGCGCCACCCGCCCGATCGGCGTCTTCGGCGGCGCCCCTCTGTAGCGCTCGCAGCGATGCGAGCGCCGGCACGAGCCCCAGCGCGAACGTCAGCCGGCCGCTGAAGAGGGTGGTGGCGGCGCCGGCGGCGAACCACGTCGCGCCGAGCCAGGCTCGCTCGCCGTAGTGCTCGTGAGCGAGGCGCTCGAACAGCCACGCCGCGGCCACGACCGCGATCGCACCGACCACGCGCGGACCAAGCCACCACGCCAGGGGCGGGAACAACAAGCTGTAGCCCGGCAGGTGGTGTCCGCCGTACCACTGGTTGTTCCACAGCCCGAGGCCCTCGTGGCCGAACAGCCACGCGCGGTACTCGGCGGCGGCGAGGTCGAGGCTCGGCGGCTGCCAGATCAGGTAGACGGCGGCGAGCGCCGCGGCGAGCGCCGGGGGCGCGAGGCGGCTCAGGTCCCGTGCGGGGCGGCGCGGGCGGTCCATGCGGCCGCGGAGGCTAGTGCACCGCGAGCGTCCCGCAGTCGGAGGGCGCTCGGCATGCGCGACGAGTTCTGGGCCTCACAGGCCCGTAATCCGTCGCGCATCCGCTGGCGGCCGACGAGCCGGCGGCTCAGCCGACCGACGCGAAGTCGGCCGTGTACGTGGCTGTGACTCTGCCGTCCGCTTCTGCGTTCGTCACGCGGCCTATGCCGACGCGTCCGAAGCCGCGCTCCAGCAGCACCGCGCGGTGTGGCGGCGAGCGCAGCCACTGGCGCACCAGCCAGGTGGCCTCCTCGGTCGGATCGTCGACGACCAGCCAGCCGAGCACCTCGCCGACGGCATCGGCGCCGGCGGCGGATGCGCGCACGCGCGTGGTCCAGGTGCCGTGGGCGAAGTAGCGCTTGTGCACCATGTCGCGCGAGTGGGCGGTCGCGCCGCCGCTCAGGCGGCGATCGAAGCGCACCGACGGCAGGGCGCGCCGCGCGCGGACGCGGTTCAGCTCGCGTACGAGCGCGTCGCGATAGGGGGTCGCGACGGGGGTGGCGGGGATCGGCGGCGTGGCTCCGGCGGCCGGCTCGGCCGCGTCCGCAGGCATCGCGAGCGCCGCCGGCGTGAGCGTCAGCGCCACGAGGGCGCTGCGGAGGCGTCGGTCAGGTCTCGTCCAAGAACGTGGCAATGCGATCGATCACATCGGGGCGGTCGAGCCAGGGCCAGTGCCCGGCGTCCTCGACATGCGCGACGGTCGTCGCCTCCCCCAATGCCGCTGCATACAGATCCCCGAAGCGCGGCGGGATGTACGGGTCGCGCGTGCCCCAAACTACCAACGCCGGCGCGACGAGGTGTGAAAGCCTGTTACCGGCCTCGGCCAGCAGGTTCTCCGGCGCGCTGCGGTACAGCCGCAGGATCGCGCGCTGCGTGCCCTGGTCGAAGCGGGCCCACGCGGCGTCCACGAACGACGGCGGCACCGGGCCCGCGAAGGCCGGGCGCAGCGCGCGCGCCAACGTCGGGCGCAGCGTCAGGCCCATCGCCATCTCGCCGACGAACGGCGTCCGCCAGACGCGCGCCGCGCGATGCCAGCGATACCCGGGCAGCAGCGGGACGGCGTTCACGATCACGAGCCGCTCGATCCGCTCCGGGTGCCGCTGGGCGAACGCGAGCGCGGCCGAGCCCCAGTCGTGCACGACCAGCCGCACGCGCTCGACTTCGACGATCTCGTCGAGGAAGCGCTCGACGAACCGCGCGATCCCCTCCAGCGAGTAGTCGTTCTGGCCGCCCTTGCCGGAGCGGCCGAAGCCGAGCAGGTCGGGCGCCAGCCCGCCCGTTCGCTCCAGGAATGGGACCCAGTCGTCGCTGCTCGTCGGGACGCCGTGGACGTAGAGGACGGGCGCACGTCCGTCCGCGGCGAGCTCCCCGCCGGCCGCCCCGCCATTGCGCGCTCTCTCGCCCGGCGCCGGCGCGCTGCGCCAGAAGACGGGCTGGCCGTCGATCTCCCCGGTGTGCTCCTCGACAGCCACGCGGGCGCGAGCTTAGAGGAGGCGCAATCTGCGTACGTCAGCGGTACGCGGATTGCACGCCGGCTAACGTCCCAGCGCGTGTCGCCCGGCGCCACCATCCCTGCCGCCGAGTGGCGCCGTCCGACGCGACGGCGCGTGGTGGCGATCCGCGACCGCCTGCGCGAGGTCTACGGCGTGCCGATCATGGCGCCCCACGAGCAGCCGCTCGACGAACTGGTGCTGACCGTCCTCTCGCAGTCGACGAATGACCGCAACCGCGATGTCGCCTACGAGCGCCTGCGCGAGCGCTTTTCGTCGTGGGAGGCCGTGCTGCATGCGCCGAACGACGAGGTCGAGGAGGCGATCAGGCCCGGCGGCATCTCGAAGGTCAAGTCCAAGCGCATCCAGGAGATCCTCGCGACGATCGACGCCCATCCCCGCGGCCTCGACCTCGCCTGGCTGCGCGACGCGCCGGTCCCCGAGGGCCAGGCCTACCTCTGCAGCCTCCCCGGCGTCGGCCGCAAGACGGCCGCCTGCGTGCTGCTGTTCGCCTACGGCCTGCACGACGTGCCCGTGGACACGCATGTCAGCCGCGTCGGCATGCGGCTGCGCCTGCTGCGCCCGGGCGCGCCGTTCGAGGAGCTGCACGACGTGATGCTCGCGCTCACGGCGCCCGGTGAGGAGCTGGAGCTGCACGTGAACCTGCTGCGCCACGGCCGCCGCACGTGCCACGCGCGCACGCCCGCGTGCGCCGCCTGTCCACTGCGCCGCATGTGCCCCAGCAGGCGTGCGTAGACTGAGGCGTGGAAACGCGCAAGATCTACTACACTCAGGCTTAGATTTTTTCCCCTGACACAAGGAAGCACCGGAGGAGCTAACACGCATGGGCAAGACGATCGGCATCGACCTCGGCACCACGAACAGCTGCATGGCCGTCCTCGAGGGCGGCGAGCCGACCGTGATCGAGAACGCCGAGGGCGGTCGCACGACGCCGTCGGTCGTCGCGTTCACGGCGAGCGGCGAGCGGCTGGTCGGCACCGTCGCCAAGCGGCAGGCGGTCACGAACCCCACCAACACGGTCTTCTCCGTCAAGCGCTTCATGGGCCGCAAGGAGGCCGAGGTGCGCGAGGAGGAGCAGATCGTCCCCTACAAGGTCGTCGCCGGCCCCGGCGGCGACGCGCGCATCGAGGCGGGCGGCAAGCAGTACAGCCCGCCCGAGGTCAGCGCGATGATCCTGCAGAAGCTCAAGGCCGACGCCGAGGCCTACCTCGGCGAGACGGTCGACAGCGCGGTCATCACCGTCCCCGCGTACTTCAACGACGACCAGCGTCAGGCGACGAAGGACGCCGGCAAGGTCGCCGGCCTCGAGGTCAAGCGCATCATCAACGAGCCGACCGCGGCCTCGCTCGCGTACGGGCTCGACAAGGAGACCGACCAGACGATCCTCGTCTTCGACCTCGGTGGCGGCACGTTCGACGTGTCGGTGCTGGAGATCGGCGACGGCGTGTTCGAGGTCAAGTCGACCGCCGGCGACAACCACCTCGGCGGCGACAACTTCGACAAGGCGATCGTCGACTGGCTCGTCGCCGACTTCAAGAAGTCGCAGGGGATCGACCTGGCGGCCGACGCGATGGCGCTCCAGCGCCTCTACGAGGCAGCCGAGAAGGCGAAGATCGAGCTCTCCACCACGCAGGAGACGCAGATCAACCTGCCCTTCATCACGGCCGACCAGTCGGGTCCGAAGCACCTCGACACCCGCCTCTCCCGCGCGAAGCTCAACGAGCTCACCTCGCCGCTGATCGAGCGCACCGTCGCGCCGGTCCGCCAGGCGCTCGACGACGCGAGAGACAAGGGCGCGAAGACGATCGACCACGTCGTGATGGTCGGCGGCATGACGCGCATGCCCGCCGTGCAGGAGAAGGTCAAGGAGCTCACCGGCAAGGACCCGCACCGCGGCGTCAACCCGGACGAGGTCGTCGCCGTCGGCGCTGCGATCCAGGCCGGCGTGCTGGCCGGCGACGTCAAGGACGTCCTGCTGCTCGACGTCACCCCGCTCACGCTCGGCATCGAGACCAAGGGCGGCGTGATGACGAAGCTGATCGAGCGCAACACGACGATCCCGACGCGCAAGTCCGAGGTCTTCTCGACCGCCGACGACAACCAGCCGTCCGTCGAGATCCATGTGCTCCAGGGCGAGCGCGAGATGGCGCAGTACAACAAGTCGCTCGGCAAGTTCCAGCTCACGGGCATCCCACCGGCGCCGCGTGGCATCCCGCAGATCGAGGTCGCGTTCGACATCGACGCGAACGGCATCCTGTCCGTCTCCGCCAGAGACCTCGGCACCGGCAAGGAGCAGAAGATCGAGATCAAGGCCGGCTCCGGCCTCTCTGACGACGAGATCAGACAGATGGTCGGCGACGCCGAGTCGCACGCCGAGGAGGACCGCAGAGCGCGCGAGCTGGCCGAGGCGCGCAACAACGGCGAGAACGCCGCCTACCAGGCCGAGCGCCAGCTGAAGGAGCTCGGCGACGGCGTCGACGCCTCCTCCAGAGAGGAGATCGAGGCGGCGACCAGAGCGGTCCGCGAGAGCCTGACCTCCGAGGACGCGGACGAGATCAACGCGAAGGCCGAGGCACTGCAGGTCGCCTTCCACAAGGTCTCCGAGGCGATGTACGAGAAGGCTCAGGAGCAGGCCGCGGCGGACGGCGACGGTGCTGCCGCCGGCGCGAACGGCGCTGCCGCCGACGCCTCCGAGGAGGAGGACGTCGTC
>Ga0193706_1001371_pt1 | contig 11024 bp, 6 predicted proteins | sample U3c1metaG_FD_160130 | JGI IMG/M metagenome (GOLD analysis project Ga0193706, IMG submission 160130) | Soil microbial communities from a riparian zone of the East river system, Colorado, United States - U3c1 | ecosystem: Environmental > Terrestrial > Soil > Riparian zone | place: USA: East River... | reverse complement strand
GAATCGCGTCACACGCTGGCGGTCGTCGCTTCGATCTGGTCCCTGGCCCTGGCAGCCTGGTGGCGCAAGTCCGACCATCGCGCGCTGAAGTACGCGGCGGGGCTGATCGCGGTCTTCGTCGCGCTCCACCTGTTCAATTTCGCGATGGAGACCGAGCACGAGAGCGCAGCGCGGATCGTGTTCAGCGCGCGCGGTTATTGGCTGCTCGTGCCTGCGATCGCGCTTCTCGCGGGCTCCATCCTGGTCGGCGCCCGCGAGCTCTCGCGCATGCGCGGATCCGAGATCGGCGCGATGCCTGCGGGATTGGCACCGGCGACGGCCGCGCTCGCGGGCTGCGGCACGCTCCTGGCCTTTTGCTTCGTGAACCTCGAGGTCGCGGATGCCTTCTCGAGCGCGCAGACGTTCCGCTGGACGCTGCACGGCGGGCAGCAAGCCAACCTCGCGCAGTCGATCGCCTGGGCCTTGTTTGCCATCGCGCTGCTGATCCTGGGCGTCTCGCGCGAGCTCGGTGCGCTGCGCTGGACCAGCCTGCTCTTGTTCCTGGCCACGATCGCCAAGGTCTTCCTGCTCGACCTCGCGCACCTCGGCGGCCTGTATCGCGTCGGCTCGATCCTCGGCCTCGCCCTCTCGCTGCTGCTCGTGTCCTTCCTCTACCAGCGCTTCGTGTTCCGCCGCGCCAGGACACCCGAGCCGGACGCCTGAACGCGCGAACTCTCGAGCTCGCGGCTCAAGGCCTGGAGGATCGTGCGCGCCGCCGCGGCGGAACCTGCGTCGCTGCGCGAGAGGACCGCCCGCAACGCCGACTCGATCGTGATCGCATCCGAGGAATCGAATGCGCGCCCGCGCTCGGTCAAGCCGACGAGCGTGCGCCGGCGATCCTTCGGATCCGCGCGGCGCTTGATCCAGCCCTTCTTTTCCAGGCGCTGCAGCACGCCGGTCAGCGTGCCCGGGTGCACGTGCAACAGATCCGCCAGCTCGCCCGCGGGAAGGCCCGGGAAGCGGCCGACGATCTGCAGCACGAGGCGCTGCGGACCAGTGACGCCGGTTTCTCTGGCCATGCGCTTGGAGCGGCGCTGCAGCGCGTGATCCAGCTCCCAGACCACGCGCAGGAAATCGAGCACCGGCCCGAGGGTGGGGGATCCCTGTTCGAGCGCAGCATTCATCGCGCGAAGCGCTGCAGGGCCGCGGCGTCGCGCCGCAAGGCGATCAGGCGTCCGAGCAGCAGGTCGACTTCGCGCTGGCTCTTGAGGCAGTACATCGCGTGAGAACCCGCGCTCGCGCCGACGCGCACCGACAGCAAGCGCCCCGGGCGGTCGAGGGCGAACCCGTCCTCGTCGGTCTCGTCGTCGCCGAGGAAGAAGGCCGTGTCGCAGCCCGCGCGCTCGCGCTCGCGATCGAGGGCCATGCCCTTGTGCGGCGCGCCGAGCGGCAGGAGATTGATCACCTGCTTGCCGCCGATCACGCGGACTTCGCTCAGTGTGCGGACGGCGCGCAGGATACTCGCCGTCGTAGTCTTCTTGGCGCGCGCGCGGCGGTAGTGCACGGCGAGGGAATAGCTCTTGTCCTCGAGCTCGACTCCCTGGAGATCCAGGAGCGCAGGCTCGAGCAGCGTTTTCCAGCGCTCGACCGTGCGCAGGATCTCCTCGCTCGCGCGCCAGGGCTCGAGGCCGTGGTTGCCGATCACCGCGCGCAGGCCGATGCCCTTGACGCGGCGCTGGACGTCGCGCACCGAACGGCCCGAGATCACCACGCAGGGATACAGATGCGCGAGCTCGACGAGCAGCTTGCGCGTCGGCGCGCGCAACACCGCCTTGGCCGGATCGCTGACGATCGGCGTCAGCGTCCCGTCGTAATCGAAACCGAGCAGCACGTTCGACCAGGCGAGCTGGGCCAGCAATTCGCGCTGTGCTGCGGCGAGGATGTGCTTCATGGAAGAGCCGCTTCGGCTCTGCTGCGCCCCGAGAGGCGCGTGAACAGCCGCTCGCGCCCGCGCAGTCGCGCGGCATCGATCAGCATCAAGCCTGCCCAGCGGTAGACGTTGAACTCGGCCAGGTAGGAGCGCATGGCGCGCAGCCGCGCGGTCTGCTCCTCGGCCGGCATCTCGAGGGCCGCGGCGAGGGCGTCGGCGGCTTCATCCAGGTTGTAGGGATTGACCAGCAGGGCTTCGGTCAATTCGCGCGCCGCACCCGTGAACTGCGAGAGCACCAGGACCCCGCGCTCGTCCTCGCGCGCCGCGACGAATTCCTTCGCGACCAGGTTCATGCCGTCGTGCAGGCTCGACACGTAGCACAGGTCGGCCGCGCGCAGGAAGCGGAACACCGCGGGCGGCTCGTGGTGCGCGCGGCGCAGGATCACCGGCCGCCAGCCGGCGCGCTCGAAGCGTTTGTTGATGCGCGCGGCGAGCTCTTCCAGCTGGTCGTTGAGCCGCTGGTAGCGCTCGATCGTGGTGCGGCTGGGCGCCGCGAGCTGCACGAAGCTGAAGCGGCCGATGTGCTGGGGATGGCGCTCGAACAGGCGCTCGACCGCGAGCAGCCGCTCTTCGATGCCCTTGGTGTAATCGAGGCGGTCGACGCCGACGCCGAGCTTGACCGACGGCGCGAGCCCCAGCTCCTCGCTGACCGCCTTGCGCGAGGCCGCGGCATCCGGAACCGCCGCGAGCTGGTGCATCGGCCACTCGACGGAAATCGGATAGGGCCGCACGAGCACGGCCCGGCCGTGGTGCACCACCGCGCTGCCCTCGCGGTCGATCCGCGCTTCCAGGAAGCGATCGACCGAGTCGAGGAAGTTGTTGCAGTGGAACTGCGTGTGGAAACCGAGGATCGAGGCGCCGAGCAGGCCTTCGAGGATCTCGTCGCGGTAGGGGCAGATGCCGAACAGCTCCGCGTTGGGCCAGGGAATGTGCCAGAACACGATCACCGTCGCCTTGGGCAGGGCGCGGCGGATCAGGGCCGGCGCCAGGGCGAAGTGATAATCCTGCACCAGCACGATCGGGTCGTCGGAGTCGGCTTCGTCGAGCACCGCGCGCACGAACTTCTCGTTGACCGCGCGGTACTGCTCCCAGTCCTCGCTGCGGAACAGCGGTCGCGCGTGGGCGATGTGGCACAGGGGCCACAGCCCTTCGTTGGCGAAGCCGTAGTAGTAGCCCTGCTCCTCCTCGCGCGTGAGCCACACGCGGCGCAGGACGTAGGAGCCTTCGCTGTGCGGCGCCGGCTCGCGTCCGTCCGGGCCCGGCGGAACCTGCAGGCGTCCGCGCCGGTCGGCCGTCTCGCGATCCGCGGCCCCGCTGGCATGGGCGATCCAGGTGCCCGAGCAGGCGCGCAGCACCGGCTCGAGCGCCGTGACCAGGCCGCTCGCGGGGTGCATCACCTCGATCGACCCGTCCTTGCCGCGCAGGTGCACGTAGGGCTCGCGGTTGGCGAGCACGATCACTTTCTCGCCGCTCAATCGATGCCGCAGCGTCTCCTTGAGCCGCGCGGGAGTCCAGGAGCGTCCTTCCTGGTCCATCAAGCGATCGACCAGCTCGCGCACGTCGGAGAGGATCGGCTGGAACTCCTTGCGCTCGCGGCCGCCGCGCAGGATCTGCTGCAGCTGCTCGCTCCAGTCGCGCCAGGACATGCGCGAGGCGACCAGCGTCACCACCGAGGCGAGCAGCGCCAGGGTGCCGAAGGCGAGCAGCAGGAACTTGCGCGTGGACTCGTTGCGCCGCGCGACGAAGGCCATGTCCTGGGCCAGGATCACGTAGCCGAGCTCGCCGGCTTCGTCCGCGATCGGCAGGGCGGCGAGGTGCACGTCGCCTCCGGGCTGTTTCGAGACCTCGGCCCAATGGCCCGACTCCGTATTCGAGCCTTCGAGGCGGATCCGATCGAGCAGCTCCTCGCAATGCAGCTCGCTCGGAAAATCGTCGGTGCGCGCCACGCTGACGCCGGTCGGCGAGCAGGCGCAGGCGCCCATGATGCGCTCGTCCTGAGCCAGGTTGGTCAGCACGCTGGACAGTTGCGCCGAGGAGGAGCGCCAGCTCGTGGCGATCTCCGTCCGAGCGCCCGACACCGCCAGGCGCGCGCGCAGGTTCAAGTCCTTGTCGAACCAGGTGCGGGTCTGGCCCTCGACGATCAAGGAGGCTCCGAACGTCAGCCCTGCCAGGCCGATGATCAGGACCAGCGCGAAGCGCACGGCGCGAGACATGCGGGCAACTTGGCCGATAATCGTTGGAGTCACAACAAAAATCGGCGGATCCACCTGTTGTCGTGCCCGAGCCACGCTCGCTCACGGAGGCCGCGCTCCGGGCGAGACGAGCTCTGGGGGATTCGGCCTGCGACGACTGGATCAACCCGCGCGTCAGGTCAAGGCAAAATGTCGGTCGATCGGCGACCGGTCATCGGACCGTGCGAATTCCAATCTGATTTCCCCGCCGCGCCGCGCTCCAGGACTGGAAGCAAGCCTTCCGGCGTGCTACGCCATCGGCCATGCGTCGCGAACCTGATTCGCTGTCGCCTGCGAGGGAGCACGGGTCCCATACCCTCAAGGTCTATACGGGCACCGTCGTCGGCCTGCACGGGAGCGACGTTTTCGTCGAGCTCGGCGTGCGCATGCAGGGCGTGATAGCCCGCGATCACTTCGCCGACGCGCCCCAGGTCGGCGACAAATTTGAGTTCACGCTGCGCGGCCAGGAGGACGGCCTGTGGGTGCTCGCGCGCCGCGAGGAAGAGGTCCTCGCCACCTGGGAAAACCTGGAGCTCGGCTCCTGGGTCCAGGCCCGCGCGATCCGCTGCGCCAACGGCGGCCTGGAAATGAAGATCGGCCCGCTGCACGGATTCATGCCGAAATCGCACACCGGCCTCGCGCGCGACGAGCGCCCCGACAGCCTGGTCGGCAAGCACTTCACTTGCGAGGTGATCGAGATCGAGAAGGAACGCCAGTGCGTCGTGCTCTCGCGCAAATTCGTCGAGCAGCGCGAGCGCGAGAGCCCGCACCAGCGCGAGATCGGCTCGCTGCGCGTCGGCGAGCGCGTCCACGGCCATGTGACGCGCGTCGAGGAGTACGGCGTGTTCGTGGCTTTCGGCAACGGCCTCGAAGGCCTGGTCCACGTCTCCAACATCGCCTACGCCCGCGTCGCGAGCCCGTCCGAAGTGCTGCGCGTCGGACAGTCGATCGAGGCCAGCGTCCTGGCGATCCGCGCCGGCGGCAAGCGCATCGCCCTGGGCCTCAAGCAGCTGACCCCCAATCCGTGGGAGAGCGTCGCGCACCTGATCACGCCCGGCGATCTGGTCGAAGCCCGCGTCACGCGCGTTCGCGACTTCGGCGCTTTCCTTTCGATCGCCGCGGGCCTCGAGGGCCTGATGCCGGCGAGCGAGTGCGACCTGCGCACGGGCGAGCCCGTGGACAGCGCGCTCAAGGTCGGGGACGTCCTCTCGGTGCGCGTGCTCGAGATCGACGCGGCCCACGAGCGCATCGCTTTTTCCCTGCGCCACGCGGGAGGCGCGCGCATCGCGCCCTACGAAGCCGCCAGCCGCGCCCTGGCCCAGCGCTCGGCTGATGGAGCCGCGCTCGGCCGGCTCGGCGCCTCCTTGAAGGACAAGCTCGCCAAGGCCCTGCGCAAGTCCGGCTGAGGTCCGGTCCGCCGTCCGATCGCCGGTCGCCCTGGAAAAAATGGCCGCGCGCCGTGCGTCACGAGCCCTCGCAGGTTTCCGAAGCGGCTCGGCGAGGTACAAAAGGAACCCATGACCCGAGCTCTATCCGGCCGCCGCGCCCATGGGCCCGTGTCCATCCTCGCCGCACTCTGCCTCGCCTGCTTCGCCAGCCTGGCGCGCGCGCAGGAGGAACCGAGCGGCGGATTCCAGCAGGCGATGAACAGCGCGCAGCACGCGCTGGACTCCAAGGACCTCGAGCATGCTCGCGAGTGGATCGAGCGCGCGCTCGAGCGCGACCCGCGCTCGGTCGAAGCCTGGAGGTTGCGCGCGCGCTGGGCACGCGAGAAAGGCGAGCCCGATGAGCTGATCTACGCCCTGCACCTCGCCCTGCGCAACGCGCGCGCCCAGAGGCTCGCGCCGGCCTTGATCGAAGAGCTTCGCGCGTCCGTGTTCGCCGAGGACCCGATCGCCAAGGACCTGCTCTCGCTCGACGTGGTCTTCTCGAAGAAGCTGATCGACCTGGCGGCGCGCTACGAGAAGGACGTGCGGCCTCACGCGGCGATCAAGGTCCTGAAGACCGTGCTCGCCCTCGATCCTTCGAACGTGGCGGCGCAGACCTCGATCGAGCGCATCGCCGCGCGGCCCGACCCCAGTCTCGCCGGCGACGCCAAGCCCAAGGACCTCTTCGCCGACGTCTCGCGCGAGTGGATCACGGCTCACGACAAGCTGCATTCGACCTGGGACTCGCGCGCCACGCTGGAGCGCGAGAACTACATCACGATGACCGACGCGGGGTACGAGGTGCTCGTGCGCGCCGCCGAGGCGATGGAGCAGATGAACGCCTTCTACCGGCGCTTCTTCCGCTACGGCGCGGAAGAGGACGGCCGCAGCGTTCCGCGCATCGAGCTGCACATCTTCAAGGAACGCGCGGAATACCTGAAGCTCGGCATCGGTCCGCCGGTCGAATGGTCGGGCGGGCATTTCACCGGCGGCAGCGTCGAGACCTACATCGACGGCGGTTTCGACGGCATGACCCACACGCTCTTCCACGAAGCAGCGCACCAGTTCGTGTCGCTCGCGACTTCCGCGACGGGTTGGCTCAACGAAGGGCTGGCGTCGTTTTTCGAGGGCACGCGGATCTTGCCCAACGGCACAGTGCTCATGAACCTGCCGGCGAACCATCGGCTCTTCCCGCTCGCCGATCGGATGAGCAAGGGCTGGATGAGCGGCCCGACCGACGGCATTTCCGCCGACGGCAAAGGCGAGCCTGAGCGCGCGCCGACTTTCACGATCGTGCTCGAGGACAAATACCAGTGGGGCCCGCCCTGGTACGCGCCGACCTGGGGCGTGGTGTATTTCCTCTACAACTACCAGGACCCGGTCGACGGCCGCTTCGTCTACCGCAAGGCCTTCGGCGATTTCATCAACGCTTCCGGAGGCCGCGAAGGCGAGGGCGCGGTCGAGAACTTCGAGAAGGTCGTGCTCGCCAACCCGATGCCGCCGATCAAGGGCTTCGAGCGGCCCGCGGGTTCCGCCGACGTCGCCTTGCCGAAGACGGCCAAGGAGCTCGACGATGTGTGGAAGGATTGGATCCTCGAGCTGCGCAAGGAGCAGCAGGGAAGCCTCGAGCTGGTGCGGCCCTACCTGCAATGGGCGCGCGCCGCGATGCTGGCCGGCGATCTCGAGGCGGCGCAGGAGCACTTCGAGAAGGGCCTGGTCGCCCTGCCTCAGGATCCCGACGTGCGTCTCGAGTTCGCGGCGCTGCTCGCGGATCGGCTCAAGAACTCCGACCGCGCGGCGAAGCTGGTCGAGAGCGCGCTGACCTTGCTGGAAACCGCGAAGACGCCGGACGTCAAGGCGATCCACGCCGCCGAGCGCCAGCTCGCGAAGTACGACCCGAAACGCGAGACGCTGGAAGGCCTGCAGAAGGAGATGGCCGCCGCCGCGCGCGGCCTGGTCGAGCGCTACGTCGCCGCCGATCGCCCGCTGATGGTCATGGACGTGTCCTGGCGCCTCGGCACCGACCTCGGCGTCGGCGAGCTCTTCGCGCACTACGAAAGCGCCGCGCGCGCGAGCGGCAAGTCGCTGCGCATCTGGGATCTCGCCTACAACGAGAAGGACCTGACCGGCTGGACCGCGGCCGGCACCGGCTCGCCGTTCACGCCGAACGGCGTGTTCCTCGACGCGAAGTACTTGACCTTCGACTCGGAGATCTTCGATTACCAGGCGCTGACCCTCGAGCGCACGACCAGCGGCGACTTCTCGATGGAAGCCGAGATCCAGGCGGAGCGCGGCCAGGCGAACTTCGCCGGCTTCGTGTTCGGCCGCAAGGACCCGACGAGCTTCCACGGCCTGTTCTTCTTCCCCGGCAAGACCCAGGGCGCGACGGCTTCGGGCTATCTCGATCTGCTGTCGAGCTACGGCGCCGGAATGCCGAAGACCTGGCGCCACATCGCCGTCGACACCAAGCCCAAGGAAGGCGCGTCGAGCGCGGGTACCTGGCACAAGCTGCGCGTCGACGTCGCCGGCCGCGACGTCGACTTGTGGTTCGACGGCGTGCTGCTCGCGACCCAGGAGTTCTCGAGCATCGACGTCCTGCGCGGGAGCTTCGGCCTGATGATCGGCCGCGGCGCCGCGCGCTTCCGCAACGTGCGCTATCTGGCCAGCGATCCGCGCGACCCCGCGGCCTCGATCGAGCGCGCGATTCGATTGAGCAAGCTCGCGACGCGCACGCCCGAGCAGACCGGCAGCTACATCGGCATGATTCCGCCCTGGCCGAAGACCACGTCCTGGGTGCAGGACGGGCGCAAGAGCTGGGAAGAGGTCGGCCGCGCTCCGCAGCTGCTCGTGTTCGCGTCGCAACTGCAGAACGACAACCAGCGCATGGACGAATGGCTCACGTCCTTCGAGGCCGATGCGCGCCGCTATGGCTTGAAAGTGGTCGTGATCTTCTCGGTCAACGACGAGCGGACTCTGTCCGAGTACCTGAAGACCCATCCGATGCCCGGCGCGATCGCACTCGACTACCGCGCGCCCAAGGCCACGGGAATCGGCGAGAGCTTCGAGAAGTTTTTCATCCGCCGCTTCAATCTTCCGCGCATCCTGCTGCTCGATCTCGATCAACGCGTGGTATGGGAGGGCGATCCGGGCTTGCAGACCGCGAAGGTCTGGAAAGAGGGCGACGGCTCCTTCGTGGACACTCCGCTCGAGGATCTCGTCGCGCGCCACAAGCTCGACAAGCTGCCCGATTTCCAGAGCCAGTGGGCCCAGACGGCTGTGCCGGCGCTCGCGCGCGGCGATATTGCGACTGCATTGCCGATCCTGCGCTCGTCCCGCGACTTCGAACCCAATCTGTTTCCAGACGTCGCGTCGGCCCAGGCGATCCTTGGGACATTGGAGTCCGCCGTCAGCGGACTCACGACCACGGCCAAGGCGCTCGCTCGCGAGAAGGCCGAGCCGGCTCTCGCGGTGCTCGTCGAGTGGAGCGCTGCGTTCGAGATCGAGCAGACTCCCAAGCTCGCCAAGGACCTCAAGCCATTCCTCGAATCGAAGACCTGCAAGGATTGGGCATCGGCGCAGAAGGCCTGCACGCGCTGGAAGAACGTCATGGGCCGGCGCGACGCGGACGCCCACGCGGCGGGGGAGGAACTGATCGCGACGATCACGGGACTTTCGGGCGTCCTTCCGAGTGAGTTCGGCGCCGAATTGAAAGCCGCGCGCGACGCGAAGGATACGGCGCGTTTCGAAGCGCTGGTTGCTGAGTGCGATTCGAGACCCAGGCAATGGCTCGCGAAATACTTCGCGTGGAGCGGAATTCCGCAAGCGCGGTAACTGCGGGTACCCGGTATTCCACCACCATCCTGAACCGGCGCCTTACGCGCTCACCATCCGTGCCGACCGGGAGTGCAGCGGATGCGACACGAAACGCTGCTCCTCACATCCCGAGGATGCGCAACCACTCGTCCTGTTCGTAGAACTCGTCGCAGGCATCGGCGAGCTCGTTCAACATCGCCGCGATCGCGGCACGATCCCGATCGAGCGCGACGGGGTCGACTTGCAACATGACCACGTCGAGATTCAGCAGGGAATAGATCTCCGCTGGATTCAGTTGCGGAATCCTGGCCGCCGCATCCCTCCACGCAGCAATCACGCGCTTGCCGACGAGCCTCGGGATGTCCTGGAATGCGATGTGGTCGTAGCTCGGAAAGTGCTGGGCCAGGATCCCCTCCGCCCGGATGAAGGCCTCCTCCTCGATGAACAGGCAGCCTTCTTGCCAGTGCTTTTGCGAGTACTTTCCCGCGCCGACCTCGACGTAGTTCGTCGAATCCAACTCCGCTCTGCTGCGATAGATCCGGTAGTCCATGGCATCGCAGTCTTGCCTTCCGGTACCCGGTATTCCACCACCATCCTGAACCGGCGCCTTACCCGTTCATTCCCCGCGCCGACCGGACGTACAGCGGATTCGCCACGAATCGCCGCTCCTCACACCCCGAGGATGCGCACCCACTCGTCGCGCTCGTAGAACTCGTCGCAGGCATCGGCAAGCTCGTTCAACATCGCCGCGATCAGGGAGCGATCCCGACCGATCGCGACTAGATCGGGTCCGAACGGGACCGAATCGAGATTCAGAAGGGAATGGATCTCGGCTGTGCTGAGCTGCGGAATCCTCGCGGCTGCATCCCTCCACGCAGCGATCACGCGCTTGCCGACGAGTCTCGGGATGTCCTGGAACGCGAGGTGGTCGTAGCTCGGAAAATGCTTGCCCAGGATCCCCTCTGCCACGAAAAAAGCCTCCTCTTCGATGAACAGGCAGCCCTCCTGCCAATGCTCACCCGAAAACTTCCCCGCGCCGATCTCGATGAACGCGCTCGAGCTGAACTCCGCTTTGCTTCGATAGATCCGATAGTCCTGCCCTCTGGTACCCGGTATTCCACCACCATCCTGAACCGACGCCTTACCCGGGGGGCGTTCGCGGACCTTCGTGCGCTGGAGCGCCAGGATCACGGCGCGGCGCAAGAAGATTTCCTTGATGCCGCGCGGCGCACCAAGACCCATGCGCTGCAGTGCGGAGTCGAATACCGTCGTGGGGCGAGCGCCGACGACTCGAGCAGCGATTGCGAGGCGGCCGCGCAGCGTCGAGGATTCCTTCTTCAGCCATTGCAGCGCGGGCATCAGTCGCTGCTCCTCGGCGTCGAAGTCGGTTCCTAATGGAAACGCGGGCAGGAATCCTCGAGTAGCGAGCGGCTCGAGGCGCGTCGCGAGGTGCTCCGGCGTGTTTGTGCGTGCACGATCGGGAACGCGCCAGTCAGGCGGGAGCTTTCCGACGGCCTTGGCGCGCTCGACGAGCCCATCCTGGAAGCGCGCATCCGCGATCTGAATCATCGCCGTCGCAAAGCT
>Ga0193706_1001370_pt1 | contig 11032 bp, 6 predicted proteins | sample U3c1metaG_FD_160130 | JGI IMG/M metagenome (GOLD analysis project Ga0193706, IMG submission 160130) | Soil microbial communities from a riparian zone of the East river system, Colorado, United States - U3c1 | ecosystem: Environmental > Terrestrial > Soil > Riparian zone | place: USA: East River... | reverse complement strand
TGTCCTTCGCGTCGATCCCAAGCTGCTTCGCCGCCTTGGCGATGTCATCGCTGCTGAGCTTCGGAGCCGGCTTCACAGACGCCGGCGGAGCTGCAGGCGCCGCGCTGATCTGGCCCAGGGCCATCAGCCGCTTGAACTCCTTCTCGCCATCCTCGACCAGCGACTTCAGCTTGTAGACCTCGTCCTTCAGCCAGTTCGCGTCCGTGTTCAGCCCGGCGTCCTTGTACTTCTTGAGGAATGCCGCGATCTCCGTTTCCAGGTGCTGCAGCTCGAGTTTCTCGGTGCTGAGCTTCAGATCGAGGATCTTCGTGCGCGCCGAGGTCAAGCCCGCCTGATTCTTCGCGCTCACCGCCTTGTCCGCCGAGGCGGCCAGACCCTTGAGGTCGGCGGCCTTCTTCTCGACCAGCTTCTTCTTGTCCTTGACGCGGTCCTCGAGGTCGGCGTACGTCTCGACCGCTTCTTCCTTGCCGCCGCTCAGAGCCTCGCGCTCCTTGAGCGCCTTCTTCTCGAGCTCCTTGAGCTTGACCAGCTGCGGCGTCAGCAGCAGCTTGACCGCGTCGACGCGCGAGGTCAGGTCCTTGACCACCGCGAACTTCGCCGCCATGAAGTCCTTGTCCTTGCGCAGCTCGCCGATCGCGTTCAGAGCGGGGGTGCAGTCCCGGATCGTGTCCGACAAGAGGCCGCTGGTGTCCTCGATCTGATCGGAGTAGAGGTCGAGCATGGTCCCATCGTGCTTGGTGATGGCCGCTTCGAGGTTCTTGAGCACGTCCAGGATCTTCACCTGGTTCTTCTTGTTTTCCTTTTCCAATTCCACGACCAGTTTCGTGGCCGCTTCCTGATTAGCTTTCGTCGTTGCACCCATGATTTGACCCTTGGTTTTCTCTGTTGGCTCCAGTCGCGCGAATTGCGGGGCGGAGATTCTTCCGCGCACCTGCACAACTCGCAAGCCCCTGGTTGTGAGGCGCGCCATACAGGCATTCCGCAGGCTTATTCAGGCCTCGGCGCGTGCTTCTCCCGAACCAGGGAAAGCCTGCTCGCGGTCGAAAGCGGCTCGTCCCCGATCGTCTCGGAGCTCGCTCAGCGTTTGCGCAACACGACATCCGCCATCATCGGCGTGACGCAGTGGCGCCGATCACTGGCGCCCTGGGAGTGCACGGCGGGCAGCCAATCCTCGAGCTGCTGCGCCGTGAGCAATCCGCGCTCGACCAGCTTGGGCGCGTAAGTCTCGAAGAAAGTCTCGATCCAGCGCCACTCCAGGGAACCTGGCCGGCCGGCTCGCGGGATCGGTTGGAAGTAGACGACCTCGAGCCCGGCGCGCTCGGCCAAGGTCGGGATTTCCTCGGCGATGTCGATGCGCGCCTTGGCGTCGGACCAGCTGCGCATGGCGGCCGAGACCAGCGAATCGAACTTCGCGTCGCGCGGCACGTGCTTCATCGCGGCCCAGTCGAGGTATTCCTGCAGGGCGATCACGCCGCCGGGGCGCAGGAACTTCGCGACGCGCAGCAGGACGGCGCCGGGATCGGCGAGCCAGCAGAAGAGCCAGCGCGAGTAGATGGCGTCGAGGCTCGCGTCGGCCAGCGCGAGCGTTTCGACCGGCCCTTCGCTCGGCTCGATCTGCAAGAGCCCGCGGCGCGTGCGTTCGCCGGCGAGGAATTCCAAGAAGGCCGCGCTCTGATCGCGCGCGATCACCTTGCCCTTCGGACCGACGACGTGCGCGAGCTCCATCGAGGTGAACCCCGGGCCGCAGCCGAGATCGAGCACCACCTGCCCTTCGCGAAAGCCGGCGCGCTGGAACAGAGCGTAGGCCTGCTGGATCCAGACCTTGTGTTGGAACTCCAGCCGCGCGAGCTCGTCCGCCTGGGTGCCGAGCACGTAGTCCTTCGAGGTCATCGGCGGAGTCTAGCGCCGACCGCAGCCGGGCGATCGGCTCAAAAAGAGGACACGAGATCGATGCGGACTTCGGCCTTGCGGCTCGCGCTCAGCGTGACTTCCGCGGGCGGGATCGGCTCGAAGTCGTCGAGCGGAGGGAACACGATCCGCACCGGTCCTTCCATGTCAACGAAGCGCAGGTCGCCGCCCGAGCCCAGGTTGGAAAAACCAGAGGACCTCGTGCCTAGGCTCGGCGTGACGCGCTCACCCAGGGAATCGCCGACCGTCAGCGCGTGCCACCAGGCGGGGTCCGCAGGATAGAGCACGCCTTCGCAGCGCAGAGTCACACTCACCTGGCTGGTCGGGAGCCTTTGAGACTCGACCTCGAAGACCAGCGGCTCGCCCCCCGACTGGAAGACCACATCACGACCCGTGCTCGGGAAATCGGGCGATTCGAACGAGAGCCGGTACCGTCCCGGGCGCAGGCAGAGCTGGATCGGATCGAGTGCCTGCGCGGATGCGACATCGACCGAATAAAAAAGGCCCGCAAGCCGCGCATCGCCATCGAGCGCTCGGCAGCCCAGCCTTCGCAACGCGATCGGCGCACGCGTGCGCGAGTCGATGGCGCGCACGGATACGTTTTCCAGACCGCGCAGATCTACGTCGACGCGCTGTTCGGTCGAAGGCTCGACGCGCACGTCCTTCGCGGCCTGCAGGGAGCACAGCTCCAGGACGTAGTCGCCGGGCGGCACGCTGCCGGCGTCCCAGAGCAGCGAGTGCTCCAGTCCAGGTGCACGCGCGAGGCTCGACAGCGCGAATACCGGTGGGCGCAGCGAGCGCGGGCTCCAAGGGTCTTTCGATCGCAGGGTCAGCTCGCCGTGGGGGAGCACGACGCCTGGTTGAAAATGCAGCACGCCGTGCACGTGAGCGGCCGATTCCTGGGGTGGCATTTGATGCACTTCCACGGATACGCTGGTCTGCTCGCCCGTGCGAACCTCGAAGGCCGCCTCGCCGAAAACCAGCTTGAGCTCGCCCAGCCTTCCGTATTCCGGGCGCACCAGCCAGCTTCCGGACGGAAGACCGGTGGCCGTGCTCCGTCCCTCCGGCGAAAGCAGGAGATCGCCGCGGGCCTCGCTCGCGAAAGTTTCCTTCGAGGCCGAGTACAGGCGCAGGCGCATCACGCTCTGGTGAGGCGTGCCGAGCGGCGCCAATTGAAAGCTCGCATCGCCTCCCGGCTTCAAGAGCACCCGGTAGGTGCCTGGAGAATTGTGATCGACGCCGATTCTCTTCCAGGCCGTGTCCGGAGCGCGCAGGAAATAGACTTTCGTGCCTTCCTTGTCGTCGAGGATGAGCGGCGAAGACGCATGCTCGCGAAGGACTCCGAAAGGTTGGCCGTCCGCGTTGCACGCGGGCATCACGAACAGCTCCTGGTTCATGCCTCCGGAGGCGCACAGGGTCAGGTCGGTGCATTCCACGCGGTCTTCGCCAGAGAAAGCGCGGATCATCGTCACGCGGTAGCGGCAATCGACGTCCACTCGGCCCGGACACTGGACGATGGTGCGCTCCTCGAAGGGCTCGGCGCGACGGCCGTGCAGCTCGAGCTTGAGGAACTGAAGTGAGAGGCTCGTTCCACTGGAGGCGACGGTCTCGGGAAGCCACGCGCTGCCGTCCTTGATGACCAACTCTGCGCGTCCGGCAACACTCGGATCCCACATCGCCAGGACCTTGCCCTCGCCCGTCGAATCCCAATCACCGGTGTCGGTCTTCAATCGGAACCGCAGTTCGACACCTGCTCGCGGCCCTGGACTCACAGGTTCGGCGGTCGGCTCGGGAACCCCCTGGGTGCGCGAATCCTGTTGCGTCAGGGACGTCTGCGCGCCGTCGCCAGGGGTGACTTGCGAGCTCTGCGGCCGACTTTCATCGAGCGGCCGCGCGCTGCTTTCCGAGCCGCGGAAGCTCTGCGTGCACAGCGCGACGAGCAGCAACATGCCACCCGCGACCAGAGTCACTTTCGCGAGGGCTCGCATCGTGACTCACGAGGGTATCCCTCGAGCCTGTGATTGCCTACGTGCCCTTGCGCAGCACCACGGTCTTGATCGTGTTGAAGATGATCGAGAGGTCGAACAAGAGGCTCTGGTTCTTGATGTAGAACAGGTCGTACTGCAGCTTCTGCAGCGCATCCTCGACCGTGTTTCCGTAGGGATAGTTGATCTGCGCCCAGCCCGTGAGACCGGGCTTCACGATGTGGCGCTGCGAGTAATACGGAATCTGTGTCGCGAGCGAATCGACGAACACCTTGCGCTCCGGTCGCGGTCCGACCAGCGACATGTCGCCGATGAGGATGTTGAACAGCTGCGGCAGCTCGTCGAGCCGCGACTTGCGGATGAAGCGGCCGCAGCGGGTGATGCGCGGGTCGTTGTTCATGGCCCAGACCGCGCCAGTCGTTGCCTCGGCGTCGGTGCGCATCGAGCGGAACTTGTAGAGCGTGAATTCCCTGGTGTCGAAGCCGACGCGCCGCTGCTCGAACAGGGCCGGGCCGCGCGAGTCGATGCGTATGGCCATCGCCGTCGCGAGCATCACGGGCCAGGTCAGGAGGATTCCTGTCAAAGAGAAGGCGACGTCGATCGAACGCTTGACGATTTCACTCGACGGCGTGCGCGCGAAGCCGTCGTTGAAAATCAGGTAGGACGGCCGCATCGCCTCGACGGCGATCTTGCCGGTGATGTGCTCGTAGAGGGCCTCGCGTTCCTTGACCGCGATGCCCGCGAGACGACAGCGCAAGAGTTGATCGGTCGGCAGGTTGCCGCGGCGGTCCTGCAGGGCCACGACGACGATGTCGATCTGCAGGCGCCGCACCAGCTCGAACAGCGGCTCCTCGAGCGGGCGCGCCGCGGAGGTGTCGAGCTGCATCAGGTCCTCGACCGTGGTTTTCTGCAGGGTCACAGGCTCGAGCAGCAGCTCGCCCGTGCCGCGTCCGTCGCCGCCGCGGTGGAACTGGGTCGCGGTGAGCACGTCGCCATGGCCGTTGCCGTCCTCGTGCACCCCGGCGCCGTTGCCGTGCAGTCCGGAGCGCGGCTTCGTCGCCGAGCGGTCGACGCCGTGGCCGCCGGCCTCGGGGATCATCGCCACGGCTTCGTAGCCCGAGTCGGAGTGCTTGAGGATCTCAGCGGCCAGCGAAGTCGCCGCGGGGCCCGCGCCGAGCAGCAGCACGCGCTCGTTGAAGTTCCAGCGCCGCAGCGCGAAGTGGAAGGCGTTGCGCCACAGGTACAGGAGCCCGAAGCCGATCAGCAGCACGAACACCAGGGTCTGGATCAGCTGCGATGGCGAAAGCCCCGGGAAATCGAACACGTGCACGAGGTGCCAGACCCGCGCCAGGCCGACCAGTGCCAGGGAGAGGACCACGGCGCTGCCGGTCGAGCTGACGAAGCGCGACGCGCGGTCGAAACGCGACATCGAGATCCGGAAGTCGTACAGCTCGTTGAACGCGATCCCGACCTGGGCGACCAGGGCCAGCAGGAAGGCGGACAGGATGCAGCGCTTCATCGCGTCCGCGCGGCCCACGTTCTCGGCGAGCAGCTCCTTCATGACCGAGGGCGTCAGCTCGTGCCAGAGGTGGGAAGTCATCCCCAGACCCAGGGCTACGAAGAGCAGCAGCGTTTCGCTGAAGACCAGCAGGGCCCTTCGCAGGGGCAGGTAGTGGCGCAGGACTCGGATCATGGGTCGGGACCGGACGCCCCCTCAGCCAGGGACGCTGGCGATCCCAGCCGCCAGCGCACGAGGCCGGCGGATCAGTGGACGCGCTAGGAAGGCGCTGAAAGACTCTAGGTGCGAAGCAGGGTGTGGGACGGCCCATCCGCTGACGGAACCGACAGGCGAGTCTATCAGGCAGCCAGCGGCTCGGTCGCGCTTGTCTGCGGGGCGGTTTTTCACCCCCGCTCATCGGCGCAGGGGGGCGGCGCGGTTGAATCGAGGCCAGGGCAGCTGGAGCCCACGCCGCCCGGTCACGGTGACCGCGGCGGTAGACGCTCGAGCCCCGGGCGATGGCAGATTTCTGGTCGCTTCCCGCGCGGACCGATCCAGACTTCGACCAGATCCAGGCGCGGCGAGGGAGCGCCGCGAGCCAGCTGCCTGGCGTGGAGCTCGGCAGCCGCGCAGCGCTGGCGCTCGAAGGCACTGGTGCGCCAGGAATCGCCGGGTCGCCAGGGCCCGGCGCGCGCGCGCAGCGCGGTCTTGACCTCGACGCAGACCAGTCTTCCGCGATCGAGGAAGACGAGATCCACTTCGGCTCGCCGGGTCGCGACTCGCCGCCCGAGAAAATGCAGACCCGAAGCGCGCAGGTAGCCTTCGGCGATGCGCTCGCCGGCTTCGCCGACTTCCGCGGGACACGGACTGCGAGTCCGCGCGAACCAGACCGGCGCCAGGGCGAGCAGGAGCCGCCGCAGGCCCGCGATCAGGTCTTGGCAGCGGCCTCGGTCTCGGGCTCGAGCACCTGGGCGATCGCCTGGCGCGAGAAGCGCAGGCGCACGTCGTCGGCCGCCTGCAGGGTGATCGAGTCTTCGTTCACCGCCGCCACGCTCGCGTACATGCCACCGGTCGTCAGCACCTTGTCGCCCTTCTTGACCGCGGCGATCATCGCTTCGCGCTTCTTGCGCTGCTTGCGCTCGGGCCCGAGCATCACGAAGTAGAAGATCAGGATGATGATCAGGAAGGGCGCCATGCTCACGATCGAGCCGAGGAGCGAGGTTTGCGGAGCATCCGCAGGCGGGCCGCCCGGCGCCTGACCCGTGGTCGCCGTGGTTGCATCTCCAGTCGGGGCCGGGTTCGGGGGGGACTGCGTGTCCTGCACCGCTAAGGCGAAAGCATCCATATTGGGGCTGTGAGCTGGGGTCTGGCGGAGTGACGGGAGGTCGAGCCGCGACATTGCCGGGGGCCCCGGCCTGCCAAGCGGGCGAAGAGGCTACTAGAATCCCCGGCGAACCGAAAGCAGGTGCGGGCGTTGGCGAGCTGCGTTCGCCGCCGAACCCCGTCGATCCGCAATCGCGCACCAGCTCCATCCCCGCTCTCCAGGCATCCATCCCTTTGGTCGTCCCCGTTTCGAAATCTCGCGTCGTCGTCGCCATGAGTGGCGGCGTGGACAGCTCCGTGTGCGCCTGGATGCTCCAGCAGGCAGGCCATGAGCTGGTCGGGCTGTTCATGCGCAACGGCGTGCACGTCGACGCGGCGGAATCGCACAAGAAGAGCTGCTGCTCCGTCTCCGATGCACGCGACGCGCGCATGGTTGCGGGCTCGCTCGGAATTCCGTTCCAGGCCGTCGACCTCAAGCAGGAATTCGGACAGATCATCCGCTACTTCCTCGAGGAGTACGAGCGCGGCCGCACGCCCAATCCCTGCGCGATCTGCAACCGCGACTTGAAGTTCAATCGATTGCTCGCCTTCGCCGACGAGCTCGGCGCGGAGTTCGTCGCCACGGGCCACTACGCGCGCATCGACATCGAGGACGGCCGCGTCGTGGTGCGCCGCGGCGTCGACCATTCCAAGGATCAGTCGTACCAGTTGTTCAGCGTCGCCGAGCACCACCTCGCGCGCGCCAAGCTGCCGCTGGGCGGATTGCAGAAGACCGAAGTCCGCGCCCTCGCACAGCAGGCCGGCCTGCGCACCGCGAAGAAGGCGGATAGTCAGGAAATCTGCTTCGTGCCTTCCAATGATTATCGACTGCTGCTCGAGCAACGCGGCGCGGCCCTGCACCCCGGCGAGCTCGTCGACACGGGCGGCCGGGTGCTCGGTCAGCACGCGGGCACCGAGCATTTCACGATCGGACAGCGCAAGGGCCACGGCGTCGGCGGCGGAACTCCGCTGTACGTGGTCGCCCTCGATCCGGGAAGCGGCACGGTGGTGCTCGGCTCGCGCGAAGAGTGTCACGCGCGCTCGATGGCGGTGCGCGAGCTGAACCTGATCGGTTTCGACCTCCCGGCTTCCGGCGAATTCCGCGCCGAGGTGCAGGTGCGCTACCACCACGAGCCGGCAGCGGCGACCATCGCCGTCAGCGCCGGCGTGGCCGAAGTCGTGTTCGACGAACCGCAGCTCGCGATTACCCCGGGACAGGGCGCGGCCTTCTACCGCGGCGATCGTCTGCTCGGCGGCGGCTGGATCGACTCCAGCACGCTGGTCGAAGCATTGCCCGATGGGCCGGCGAGGCGCGAACACGAGCCGTCTTAGCTCTTTGCCGCGAGCCGGAACCTGGCTCGCTGCCCTCGCGGCTTTCGGCCTTGCGCTGGGAGCATGGCTTGCCGCTCCGCTGCACGGTTCCGGCTCGGGCCGGCCGCTGTGGATCGCGGTCTTCGACGGCTCGGCGAGCGTGGTGCGCACGCGACCGGGATTCGAGGCGTGGATGCGCGAGTGCGCGGAGCGCGAGCGCGCTCGCGCGCGGGCTTCGGGCGCCGACTTTGCCGCGCTCGTGTTCGCGGGCGACTGCGCGTGGTGGGCGAGCCCGGGGCCTGCGCGCCGCGAGCTCGGCCGAGCGCCGCGCCTCGGCGATGACTTGCAGACTGATCTTGCGGCTGCGCTCGAGCTGGCTCGCGCCGGCGCGGCGGACAGCGGGACCAGCGGGGGAGTCGTGCGTCTGTTCACCGACCGGCGCAGCACCGGTCCTGCGATCGAAGCTTCGCTGCGCGCGCTTCGGGAAGCGGGGCTGCAAGTGGAAAGCGCCGAGCTCGCTCCTTCCGAGCTGGATGATCTCGCGCTGGTTTCGCTTTCCGCGCCGCGGCGACTCGAGCAGAGCGCGCCTCTGGCTTGCGAGCTGCGCGTGCGCGGCGAGTGGGCACCGGGCAGAGTCGATCAAGGGCGCAAGGTTCGCGTCGAGTTCCAGCTCAGCGGCGCCGCGCCTGCCGCGACGCTCGCCTTCGAGCGCGAGCTCTCGGCCAGCGAAGCGACCTGGCGCTTCGAGCTCGGCGCAGCGCCCGCGGGCGGCCTGCGGATCGCCGCGCGGGTGTTCCTCGATCGCGATCCGATCCCTGAGAACGACGCAGCCGCGGCCTGGGTCGAGGTCGGTGGCGCGCTCGAGATCGCCGTGGTGTCGGCGCAGTCCGATCCGGACGCCGAGCGTGCTCGGACGGCGTTCGTCACCGACGCCGAGCGCTGGCCTGGTCTCGCCTTCCTGCCGACACCGCTCGAGGAATTGCCGGCAGCACTGGCGCATGTGCAGGCCGTGCTGACCCTGGACGTGGCCGCGCAAGAGGTGCCGGCGGACCTGCTGCGCGGATTCCTGGACGCAGGTGGGGGATGGCTGGATTGTTCGGGAAGCGCGGCGTTGCGCGGGGCGAGTCCGCTGGCCGAGGACAAGACGGCCAGGGCTCTCCTGCCGCTGCGGCCCAGGCCGCCCGAGCGCAAGCCGCGCGACGTGCTGCTCTTGATCGACGGCTCCGGCTCGATGGCCGGCTCGGCCTTCGAAGCCGTGCGCGCCGCGGCGATCACGCTCGCCGAAGTCGTTCCGCCCCAGGATCGACTGCTGCTCGCATTTTTCACGCGCGAGCTCGAGCCCGCGAGCCTGGTGCGCGACGCGAATCAAGCGGGCTCGGCCTCGCTCGATCTCGCACTCCTGCTGCGCGAGCGGCGGCCGAGCGGCGGGACCGATGTGATCGCCGCCCTCGAGGGCCTGGTGCGAACGCGCAGCGCCGCACCGAATGAAACCCTGGCGCTGCTCTTGAGCGACGGCCGCGATCCCGAGGCCGGCCGAAACGTCGATCTCGCTCCACTGCGAGCGAAGCTTGCCCAGGCGCGCGTCGAGCTGGCGGTCTTCGCCTTCGGGCCCGATGCGGACCTCGGTTTCCTCGCGAGCCTGCTGCCCGCCGGCCGCGAGTTGACGCGCGTCGAGGATCCTCGCCAACTGGGCGCGCTCTTCGCGCGCTCGGTCGATGCGGAGCGCACGCGAACGGCAACCGCGGGGGTCGCGAACCCTCCCGATGCTTCGCAAGCGCCCGCAGCGCTGCGCGAGCTGGCCGCGGCCATGGTTCCTAGCGCGCCCGCCTCGATCGAGCGCGCCTGGATCGCCACGGCGGACGACGGCGCCACGATTCTCTGGCGCAGCCTCGAGGGCGATCCCTTGCTGGCGATCCGCGAGCAGGGCCGTGGTTGGAGCGCGGCATTCGCCAGCCTGCCCGCGGAGGGTTGGACCGCTGCGACGCGTGCACCGGCCGCGCTCGGTCCGCTGCTGCGCACCTTGGCGCGCGGCGATGGCGAGCACAGCCGACTGCCACAGGCTGCGATCGAAGCGGGGACGCTCTGGATCCGCGACCTGCCCGCGGCCCTGCCGGCGAACTTGACCGCGTCGCTCGGCTCGGCGGGGGAGATCGCCCTGGAGCCGCCGATCCGGCTCGCGGACGATCCGAGGACCACGCGCTGCGCGATACTTCCGCCGCAGCAGCTCGCTGCACTGGCTCGATCAGAAACCCGCAGCGTGCTCGAGCTGCGCTCCGCGAGCCCCGAAGTCCTGGTCAGCGTCCCCCTCGAGCCCCCGCGAGCCATCGAATTCACGATTTCCCCAATCGCGATCGACGTAGCAGGGTCGGATTCTGCTTCGCCGACGTCCCGGCAGCCTCACCCGGCCGCGAACTGGGTGCTCCTGGCCTCGATCGGCCTCCTGTCCGCCGCCCTGCTCCTGGGACGCTGGACCCGCTAGCGGGAGCGCTGCGCCTTCTGCATCAAGGCCACGGAAGAAACTTCCGATAGGCCGCCTGCGACCTGAGTTCGGTCGCAGGAGATACGCATGGGATTTGCACAGTTTCGCGGCGCTCACTTCCTCTTCCTCGCTCTCGTGGGACTTTCCGCGAGCTGCGTGACGACCACCGAAGGCCAGCAGCCTCGCAAGGCCGCGGTCGGACCCTGGCTCGAGCCCTCTCCGGTGCTGCGCCAGCAGATCGAAGACGCGGCTCAGCGCCTGCCATGGACCCATGGCCGCGAGCGCGTCGAGCAGATCCATTGGTTCGCGACCGTCGGCGAGCCCGCCTATCCCAAGCTCCTCGAGCTGGTGACCGACCCGCGTCCCGACGTCGCCGGCAGCGCCCTGGCCGCGCTCGGAGCGACGCGCGACAGCCGCCTGGTGACCTCGCTGCGCCAGATCCAGTGGAACGAAGAGATCCCGCCCGCCCTGCGCTACGAGCGCGCGCGC
>Ga0193706_1001369_pt1 | contig 11057 bp, 11 predicted proteins | sample U3c1metaG_FD_160130 | JGI IMG/M metagenome (GOLD analysis project Ga0193706, IMG submission 160130) | Soil microbial communities from a riparian zone of the East river system, Colorado, United States - U3c1 | ecosystem: Environmental > Terrestrial > Soil > Riparian zone | place: USA: East River... | reverse complement strand
GCCTCCCAGCTTACCTTCCGAACCCACCTCACGTGCCACACGGGTTACCTCCATGGAGAACAGGTTCAGCTGTTTTACCATATCGTTTACCTCTTTTGCGATCCTGGAGAATTCACCTTTCAATGAGTGGCCTCCGATCTCCAATGGCATTTCCTGGGAAAGATTTCCTTTTGCCACCGAGCTGATAACGTGTGCGATCTCGATGGTAGGATGCACAAGATCTGAGATCAGGGTATTCAGTGAGTCAACACCCGTACCCCAGGACCCTTTGGCGTTAGGAACCTCGATACGCTGGGTTAGTTTACCCTGCTTACCGATGATGTTACCTGCCTTGGTGAATTCGAGCATCATCCTTTCGTTCAAAGTAATGATGTCATTCAATGTATCGCAGATCTTACCATTGAGGCCGATCTCATCAATGGGCATACGAACGGCGAAATTGCCATTCTTTACTTCCATTAATACTTTTAATAATTGTTTGCTGTTGAAATTTTCCGAGGGATCAATATCGCTAACTGATTTCTTCTTTCGCACCCCATTGCTCTTTTCTTTAAAGACCAGCCCGGGGGAGCCGGAAGCATATGCCGCTTCTTTGACCTTGGATCCGTTTACAGCGCCTTGTGTTTTAAGTTTTAGGTTACCCATTGGTGCAGTATTTATTTTTTATTATGGTTGGATTTGTAAACAAAATACTAAAGATTTTTAATTATTCCCGCAGCGTGTTTTCCATACGAAATGATGATAATGTTTTGGTACTCATTACGATAAAATAATTCCACAGAATGTGGAAATTTTTCCCCACTTGAAATGAATAAACGCTTAAATGTTGGCGCAATAATTGTTTTTATTAGGCGTAATAATTGTTTATATTATTGGATTATAATGTTTAACACAATAATTATTCCTTTATGAAAGCTTTATCCAAAAATGTTGTATTTATTGTTGACGACGATCCGGACGACCGGCAATTGATACTCGATGCCTTTTTAGAGACCACCCCTTCCATTGACTGCATATTTATAGAGAACGGGGAGCAATTGATGGAGACGCTCAACACTACGGATCCTGAAAATTACCCGTCCCTTATCTTGCTTGACCTTAATATGCCTGGTATGCTGGGCCTGCATGCCTTAAAGGAAATAAGGAGTAATAAAAGCTACTCCCACATTCCTACGATCATATTAACCACATCCACTTTTGCGCAGGATGAAAGCTCATCATATAAGCTGGGAGCCAGCTGTTTTTTGCACAAGCCCCAATCATATAATGAATTACTTGAAATTGCATCTTCCATTGCGAGGTTATGGTTGAAGCAAACGCCCAAGCAGGTAAGTGCATAAACCCTTTTTGAAATAACTAAAATGCAAAGAGATGGAATTGTCTTCCTGGATCGTACAAATACAATGGTTATTAACCCTGGCGATACCGGTAGCGTGCATTGCCTGGACGGTAACCCATGAAGAGGTCTTCCGGGAGCCCCGGGAATATTGCATAAGCCAGAGTAAAAACGGGAAGACAGTTCTTAAAAGAAAATTCTTTTACCTCTTCACCTGTGAATACTGCTTTAGCCATTATGTTACCATTGGGATACTCGTAATGACGGGATTCAGGTTATTATTCACCGACTGGCGTGGGTATGTGGTTTCCGGCTTTTCGATCGTGTGGATCGCTAATATGTATATGGCAATATTTTCCTTACTCCGATTCGGGATAAAAAAAGAAAAGATGGACATTAATGTCAAGGAAGAACAAATAAAGAGTATTGCACTGGAAAATGAGCAAGACCCAAAAAATATAAAGTCCAAGGAACGAACGGTTCGGGAAATGCTTAAAGGATAAATGCTATCCTTATGGCCGGCTTTAATTATCCCGATCTTTGTTGGGTTTACTAAAATACCATCTCTTTGATCTCTCCTTCTACGGTTAATTTTCCCGAAGTTTTTGCAACAATTTCTTCAACACTAACACCTGGTGCCCTTTCCAGTAATTTAAAACCGTTGCCGGTGATATCGAGGACCGCCAGTTCTGTTACTACTTTTTTTATGCAGCGTATCCCCGTAAGTGGCAGTGTACATGCCGGCAATAATTTGCTTTCTCCTTTTGGGTTGGTATGCATCATGGCGACGATGATATTTTTTGCGCTTGCAACAAGGTCCATTGCACCACCCATACCTTTTACCATTTTACCGGGAATTTTCCAGTTGGCAATATCCCCGCTCTCACTTACTTCCATTGCGCCTAAAACGGTAAGGTCTACCTTTCCGGCACGGATCATCCCAAAACTCATGGCACTGTCAAAAAAAGATGAACCGGCAACGGTTGTAATGGTTTGTTTTCCTGCATTTATCAGGTCTGCATCTTCTTCTCCCTCAAAAGGAAATGGCCCCATGCCCAACAATCCATTCTCACTCTGTAATACCACGTTTATCCCTGCCGGTATATAATTGGCCACCAGTGTAGGGATACCGATGCCCAGGTTAACATAGTAACCATCTTTTAATTCCCTTGCTATACGCTGCGCTATTTGTTCTTTTGATAAAGCCATACCCCTGTTCCCCAAAGGGGAACTTAGATTTAAAGTGTAAAATTTATTTTAACCAGTTTTCTTATGATTATTTAAAATATTTTATTTAATATAAAAGTTTTCCAGTCCCCCTTTTAGGGGGCGGAGGGGCCTTCCTCACAGTGCGTTGTTCGATCCTCTTTTCATAATGCTCTCCTTTAAATATGCGGTGCACATAAATTCCCGGTGTATGAACAGTATTGGGATCAAGTTCACCCGCCGGAACCAGTTCTTCAACTTCCGCAATAGTTATCTTTCCAGCCATCGCCATCATCGGGTTAAAATTGCGGGCCGTTTCCTTAAAAATAAGGTTGCCATCCGTATCGCCCTTCCATGCTTTTACAATGGCAAAATCAGCATCAAAGGCATATTCCATTAAATATTCTTTTCCATTGAATACCCTTGTTTCTTTTCCTTCAGCTACTTCTGTACCTACGCCCGCAGGTGTGAATATGGCCGGCATGCCATAACCTGCTGCCATGCATCTTGTTGCCAATGTACCCTGGGGTATCAATTCTACTTCCAGTTCGCCACTTAATAATTGTCTTTCGAACTCTGCATTCTCTCCAACATAAGAGGATATCATTTTCTTCACCTGCCTTTGTTTTAACATCAGTCCAATGCCAAAATCATCCACCCCCGCATTATTGGAGATACAGGTAAGTTCTTTGGGTCCTTTCTTAACGAGTGCTGCGATACAATTTTCGGGAATACCGCACAAACCAAACCCGCCAAGCATTATGACCGCACCGTCATTAATATCACCGGTGGCTTCTCCCGCATTTTTATAAACTTTGTTCATATTATTCTGTCTGTAGCGTTTTTAAAACCGGCTTTTTGCTTCGTTCTCTTTCTGCCCGTACCAACATGGTATCAATCATGTCTTTCATAAGGGTAGTATTCAATTTGTAATAATCATAGCTTGTATAAAAATCTTCTTTGGAAACATGATGCATCGAAAATATCTTCTGCTGTAAGCCTATATTTTCTTCCGCTGCATTCTTTGCAGAATCTTTCTTTATAAAATCGGTAGTAAAAGCATCAGCACGAATAACATCCCACAATACCGCCTGCATTTTATCCGGTACCAGTATGCCGGGCGGTATCGGATTTTTTTTTCCGCAGGAAGCCAGCGCCATCACCACAAACAATACTATGCATCTCCCTATCATTTCAGCTCTGTTTTATACTTGGTAGCATTGGTGATATCCATTTTTTGCAAGAGCTCTGAGGCCCTGGCCTTATCCTGTTGAGGGGCTTTAGAAAATATCTTTATCAGTTCTGTTGATTTTCCCTGGAAGAAGAACTGGTTGATCATTTTATTGGGATTATCTGTATTGAAATTATTTAAGAGGTTGAGTACATTCAGCACTTCGATCCGTGCAGCATTCTCATCTTCATATAATTTGTCCATTCCCATGCGGTAATAATTATAGTAGACATCATGCATGATCGTATAGCGGCTGTTAAGCATATTCTCTACCAGCCAATACCTGTTGCGTATACCATCAAAGGCCTTCCAGCCGGAAATATTCCTGCCGTCGGGTGCATTATTAACTATGTTCTGCGCTTTTTGGAAATAAGGTTCGCCACCACGTGGGGAAAAAGAATCATAATCAAATGCCAGGATCATATATGCATAATAAGCGATCACAGCAGTAAGATTTGAAACAAGTGCATCTGAGCCGGATACCCGGTTCTCATTGAACTCGAGCTGTTGGAATTCCTGGTATTTAAAAGTTACGTTCTCATCCTGGAAATTGATGATCGGTGAAAGATAAGAAGTGTTATAAACAGGCCTTGCAGCCTGGATCGTCAGCGATGCATTATATATATTAAGGTCGCCTGTGGGTTGCAGGTTCAATAAAAAATTACATTCTATCCTTTCATTGGGAAGGAAGTTATCAGGCGTCCACTTACGTGTATTGATGAAATTGTTCAATGCAGTCTGGAGCGTACGAAAAACATTTTGGTTTACATTACTGTTCACCTGGCTGCTCACCACGGTTATATTGGCCTTCAGTTCCTGGCCATATGAAACCCCGTACCACAAAGCAAGAATCAATAATAAACTAATTTTTCGCATCTGATAATTGAATAATGGTGTTTACAATATCTACTGCCACTTCCTTTTTTGATTTGGTATCAAAAGAATATTCCCTGCCTGCCCTGTCAAAAATAGTGATTTTGTTAGTATCATATCCAAATCCGGCACCCGCGTCATTCAATGAATTCAGCACTATCATATCAGCATTTTTTGAATTCAGTTTTTTTATAGCATTTGCTTTTTCATTATTTGTTTCCAGCGCAAAGCCAACCAGGAACTGGTCATTTCTTTTTTGTTCGCCGAGATCTTTCAGGATATCTTTTGTCCTGGTGAGTTCCAATGAAAGATCATCTTCTGTTTTCTTGATCTTTTCTCCTGCTACAGTTACCGGTGTATAATCAGCTACTGCAGCACTCATCACAGCGATATCAGATTGCTGGAATATTTTTTTACAGGCAGTGTACATTTCTGCTGCTGAATTTATTTTTATTACTTTGATACCGCTTTGAATATTGATACCAGATGGCCCCAGTACAAGCGTAACTTCTCCCCCTCTCTTCTTCATTTCCTCGGCAATGGCAACGCCCATTTTACCTGATGAATGATTGCCAATAAAGCGAACGGGGTCAATGGGTTCATATGTTGGGCCTGCAGTAACTAAGATCTTTTTACCTTTCAATTCACCCTTGTCGGAAAAAAAACGGGTCAGCCAGGTTAGAATGGTTTCCGGCTCAGCCATCCTTCCATCGCCGGTCAATCCGCTGGCCAGTTCTCCGTTCTCAACAGGTATTATATGATTTCCAAATGAGCTTATTGTTTCCAGGTTCTTTTTTGTTGTGTTGTGGTGCCACATATCTTCATCCATTGCAGGAGCTACTACCACCGGGCAAGTTGCAGAAAGGTAGACCGCCATCAGTAAATTATCACACAAACCGGTTGCCATTTTAGATAAGCTGTTGCAGCTTAACGGAGCGATCAGCATAACATCTGCCCAACGCCCCAGTATTACATGATTGGTCCAGGAATCATTTTCGGCAAGGTCGGCAAGTACAGGATTTTTCGATAAAGTGGATAAGGAGAGCGGGGTAACAAAGTCCTTTGCCGAAGAGGTCATTACTATTTTCACTTCGGCACCTGCCTTTACGAGGAGCCTGGTTAACACAGCAGATTTATAGGCAGCAATGCTTCCGGTAATACCCAGTAAAATCTTTTTTCCCTCTAACATAAAAAAGCCCGCTCCACTTTTAATGAGACGGGTTAAAATTATGACTTCTTAAGTAAACAAGAAGCTAAAATATTGACAATGATTAACTGAACAGGTCCTCATCATTTTTACGGAAGTAAACTTTGTCTTCCATAAATTCTGTGGTTGCCAACAAGGCAGGATTAGGCATACGCTCATATGCTTTTGAAATTTCGATCTGCTCTTTGTTCTCATGGATCTCTTCCAAACTGTCGGTATGACTGGCAAATTCTTCCAGTTTATTGTGCAGTTCTTCTTTCAAAGTAATATTGATCTGGTTAGCCCTTTTTGCAATAATAGCTATGGATTCATAGAGATTACCTGTTTTTTCTTTGATATCAGATAATTTTTTAGGCTCTACCACATTGCTGGTATTAGCGCTTAGCTGCCGTCTGAGTTTGCTCATTTTTTATGTCTTTAATGTGATTTTGACTTAGGTTCCTGTAACTTTCTGCATCCTTTAATAGCTTGCTTTCCGGGTAACGATCATTAAAATCCTCGTACTCACTGATAACTTTTTCATATCGTTCCACCTGTTTATCAGCAATACTCATCTTTGCAAACCTGTAATAGGATTTTACAGTTTTTAATTTATACTCATCCCCCTTTAGCGATTCAGGATAGTTATTGGTCAAGTTCGTAAAAGCAATGGCAGCGGCCCTGTATTGCCCCAGGTTATAATATAATTCTGCCGCCCTGTATTCTTTCTGTTCCAATTTGGCCCTGCACTTATCTATGATGTCCGAAGCCTCTTTTATTCTTGAAGAACCCGGATGCGTATTAATGAAGGTTTGCATCATACCCATGGCCTTAGTTGTATTCACCTGCTCCAGCTCCAGTTTTGGAGATTGCTTATAAAAACAAAAAGCACGCATGTAATCAACTTCCTCTGCCTTACTGCTGTTGGGAAAAACTTCCAGGAATCCTTTGAAATAATTTTCCGCTTCTTCATACTGCTTCAGGTAGTAATAACAATAGGCAACCTTGTAATAAAGCTCTTCGAATTTTACTGTTCCTTTAAATACAGGGAATGCTTCTTCGTATAACTCCTGTGCGATCTTGAATTTCTTTTTCGCATAATATTCATCAGCCATTTTAAGCTTGTATTCAAAATCCTTGCTTTTGGATACTTTACTGTATTTATTGCAGGAAGCGCCCAGGGCTAAAAAAAGTATCGATGCGAAAAGAAGTCTTATTGTACTCATAAAAGAATGCGAAATTAACGTAAATAACCCAAATATGCCGGTAAATAAAGAAATAGCCAAAAACCTGGCGTTAAGGATTTGATAAAGAAGGGGTTTGAGCAGATCTTACAAACTAATAGCCCCCGTATTCCGGGGGCTATTATGAAGTATTGATCCAGTAATATTAGTTACACTTAACGTCAACTGTATTTTTATCTCCACCACCAACTTCGCAGCTTGTAGTGATCCTGTCAGCACTGATACCTTCTTTTTCAATTAAGTAGATCTTAATCGCATCCAGCCTTTTCTGGCAATTTGCCTGTGAAGCCTTAGAAGCTTCAGGATAGCCATGAATAGTGATCATACAAGTTGGGTTAGCTTTCAATTTAGAAGCTACTGTTGCCAACATTGCTTTATTATCACCACTCATTGCCACGCTGTTTCCTTTGAAGGAAAGGCTTGGGTAATCGCAAGGGCAGTTAGCCGTTGGAGGAGCCACCGGATTTTTACAGCAATCAGGTTCAGGGCATTTACCAACACCATCTGCATCAACCGGCTGACACTCAGTAGGAGTTATCAATTGCTTATCCTTACAATCAGGTACACCATCACCGTCAGTATCCCTTGTTACACCATGTGTATCAACCGGGCAACCGGCAGGAGTATTTGGTTCCCTGTCCAGGTGATCACATACGCCATCACCATCAGCATCACTACACTCATTCTTAGGTATCTTAACATTACGATGGTTCCTTAACTCATCATATGCATAATCCAATGGATTTACCCACCAAAGTGGTTCTACAGCTTTAGCTCCTAAATTTATATTTAAACCAAGAGAAAGGTAATTATAAGAATCATAATCAGGGGTCAAAGCCGCATCACCTTCAGCCTGTTCCTGCCAGCGCTGGCCGTCTAACACATCTGATTTTATAATAGTAAATCTGTCTTCTAAAGCTATATTTACGCGGGTACTCAATTTAAAAGCAATACCTGCCAGTACTGTACCTGATGGTCTCAATGTATTGTCACCAAGGTCAGAACGACGTGCTCTTTCGTTATCAGCAGGCGTTTCATAAGATTTATCCATACCAGCCTTTAAGGCCTTCAGCACATCTTTCCTGTTCTCATGGGTAACATTAGGTTGCGAATTAAACAAAGGCCTGTAAGGATTACCGGCTTCATCTAGTGCATTAACCATTGTTTTGTACATAGAAGCGCCGATACCACCACCAGCATAAATTACATAGCCGGTCTTTTGCTTGTGAAAACGTACATTATTCAGTGTTATGATTCCCTGCAGACTTAAGTCCTGCATTTTTAATTTGTAATTGTAAAAAACCTTATCTCCCGCAGCAGCGGTATTCCCGGCACGATCATTAATTTGTAAGGTTCCATTACTTAAACGTTGTGGAGAAAAATATTTTTTGCCCGCAGGAAGATTATCATTCCATGCTGGATTTTTCGCAAAGTTATAAGCTGCACCCCAGTTCAAACCCTTGGCAGTACCATTTAAGTATTGCAGCCTCAATGAAAATACATAGCCAAATGCCTTTCTTACGTGGGCTGCAAACCCTAATGTAGGTATTCTGGCAGATACGTCACCACTCACCGAGAACATACCGGCAGAAACACCAATTTCCCACATATTGCGTGGCTTTGCAGGAAAATTATATGACCCATTCCAAAATTCATTTTGCTGGGGCATTTTTTTAGCGGAAATTACCGAGGAATCGTATACGCTTCCCTTGCCGCCAACCTGGGCAAAAGTTCCTGTAGAAAGAAGCAGGAAAATTGCTAATATGAATTTATACTTTTTGCTTACCATAATTTAATAATTAATAGAATTTTTGAATATGTATGAGTTAATTACTGCAAAAATATCAATTGCTACCTAATAATCAAATTTTTTTATAATTTATTTAGGTTATTAATAAACATTTCTACGTGTATTATATATGCTCAAGACACGCTAACCAGTGGTTTAGTTGCATTGTATGTTAAGCTTTTTAACAAAAATCTCCTTTCTTTTTTTTAAAGTATTGTTATTAACGACGATTTATTGCTCACAGTATTAAGGATATTAAATTAATTTACTTTGACAATGGGTCTTTACTGTGCTATATTGCCTAATTTTTACCATGAACTTCATAAATAACATAATCGGGGAAGAGCTTAATACTTTTGAAAAGAAGTTTGCTGAAGCCGTCAAAAGTAAAACCTTGATGCTTGACAGGATCATGAAGTTCATCATTAAGCGAAAAGGCAAGCAATTAAGGCCAATGTTCGTGTTTTTAAGCGCCAAATTGCATGGTGAAGTCAACGAAAGTACTTACCGCGCCGCTGCATTAGTGGAATTATTGCACACCGCCACATTGGTACACGATGACGTGGTTGATGAATCACTGGAAAGAAGAGGTTTCTTTTCCATCAATGCGCTCTGGAAAAATAAGATTGCGGTCCTGGTTGGGGACTATCTTCTTTCAAAGGGGCTTTTGCTTTCTACAACACATAACGATTTTGAGCACTTACATATTCTTTCTGAAGCGGTAAGACAAATGAGCGAAGGCGAATTATTGCAAATAGAAAAATCGCGGAAGCTTAATTTAAAGGAAGACATCTATTTTGAGATCATCAGGAATAAAACAGCTTCTCTCCTCTCCTCGGCCTGCGCTGTTGGTGCATACAGCACCTGTAAAGATGAAACGGTTACTTCCAAAATGAAATTATTCGGGGAAAAAGTAGGGATCGCTTTCCAGATCAAAGACGATCTTTTTGACTATGGAAAAGAAGATATAGGGAAACCTACCGGCAATGATATAAAAGAAAAAAAACTTACCCTGCCGTTGATTTACACATTGAATAATGTTGATGCTGCAACAAAAAAAGCCGTCATTTATATCATCAAAAATGAAAACACAAACCCCCGCAAAGTGAAATTTGTAATTGACAAAGTGACCGAGGCCGGCGGAATAAAATATGCTGCGGAAAAAATGAATGCTTACCGCGATGAAGCCCTGGAAATTCTATACAGCTTCCCTGACAGCCCTGTGAGAAAAGCATTGGAAGACCTTGTCCGTTATACTACAGACAGGAAATACTGATAGATGGAAAAAAGATGGAAAATATTGAGTGCGGATGAAAGTACAGTAAATACTTTACAGGAATCCCTTAAGATCAACAGGGCCATATGCAAAGTATTGGCGGGGCGTGAGATCGACAGCTTTGAAAAAGCAAAGCAATATTTCAGGCCACAATTAAGTGAACTGCATGATCCGGGCCTGATGAAGGATATGGATAAAGCAGTGCAGCGTATCATTACTGCTTTTGAAACAACAGAAAAGATCCTTGTATTTGGCGACTACGATGTTGATGGCACTGCTTCTGTTGCATGCATGTACCGTTTCCTTTGCAAGATCTACGAGCCCACACTTCTGGATTACTATATCCCTCACAGGTACAGGGAGGGATATGGCATCAGTAAAATGGGCATCGATTTCGCAAAAGAAAATAATTTTTCGCTCATCATTTCCTTAGACTGTGGTATCAAATCTGTTGACCTGATCGCCTATGCCAAAACATGCGGTATCGATTTTATCGTTTGTGACCACCACTTGCCGGATGACGAGATCCCTGCTGCAGTCGCCATACTTAATCCAAAACAAAAAGATTGTAATTATCCTTACAAGGAACTATGCGGATGTGGTGTGGGATTCAAATTAATAACTGCCCTTGCGCAACATTTTGGTATTGCCGAAGAACATTATTATTGTTACCTGGATCTTGTTGCTACTGCCATTGCTGCTGACATTGTACCCATGACAGGAGAGAACAGGATACTGGCATATTATGGGCTTGAAAAAATAAACAGCACTCCCAACGCGGGGATAAAGGCACTGATACATTTAGGCGGCATTCAAAAAAAATTATCCATAAACAACGTTGTATTTGTAATTGCCCCAAGGATAAACGCAGCAGGCAGGATGGATGATGCAAAAAAAGCCGTGCAGTTATTCGTAG
>Ga0193706_1001368_pt1 | contig 11075 bp, 8 predicted proteins | sample U3c1metaG_FD_160130 | JGI IMG/M metagenome (GOLD analysis project Ga0193706, IMG submission 160130) | Soil microbial communities from a riparian zone of the East river system, Colorado, United States - U3c1 | ecosystem: Environmental > Terrestrial > Soil > Riparian zone | place: USA: East River... | reverse complement strand
AAAAAAGGTCCGGCGAAAACTACTCGCCGGACCTGGCGTTGTAAAGCCTTTTCGTCGTCCTGCTTACTGTGTGCGAGCCGTGGAGGTGCTCGGCGCGTTGCCCGTGGCGCTGGTGTCCGTGGCGGCCGTCCCTGTCGTGTTCGTGGCCGACGTGTCGGTGGCCGGCGCCGGGCCTCCGGAAGGATCCACGACGCCCTTCAGCACCGTCACGCCGTTCCTGATCTCGAGGATGACCAGCTTCTTGCCGACCGGATTGCGGTCCGCACCGAGCGTGATGTTTCCGGTGACGCCGGTGAAATCCTTCGTGGCCGCGATCGCGTCGCGAAGAGCGGGGCCGTCCGTCTTTCCGGCACGCTTGATGGCGTCCGCCAGAACGCGGGCGGAGTCGTAGCCGAGGGCGGCGAGCGCGTCCGGCTTCGCCGAGAAGCGCTCCTGATAACGCTCCACGAAGTCCTTGACCGCCGGACTCGGATCATCGACGTGGTAGTGATTCGAGTAGAAGCAGCCCTCCAGGGCCTTGCCGCCGATCTCGATCAGCTTGGGGGACTCCCAGCCGTCGCCGCCGGCCAGAGGCTGCGGCATGCCGAGGTCGCGGGCCTGGATGGCGATCTGGCCGATGTCGTTGTAGTAGCCGGGCACGAAGATCACTTCCGGCTTCGTGGCCTTGATCGCGGTGAGCTGCGAGCGGAAGTCGCTGTCGCCCTTCGCGTAGCTCTGCTTACCGACGACGCTGCCGCCGTTGGCGATGAACGTGCGCTCGAAGTTCGCGGCCAGGCCGGTCGAGTAATCGCTCTTGACGTCGACGAGCACGGCGGCGCGCTTCATCTTCAGATCTTTGGCCACGTAGTTGGCCATCGCCTCTCCCTGGTAGGGATCGATGAAGCACATGCGGAAGATGTAGTCGCCCACCTGCGTGACGCGCTCGTTCGTCGAGGAGGGCGTGATCATGGGGACCTTGTTGGACTGGCAGATGGGAGCCGCGGCCAGCGAGTTGGACGAGGCCACCTCGCCCAGGATGGCGATGACGTTGTTCTGCGAGATCAGCTTGGTGACGGCGTTGGCCGCCTCCTCCGCCTTCGACTGATCATCCTCGGTGAGGACGCGGATCTTGCGGCCGTTCACGCCGCCGCCTGCGTTGACTTCGTCCATCGCCAGCATGATTCCGTTGTGTGTCGACTGGCCGAACGTGGCCTCGGATCCGGTGAGCGAACCGAACTCTCCGACGACGATCTCTCCTTCGGTACTTGTCGCACCACCGGCATTCTCCGTTTTCGGCGGACAGCCGATGAGCGCGAGGGACAGGATCGCTGTCGTCAGAACCAACCATGTCTTCTTCATGGGCACCATTCCTTTTCAAATCGAGCTGTGCACTGCCGGCCCGCGCCCCGTCAGAGTCCTGAAGGTTGCGAACGGCCAGCGCTCCGGCGTTGAGGCCCGTGATTCTATCAGCCGCCGATACGCGGCAGAATGAGGGCGGACATGATGCGCTTCCCGGTCACCTTCGCTCCCCTCGCCGCCCTGCTCCTCTTGGCTCAACCCGCCCGTGCAACGCTCGTGCTCAGCAGTGAGGCACCGGTGACGGATTCGCAACTCGACACCGCGCCGTTCGATCAGACCAATGCCCGGCTGGCCACCGACGGCAGTTCGTTTCTCGCAGTGTGGGTGGACCACAGCCTGACTGGTGCGGGCGACATTCACGCGTCGCGAGTCGACGGAGCCGGGGCGCGGGCAGACGACGATCCGCTGCCGGTCGCGAAGACCGACGCCGATGAGGATCATCCCGCGGTCGCCTGGGGGACGGAGCGGTATCTCGTAACCTGGTCCTCGCCCGGGATGGTGCAGGCGCGTCTGATCGCTCCCGATCGGGCGATGTCCGCTGTGATCGACATCGAGGCTGTGGATCGCCTGACGGAGCCGAAGGTCGCGTTCAACGGCCGCGTCTTCCTCGTCGTCTGGTCGGGCCCGGGGCTGAGGTACCGCGGCGCGATCGTCGATCCGGATGGAAGCGTCGTGAGGCGCTTCGACGCCGGCAGCGCGGAGCACAACTGGCCGGAGATCGACCTCGTTGCGGCACGAGGCGCGTTCCATCTCGTCACGGCGGTCACGGATTTCAATGGCTCGCCAAACGCGAACGGATATCCCGCAGACGTCGGCTATACGCCGTTCGACGAGAACGGCACGGCGGCGGCGCGCGTAGTCGCGGTCCCGGCACAGACGCCCGTGTTCGATCTGCGCGCGGCGGCCGGGGCCGGAGATTTCCTGATCGCCTGGACGACCGCACGCGGCATCGCCGGCGCGCAGATCCGCGACGTGCGCGTCACCGCCGGAGGTCCCGGCGAGGTGGAGTCTCTCGGTGCGGAGATGATGTACGTGCAGGACGTCGTCGCGGACGGCAGTGACTTTCTGCTGCTGTTCGGCGACGAGCGATCGAAGCTTCTGCGTCGCGCCGGCACGCCGGCGCAGACTGCGATCGCTACGCCTTCCGACCTCTCCACGATCCTCGATGCGGCTTCCGCCAACGGGCAAACCGTGTTTGTGATCCGTCTGCTCGGCCGCATCGGCCTCGAGTTCGGACCCGCCGGCGGAGACCTCTACCTGTCGCGCCTCGACGCACCTGCGGATCAACCTCTCGCGATCGCGCCGCATCATCAGTCGTCGCCCGACATCGCCGGAGACGACGAGGTCCGCCTCGCCGTCTGGTGCGAGTACCTCGCCGCGGGCCGCCGCCTTGGCGTCGTCGCAGCGAGAGTGACGGCATTCGGATCGGCGCTGACGGAGGGAATCGATCTCGGCGCCAATGTCTATCACCCGGCCGCGCCGCGCGTCGCCGCGAGCCCCGAGGGCTGGCTGGTCGTGTGGGCGGAAGCGAAGCAGGTGTACGGCGCGCGTGTCTCGCGCGACGGGACACCCATGCAGGCAGCGCCGTTCATCATCGCCGGCGACGTCTTCGAAAGCACCGAAGTCGATGTGACGTGGGACGGCGCGAGCTACGTCGTGATCTTCTGCCGCGGGCAATTCATCCGGGGCCTGCGCACGACCGTGCGCGCGTTGCGCGTGAGCACCGGCGGAGCCGTCGATCCTGCGGAGGTCACGCTCTCGGAGGAGATGGGGAACGAGTTCCCGGCAGTCGCCAGTGGCGGAGAAGGGGCGCTGGCGGTGTGGCGGGGAGGCGTGCAGTTGCGCGGCGCGATGCTGTCGCGCTCGAACACAGTCACGCCGGTCGTGTTTCCGATCACGCTCGCGGCCCTCCCCCGCCCCGCCGTCGCATGGAACGGCGCGACCTTCCTCGTTGCGTCTCCGTTCTCGGGGGCGTCAGGAGCGGAGATCGAGTGGATGCTCGTCAGCAGCACCGCCGTCGTGAGTCTGCCGACGGCATCATCGCTCGCGATCGGAACCGGCCCGGGCACGTACGGCTATCCAACGGTGGCACTCGACGCCGACGGCGATCGTTTCGTCCTCGCCTTCAACGGCGTCGCGCCGGACCGCGACGCGCGAAGCGCCGTCGTGTACGCGGCGATGATCGACGGCGCCGGCCGGCTCGCGCAGCCGCCGGTGCCCGCCGCCTCCACCATCGTCGAGTTCACGCCGGCGATGGCCGTCTCCGGCAGGACGATCATCTACGCGCGCAAGATCGGCCACCTCACGCGCGAGCTCTCCCGAGTGTTCACGCGCGAGATCCGCGAGGAAACGCGACAGGCGAGGCGGAGGTCGGTGAGGAAGTAGTAGGGGTGAGTGACGTCGGGCGGCGGGAACACGTTCGCTGCGAGAGCCGCCCCTCTCCCTGACCCTCTCCCCGCCGTTGCGGGGAGAGGGGACTGAGTGTCGCCAGAGTCGCAACCGGCGGCGTCGCCAGCACTCGATTGCCCTCTCCCCGCGAAGGCGGGGAGAGGGTCAGGGTGAGGGGCGGAACTCGCGACGCCCCACGCACGTCCTACAGATTCACCCAGACGCTCTTCGTCTGCGTGTACTTTTCGAGCGCGTCGCGGCCCTGGTCGCGGCCGAAGCCGGATTCCTTGAAGCCGCCGAACGGGAGCGCCGGGTCGTAGAGGTTGTACGTGTTGACCCACACCGTGCCGGCCTTGACCGCCTTCGCGATGCGGTGGGCCTTCGAGACGTCGCGCGTCCACACGGCTGCAGCGAGTCCGTAAACCGTGGCATTCGCCTTGGCCACCGCATCTTCCGCGTCCTTGAACCGGATCGTGGCCAGGACCGGTCCGAAGATCTCCTCGCGCGCGATGCGGTGCCCGGGCTCGACGTCGTCGAAGATCGTGGGCTTGATGAAGTAACCCTTGCCCGTTCCGATGTCGGCTCGCTCGCCTCCGGCGACGAGTTTCGACTCGCTCTTACCAGCCTCGATGTATGACAGCACCGTCTCCATCTGCTCTTTCGACACGATGGCCCCGAGCCGGGTCTTGGGGTGGAGCGGGTCGCCCGCGACCATCTTCGAGGCGCGGTCGATGACCTTCGCCATGAGCTCGTCGTGCGCCCCTTCTTCCACGAGCAGACGCGAGCCCGCTGCACAGACTTCGCCCTTCCCGTAGAAGATCGCGTTGAGAGCACCCTTCGCGGCGGCGTCGAGATCGGCGTCGGCGAAGACGATGTTCGGCGACTTGCCGCCGAGCTCGAGCGAGACTTTCTTGAGCGTCTTCGCGGCGCGGGCCATCAGTCCCTTGCCCACTTCCGTCGATCCTGTGAATGCGATCGCGTCGATGCCGGGATGGTCGACCATCGCGTTGCCGACCACGCTGCCGCGTCCGGGCACGACGTTCAGGACGCCCGCGGGAAGTCCGCACTCCTTCGCGTATTCGGCGAACTTGAGCAGCGAGAGCGACGTGTTGGAGGCAGGCTTCACCACCACCGTGTTCCCGCACGCCAGTGCCGGAGCGATTTTCCACACCGCGAGCATCAGCGGGAAGTTCCAGGGCGTGATCGCCCCGACTACGCCGATCGGCTCGCGCAGCGTGTACGTGAACGCGTTGTCGGCGACGGGCAGCGTCTCGCCCGAGACTTTGCCGGACCATCCGGCGAAGTAGTAGAGGCACTCGGCGGCCGCGGGCGTATCGACGAACTGCGACTCGAAGATCGGCTTGCCGTTGTCGAGCGTCTCGATGCGCCCGATTTCGGCGGCGCGATTCGAGAGCATGTCGGCGATGCGCCACATCAACTTGGCGCGATCGCGCGGCTTCATCTTCTGCCACTCGGACCCGGGCTCCATCTGCGCGCGTGCCGCCTTGACGGCGAGGTCGACGTCCTCGACTCCCGCCGACGCCACGCCGGCGATCTTCTCCTCGGTCGCGGGATTGATGGTGTCGAACGTCTCCCCCGAGCGGGCGTCGACGAACTCACCGTTGATGAAGAGGCGGGAAGGGATCGTGGGTTCACTCGTGACTGCAGTCATTCAGCTCTCCGTTCGTGCATCCTTCATCCTTTCGCGACCGCCTCCGCCACGTAGGGCTCGACGTCGAAGTCGCGAACGTACATCTGGTGAATCTCTTCCATCTCGGCATCGGTCAGCGGGGCGTGATCGGATGCGGCGGTGAACTCCTCGATCTGCTCCTCGCCGTAGATGTTCGGCAGGGAGCTGACGATCGATGGATGCGCGTACAGCCAGAGCAGCGCGAGCTGCCCGACGGTGACGCCGCGGCGCTCGCACATCGGCTGAAGCCGCTCGACCTTCTGCAGTCCCTCCACCAGCCACGCCCGCGGGCGATGCGAGCGGTGGTCGCTCTCCTCGAACTTCGTGTCGATCGTGTACTTCCCTTCCAGCATGCCCGACGAGTGAGGCACGCGAACGAGGAATTGCGGACCTGGATTCGCCTTCCACGCACGGAACGATTCGTCGAACGCAGACGAGGGCTCGCAGAGGCGCTTGTTGGCCTCGCCCTTCATCGCCTCCGCAACGCCGCCGTAGGATGGCCCGCGCTCGGCGGCGAGGATGAACTCACGGCCCGGATCCTGCTCGAGGATGTTGTAGATCATCTGCGTGACCGGTGCCCTTCGCACGGTCGTCGAGTAGATCCCCTCGTCGCGCCATCCGATGGCCGGACCGAGAGACGGCCCCCAGGACGAGATCTTGCCTTCGTCATGAAGGCGCTCCAGCGTCTCCCAGTGCTCGTCCTGCATCAGGACCGCGACGCGGGGGTTGTGCGGCTGATAGATGCCGATGTGGTCTGTCTCGAGCCGCTTCAGCGACTGTTCGCACGCGAACCGGATGAACTGCGGAGTCATGTCCTGTGGCAGCTCGCGCTGGCCGCGCGGCCGTACGGGGTTGTTGTAGAAGTCGTAGCCGAACTTCGTCCCGATCACGAGGCCGGGATGATCCTTCAGGACGGGTGCGAGAATCGTCTCGCCCCGCCCGTTGCCGTACGCGTCGGCGGTATCGATGTAGTTGATCCCGCGCGCGATCGCCGCGCGAATCATCCGCTCGCCTTCCTCGTCCGTGTACGTCCCCCACCAGCCGGTGGTGATCGTCCACGTGCCGAAGCCGAGCTCGGAGACCGCTAAGTCCGTGTCGTGAAGGTTTCGATAGCGCATGTCGAAGGGCTCCTGGAGTCAGGAGTCAGGCAGATGGGGATTCCCGCCTGATCCCAGGTTCATCTCCCGGTGAATTCCGGTTTTCTTCTTGCCGAGTAAGCGGCGAGGCCTTCCTTCGCGTCGTCGCTCTGGAAGAGCTGCTGCTGCAGCTCGCGCTCGAGTGCGAGTGCGGACTCGATCGGGACTTCCCATCCGGTCTGCACCGCACGCTTGATGCGTCCCACCGCCTTCGAGGCCTTGTTCGGCGGGCAGAAGGACTGCGCATACTCCATCACGCGATCCCACCACTTCTTCCCGCTCTCCTCGGCTGGCCACACGTAGTTGACGATGCCGAGCTCTCGGGCCTGCTCGAACTCGAAGAGACCTCCCTCGACCATCAGCTCGATCGCCTTGGTCTTGCCGACCATCCGGGCCAGGCGCTGCGTGCCGCCCGTTCCGGGGAGGACGCCCAGCGCCACTTCCGGCAAGCCGCACTTTCCGGCGCCCTGCAGCGCGATGCGGATGTCCGCGGCCATCGCGATCTCCAGCCCGCCGCCGACGGTGTGTCCGTTGAGCGCCGCGATCACCAGCTTCGGCGTGTGCTCGAGGCGGAGCAGCGTCTCATTCGCGTGCAGACAGAAGGAGTACTTGAAGGACGGGGTGACCTCCGAGAGCATCTTGATGTTCGCGCCGGCGCAGAAGAACTTCTGGCCTGCTCCGCGGATCACGATCACGTGGACCGCGTCATCCATCCGCGCCCGGAGGATGCAGTCGTCGAGCTCGCGATTCATCTCGTACGTATAGGTGTTGGCCGGCGGGTCGTTCAGCTCGAAGATCGCGACGCCGTTCTCAACTCGGTAATCGATCAGGGTCTTGTCTGACATCAGCGGTCGGTCCCTCTCGTTCATCGTTCATCGTTGCTTTTACCGCCCGTCTCCGAAGGAGATGCCGAGGCTCCGGGCGGTGTCGACCATCTGTCCGTCGGGATCGACGTATTTCGGACGCGAGACCGCGTCGACGATGGGGACGGAGACGATCGTGTCGGCGCGGATCGCGACCATCTGCCCGAACTGCTTGCGCGCGACGAGGTCGGCGGCCGCCTTGCCGTACCGGCTGGCCAGGATGCGGTCGAACGGGATCGGCGACCCGCCTCGCTGTGTATGTCCGAGCACCGTCACCCGGATCTCGAGGTCGATGTGCTGCTGGATCTCCGCGGCGACCTGGTAGGCGATGCCTCCCAGCCGGCGTGTGGCCTTGTCGAGGTAGGCCTCCTCACCTCCGGCGCGCTTCGCTCCCTCCGCGACCACGATGATGTCGAACATCGCTCCCTCGCGCTGCCGCTCGCGGATCGTGGTCACGATCTCTTCGGGGTGATACGGGATCTCGGGCACGAGGATGATGTCGGCGCCTCCGGCGATCCCGGAGTACAGAGCGATCCAGCCGGCGTTGCGGCCCATGACCTCCAGGATCATCACGCGGTCGTGGCTCTCGGCAGTGGTATGCAGTCTGTCGACAGCCTCCGTGGCCACCGCGACCGCGGTGTGGAATCCGAACGTGTAGTCGGTGGCCGCGAGATCGTTGTCGATCGTCTTGGGAACCGCGACCATGGGGATGCCCATGTCGCAGAGGCGCTGCGCGATCTTGAGAGTGCCGTCTCCGCCGATGGCGATGATGCCGTCGATCCCGAGCTCGTGGATGTTGTCGATCACCTGCCTGGAGCGATCCTCGATGCCACCGCCGGCCATCGGGTACTCGAACGGATTGCCGCGGTTCGTCGTCCGCAGCAGCGTACCGCCCTTGGGGAGGATGCCTCGGATCGACTCGAGTGTCAGCGGCTGACACGACTTCGTGAGGAGCCCTTCGAAGCCAAGCTGAATGCCCACCGCCTCGAGTCCGTGCTCGCGCACCAGCGTGCGCACCGCGGCTCGGATGACCGCGTTCAGACCGGGGCAGTCGCCGCCGCCGGTGAGAATGCCGATTCGCTTCATGGCGGGCGACGATATCAGGTTTCGAACAGCCGGACTTTCAGGCGCTTGCAGAGGGCGGAGGCGTGAAAAACCCGCGAAAACGGAGCGTGATGCGGACGAAAAGCTGCCGAGCTGGCGCGCAGGTTGCTCAGCAGTAACGTGCGTAGTTCTAACTGGAGGAAAGTGCATGAACATCATTGGATGGATTCTCTTCGGCCTCGTCGTAGGCGCGATTGCCAAGTTCCTCATGCCGGGCCGCGACCCGGGTGGCTGGATCGTCACGATTCTGCTGGGCGTCGCCGGCTCGTTCGTCGGTGGATTCCTGGCGACCACGCTCATGGGTAGAGAACAGCAGGCGGCCGGCTGGATCGGATCGATCATCGGCGCGATCGTTCTGTTGTTCATCTATCGCCTGATCGTGGGCCGCAAACGCGTTGTCTGACGGCGCCCGCCAATCTCTTCAACACCCCTGGGAAAACGGCCTCGCCTTACGCGAGGCCGTTTTCGTTTGACGAAACGTAACGCACCATCCGCGGAACATTCGGCGAGGTGAAACGTCTGATACGTCGAGCGGGAATGAGCGCTGCCTGCTGGCACTTGTGGTGCACGCAGGGGTCAGACACTCGCCAGCCCGCCTTGACCCAGGAGGAGTTGAAGAAAATCTATGAGCTCATCCACCAAACGCATCCTGTCGACGATCGCGATCGTCATCGCGTCGGTGGCATTCGGAATCCTGCTCAGCGCCGACCTCGGCCTGATGCGGACCTCGAAGGCGCAGACATCCACCCCCATCACGATCACCCCCGGCTCCGTACCCGCAGTGACCCTCCCGTCGTTCGCAGACGTCGCGGCGCGAGTCATGCCCGCCGTCGTCTCCATCCGCTCGACGGAGATCGTCAAGGCCAGCGACCAGCGCCGCCGCAACTTCGGCATCGACCCCTTCGAGTTCTTCTTCCCCGATCCGAACGACCCGCGTCGCCGCGGACAGGGCCAGCAGCAGCCGCCCGAGGACGACGAGCAGCGCCAGACCAGCGGCGGCACCGGCTTCATCATCTCGCCTGACGGCTACATCCTCACGAACAACCACGTCATCGAGGATGCGACGAAGATCGAGGTCCACTTCGGCGCCGACGAGAACGGCAACGGCGGACGCACCACCCAGGCCACGATCATCGGGCGCGATCCCGCAACGGATCTCGCCCTCATCAAGATCAACACCGGCCAGGACCTCCCCTGGATCCGCCTCGGCGACTCCGAGCGCATCCGCAAGGGCGACTGGGCGGTGGCCATCGGCCATCCGTTCGCATTCGAGAACACCCTCACCGTAGGCGTGATCTCCGCCAAGGGCCGCTCCCTCGGCCTGAGCCCGGAGACCTCCTCGTTCGAGAACTTCATCCAGACCGACGCCGCGATCAACTTCGGCAACTCCGGCGGACCGCTCCTCAACATCTCCGGCGAGGTGGTCGGCATCAACACGGCCATCCGCGGCGGCGGCGCGCAGGGCATCGGCTTCGCCACCCCGATCAACACCGCGAAGACGCTGCTCCCGCAGCTCAAGTCAGGCCGGGTCACGCGTGGATACCTCGGCATGTCCATCACGGACGTCACCGATGAGACCCGCGAGGCGTTCAACCTGCCCGAGGCGCGCGGCGCGCTCGTGCAGTCCGTCGAGTCGGGCAAGCCTGCCGACAAGGCCGGCGTCAAGCACGGCGACGTCGTCGTCGAGATCGACGGCAAGCCCATTCGCAACAACCGTGAGCTGATCGACTACATCTCCTACCAGCCGGTCGGCAGCAACGTGAAGATCACCGTCATCCGCGACGGCAAGCGCCAGACGCTGAACGCCACGACGGCCCAGCGCCCGAGCGACGGCCCGGCAGTCGAGGAAGAGGCGTCCGCGGCCGAGCCGGTGCGCGACAAGCTCGGCATGACCGTGCAGAACCTGACGGCGGAGCTGCGCCGCAGCTACAACATCTCCGATGAGATCCGCGGTGTGGTCGTCACGGACGTCAAGAACGTCTCGCCGGCCGGCGAGGCGAACATCAGCCAAGGCGACGTGATCAGCGAAGTCCAGGGACAGCGCGTCACGAACGTCGACGACTTCCGCTCAGCAGTGGACCGCATCAAGACAGGCCAGCGCCTGCGGATGTACGTGACGACGCCCACCCGCAGCGGCTCGTCGATCTCCACATATCGCATCGTCACCGCGCCTTAATCCGCGCTGACGTCGCGTCTCACAGGCCGGAGCGTTCGCGCTCCGGCCTTTTTCTTTCTCCCGGCGGCCAGCTAGCGGCGAGCCATCTACAATGCCCGCGCGTGACTCACGACGACGAGCAGTTCATGCAGCGCGCTCTCGCGCTCGCGGAACAGGGGCGGTACACGGCCGCTCCGAATCCGATGGTGGGATGCGTGATCGTGCGCGACGGCGCCGTCGTCGCCGAGGGATTTCATCGCCGCGCAGGTGAGGCGCATGCCGAGGTCGAGGCGTTGCGCCATTGCGAAGAGGCGCGCGGGGCGACGATGTACGTCACGCTCGAGCCGTGCTCGCACCATGGCCGCACCGGCCCATGCGCGGACGCAGTGATTGCTGCGGGC
>Ga0193706_1001367_pt1 | contig 11077 bp, 8 predicted proteins | sample U3c1metaG_FD_160130 | JGI IMG/M metagenome (GOLD analysis project Ga0193706, IMG submission 160130) | Soil microbial communities from a riparian zone of the East river system, Colorado, United States - U3c1 | ecosystem: Environmental > Terrestrial > Soil > Riparian zone | place: USA: East River... | reverse complement strand
ACACCAGCCGATGTCGGGCGAGGACGGGCGGTACTGGATCGTCTTCAACGGCGAGATCTACAACTACCTCGAGCTGCGGCAGGAACTGATCGCGCGCGGGCACCGGTTCTTCTCCCACTCTGACACCGAGGTCATCCTGCGGCTGTATCAGGAAATGGGGGCCGCAGCGGTGCGGCGGCTGAACGGGATGTTCGCGTTCGCAATTTTCGACGAGAAAGAGCGGACGCTCTTCGCGGCGCGCGATCACTTCGGGATCAAACCGTTCGTCTACGTCCATGACGGCGAGCGATTCGCGTTCGCCTCGGAGACCAAGGCACTGTTCGCAGCCGGTGTGACCGGTCCCCGCCTCGATCGGGAAGCGCTCGCGGATTATCTGACCTTTCAATTCACGCTCGGCGAGAAGACGCTGTTCTCCGGTGTCAGGAAGCTCCTGCCGGGTCATCAGCTTCTTCTGCGCTCCGACGGAACGTTGAAGGTCTCGCGGTACTGGGACCTGGAATTCGACGTCGACACGGATCACACGCCTGAGTACTTCCAGCACCAGTTGCTTCGTCTGCTCGAGGACTCCGTCCGGCTGCAGTTGCGGTCGGACGTGCCTGTCGGCGCACACCTCTCCGGCGGACTCGACTCGTCGACCGTCGCGTGCCTGGCGGCTTCGCTACTCGACACACCATTGCACGTCTTCACCGGCGCGTTCGCGGAAGGACCGCGGTATGACGAGACGCAATACGCACGCGCGGTCGCCGCGAGAACGGGCGCGATTCATCACGAGGTCTATCCCAACGAAGACGAATTCGTGGATGTCCTTCCCCGGCTGCTCTATCACATGGACGAGCCGCTGGCCGGCCCGGGGCTGTTCCCGCAATATTGCGTCTCCAAACTCGCGAAACAGCACGTGAAGGTCGTGCTGGGGGGGCAGGGAGGCGATGAGCTCTTCGCCGGGTACACGCGATACCTGATCGCCTATCTCGAGGAGTGCGTGCGCGGGGGGATCGAAGGAACTCAGGAAGATCACAAGTACGTGGTCACCTTCGAATCCATTCTGCCGAACCTGCAGCAGCTCGACGGATATCAACCTCTGCTCAGGCATTTCTGGCGCGATGGTTTGTTTGACGAGCCGGAGCGCCGCTACTTCCGTCTCATCGATCGCAGCGGCGACGTCCGGGACATGATCGAGGAGGACGCGATTCCCTCCGGTTACGACGTATACGACGCGTACCATCAAGTCTTCAACGAGGGCGCCTCGGGCTCATACATCAATCGAATGACGAAGTTCGACCTGAAGACGCTGCTGCCGGCGCTTCTGCACGTGGAGGACCGGACCAGCATGTCGGTTTCCCTGGAATCGCGCGTGCCGTTACTCGACCGGCGCATTGCCGAACTGGTGGCGTCCATGCCTCCGATGGTCAAGTACAAGGGAGGGCGGTCGAAGCACATTTTCCGGGAAGTCGTGCAGCACCTCGTCCCGCCGGAGATCTTCGAGCGCCGGGACAAGATGGGATTCCCGGTCCCGCTGAGCGAGTGGTACCGCCGGGGACGGGTTCGCGACTTCGTGCGCGACACCCTGTCGTCGTCGTCCGCGGCATCGCACGGGCTTCTGCGGCGGCAGAACGTCGACGCATTGCTCGACGCGGAGCAGCCTTACGGGCGGGGACTCTGGGGCCTGCTCTCCCTGGAGCTTTGGATGAAGACGTTCTTCGACGAAGGGGTCGACGCCACTTCCCAGTCTCACAACGCCGTGCTCGCGGAGCCGGCCTGATTCACGTCTGAAAAGGACTTGCCAATGATCGACGAACTGAAGAAAGCGTTGAAGGTCAAGAAGCATCCCGGGATGAGCCGTTCATCGTCCCTTCCGCAGCTGGCGATGCAGGCGCTGCCCTACATGACGAGCCGCGAAGGGAAAGCAAAGGTCCCGCTCACGATCTATTGGGGAGTCAACAGCGTCTGCAATCTGCGCTGCAAGATGTGCGACGTCGGCAACGTGAACGCCGAGTCGAACTTTTTTGCGAACCTCCGCATCGACGGCAAGCTCCACGAGATCAAGATCGAGCGCTTTCGCGCGGTCATCGACGAGGTGGCTCACGAGAAGCCGATGATCTCGATCACCAGCACGGAACCGCTCATGTACAAGCCGCTCGGCGAGGCGGTCGCGTATGCGCGCAGCAAGGATCTCAACGTGGCGGTGACGACCGGCGGCTACACGCTGCCGAAGCGCGCGGAAGAGCTGGCCGAGGCAGGTCTCAATCATCTGTGCGTGAGCATCGACGGTCCGCCTGATCTGCACAACATGATCCGCGGCCGCGCGGACAGCTTCCAGAAGTCCGTGGAAGGCATCCACATGTTTCGCGAGGCCACGAAACGACTCGGCAAGAAAGCCGAAGTGCTCATCAACTTCACCATCACGAACATGAACTACGACCGGCTGGAGGACTTTTACGACGCGATGAAGGACGTGCCGGTCGATCGAATCAATTTCACCTACATGACGTTCGTCGATCACACGATGGCCGACGAGCACAACGCGCTGTGGGGTGAGAAGTATCACGCCACCGTGAATTGTCTCAATGCCGATACCGATCCCGCGCGGGTGGACGTAAAGGTGCTTTACGAGCAGAAGGAAGCGGTCAAGCGGAAAGACGCCGGAACCGGGCGGGTCACGTTTCTTCCCGACTTTCCGCTCGAAGACCTCGAGCGGTACTTCCTGAAGCCGGGCGAGTTCATGAGCCACAGCCGTTGCATGGTCAGCTGGTTCATCGCCGAGATCATCGCCAGCGGTGAGGTCATTCCCTATACCCGCTGCTACCACGTGCCGTTCGGCAACATCAATGACGACTCGTTCACCGACATCTGGAACGGCCAGAAGGCGCTGGCGTGGCGACGCGAGCTTCGCGAGGAGCGCCGCTTCCCCGGCTGCAAACGCTGCGACCTCGTCTACTGATGTTCTGGAAAGCGGCGCGCGCCGCATACGCCGGAATCACGGCCGACGACGACGACATCCGTCGATACCTGGCGATCTCCGCCGAGTTTCAGCAGAGCGGCAACGAGGGCATCGTCGGCCGTATCCACGACATCGGACACCGGTGGGTTGCAAAACGCGCGCTCTCGGGCAAGACCCTGGAGATCGGGTTCGGATCAGGCCGTCACGAGAGGTTCTTCCGAGGCCGACGAGAGGATTACTTTCCGTCCGAGTACTCGGCGTGGCACTTCAGCTCGGACCCGTGGCGTGCCGTGCGCGGGCACGGCACCGCCGCCGACGCACGCCGCCTTCCCTATCGTGACCAGTCGTTCGACAATGTGATCTCGATCTACAACATGGAGCACATCGACGACCTGCAGGCGGTTCTGACCGAGGTCCACCGCGTGCTTCGACCCCGCGGGCGATTCCTCGTTGCGCTTCCTTGCGAGGGCGGCCTGTTGTGGAACGTCGGCCGCGAATTGACCACGCGCCGTGCGTTCCAGAAGCAGTACGGAATCAACTACGACAAAGCCATCGCGTTCGAGCATGTCCGCGATTACGCGGGTGTCGTGGCCGAGATTCGCCGGTCGCGTTTGTTCTCCATCGAGAGCCGGCGTTTCTTTCCGTCGATCGTTCCCATCCATCACCTGAACCTGATCGGCTGTCTCGACTGCACGGCTGGTCCGGATCATTCATGAGACCTTCTGCCACGGCGACCGATCCAGGCCTGTCTGCTTCGTCAAACGACGATGTCGCTCCTCGACATAGTGTCAACGATGCGGTCGTCGCGAAATCGCCACGTTCCGATCATCGCATGAGTTTCACCTGCATGAACTTCGTGGACGACGAGATGGCGGACGCTCATCATGCGCGGTGGGGCGCCCGCTACCGCTACGAGGCGACCGTGAACTGTCTCAACGAGGAGGCCGATCCGAAGCGCGTCGACGTCAACGCGCTTTCCGGCCTCCACCAGATGCGATCTGGTGTCCTGATCGCGCCGACCGCCCACATTTCCGGCTGCGAGATCAACTGCAGATGACAAGCACTGTAAACAAGGATGATGTTCGGCGATATTGGGAATCCAAGCCTCTGGGAAGCCTGGACCTGACCGATGTCGGATCGCGCGAGTATTTCGACGGGCACGACGCTCTCTACGAACACGAGATCCCGTTCGCGATGCACATGTTCGAGTTCGATCGCCACAAGGGCGAGCGCGTGCTCGACGTGGGCTGTGGTCCGGGTTGGCTCGTCCGGAATTTTGCGCGCGGCGGGGCCCGCATCGTCGGCGTCGACCTGACGGATAAGGCGGTGAGACTCACTGGAGAATCCCTGCGCATCTACGGACTGCGTGCCGAACTGGGTGTCGCTGATGCCGAGAAGCTTCCTTTCCGCGACGAGTCGTTCGATTTTGCTACCAGCAACGGCGTACTTCACCATACGCCGGACACTCGGCGCGGATTCGCTGAGATTCTACGGGTCCTGAAACCGGGCGGGCGCGCGATGATCTCGGTTTACTACAGACACATCCTGCTCAGGAAAGCGTTTTTCCCACTAACGCTTCTCGCTCTGAGAGTCCTGTCGCTTCGCGCCGCGGGACGTTCGAAGCTCACCACCGCACGCTCCGTGGAGGAATTCGTCAACGCCTACGACGGTGACAACAATCCGCTCGGCCGCATCTACGATTTCAAGGAGTTCCGGGAATTGTGCGAAGGGTTCGAGATCGAGCGGATGGAGGTTCACTTCTTCCCGCGCCGCTTCTTTCCGTTTGGCGATCGCATCCCCCGATGGATGCACCGACTCCTCAATCGCCATCTTGGAACGCTGATTTACGCGCAGCTTCGAAAGCCGGCGTGAGCGATGCCGTTCTGCGCGCGCTCGGCCGCTACTGGCCGCACGGATCGGACCCGGTGATGGCATTGCCCCTGCCCGATTGTCAGGTCGCCGCACGCACCGAGCTGCCACCGCGACTCACCGCCGTCTCGCTTCCCGACTGGTCAAGCGACCTCGGCGAGCTTCTCGTCCCGTCTCATGCAGTGCTCGATGGCGAAGGCGAGTCCTGGACCCGCACGGACTGGCTTGGCGCGGCGGAGTGGTATGTGACGTGCGCCGCGGAACGCGCTCACGAGCGGGTCCATGGTCCGCTGCATTCCTACAGCTTCCGCCTCCGCGGCTGGGACCCGCGGATGTGGCGCAGCGCCTGGGCCAATCGCATCGCGCTCTTCCTCCGCCGCTGGGCGGCCCGGGCCGCGGGCCGGGACGAAGAGGCGCTCTTCGGACCGCTGCCGGATGCCGAGATCATCGTTACCCATGACGTCGATGCTGTGGCCAAGCCGATGTCGCTGCGCATCAAACAAGCGGCGTTTCACGCGTTCAACAGCGCTCGCAAACTGAGGCGCGGAGAGGGGAGAGGGGCGGCGAGAAAGGCCGGTCACGCGTTGAAGTTCTTCTTCCGGCCAGGAGATCTCTGGAACTTCGAGACGATCACCGCTCTGGAGGAGAAGCACGGGATTCGCAGTCACTTCAACTTCTACGGCGGCAGCACCACGTTACTGCGCCCTCTGCGGCGCACGCTCGTGGACCCGGCGTACGACGTCACCGAAGCCCGCTTGCGCTCGGAGTTGGGGCGGTTGCGCGACGGAGGGTGGACCATCGGTCTGCATCAGTCATTCGATGCCTGGCGCGACCCGGATATGATGCGCGCCGAACGCTTGCGCGTGGAGTCGGCAGCCGGCATCCCGGTGACCTCGTGCCGGCAGCACTGGTTGCGCTTCAGTTTCGCGGAGACGTGGCGGGCACAGGCCGCGTCCGGGTTCGTCACCGACACGACGCTCGGCTTCAACGATCGCCCGGCCTTTCGAAACGGCGCGGCACTGCGATGGAAGCCGCTCGACGATGCGGCCATCGAGTCTCTGCCCATGGTGGCGATGGACTCTCATTTCTACGACTATGCTGACCTCTCCGCAGAAGAGCGGCGACGGGAGCTCGCGCACTGGGTGGGGGAGATACGCGCAGTCCGCGGCGTGGCTACAGTGCTCTGGCATCAACAGGTCATTGGTGACGACTACGGCTGGGGCGACGGCTTCAACGACCTCCTGGAAAGCGTGTGCAATGACCGCGCTGCCTGAGCGCGACCACACCTTCACGGTGGAACGTCTTGGTGCCGCGGACGCGGACCGCTGGGACGCCTATGTCCATTCCCATCCCGCGTCGACGACCTATCACCGATACGCCTGGCGGGAGATTTTCGGCGAGACGTTCGGGTACCGCTCCTTCTATCTTCTGGCGCGGGATGCGGTTGGGACGGCGATGGGCTGCCTTCCCCTTTTCCTCGTTCGCTCTCCATTCGGGCGACGTCTCGTCGCCGTTCCGTTCCGCGATCGGGGTGGGATTCTGTGGAGCCATGAGTCCGCGTTCCACGCGATACTCGAGGAGGTACGGGACATTGCTGCACAGGAGAGAGCGAGCTTCGTCGAGCTGAAGTCCATTACGGACGACTATCCGATGCCGCCCGGCATGCACAAGCATCTGTATTGGCTGCGCAGCGCCGTCGATCTGCGCGGGCTGGATGCCGATTTGCTGTGGAAGAAGATCGGCTCCAAGACCCGCAACATGATCCGCCAGGCAGGAGAAGCGTCGCTGACATTCCGGGATCTCACCGGCGATCCTCGTGCCTTCGCGATATGGCACGACCTTCATCTCATCACTCAGAGGCGTCAGGGGCTGCCGCCGTTCCCGCGTGTTTTCTTTCGCAGAATGATTCGTTCATTGCGCGAAGAAAACGGGGTCCGGGTGTTCGCGGTGTATCGCGCGGGCGAGCCGGTCTCGGCGACCATCGTGTTGCTGCACGGCGGAACCGGAATCTACGGGTATTCCGGCTCGTCGAAGGCGGCGCAGCAGTACCGCCCGAACGATTTCATGCTCTTCAACGTCATGAAGTGGCTGCTCGAGAATCGCTATCGCGAGTTCGATCTCGGTAGCGACGCGCCGGCGCAGGAGAGCCTGCTGTTCTTCAAGCGCAAGTGGCTGGGGGTGCAGACGCCGATCCCCGTGTACGTGCTGGGTGATGCGGACTTCTCGCTCGCGGACAGCTCGCATTCGCGCTACGACCTGGCCCGTCGCGTCTTCCAGCACCTCCCGCTGCCCGTGCTGCGCGCGACCGGTGCGCTGACACGCTTTTTCGGATGATGCCCACGATCGCTCGTTATTCGCCGTCGATTGCGCCACGGGCCTGGTTGCGCTGGCTGCTCGCGTCGCGTCCCGCCGTCCGCACGGCGCGCGATGCGAACCTGCGCATGTTCGCCGGCGGCATTGCCATGGATGGACTGGAGCTCGAGAGCGGACGACAGGCGCTCGTCGTGTGGCTGGATGCGGTGCGGCGCATGCGCGGCGGCGGCGACGTGCTCATCCCAGCGCAGATCTGTTCGGTCGTTCCGGAGAGCATCCGGCGCGCCGGCTTGAATCCGCGATTCATCGACGGCGACGGCATCTACCCGACTCCCTCGCCGCGGCAGTACGCGTCGGCGATCGACCGAGACACCGTGGCGATCCTGATCGCGCCGTTGTACGGTTACCTTCAGCCGGACTGGCAGCCTCTGCTCGAGGCCGCGGGCGATCGCCCGATCGGTGTGGACCTTGCCCAGGGTCTGGGTTTGCTCGACGTCATCGATCGGGCTCTCGTGACGCGCGCCGACGCGTTGATCTACAGCTTCGGCCTGGGGAAGGGAATCGACTCGGGCGGAGGCTTGCTGCTCGCGCGTGACGTTCCGGGCTCCGGCATCCCCCGGGGCAGTTCGGGGACGCAGGCGGGCGTCTTCATACGCGCTCTGGCCATCCGGTTCGCGGCGGCCGCCGGGGTCTATCGCTTCCTGGTGCCGCAGATGGAGGAGGCCTCCGAGTCAGCGAAAGAATCCGCGGGATCGTTCGCTCCGAAAACGTTGAGCGACGCGGTGCACCTGCTGTGGCGCGCGAAGAGCGAGGTCTTTCTTTCGGAGATGCAGCGTGCAAGAAAGCGGGCGGCATCGTTGTCCCATCTCCGGAACGCAACCCGTGAGCTGGATGCGTTCATCGCCCCTGATGCTGCGCCACTCCGGCAGATCGTCCGCCTGAAGGACGCCCGCGCGCGGCACCGCGTGATCGAGGCCCTGCGGAGAGCAGGGGTAGACTGCGCGCCCGCCGGGGAGCCCCTGCCCGAGGACGCCGCCACCTTGTATCCCCATGCATTCGCGTTCGGTGAGGACGCCATCCGCCTGCCGTTTCTCGGCCGAATCTCCGATCGCGAGTTCGCGTTCGTCCGAAGCACTCTGGAGTCAACGCTTGTCGATCTACCGAACTGAGTTTCATCATGTGGCACGGCTGGCGTTCTCGATGTGGAACCGTGATCCGGCTTCCCCATCGTTCGGCTCATTCGACCGGCAGTGGTGGGGATGGAAGTTCAAGGACTTCGGCGATGCCACATTGCAGTATGCGGCGCGCCTGACGATTGCCTATGCCGAGGAAATCGGTGCGACGGCCACGCTTCCTGCGCTGGTCGAGGGGTTCGTCGGGCACGTGCAACAGCTTCAGCTGCGCGACGGAAGCTTCGATCAGTGCTATCCCAATGAGCGTACGCCGGGCGTGATCTACGACATTCTTTCGACCCTCGTCGCCATTCGCAGAAGTGGATGGGTGGGCGGCGAGAGTGCGCGGCAGCTCGATGACGCGATGAGTCGTGCCGTCGGGTTCTGCCTGCGCACGGACGAAAAACACGGAGAGGTGGCGAACCACATCGCGGAGTTCGCGTACGAGCTCCTCAACTACGCGGCTTTCAGCGGCGATGAGCGTGCCCGGCGCCGCGCGCTTGGATATCTGGATCGGCTGCTCTCGCTATTCGAGCGCGAAGAGGGGTGGTTTCACGAATACCACGGCCCGGACGCCGGCTATCAGACGCGCGCCCTGCGTTACGTGACCAGGTGCGCTGAGCTGCTGGATGACACCGCGCTCTGGGACGTCGCCGAGCGAGCAGCGCGATTCGTCGGCGAGCTCCTGATGCCTGACGGATCCGTTCATCCGATGCTGGGAGTCCGTTCCACGGCACTGGTCTACCCCTCCGCGTTCGAGCGGCTTGCGGCGCGAGATTCCCAGTTCCGGCCGCTCGCAGACAGGATTCGTTACGGGTGGGAGAAACGTCGCGTCCCGATGCCATCGGCGATCGATTTCCAGAACGCCGTCCGCCTTGCCGATGACGCGCGCGATGCCGCGGAGCTCGCGGGAGATACGCAGGCACCGGTGGTTCCGCCGCCCATCACTCCGACCGATGGATGGAGGGTGTTCGAGAAGGCCGGCGTCATGACTCGGAAGACGGACCGGCAGGCGCTTTACGTCGGCGTGCGTCTCGGCGGTCCGGTCGTAATGTATGGACGTGAAACGAGTGGCGATTGGACGCTCCGTTATGAGGACGCCGGGTACCTCCTTCGCGACGACAAGGTGTGGGTTTCGCGGGCGCCGAACGCGGGTGAGCTGGTCTCCCGGACCGACGAAGCCGTCGTGCTGCGAACGCGGTTTCACCGCTCGCTGCATGACGAAGTCACCCCGGGCAGGATGCTGCTCCTCAGGCTTCTCAATCTCACGGTGCTGCGGTCTCAGCTTCTCGGCGACCTCTTTCGCAAGATCGTCGTTCGCCATCTGATGGGCGAACATCCACCTTCCGCGGTGGCTCTCGAGCGCACGGTGCGGGTCGAGGGGGAACACGTTCAGGTGCGTGACCGCATCATCGGCCGCAACGGGGCGAAGCTCTTCCGATGCCGCCGTCTGACCGGAATGCACATGGCGTCTTCCCGCTACTTCCAGGATGCCGAGCTCGCAGCGTTGCCGGTGGGATGGTGTGACCCCGTCGAGGGCGACGAGTCGATCGTCGACTGCGGAGCCGCACCGGACGCGGTGATGGCAGGGCAGGCGCGCTGAGCATGTACAACCGGCTGAGACAACTCGGCAGGGACTCGCTCGTGTATGGAGTGGGTGGGATCGCCGCACGAGCCATCGGACTGATCGTGCTGCCCGTGTACACGCGGGTCCTGAAACCGGCGGAGTACGGCGACATCGAGATCCTTGCAATCAGCGGCGCGTTTTTCGGCGCGCTGCTGTCGATGGGGATGGACTCCGCCCAGTCGTTCTATTTTTACGAGCAGAAGGAAGGCGGTCACGAGGCCCGGAAGCGCGTCATCAGCGCGATCGCTCAGTGGCGTCTGACCTGGGGAGTGGCGCTGGTCGTTGCTGGCACCGCGCTCAGTCCGCTGCTCAACCGGTTCCTCTTCGACTCGCGGCTCGACTGGCGTTACTTCATGGTGATTTTCGTCGTGACCCTGCTCGACCAGCAGGCGTCGCAGGCCGCAGACGTGTTCCGGCTGGAGCACCAGCCGTGGCGGTACATGAGCATCACGATGACGAACACGATGCTCACGGCGTTGGCGGCGATTTTCTTCGTCGCAGTGCTCAATCTCGGTGTGCTGGGCTTCTTGATCGGGTCGGCCGTCGGATCACTCCTGGCGGCGGTCGTCGGATCGTGGGGGATACGAAGCTATCTGGATTTCTCGACATCGCACCGCGACTGGTGGCCGCGCATTCTGCGCTTCGGCATCCCTTTCGTTCCGGCATCGCTGGCGATGTATGTCCTGAGCTCCTCCGACCGCTGGTTCATCAGCTATTTTCACGGACAGGACGCATTGGGCGTGTTTGCGGTCGGCGCCAGGTTCGCGACGCTCATCAGTGCGGCGGTGATCGTCTTCCGCCAGGCCTGGTGGCCGGTGGCGATGGAGAGCCTCCACCACTCCGATGGGCCGGAGTTGATGCGTTTCATGGCGCGCGCCTACCTGGGACTCATGGCGATTGGCGTAGTGCTGCTGACCGCGCTCTCCCCGTGGCTCGTAAAAATCCTGACCGGGCCGGCGTACCATTCGGCCTATCCCATCGTCGGTGTGCTGGCATGGCCGGCGGTCTTGTACGGCTTCTACCTGATCGTCGCGGCCGGAATGTGGAAACGCGAGAAGACCGCGTGGCTGCCGGTGGCGATGGGCATTGCCGCGGTGGTGAACGTGGCATTGTCGCTTGCACTCGTGCCGCGGTTTGCGGCAATGGGTGCGGCCATCG
>Ga0193706_1001366_pt1 | contig 11081 bp, 12 predicted proteins | sample U3c1metaG_FD_160130 | JGI IMG/M metagenome (GOLD analysis project Ga0193706, IMG submission 160130) | Soil microbial communities from a riparian zone of the East river system, Colorado, United States - U3c1 | ecosystem: Environmental > Terrestrial > Soil > Riparian zone | place: USA: East River... | reverse complement strand
GTCTGAATTGAACGATGCTTATATGAGGGAGTATAATTCTTTTTATGAATATGGAGGATGGGGCATTCGCATCGGTTCTTCCAAAGTTGGCAAAGCAATAAATACAACAGCCTCCGGGAAAACAGGATTACAATTAAAATTCAATGATGGAAGGCTTTTACTTATCGGTACTGCCAGGCCGGAGGAAATACGTGGCATACTTGATGAAACGATAGCAACAGGCAAAATAAACAGGGGAGGGTGATCAGTATTCTACCATCTTTCTTTCTACTGTTCCGTCATTATAAAAATCAAAGAGTGCATATGCGGGTGCAAAATCCTGGAAAGCCCCGCCCCACCAGTTCCCGCTGATAGCGCCATTGCAATAATATTTTACATCCAGGTAATTCACTTCATCCTGTAAATGTATATGACCGCTGAGGCAGGTCTTTATGTTTGGATGTTTTTTAAACAGATCTTTTATCTTTCTTGCATCTGTATGCAACAACGCACGGGAAAGTTTCCAGTCGCCATTTGGCAGCATGTCTTTAAAGAACATGGCGCTGCAAAATGAAACGATCGGTATATGGGAGACGATGCAGATGAACTTTTCTTTATTGTTGTTAAGTTCGTTTTCCAGCCAGGAAAATTGTTCATCATCCAGCAAAGCTATATAGCCACCTTTGTTCTCCTGGGTACTGTCCAAAACAATAAAATGCCAGTTATGATGATCAAAACTGTAATAAGTTTGGCTGTTGCCGGTCCATTGCTTCCACCAGTTCTTACCATAAAGTGGATCACTCTTTACATCTTCTTTAAGTTGCCAGCCCCAGATATCATGATTGCCCATACAATACTTTACGGGGATCTTATTTTCGGCCTGCATTATTCTGTCGAAAAGATCCCATTGGGTTTTGGCTTTTTCCTTACTGGCCGCAAGTGCATCCATAATGCTGTCGCCACCATTGATAATAAAATCAGGTTGTTGCTTTAGCTGGTTGATGTGCTGCAGCGCTTTCTTCATTCCCGCTTCTGCTACTTCAGAAGGCTTGATGTGTATGTCAGTGATGAGCGCCGTTGTAAAATATTTTTTCTTTTTAGCAGGCTCAGCATTTGTCAGCGAAGGTAGCGCCGCGGCTGCAGAAAGCAGGGAGATGTTTTGAAGGAATTTTCTGCGTTGCATAAAGATTGGTTTTAGCTATTTAAGATAAGCCGCCATTTCGGCCTGGTATTGTTGTGCAATTGCTCTTGCTTCTGCAGCGAAATCTTCTTTTTCACTTGCGTAGATGATGGCCCTGCTGACATTTACCAAAAGTCCGCAATCATTGTTCATCCCGTATTTACTCACCTCTTTAAGACTGCCTCCCTGGAAACCTACGCCGGGGACCAATAAAAAATGAGCGGGGATTATTTTACGGATCTTCTCAAGGTCACTTGCCTTGGTTGCCCCGATGACAAACATTAAATTCCCGGCATCACCCCACTTGCTTACTTTTCGCAACACAGTTTCGTATAAATATTCTTCATCGCCATGGCTGGTCTCCCCGCCAGTCATTTTCAGTTGTTCAAAGTCTTTGCTGCCGGGATTACTGGTCAGGCCCAAAACAATTGCCCATTTATTTTCAAACGCCAAAAAAGGCTTTACGCTGTCTTCACCCATGTACGGCGCAACCGTAATGGCATCAAAATTCAAAGTTTCAAAAAATGCCCTGGCATATTGTGAAGAAGTGTTGCCGATATCGCCACGCTTTGCATCGGCAATAGTTAAATGTTCTTTGGGGATATGGTTCACCGTTCTTTCCATCGCATCCCAGCCTTTCGATCCCATGGCTTCGTAAAAAGCGGTATTTATTTTATAGGCTACGCAAAGGTCTTTCGTTGCATCAATGATCTGTTTGTTGAATTCAAATATGGCATCGGGGTGGGATTGCAGGTATACGGGTATTTTGCTAATGTCCGTATCCAGGCCTACACAGAGGTATGATCTCTTTGACCGGATCTGTTGTACCAGTTGCTGTCTTGTCATACTGTAAAATTAAATCGAAGTTGTCAGTCTATACGCTTAATCATTTCTTTGGCGATCTTTCTGGAATGCTCATCTCCGCGTTTCAGCAGTTGTTCAATGATATTTCTTTGAGATTCTTCATCCCTGTTCTGGCTTAGTTTAAACACATTATCCAGTTCTTCCACTTCAATAGTAAAACCAACGATGGCTTTTACCATATGGTCGATATATTCTTTTGGCAAATTGTCAAAAGCGCTTTGAGATGTAGTTCCTGTATATTTATCACTAAGGGCCTTAACAGCATTCCGTGTACCTTCTTCATCGGTAAAAGTAATTTTTCCTTTTGCATGCACCGTCATATAGTTCCAGGTAGAACCTATATTGGGATCAGTATACCAGATCGCATTTACATAGCAATGCGGACCTGTAAAAAGCACCAGCACATTATTGTTCTTTTCAAAAGCCAGGTGATGGTCGGTCTTTCGCATCATATGTCCTTCGAGAAATATTTTGCCGTCGTTTATTTTTACCGCCAACGGAATCTGTGTTGCTACAGGATAATCTTTTCCAATGCCTGTGATAAAAGCAAAGGCATTCTCTTTCATAAAGTCAATTACCCTCTGCTGGTCTTTTTCTGTGTAGTAGTCGAATCTGTACATGAAGCTGTTGTTATTTTTATTACATGAATTAGCATAATTTTTCAAATATCCTTCTTTCTATTTCTTCAGATTGCCAGTTAGCTTCTATGCCCGGCGTTGCCATAATTTCCTGCATTATGGCTTCCTGCTTTTTACCGTTTACGAGGGCATCGCTATATCTTATGTGCGGACTGAATGTTACCTGAGCATACGACGGTATCCATTTGTCCGGGTATTTTTTGCTGAAAGCCGCTTCGATCTTTTTTTGCAGTAAGAATTTAGGATCGGCTACCTTATCCCTCATCTCCACAAAATTATTCAGTGCAAGGTCTGCAATGGCATCCGCATCGGGTTTTCTTAGTTCCTGGTATTCGTGTAAGATATTTGTCCAGTTCGCTTCATGCTTATCGATCAAACTGTTCAGTACGGAACAATCTTCAAAGCCACAATTCATGCCCTGGCCAAAGAAAGGAACTATCGCATGTGCCGCATCGCCGATCAATGCAAATTTGTCTTCCCTTATCCATGGATAACATTTTACCGTTACCAGGGAACCCGTAGGGTTCTTAAAAAAATCATCTTCCAGTGTTGGCATCAGTTGTTCAGCGTCCGTAAAAGTTTTTTTAAAGAATGACCTTAATTTTTCTTTTGTGTCCAGCGAAGCGAAAGATGCTTCTCCTTCAAAAGGGAAGAACAAAGTACAGGTAAAACTTCCATCCATATTAGGCAAGGCGATCAGCATATAATTGCCGCGGGGCCAGATATGCAGGGCATTCTTTTCCATTAAAAAACCGCCATTGGTTCCTGCCGGAATATTTAATTCCTTATAACCAAAGTCTATATAATATTGTTGATACTGGAAACGGTCGTGCTGCAAATGATGGGTAAGGCGGGCTGCCGAAAAAGCACCGTCGCTGCCGAAGCAGAGCTCGTAGTTGATGGATAATAGTTGATGGTCAGACTCATTTATAAAATGAACTTCATTATTTTTCCAGTCAATGCTCTCACATCTTTTCGAAAAGAATATTTCCACACCATGTTGCTCGGCAAGGTCCATCAGCTTACAATTCAATTGCCCCCTTGAGACAGAATTAATGAACTGCCCTTCATTTCCATAAGGCTGGTAGGCTGTACTGCCATCAGCATTGTGCAGGAACCTGCCGTGCATAGGTATGCATATCTTCCTGATCTCATCCATTAATCCCACTTCTTCCAGTGCTTTAATACCCCGGTCGCTTAGCGCCAGGTTTATAGAGCGGCCGGCCACCATATCCTCTTTACGCATATCAGCTCTTCGCTCATACACTTTTATTTTATACCCGCGTTTGGATAAATAAATAGAGAGTAACGAACCCACAAGGCCTGCGCCTATGATAACGACATCTTTTTTCATTCAGCCAATATTATAACGAATGCAACAATATAACAGGTGGTAGCAATTGCAATTCCTGATAAAGGTATATTAAACCAATATTTTATTCCAAGAAAGAGATAAAATAAACTGGTAACTATAGTAAGAATGAGTAATGGTAATGAATCAGAAAGGAATGGAAAGTATAAAACAGCAAGTAAAAGATTGGACATCCCTAAAAAGATCCCTCCTGAACTATGGCTGCCATTGAAGCCTATCCATGCTTTCCACATGGTGGTTCTGTTGGTAAGGAGAGGATGTGTATTTTTCATTGCCTCCACTGTATTCTTGTCTTTGGCAAGGAATTTATTTGTAAAAAAAGTGTAGAGCAAATGCAGTGTTGCCAAAAATATATAAACAGATGAGCCAGTTATCCAGAGAATTTTTGCTATCATCATTTAGTTATTACCTCCGTTATGATTTTTCCAAACCGGTAAATGTCCTCAAAGGAATTGTACAAGGGCACCGGTGCGATCCTGATCACATTAGGTTCCCTCCAATCGGCGATCACCCCATTTTGTTTCAGGGCTTCAAAAACTTCCTTCCCTTTTTCCAGCATCAGCATGGATACCTGGCAACCCTTTGCATTTTGCGGTGTAATGATCTCTATCCTTTCTTCCCCGTAACCCGCATTTAACTCATCAATGATAAAGAACAGGTAATCGCTTAACCGTTTTCCTTTCACAATTAAATTTTCCATCCCCGCTTCTTCAAAAACGTCAAGGGACGCTCTATGCGCAGCCATGCTAAGAACAGGCGCATTACTAAGCTGCCAGCCTTCAGCAGTTGCAATGGGTTTAAAGCCTTTCTCCATTTGAAAACGGGTTTCTTTTTCATAACCCCACCAGCCGGCGAGCCTGGGCATTTCTTTATTTACAATATGCTTTTGATGGATGAATGCGCCTGCAACGCCGCCCGGGCCGCTGTTCAGGTATTTGTAACTGCACCAGCATGCGAAGTCTACATCCCAGTCATGCATTTTCAATTCAATATTACCGGCAGCATGTGCAAGGTCAAAACCACAATAAGCACCGGCTTCATGTGCTGATTTGGTTATAGCCTTCATGTCGAACACCTGGCCGTTATAATAATTTACACCACTAAAGATCACCAATGCTGTTTGATCAGCGTGTTGTTTTATCGTTTTTAGAATATCTTCAGTTCTTATTACATATTCTCCTTCCCTCGGTTCCACTTCAATAATAACTTCACCAGGATCCAATCCATGAAACCTTGCCTGTGATTCAAAAGCATACTGGTCAGAAGGAAATGCTTTTGCTTCGCAGATGATCTTGTATCTTTCTTTGGTTGGCTGGTAGAAACTTGCCATCAGCAAATGAAGGTTAACCGTGAGTTGGTTCATCACCACAATCTCTTCCGGCAAAGCGCCCACTACTTTCGTTAAGAGTTTTGGGAACATTTCATGATAACTGAACCAGGGCTGCCTGGCATGAAAATGTCCTTCTACGCCAAAGGTCGCCCAGTCCTCCAATTCATTCACTACATGGTCCTGCGTTGTTTTTGGCTGCAGGCCAAGGGAGTTGCCGGTGAAGTAGATGCATTCTTTCCCGTTGATTATAGGAATATAAAATTTAGAACGAAAATCCTTTAAAGGATCGACCGAATCGAGTTGTCTTGCAAATTCTAAATTATTTTGGAAGATCATCTTAATTTACCATTTACTATTTACCATTACCTTTTATGCCAAGTCTCTCTTTGAATTTGGTACCTCTCACAAGGGTTGTATTCAAATATTTAATAAAGCCATTTATCTTTTTATAAATGGCATTTGTTTTTTCATAAAGTTCTTCAAAAGTTTCATTGCTTATATATGCTTTATCCAGACACCTGTAAAGCTGTGATTTTAATTCGTCTGCTGAACCAGTTGAGATACTTAAAAACTGAATAAATTCTAACCTGCTTCCTCTTCCAAATCCTTCGGCAATATTATCCATTAAAGAGCCGGAACTTCTATTCATTTGATCCTTCAGTGAAAAATCTTTTGCCAGTTTATCTTTCTGAGTCAGCATATGAATTTCTTTGCCCAGTTCTCTCGCTAACTGCCAGATCTCGAGGTCCTCAAATTTTTGTATGGTGCTCATAATGGTAAATAGTAAATGGTAAATTTTAATCTATGGTAGCAATTACTTTTAATTCTATGGCAATGGGTGTTGGTAAGCTTTTTACTTCTACGGTCGTTCTGCAGGCCTGTACCGAAGTAAAATATTCGGCATAGATATTATTGTAAACAGGAAAATCTTTTTTCATGTTTGTTAAGAAAACGGTCACATCCACGATCTTATCCCAGCTGCTGCCACTGGCTTCCAGTACGGCTTTTACGTTTGCGAAGACCTGGTGGCATTCCGCTTCAATATCATATTTTAAAATATTCCCTTCTTTATCTAGTTCTAAACCCGGAATGGAATTATCTTTTGCGCTCCTGCTGCCAATGCCCGAAAGGAATAGCAGGTTTCCAACTTTTCTTGCATGGGGATAGGCGCCTAATGGCTTAGCTGCATTATCGGTATTTATGGATGTTGACATATTTAAAATTGAATGCAAACATTCTTAGGTTCTGTAAAAAATCTTAATGCTTCCCAACCGCCCTCCCTTCCTACGCCGCTGTTCTTCATTCCGCCGAATGCGGTGCGAAGATCTCTAACCAGCCAGCAATTAACCCAGATGATGCCGCTCTGCACATTTGCAGCTACACGGTTTGCTTTGCTGATATCCTGTGTCCAGATGGTTGCCGCCAAACCGTAGGTACTGGCATTCGCTAATTGCAAAGCTTCTTCCTCTTTTTTGAAAGATTGCAAAGTAACAACGGGTCCAAAGATCTCCTCCATATTTGTTTTGCAATCCGGTCCAAGGCCTTCTATCACTGTAGGCTTAATGAAGTAACCTTGTGCGCACCTTCCTTCGGGTTTTACAGCATTTCCACCGCACAATATCTTTCCTCCTTCAATTTCTGCAAGGATGATGCAGTTCATCACTTTGTCAAAATGAACCTGGCTTACAATGGCACCCTGCTTTGTTTTTTCATCCAATGGATCGCCTACGGTCAGTTGTTTTACTTTTTTTACGAATTCTGTTTTAAATTTTTCATAAACAGATTCTTCAATTAAGATCCTGCTGCCGCACAAACAGATCTGGCCCTGGTTACTAAATGAAGAGCGCAGGGTTGTTTCCATCATCTTTTCCCAGTCGCAATCTGCAAAAATGATATTTGGATTTTTGCCACCCAATTCTAAAGATAGTTTTTTAAACATGGGTGCAGCAACAGATGCAATGCGTTCTCCCGCCCTTGTGCTGCCGGTGAAGGAAATGGCTTTTATGTCGGGATGTTTTACAATGGCCTCACCACATGTTGGACCAGTGCCGTGTACAATATTTAAAACGCCATCGGGTAAGCCTGCTTCCTTGCAGATCTTTCCTAAGAGAAAAGCGGTTACGGGAGTTACTTCTGAGGGTTTGGCGATGACACAATTGCCCGCGGCCAGCGCCGGTGCAATCTTCCAGGTAAATAAATACAAGGGGAGGTTCCAGGGGGAGATGCAACCAACAATGCCAATCGGTTGACGTAAAGTATAGTTGACGGCTTTATCTTCCATGCTATGGCTCTCATTGGCAAAATGCATAATGCCCGTTGCAAAAAAGCGAAAGTTGGAAGAAGCCCTGGGAATGTCGACCAGTTTACTCAGCCAAAGGGGTTTACCATTGTCATTGGTTTCGGCCAATGCCAGTTCATCTGCATTTTCATCAATAAGCCCGGCGATCTTATTCAGGATCAAAAATCTTTTTTCTGCCGGTAAAACACTCCATTGGGGGAATGCTTTTTTCGCTGCTTTAACCGCTATGTCTATATCTTTAGCATTACTGTCGGGGATCTGGCCGTAAACGGATGCTGTTGAGGGGTCGATATTATCTATAAAATTCCCGCTAAGCGGGCCAATAAAATTACCACCAATAAAATTTTCCAGGTGATATGGAACAGTTAGTTGCATAAGTAAAGTTAAAAGTTAAATGTCAAAAACAAAAAGTATATACTTGTGCCCGGTTTTGCTTCTAACTTTTGACTTTTGACTTTTAAAATTTGTTAACTTACAATCCTAAAATAATCGCTATGCCAGTAACAGCTCCCTTTAATTTAAAAAAATGGATAGATGAGAACCGCGGTTTACTGAAACCACCTGTGGGTAACCAATGTGTTTACAAAGATGCAGAAAATTTCATTGTGATGGTAGTTGGCGGACCCAACTCCCGCAAGGATTACCATTTCAACGAGAGCGAAGAATTGTATTACCAGGTGGAAGGCAATATCGTGCTGAAGATAATTGATGAAGGTGTGGCCAAAGATATACCGATCAATGAAGGCGACATGTTTTTGCTGCCGCCCAAGACCCCGCATTCACCACAGCGCGGGCCTAACACGGTGGGTTTGGTGATTGAAAAAGTGCGTGAGGATGAAAAGGACGGGTTTCTATGGTATTGTGAGAACTGCGGTAATAAATTATATGAAGAATATAAAGTGATCACCGATATAGTTTCGCAACTCCCGCCGGTAATGGAAGGATTTTATAGTGATGAACATAAAAGAACCTGCAGCAAGTGCGGGGCGGTAATGGCTCCACCAATTAAAAAGGGCTAACATATTTATTGGTTTAGGAAGTTTAGAGGGTTTAGAAGGTTTAGCTTACTTCAACCTAAACTTCCTAAACTTTCTAAACTTTCTAAACTTGAAAATAGACATCCACACCCATATAATGCCCGACAAAATGCCCAACTGGGTACAAAAGTTTGGCTATGGAGAATTCATCCATCTTGAACACCGGAATTGCAAGGCTTGCATGATGAAGGGCGATAAGCTGTTTCGGGAAGTGGAGGATAATTGTTTTGATGCAGCCGTAAGAATGAAAGATATGGATGAGACAGCGGTTACTATCCAGGTACTTTCCACTATCCCCGTTCTCTTTAATTACTGGGCAAAGCCAAAAGACGGACTGGAAACCTCACGCTTTTTTAATGACCATATTGCCGAAACTGTTTCAAAAGATCCCAATCGATTTATTGGCATTGGTACGGTGCCGTTGCAGGATATTGATCTAGCGATAAAAGAAATGGAACGTTGTGTGAATGAACTTAAGATGCCAGGTCTTGAAATTGGCAGCAATATCAATGCTGTTAATTTAAGTGATGAACAATTTTTCCCTTTTTATAAAGCAGCTGAAGACCTGGGCTGCGCTTTATTTGTGCATCCCTGGGAAATGATGGGGGAGCTGCAGATGCAAAAATACTGGCTGCCCTGGCTGGTAGGTATGCCGGGTGAAACATCAAGAGCCATTTGTTCGATGATCTTTGGCGGGGTCTTCAAAACATTTCCGAAACTAAGGGTAGCATTTGCACACGGCGGCGGGTCATTTCCTATTACTATCGGAAGGATAGAACATGGTTTTAATGTGCGCCCCGATCTTGTTGCCATAGATAACCCGGTAAACCCAAGGGAATATATCGGCAAATTCTGGATAGATAGCCTGGTACATGATGCAGCAGCTATGAATTTTATAATTGAATTAATGGGAGAAGACAAGATCTGCCTGGGCAGCGACTATCCTTTTCCATTGGGTGAGCACCACCCGGGTAAATTAATAGAGGGTATGAATTTTCCCGGACCGTTAATGGAAAAACTATTATTTAAAAATGCCGATGACTGGTTATTCAGCAAATAGATTCGGATAATCTGTTATGATGCCGTCAACTCCCATCTTTTTCAGTTCTTCTATCTTCTTTTTATCATTCACCGTCCAGGGAATTATTTTCATATTCATGTCGTGACAATTTTTAATGAGCAGATCAGTGACCATTAAAAAATCCGGACTGTATATAGAAGGTGTAAAGCCAAGATCATTCATCTGTTTCCTGAAGCTGCTGCGGTTGTTTGCTTCTACTAAAAGTGCGGTTTTTATTTGGGGATAGTGCGTATGTAGGTATTTAAGCGTCCGCATATCAAATGACTGGATGATAACATAATCTTCCACTTGTTTTTCTTTGATGACCTTCATCAGTAATTCCACGAACTCAGCAGGCGCCGGGTGAAATATCCCGTCTGTGGCAGGTTTTGTCTTGGTTTCGATATTATAATAGGGAAAGGGTCTTTTCCTCGTCAGCATATATTCCTTTACCGCATCAAACACATCAGCGAGCAAAGGTTTTACAGCTTTTATCTTTTCCTGTTCAATGAAAACGGGGTGGGCTTTCATGCCCACGTCAAACTTCATGATCTGTGCATAATCCATTTTATAAAGATTATACGTCATCTCTTCACTTTTTGCCAAAAAGCTGCCATCAGGTTTCGTTGTTATTTCATGATTAAAGAAAGGCTCGTGGGAGAGGACTGCTTTTTTGTCTTTGCTGACACTTATGTCCATCTCCAGTGTGGTTACGCCATTATCCAATGCCTTAAGCATAGCAGGAATAGTATTTTCAGGAAGCAGGCCGCGGCTGCCGCGATGACCCTGTTTATCAAATGCATCCCATCCGCCAAGGGGGGTATTTTTAATAGCCACGCCGGAATTGTTTTTGGTTGATGAACAGGAAATACCAAATGCAGCAAGTAAAATAATTATGATGGCCTTACCTGTATGGGAGAAAAGATTTTGCTTGAGCATGCGATGTAAATTTTATTTGCAAAAAAAAAGACATGAACGATTCATGCCTCTGTAAATATTTTATAATGAGCCAGGGTTATGATTCTTCTTTATCATCTGCATTATTTGTGCCAAAAACCTCTTCCACGATCTCGCCGGTTTCTGTTACGGCCAATACCTTATCGGTATCACCTGTTGCTTCTGCATCTTCCTCTACCGGTGTTTCTTCTGTGTTGGATACTGCAAGATCATGCATATTAGTAGCCTGTACCAGTTCTTCCATCAATACCTCGGATATTTTAGGCAGGTCTTCGGCGCTGTTAATGCCAAAATAATCCATAAAGGATTTTGAAGTGGCATAAATGAGTGGTTTGCCCACAGCATCCTCATTCCTTCCTGAAATG
>Ga0193706_1001365_pt1 | contig 11092 bp, 9 predicted proteins | sample U3c1metaG_FD_160130 | JGI IMG/M metagenome (GOLD analysis project Ga0193706, IMG submission 160130) | Soil microbial communities from a riparian zone of the East river system, Colorado, United States - U3c1 | ecosystem: Environmental > Terrestrial > Soil > Riparian zone | place: USA: East River... | reverse complement strand
GCGCGACAAACTCGGCTGGCAATCCCTCAGCCCATGTGCTGCCGATCACGAGCTTCCATTGATCCAGGGTGATCTCGCACTCGCTCAGATAGAACGGCTTGGTGATCCTGGCGTCGTGCGAGGGTTTCTCGCTTGCTTCTGCCTCGTTGTCCCCGTCGACGGCTCCTCTCACATACTCGCCAGGCTTGACCAGGATGAGCACGAGGCCTGATCCATCATCGCGCAATGACGAAGGTAGTCCCGTCGCATCGTCGATCGGACCTGGACTCAGAATCCTGCCTGCTCCCCAGTTCCAAGTCTTCTGAGGTGCGTTCGTACCAAGATCAGTGTGATTCGCGCGATCGCAGGCCACGGTCAGGAATGCATACACCGCTGCAATTCTTACGCGATTGGCCATTCGAACTTCACATCCTAGCAGCCCTCGTCCAACAGATGGCGGAACTGGGTCAGATCGATCGCAAGACCTGGATCAATTCGCGTTCGGCGTCGGTCGCGGCCAGGTCGTCGACCTCGATCGTGATCCACTGGTCTACGCTCCAGAAGGCGAGGGTGTGTTGGAAGAGATCGGCGGCGCCCGCTGTTTCGGCGCGACGACTCTTCGTGGGGAGAGCCGCGAGCAGGTTGCGCAGCTGCTCGAGTCGATCCTTGGGGAGCTCGACGTAACGTCCAGGAGCGCCGCGGCCTGGATCCTGGCGGGCGATGGATTGTCCGAAGAGATCGATCCGTTGACTGATCCCAGCGAAGCCGCCGCTCGTCCTCAGAGTTGCCAGCAGCGTTTCCGGCAACACGTCGATCGTCAGCGGCAGATGCTGCGCGCTCCAACCCTCGACGTCGATCGTGTATCGCCCTGGACGCAAATTGAAAATGCGAGGAGTCGTGCGGAACACAGAAATCACCTGCGCGGATATGCGCTCCGGCGCGGCGGAACGAGGTGTCAGGATCAGTGTGCGCTCGTCCTCGCCGCTCGCTTCCATCTCGAAACCGAGCAAGGTCCACCCAGGCGTCGGGTGCGAAGCGTTGATCACGACGTCGAGCCCGGCCCCGGCGCGCACGACGGCGGGAGCTTCAGCGGATTGCACGTACGGCACGCCGCAGCGATCGGGCAGCGTGCCCTGGACTGCGGGCTCGACGCTCAAGGCCGGCGGCTCGGATGTCCTCTGCACGATCGTCATGTGCTCGAGATCGATCGCGCTCGAAGCTCCGCCGCGGCAGGGAATATCGAGCTCGAGACACGGACCGAACCAGCCGTCGGTCCAGGTAATCGCCGGCGCGCGCGCTTCGTCGAGCCAGGTCCGCTCGAGGTTCGTGCCGCCGAGCACCGAGCGCTCGATCGGAAGCTCCGCGCCGGTCCACTGCACCATTTCCTGCTTCGGTCGCAGCACGCGCAGCACGGTGTGCGACTCGCTGTAGTGCTCCACGAGCTGCACGAAGGCGCGACCGCGGTTGGCGAGGGCGTGCTTCGAGCGGCCGGTCTCGAGCGGGTAATCCGCGTTCCACAGCTCCCGCCGCGCGCCCGACTCGTCCAGCTCGAACACGACGAGTCGATAGCGCGCCATGCTCGCCGCCACGCGCTCCTGGCCCTGCGCGCGGTCGATGCGCGCGACGGAATGACCGTCCGGTGACGCGATCTCGATCGGGGTGAAATCCGCTTTCGACGGCACTTGAGCTGCGATGAATGGGAGGGCGAGCGCGAGCAGGATCGACATGGGTTCCTCGGGCTGAGTTTAGTCGTATAACTCACGCCTTCCTATGCAGGTCAAGGAACTCCTGACGCGCCTCGAGGCGGACGGATTTCTGCTCCAAACCGACGCGAAGCTTCCCAGCGCAGTCGCTCTGGTCGCAGGCGGCCCGATCAAGGGCTCGTGGTGGAGACATCCGCGCGGCAAGGAGATCTATGCCCTGCTCGGAGAGCTCTCGGAGCACGAGGACGTGCTCGCGCTGAAGCTCCTCGACGGGAAAGTGACCTTCGTGCACCGCCGATTGTGGCCCGCGGTGGTCTCGATCGGTTCCGCGCGCGAGCCGTGGCAGATGGAGAAGCTGGGCAAGCCTGCGCGCGAGCTGCTCGGGCGTGTCGACGACGAGGGCGAAGTCCAGGCCCAGGGCGCGGTGGTGAAACAGCTCGAGCAGCGCCTCCTGGTGCACGCCGAGCAGGTCCACACCGAGAAGGGCGCGCACGCCCTGGTCCTGATGAGCTGGCCGCGCTGGTGCAAGCTCCAGACGCCCGTCTGCCGCAAGATCCCGCTCGGGCTCGCCAAGAAGGAGCTGCAAACGCTGCTCGCCAAGCTCAATCAGCGGCACGGCGCGCGCGCCCGATTGCCTTTCGAATCAAAAGACGAGGCGTAGCGCCAGCGTCGCGGACAGCGCGGGATCGGACTCGACTTCGCGAGCGAGGGATCCGCTGGAATCGAGGAAGGAGTATTCGCGCCAGAGCGACGTGCCCGCGCCCAGCTCGATCTCGCATCCGCTGCTGCCGCGCCAGACGAGAGCGCCGTGGGCGTCGATGCGCTCGTCGCGGAAGACTCCGCGCGGCAGCGGATTGTCGGAGTTCAGGCGGAACTGGCGCGACTCGTAGTTCACTTCGCCGCGCAGAGACCAGGCCGGGGAGAGGCGCTGCTCGAGCGAGACGCGCGAGACTTCGAGGGCGAAGCGCAGGTCGTCGGTGAGCGCGATCTCCAGGCCGAGGAAGGGCGCGACCCAGGCGCTGTCCTCGAGGCGCGACTGGGCTTGCAGACCGACGGAAATGGCGATGTCCTTGCGCGGCTGGTAGCGCAAGCCGGCGAGGGCGCCGCCGAAGAAACTGTCCGAGAGGCTCGCGGAGTCCTCGCCGCCGAGCGAGACGGCGCCGCCGAGGAAGCCCGCGAGACCTTCGCCGCGCGAGGAGAGCCAGCTCGCGCCGACACTGGTTCGGTACAGATCGTTGAAGGGCGCGTTGGAGCCGGGGATCAAGCCGCTCGCTCCGCTGAACTTGTAGAAGGAGGCTTCGGTCTCGATGCGCAGGCTGAGCAGGCTGGCTCCAGAGAGCTCGCGACCGATCGCCGCGTTCCAGCCGCCGCGCTGCGAGCTGACTTCGCCGCCCACATCGGAAAGGCTCGCGGGCCTGTCGAGCCACGCAACGCCTTCGACCTCGACGAAACCGCGCGCTTCGCCGGGGCGAGGCAATCCGCTGAGGTCGTCGAAGCCGGCGCTGCTCGACGAGCCGGCGCTCGCGGCGCTGGAATGCATCGGCGGCAAGGCGGCCGAAGGCAGGGGCCGGACGTTCGATTGCGCGCTCGCCAGCGCTGGAAACGCGGCGAGGCTCAGCAGGAACAAATGCCGCAAGTGGATCGAGGGGCGCAGAGGGTGAAGGGCCGCGCCAGGCGTGGTTGGTCACGCACCGGCGCCGCGACACTTACTCGCGCCGCGCGCTTCCCTGAGGAAGCGGGTCACCGAAAGCTACCCCGAGCTTTTCGAGCAGGTCGGCGAGCGGGCAAGCGGCGGCCCGCCCCCCAGCTGCGGGAAGGCCGCGGGGCCCTTCCTGGCTTGAAAAAGGCCCAGGAAGCTGTGAAAAACGCATCGCAGTGACACATGCAGCGCGATGGACCCGCCGTAAATGTTGTCGGCATGGAGCCAGGCTCGACTCCGACAGGTTCGTCACTTCACGAGGGTGACTGAGAACTCCTTGGGCTCGGCCTTCTTGCAGGTTTCGGATCGCAGCTCGATGCGCAATTTCGCTTCTCCAGGAACCAGCTCGTCGACGACTTTCACGAAGCCGTCGTAGAGGGTCCCTCAACAATGGTGGTCGATCGGGAAAGGAACGCGGATCTCGACTCCGCTGCTGTTCTTCCCGATCAAGACCCCGTCGAGGTGCTCCAGCCGAAGATCGAGGAAGTGCTCGTCGAGTGCGGTCAGGGAGCGCACGCCTTCTCCAGGCCGGCCGACGACCATCGCGATGCGAGCTTCCTTGCCGATCTCGAGCTCGTACCGAGTCTCCGTCGTGTACAGCCCGTACGACAGATTCTCACCTGGCTCGACGTGGAACACCGGAGCTGACTCGGGTGAAGTTCCGAAGCTCGTGCCGGCCACTCCGACGTCGCCATATCCGCCGTGGATGTTGACCTTGTCGTTCCACCGAGCGGTGAACCAGAACGTCGGTCCTTTCTTCGTGGGGACCGCGTAGAACTTGAATCGCTTGTAGCGAGACTCCGTGTCGCGGACCTTCACTTCGTATCCCACCTGGATGCAGACCCATTCCTGATCGGGATGGAAGTTGCCCGCGAATCGCTCGCCCGCCTCCGTCAGATCGCCGTCGCTGTCGCAATCGAAATAGAGCACGTCGTAATACGGCGACCCCTTCGACGACTTGTCGAACACGGCCCATGAGCGGATGTTCTTCGCCTCGTTCAGGACGAACAGGCCGTAGAGCGGCTCGCTCGTGTACGCGGGCTGCTTTCCGATCTCACGATCGCGCGCGACCGGTGCGGGCGCTTGAGCGAGCGCGAAGATCGAAGCCAGAACGAAAGCGACTCTCGGAAGCATGGCGCTACCTCGTGGTCGGGAGAGCTCGGACGACTCGGTCTCGAATGCTACTGCGGATTCAAATGACCGGGTGGAGGTTTCACCCTTCCCATCGTCAGCGTTATCAGTACGGAGTCAGGTGAATTCGTCCGGAGTCGTGCGGGCATTCTCCCCGCCGCCTCGGCGGCGGGGAGAATGCCCGCACGACTCCGGACGAATTCACCTGACTCCGTACGTTAGAAACCGATCGGAAGCGGCGCGCTCATCTCGAAGACCGCGGCGTGGATCGCGCGCAGGGCAGCGGGCAGGACCGATTCCGCCACGGCGAAAAGCGCGCTGCCGCGGTCGGTTTCGGACCACTGGGCGCGCACGTCCAGCTCGTTTTCGTCGAGCGCGCGCCGCGCGGCTTCGACCTCGGTCGCGGTCGGCCCGACCAGCGCAATCAAGGCCAGCGAGCGCTCGACGTCGAAGATCTCGCGCTGGCTGGAGAGCAGGTTCGCGAGGTCGTCGCTCCATCCGCAAGCCACGCACATCCCGCGCGGGCCCGCCGACATCCACAGGGGTTCGATGTTGGATCGCGCGAGCCGCGCAAGGAATTCGCTGGAGCGCGCGGCGCGATCCTCGGCCTGACCGAGATCGACGTGGGCGAGGGTCAATCCGCGGCGCGCGGTCACGCCGACCGCAGCGGGGCCGTGGACTTCGCCCTCGCCGTGGACTTCGCGCGCGATCAAGGTTCCGGCGGCGTCGGGCTCGGACAGGCACAGGACGCGCGCCGGAATGTTCGCGCGCTCCAGCGGCTCGAGCGCGCCCGGGTGGAGCACGTTCGCGCCGCGGAACGCGTATTCCGCCGCGTCGCCGTAGCTCAGCTCGACGAGGCTCCTCGCGTCGGGCACCAACGCGGGGTCGGCGCTCATGACGCCGCCGACGACTTTCCAGAACTGGACTTCCCGCGCGCCGCAGGCTTCGCCGAGCAGGCTCGCCGACAGGTCGGATCCGTTGCGGCCGAGCGTGGTCAGATTGCCGGCTTGGTCCTTGGCGACGAAACCGGTGACCACGGGGATGCCGGGAACCTCGGCCAGGGAGCGGCGGATCGCCTCGCTGTTGCCGGCGAGCGGGCGCGCGCAACCGTGGTTGGAGTCGCTGATCAGGCCGAGATCGAAAGCGTCGACCGGCGTGGCGTTGCGACCGCTGGCGCGCAGGGCGGCGGCGACGATGCGCGCGCTCATGCGCTCGCCGAAGGACAGCACGAAGTCGCGCTCGGCGGCCGTGATCGCCTTGCGCGAGCGGATGCCCTCGAGCACGGCCCCGAGCTCGACCAGCAGGCGATTGAGCAGCTCCTGTTCCAGGCCACATTGCGACAAGAGGCTGCGGTGGCGGATGCGGACCCGATCGAGCTCGTTGCGGCCCTCCGCGGCGGCGTTCGCGACGGAAACCAGGAGCTCGGTCACGCCGCCGGCCGCGCTGACCACCGCCACTGGGCGCTCCCCGCCCCGCGAGCCCAGGATCGAGCAGACCCGCCAGATGCCGGGACCATCGGCGAGGGCGGCCCCGCCAAACTTCATGACCAGCGGCGGCTCGGGCGTTGCGTCGGGTTTCGGCGGCATCGGGGCTCGATTCAGACTACCACCCGCCGCGGGCAGGTTGCGCGTGTCCAAAGCGCGGTTCCGCGGTACTGCCCCGCATCGCTGTGCACGGGACGTGGGACAGGATCCGGTTCAGTTGGAAGCCTCCGATCGCGTACCATGGAGATTCCCCTCCGATGACCGAAAACCGCAGCGAAGCCATGACCGCCATCGACCGCGAGAGCCTGATCTACGACTGGAACACGACCGGCAAGCGTCCGGCGCCCCCCGCCGCGGTGCAGTTCGACGATGAAACTCTGCGGGACGGTCTGCAGAGCCCGTCCGCCAAGGACCCGTCGCTCGAGACCAAGATCGAGCTCGTCCATTTAATGGAGCGGCTGGGCATCCAGACCGCCGACGTCGGCCTGCCGGGCGCCGGTGCGCGCGCCAGGGAGCACATCACGCGCCTCGTGCGCGAGATGGCGCCGCTGAAGATCAAGGCCAACGTCGCCTGCCGCACGCTGATCGGCGACATCGCGCCGATCGTCGACGTGGTCCAGGCCACCGGCCAGCCGATCGAGGTCTGCGCCTTCATCGGCTCCTCCCCGATCCGCCAGTACGCGGAGAACTGGGAGTTCGACTCGATGCTCAAGCTGGTCAAGGACTCGGTCAGCTTCGCGGTCGCCCAGGGTCTGACCTGCATGTTCGTGACAGAGGACACCACTCGCGCCAACCCCGAGCACGTGCGCGCTCTCTACGAGACGGCGATCCAGGCCGGCGCCAAGCGCATCTGCGTCTGCGACACTTGCGGCCACGCGACCCCTGACGGTGTGCGCGCCCTGGTCGCCTATGTCGTGAGCATCGTCGAGCGCTCGGGCGCGGACGTCGGTGTCGACTGGCACGGGCACCGCGACCGCGGCATGGGACTGGTCAATGCCCTGACGGCGCTGGAAGCCGGCGCGACGCGAGTCCACGCGACCGCGCTGGGCGTCGGCGAGCGCGCCGGCAACACCGAGATGGACCTGCTGCTCGTCAACCTGCGCCTGCTCGGCTGGATCGACAACGATCTGTCGGCCCTCGGCGACTACGTGAGGCTGGCGAGCAAGGCGATCGGCGTGCCCCTGCCTACGAATTATCCGGTCTTCGGCTCCGACGCCTTCGAAACCGGCACCGGAGTCCACGCCGCGGCGGTGATCAAGGCCTTCCGCAAGGGCGACGTCTGGCTCGCCAATCGGGTGTACTCGGGCGTTCCCGCCGACATGGTCGGCCTCGAGCAGGTGATCAAGATCGGCCCGATGTCGGGCAAGTCGAACGTGATCTGGTTCCTCGAGAAGCACGGCCTGGCGCCCTCGGACGCGGCGGTCGAGAGCGTGCTGCAACTCGCCAAGGCAACTCCGCGCCTGCTCACGGACGTCGAGATCCTGACCGCGGCGCGCGTTTGATCAGCCCGCGCTGATCTTGCGCGGCTGCTGCTCCATGCGCAGCAGGACTTCGAGCGCGCTGCGGTGCAGACTCGACTGCGCGTTGTTGTGCACGCAGGTGAAGCACTTGTGGTAGCACTCGCGCTGGCGCTTCTGGCACATCGGCGCGGTCACGGTGTGGGCGAAAAGCACCGGTGCGCCATCGACACGGGTGGGACACAGGTGCATGCCCTGCGGAGGGTCGCTGATGCGAGAGTCTTCCTCGTGCACTGGACGGGCGGAGCCATCAGGATCCCGGCTCCGGGGCGAGTCTGGTCACCCCGCCTGCGTAAAGCAAGTTCAAGGACGGTGAGAAAGTGCCGTGCGCAGCTGCTCGAGAGTCGACTCGGCCATGGCGGCCCCCCGGTGGCTGTCTCGCGAGAGCTCGACGGCGGCCATGCCGCTGTAACCGATTTCGAGCAAGCCGTTTAGCGTCGCAGGCAGGTGGAGCACGCCCTTTCCGAAGGCCAGGTGCTCGTGGATTCCCGGTTGTGCGTCATCGAGGTGGACGTGGACCAGGCAGTCGGCGAGCTCGGAGAGCTGCTCGCCGATCCCGCGCGCGCCCGGAAGATCGCCGGTGGCGATCAGGTGGCCGACGTCCAGGGTCAAGCCGAGCTCCATCCCCTGATCCCCGAGGCGGCGCACCAGCTCGCGGTAACCGACCGGCCGCTCGACGAACATCCCGGGCTCGGGCTCGAAGGCCAGGCGGATGTTGCGATCGCGCCCATGCTCGAGCACCGGCAGCAGGCCGTCGGTCAATCGATGCCAGAGGATCTCGTCGGGAGTGCCGTCGGGCGCGACGCCCGACCAGAGCGAGACGATTTCCGCGCCGAGCTCCGACGCCAGGTCGATCGAGCGCTGGTAGAAGTCGACGCGCCGAGCGCGGTCCGTCGCGTGCTCCTCGAGCAGGGTCGGGAAGTGCTTGCGCCGCGGGTCCATGAGGTAGCGCGCTCCGGTCTCGATCGCCAGCTCGAGTCCAAGCTCGTCCGCGAGGCTGGCCAGACCGTCGACGGTCCGCGGCTCGAGGGCGTAGAGGTCGAGCCCCCCGACGTCCGGAGTCAGGGCGACGCCCTCGTACCCAAGGTCCGCCAGGAGGCGCAGCGCATCCTCGGGCCGATGGTGCGCCAGGCCATTCGTGTTGTACGCGAGGCGGAACATGGCCCGCAGAGTCTAGCAGTCAAAAAGCGCGGCCTGGGGTGTCGATAGACTCTTCATCGCCATGCAGAGCCGCATCATGTACATCGAATCCAAGGCCAACGGCCTGGTCGGTCCCGCGCGCATCGGCAGGGTGACTTTTTCGCAGTCCGGCTCGACGATCTACTACCGCGGGCGCGCCTTCCAGACCCTCGCGGGCGCCGGTTTCAAAGCGAACTACTTCGACGTCGAGACCGGCGAGCACTACTGGATCTCGGGCCCCAAGAAGAACGGCGAGGACAGCCTCTACGCGACCCACGTCAAGCCCGAGATCGACGAGGACGTACGCGACGAATACTGGCGCGGGATCCGCGGCCGGACGCAGAGCGACGGACTGTCCGGACCGAGCTCGCGCGGCTGACACTGGTACCCGGTATTCCACCGCCATTTTTTACATTCGCGGGAATGTAAAAAATGGCGGTGGAATACCGGGTACCAGCGTCAGGGATAGCGGATCGCGGTCTTCGAGCCGGGGGCGGCGTCGATTTTTCGCTCGGCGAGCGTGACGCCGTGCTCGTCTTGGATCAGCAGCGTGATCGGGCCGGGCGGAACATCGAGGAGCGCGCCCTCGCCGGGTTGGACAGCGGTGTCTCGCAAAAGGATCCCGTTGGACTCCGGCTGCAGGAGGATCAATGCACTCGAGGCATTCGTGACCGTCAACCGCGCGCTCGGCGACACTCGCAGGGTCATCTCCCGCGTCTCGCCGGCGACCAGCGTGACTCTCGCGGCTGCCACGAGAGGGCGAGGCTTTTTCAGGACGAGCGGGTCGTATTCGGGGAGGGTCTCCGCGGAAACGTCCCATTCGCCAGACTTCAGGCCCGAAAACTCGAACTCGGCCCCGCCCTCGACACCGCATCCCGCCCCGAAGCCTTCACGCACTCCCGACTGCACGACGAACACCGCCGCACTGCGGCGCTCGCCCGTATCCGAGTCGATGACGGTGCCGTGCAACCGCGCCGCGCGATCGACGACGAGCACGATTTCTTCGCGGCCCGGCTTCGCGACCACGGCCGGTGATCGAGAGTAGTCTCCATCGACCTTGCCGCCGGCAGTCAGCTCGTATTCGACGCCTCGCACAGGGCCGAGCTCGAATTCTCCTGCGTCATTGCTGGTGGTCGCATAGGTCTCCCGCGCCCCCGCCGACACTGGTTGCGCGAACACATTGCAGCCTGTCGCGGGCTCTCCGGACGACAGACGCACGAATCCGCGAAGGTAGATGCCCCGCCAGACCTGAAGCTCGACTTCGGCGCAGGCATCGCCTTTGGGGACGACGACTCGTTGTCCGACCGCGGCACAGATCTGCCCATCGCTCGCCGCATGCCGCTGCTCGCGCGGACCGATCAACCATTCGCCGGCGCGAAGATCGACGACCTCGAAGCGGCCGTCGATGCCTGTCCAGGAACTCGCGAAGGGCTTCGTGTGCGGCCCGAACGCGGTATCGACATCCGATTCGAAGCGGACCAGCCAGAGTTCGCTCTCGGCGAAGGGCGCCCCGAACTGGTCGCGGACGACGCCTCGTAGCCTCGGCCTCGTTCCGATCGAAAGGCGGACCTCGCGTTCCTCGCCAGGCTCGAGGGATTCGTGCGCAGCGGCGACAAGCAACGGCACGAGCCCGTCCAGCACGCTGAGCTCGAGCCCGATGCGCGCGGGCAGGCCATCGAGCCTCGCGAGGCCCTGCTCGTCGATCCGAGTCTCGAAACGCGAACGCGATCGATGGGCTTCGTCGAGCCAGAAGTCCGCTTGCCACTCCGCGTACTCGGGCACCGTGGCGCGCACGGTCAGGGCAGAATCCGTCTTGCGGCGCAAGCCCGTGACGCGGACCACGAGGCTCGATTGTCGTCCCAGTCGAACCTCGACTGCCTGCCTGTCCGTCTCGTGACCGGCGACGATCGGGACGAAGGCTCGCTCGAAGCCGATCGCGTCGACGAGCAGCGCGCAGTCCATGCCGATCGGCTGATCGACTTCGAGCTCTCCGCGAGCGTCGACAGCGAGCGTTCCATGCTCCAGCGTTTCGCAGTGCTCGTTGCGCGAAACGAATTGCACACGAGCGCTGGACAGAGGCATTCCCGTTTCGTCCTGGACGATGCGACAGAGGAAATGAATCCCGCTGTCGACGATCAGCTGCTCGCGGCCAGCGCTCGATGCGTCGGGGACGAAGTCGGTCTCGGGTGCTTGCGTGAGCGAGGCCTCATGGCTCGAGACGATGGTGTCGGCGACCTTCACCACGTGTTCCGCCGGAGGCTCGGACCCGGGCCGCGCCATCCAACTCAAAGCGGCGATGCCTGCCAGCAAGCCAGCGATCAGAAGGCCTCGTTTGGACATGAGTCGGGCTGGTGTAAAGCCCGAGTTCCCAGGATAGCCGCGATGCAGGTTGGAGTGTCG
>Ga0193706_1001364_pt1 | contig 11094 bp, 5 predicted proteins | sample U3c1metaG_FD_160130 | JGI IMG/M metagenome (GOLD analysis project Ga0193706, IMG submission 160130) | Soil microbial communities from a riparian zone of the East river system, Colorado, United States - U3c1 | ecosystem: Environmental > Terrestrial > Soil > Riparian zone | place: USA: East River... | reverse complement strand
CGACGAGTTCGCGGCGCCGATCAACAACGCACTCGTGAAGGGGACCTCGTACACCGACGTGCCCTCCTACGGCGAGCACGAATATCGAGTCACTGCCGTGGCGGACGAAGGACCGCCGCTCCTGCAGAGCATTTACTCGGAGCCGGTCCGCGTGACCTTCCGCGATCTCGTGGCGCCGCCTACTCCCGCTAGCATCACCGCGCTGCTCGAGACGCGCGTCGTCCGTCTGCTCTGGGATCCGGTCACCGCCCCCGATCTCCTCGGGTACCGCCTGTACCGGTCCGAGGGGACAGGGCATGGAGCGGCGATCCGCGACATCGGGACGATCCCGATCGTGAACGAGCCGGTGACCGCCACGAACTACGTCGACATGGAGCCCAATCTGGGCATCGCCTACCGGTACGCCGTCACCGCGGTCGACAAGAGCGGAAACGAGAGCTCGCGGATGTGGACCGAATGGGTCGTGGCGCCGAAGACGCCGTGACCGCGAGTGCGCGAAGCGGCCGAGCTCTGGCCGGCCGCATCGCGGGTCTGACGCTTTTCGCGGTCGCGCTTGCGGCCGGCGCGTTTCTCCGGCTCGATCGCCTCGGCGGGCCGAGTTACTGGCTCGACGAGATCCTCGGCCAGCAGCTCACGACCCAGGCGGGCTCGCAGCCGTGGTGGATGTGGATCGCCGGCTCCGAGGTCGAGCACGGGCCGCTGTACTACGCGACGCAACTCGCGACGCGCGTCTTCGGAGAGACGGAGGCGGCGGGCCGCATGGCGTCCGCCCTGTTCGGCGTGGCAGCGATCGCGCTCGTATGGTGGGCGGCGCGGTGTGCGGGGGAGCGGTGGGCGGGTTCGGGTGCGGCGGCCGCGTTGCTGGCGCTTTCCCCGCTCCACGTCTACTACAGCCGCGAGGCGCGTCCCTATGCGCTGATGATTCTGCTCACCGCGGCGATGCTCGTGGCGCTCTTGCGCGCCGCGCGTGTGTGGGTCGTGGCTCTGCTGGCAGTGGCGCTTCTGTATACGACGGCCGTCGCGGCGCCGGTGGTGTTGTCCGCTGCAGTCGCTGCGGCGATCGCAGGTGTGATCGAGCACGATCGCCCCGTTCGCCGCGGGCTATTTGCGTCGGCGGCAGCGTGTGCGATTGCAGCGCTCCTCTTCCCGGCGATGTACCGCGGGGAGCCGCCCACGGTTCAGCAGCTCGCGTTCCCGGCGCTCGACGGGAAGTTCCTCACGATCCTGCTCCGCTCGTTCACGGTCTCAGCGCACGGAATTGATGGAAGCGGCCGGACCGCGCTCGCGCTGCTGGCGTTCGCGATCGTGGGCGCGGTAGCTCTGTTGCGCCGCAACCGCAGAACGGGCGCGCTTGCTGTTGCGATGACCCTGCTGCCAGTCGCATTCGCGACGGCGTCGCTCTGGTTCTTCAACCACTGGTTCGTTCCTCGCTACGTGGCGCCCGGCGTGATCGGCTTCGCGCTGCTCGCGGGCGCCGGAGTCGCTGCGGTCGCGGAAGCGACTGCGCGTGGACTGACGTGGCCCCTGGCGCAAAAGCCTTCGCTGCGCGATGCAACGCATCCTGCAATCGCGGCCGTTCTGACGATCGCGATCGTGATCGCTGTCGGCGTTCAGACCTGGAAACTGGCGCGGACGGAGTCGTTTCGCAAACTCGACTGGAGGACCATCGCGGCGGTCTTGCGACAGCATCTCCGTCCGGGCGATGCGATCGTCACGGCGGAGCCCTGGTCGGAGGTCTGCCTCCGCCGCTATCTCGGCGACGTGCCCGGCGTGCGGTTCGCTCCCGCGACGGGCGGAGAGATGGCGTCCATCCTCGCCGGAGCGGCACCCGCGGCCTGGCTGGTGACCGCCGGATACTCTCCGAATGAGTCCACGCGCTCCTGGATGTGCAGATTTCCGCTCGTGCTCGCGAGCGCGATCGACGGCTTTCGCATGCACTACGCGCCGTCGCGTGAGGACTACCTGACGCGCGCGTTGCCCGGCGAGCAACGCGCCATCGCGGCGGCGCTGGGCGAGCGCGGATTCCGCCTGGAGATGGCAGCAGACGAGGACGTGGTGCTCGCGAGCGGGTGGGCGGGCGCGGAAGGATCTGGACGCGACTCGTTCCGATGGGCGGTCGGGCGGCGGGCGACGATCGCGTTTCCGCGCGGCGCGGCGCGCGATCGCACGATCCGCTTCGGCGCGTATCCGATGACCCACGCCTCCCTGCCTCCGCAGACGATCTCACTCTCGATCAACGGACGAGCTTTCGCGACGCTCACGCTGGCGCCGGAGTGGCGCGAATACGCGATCGAGGCGCCGGCAGCACTCTGGCGCAACGGCATGAACACTCTGGCATTCGACTTCTCCCGCGCCGTTGCGCCGGTTGCTCTCGACCCTCACGCCCGCGACGCGCGGGAACTGGCGGCGTCGTTCGAGTGGATCTCAGTCGACGACGCAGGCGCTCCTCCGGCAGGCGCTCGCGCACGGCGCCTGGTCCCGTCATTGCGCGCCGGTGCGGACGTGTTGCTGGACCAGCACACCTCCTTGACTCCCGCACCGACGCGCTTTCCGCCACCTCGGCTTCGCCGCGAGGAGGTAGAGGCGTTCCTCGGCCGCCTCGGCTATGACCCTCACGCAATCTGGTCACGCGTCGCGAGCGGAGAGGTGCGCATCGAAGACCTCGGTGAATCCGTCGCAGACGGCAGCGACTGCGAGGACGACGCCGCGTTCCTCCAGCGAGCATTCGAGACGGTGGCTGAGCGTTCGCCGAACGAGATCGAGCGCCGCGATCTGCTGAGGCGCCTCCGCGAAGGCGCGACGCGCGCGCATGTTGCGGGGCGGATTCTCAGGGCGGACGACGTTCGCGCGAAGTTGCTGCAGCCGTAGCGCCGGCCGCCGGCCGGCCGTTCGCACTCGCGCTCGCCGGCCAGCGGCCGGCGTAACGGCCGGCGAGCCGCCGGCGCTACGTTTGCAGCAATGCTCGCAGCCTCTCCGGATCGCTCGTCGGTTCTTCGCACGCGTAGCCGAGGCAGACGTACGCGAGCGTCTTGTCCGCGGGCCGGTGCTGCATGAGCGGGAGATCGGCCGACTGGCTGCCGGCGACGAGCACGCGGTGCGGGAGGAACTCCTCGCCGACGACGCGTCGCAACGCGTCGCTTTCGCCGGTCAAGGCGATCTCCTTCGGCTGTGCGGCTCGCCACTCTCCGACTCCGAGCAGAAAGCCGAAACCCGACGGGTACTTCTCGGCGAGAGGCCAGACTGCCTCGAGCGCCGCAGTGGCAACGCGCGCGTAATCCTCGCTTCCGAAGAGGAGGGCATGTCGCAGGAGGACGTCGCATGCAACCGAAGACGCCGACGGTGTGGCGTTGTCGAAGAGGTCTTTCGGTCTCGTGATCAGCTTCTCGTGATCGATTGGTGTGTCGAAGAAGCCGCCATCCTCCTCGTCGCGGAAGCGGGTGAGGATCTGCTCGACCAGACCGCGCGCGCCGTCGAGATAGCGGCGCTCTCCGGTTGCCTCGAACGCGAGGGTGAGGCCCCAGGCCACTCCCGAATAGTCCTCGAGCAGACCCGGGATTCTCGCGTGACGAGTGAGGCGCCCCTGTCCGTCGACGCGTGTGAGGAGAAAGTCCGCGTTGCGCCGCACGGCTTCGCGATACGTCTCTTTGTCGAACGCCAGGGCCGCGTCCGCGAACGCGGCGAGCATCCATCCGTTCCAGCCCGCGAGCATCTTCTCGTCGCGTCCGGGCCAGACGCGCTTCGAGCGCACGCCGTAGAGTTTGCACTTGCCGCGCGCGGCGATGTCCGCGAGCTGCTCGAGGGTGAGACCGAGATCGGCCGCAACGCTCTCCGGCTCGCGGGGGGTGTTGAGGATGTTGTGGCCCTCGAAGTTGCCCCTGTCGGTGATGTCGTAGAGCGCGCAGAATGCGCGTCCGTCGTCCGCGCCGAGGATCTCCAGCACTTCGGCGCGCGACCACACGTAGAACTTTCCTTCCTCACCCTCGGAGTCGGCGTCGAGCGTCGCGTAGAACGCGCCGTCGGGCGCGGTCATCTCTCGCAGGACGAAGCCGAGGATCTCGTTGGCGATCTGCGCGAAGAGGGGCTCTCTGGTCCACTGCCAGGCGCGCGTGTAGAGCCGCGCCAGCAGCGCGTTGTCGTACAGCATCTTCTCGAAGTGCGGCACGAGCCAGCGCGCGTCGACGGAGTAGCGGTGGAAGCCTCCGCCGACCTGATCGTAGATCCCGCCGCGGGCCATCTTCGTGAGCGTCGTGGTGACGATGTCGCGCAAGACCCGGTCGTTCGAGCGATAGGCGACCTGCATCAGGAAGTCGAGCGACATCGACGGCGGGAACTTCGGCGCGCCGCCGAATCCGCCGTGCGCCGGGTCGTACGCGGCGGCGATTCGTCCCGCCGCGCGATCGAGAGACGCCCGATCGATCGAGGCCTGTCCCCGCGCCGTGCGCAAGCGGCTGGACAGCGACTGCTGCACTTCGCTCGAAGCCGTCTCCACTTCATCGCGGCGCGTGCGAAAGACCTCGGCCACGTGCGCGAGCACGCGACGGAAGCTCGGCATCCCATGGCGCTCGTCGGGTGGGAAATAGGTTCCGGAGAAGAAGGGCTTGCCGTCGGGAGTGAGGAACATCGACATCGGCCAGCCGCCGTGACCGGTCATCATCTGCACGGCCTGCATGTAGATGGAGTCGACGTCCGGCCGCTCCTCGCGGTCCACCTTGATCGAGACGAAGTCGGCGTTCAGGATCTTCGCGATGTCCTCGTCCTCGAACGACTCGCGCTCCATGACGTGGCACCAGTGACACGCCGAATATCCGATCGAGAGGAAGATGGGACGGTCCTCGGCGCGCGCCTTCGCGAATGCCTCATCGCCCCACGGATACCAGTCGACGGGGTTGTGGGCGTGCTGGAGAAGGTAGGGGGAGGTCTCCTGAGCGAGCCGGTTCGTCATACAAATGTGTTGCCGACTGATGGTAGTAGTTCCCAGTTGCCAGTTGCCAGAGCCGCGCTAACGCGACGGGGCGGTGTCGCGAGTGCCGCCCCTCACCCTGTCCCCTCTCCCCGCCTCACGCGGGGAGAGGGCAATCGAGTGCTGGCGATGCCGGCGGTTGCGATTCTGGCGGCGCTCTGTCCCCTCTCCCCGCGTGAGGCGGGGAGAGGGCCAGGGTGAGGGGCGGCGCTCGGGACGCTCAGGATTTGTTGACTCCGACCAGTCTGGCGCGTCATGCCCCTCCGGCAACCGGCAACCGGCAACCGGCAACCGGCAACCGGCAACAATCAATCAGCTACCGACGATCACCGGCTTCTGAATCGACTCCAGCATCTGCGGCGGGAACGCGCGCATCTCGAAGTACTCGCTCTCCAGCTCCTCCACCTGAAAGCGGTCCAGGCCGGAGTTGGAGAGGAAGTCGCTGCGCAGCCTCGTGTCCTGCTCGTCGACGATGCGCGGCAGGAGCTGGTTGATGTAGAACGCCTCCAGGCGGATCTTCGTGATCACTTCCTCGAGCAGTCCCTCGGTCATCACGTCGTGCAGGTCATGCAGCTCCGGGTCGTGCGCGATCTCGGAGCGGATCTCGCGGCGGAACGTGTCGCGGCCCTCCGCCGTGTTGAGCTCGAGATAGAAGGTCGCCATGCGCCGCCGGGCCAGGTTGTACGCGGCGAAGTACCCTCGCTCGTGACGGTTCAGCGAGGCGATCGACTCGACCACGCCCGCGATCGACTCCTCGTTGTTCTCGATCGTGATCATTCCCAGCGTCAGTGCGTAGAGCTTCTTCTTCCCGTAAGCGAGCGCGTATTCGTTGTTGACGACGGGGTCGATGAAGAGTTGCTGGAAGAGTCCGCGGCGCAGCTTCTCGAAGACCTGCATGTTGCCCAGAAGCGAGCGGACCTGGTCCGCGCTGAGCTCGACGTCGTCCATGAACGCGAGGCGATTCACCAGCGTCGTGGTGTGGTCGATGCGGTCGAAGAGCGTGACCAGCTCGCCGAACGACTCCAGCCGCTCGAAGTCCTCTTCGTCGCGGCCGATCTCGTCGATGAGCCGCCCGGTCTCGAGCAGCACCTCCTCGAATGTCTGGTCGCGGTTCGCGGCGGCGCGCTGCTTGTTCTCCATCAGCTGCACGTGATCGAGAGACGACAGCTTGCGGGTGATGTTCCGCCCCAGGAGGAAGCCGCCGAGGATCTCGCGAGTGGACTGGATGTAGTCGGGCTCGTCCTGCTTGCGCACCACGGCGCGAGGTTCCTGCAGGAGGATGTCCTCGAGCGTGTCGAAGATCGAGAGCGGGACCTCGTTGCGCAGCGACAGCGTGCGCAGCCGCATCAGCCGCGCTCGCGCCGATGAGTCGATCGTCGACCCCGCGCACGACGCCAGGATGCGCTTGTACTCGTCGATGAGCTGCTGATTGTCCGGGTGGTGATAGATGACGTCGATCTGGATGCGCTGGCGCTGGTAGGGGTCGATCGGAAGATCGGACATGGCTTCCCCGATGTGCTCGAGCGACTTCGTCGCGGCGTATGCATGTTGAGAGATTTCGGCCAGCCGCTGATGGGAGCGCTGGACGACACGCACGATGACCAGCGTGGTCTCCGGCTCTCCGAGCACGTCCAGGAGCTCGTGCCCGAAGGCGAGAAACTGGCCGGCGCCGACGCGCTTGGAGCGCTTGAGCAGCTTGCCGGCGCTCTTGAGAGTCGCCTCCTGACGATCGCCGACGTCCTTGTACTTTTTCCGGTCGTCGACGAAGAAGAAGTAGTTCGCCACAGCGTTGCCCTGGAGGAAAAGGTTGTCCCAGGACTCGAACCCCTCCGTCATCGCACCGAAGCGCAGCTCGTGCGACCTGGTGTCGACGCTCGTGCCGAACAGCACCAGGCGGTTGACCACCTCTTCGTTGAGCAGGTCTCCGACCGGCAGGTGGCCGCCGAACATGTACTCGCCGAAGATCCCGCCATTCCCGCGGAAGCGCACTCCCTCGGGATTCAGCACGATCTCCGAGTTGCCGCCGAAGTAGCGCACGATGTCTCCGCGCGCTGCGCTGATCTGCTCGAAGAAGAACCGCCGGTCCACATCCGGTCCGACCACCACGGCGAAGTATTCGATCTCGGTTCCGACGAACCCGTGATGGACGATGGCGCGGATCAATGTGTGTGCAGGTTAATGCGGAGGCAAGCGAAGCATCAAGTAGGCGATCACGCCGGCAACCGGCAACCGGCAACCGGCAACTCCATCACGCCCGCGGATGCGCCTTCTTGTAGACGGCGATGAGCTGCCAGTCGTTCAGGTGCGTATATTTCTGCGTCGTCGAGAGGGAGGCGTGGCCGAGGAGCTCCTGGATGCTGCGCAGGTCGGCGCCGGCGTTCAGGAGGTGCGTGGCGAAGGAGTGACGCAGTGTGTGAGGGGAGATGCCGGCGCGAAGCGAGGCTTTGCGCAAATACGTATCGAACAGCCTGCGCACGCTGCGCGTCGTGATCTTCCTGCCCCGGTAGTTGACGAAGACGGCCTGTTCGTCAGGGTCGCGGGCGAGCTCGCCGCGGACTGCCAGCCAGGCCCGCAGCGCGGCCTCGGCCTTCGAGCCGAAGGGCACGATGCGCTCTTTCGAGCCCTTCCCGCGAACCTTCACCAGGCGGCTGCGGAGCTCGAGGTCGTCGAGCTCGATGCCCGTCAGTTCGCTGATGCGCAGGCCCGACGCATAGAGGAGCTCCAGCCACGCAGCGTCGCGAATCCCGAGATTGGTCGAGGTGTCGGGTTGTTCGAGGAGGAGCGCGACGTCGGACGTCTGCAGCACGGCGGGCAGATGCTTCTCGCGCTTCGGCGTCGACACCGTGCGCGCCGGGTTCGCTTCCACCGCGCCTTCGCGGACGAGGTACTTGAAGAAGGTCCGGAGAGCCGAGAGATGACGGGCGACGGACGCACGGCTGAGCTTCCGCCGCGAGAGGTGGGCGAGATACGCCCTCACAGCCAGGTGATCGACGCGTCCGAGATCGAGCTGGTCGCGGGCCTGGGTGAGGTAGTCGTTGCAGAGGAACCCGATGAACGACTCGAGGTCATCGCGGTACGCGGCGATCGTGTGCACCGAAACGTTCCGCTCGTACGTCAGGTAATCGAGAAAATCGCCGACCTCGTTCGTCACACCCGTCCCTCCCGCCGCCGTGACAGGAAGTGTATTCTGATCGGCCTTCAAACTCACCAGGAGAACCCATGAACCTCTTCCGAACCTTCGCGATCGCGCTGATCGCCTCGTGCAGTCCTGCCGTAATCGCCGCAGTCAACGTGGCAGACGTCGTGTCGCGGTACTCGGAGCTGCGGCTCGGGGACGCGCGTCAGGTGTCGAACGTGTCCTTTCCCATCGGTCACCTCACGATCGCGATGCCGTCTGGCGTCGCCGCTCCCGTCATCGGAAAGGACGACACGCCCGTCGGCGTCTTCTATCGGGGCTCAGGGACGTTCACGTACGACTCGGTCTACAAAGATGAGTTCGCCGTCTTTCGCTCGAACGCGAAGAGCACCGACGTCACGATCGCGGCAGGACCAGAGAAGCTCACGGTCCGCGAGCCGTTCGAAGACGTGATCGTCTTCGGCGAGGTGCCGGCGCTGTCCGGCGAGCCGGCGACCGCTCCGGGCGACGCGTTCGCGAAGCACGTGGCGGTGTTCGGAAAAGAGGAAGCATATCCGGCCGGCCAGCTGTTCGCGCTCCAGGCCGCGGACGCCGTGACTGCGAAGCCCGCCCGCGTGCAGATCAACGGCGGCAGGCCGTGGCTCTACGTCCACGACGACATCGTCGAGCACAACGAGTCTCTCTCGTATCTCCGGAAGCCCGGATTCATCAGCGTTCAGTTCAAGAACTCCCTTTTCAACACCCGGCTGTCGGCCCAACCCGTCGGCCGCAAGCCCCGTGAGGAGCCGGCGCCGCGCGTCATGCTCACGGATGTCGACGTCGCCCTGACGGCATCCGAGAAGACGGCCGCGACGATGACTGTCGTGGAGACGCTCGTGCCCCAGAAGCGCGCGGCGGGTGCGCTGCACTTCGACTTTTACAGCGAATACTTCGTCGACGAGGACCGCGCGCCGCGCGTCTTCAGGATCAAGAGCATCACCGACGGCGAAGGGCGGACTCTCTCGTTCAACCACTTCGGAAATGAGCTCGTGGTGGGCCTGGCGACGCCGGCGCCTGCGGGGCAGCCGTTGAAGCTCAGATTCGAGGTCGACGGCGATTTTCTTTACCGGCCGGGCGGGGACAACTACTGGGAGCTCGGCCTCGAGCCGTGGTTTCCTCAGCCGCAGGGTTACGAACAGGCGTACACGTATCACGGCGTGATCAAGGTCAAGCAGCCTTTCGTCCCCTATTCACCGGGGAAGACTCTGCGCCGCGCCGTCGAGGGCGACTACAACGTCGTGGAGACTCGTCTCGAACACCCGGTCGATGGCGTGGCCATTCTGGCCGGCAAGTATCACCATACGGAGGAGACTCGGAACGGGCTCACCGTGCGCGTGGCGACGTACGCCGTGAAGAACCCGGCCGGCGTGAAGAAGCTCACGAACCTGGCCTTCGGGATCATCGATTACTACCCCCGGTTCCTCGGCCCCTTCCCCTTCGAAGAGCTCAACATCATCGAGAAGAACGATTTCGGCTACGGCCAGGCTCCGGCGGCGACCGTGTTCATCACGAAGGAGGCGTTCACCCCGCTGCAGGAGGAGGCCAGCGAGTACTCGGAAGGGGTGAACAGCCGCTTCGCCCACGAGATCGCCCATCAGTACTGGGGCAACGCCATCATGATCGGGTCGTCCGAAGAGAACTGGCTGTCTGAGGCCTTCGCCGATTACTCGGCTGCGCTGTTCATGCGCGATGCGAAGCACGTCCGCGAGTACGACACCGCATTGACGGACTGGCGCGCGAAAGCTCGCGAGGCGGGAGAGATCGCGTCGATTCCCACCGCGCACCGCATCGTCAACCCGGGCTTTCCCCAGGTGGCGTTCATGAAGTGGAGGCAGCTGCTCTACTTCAAGGGTCCCTACCTCCTCGCGGCGTTGCACAAGGAGCTTGGCGAGCAGACGTTCCTCACCTTTCTCAAGTCCTATCAGAAGTCGTTCCGCTGGAAGCACGGGAAGACCGAGGACGTCATCGGCCTCCTGAACTTCATGACCAAGAAGGACTACGCTCCGTTCTTCGAGCAGTACTTCTACGGCACCGCTCTGCCGGAGGTCGCGAAGCGATGATCCCCTGTTCTTTGTGCTAGCGTTACGCGCCTTCTGGAGGACTCTGCATGGCCGAAACTCCCTCTGATCAGCCGCTGAAGAAAACACCACTCAACGAAGTCGAGCGCGAGCTCGGCGGGAAGATGGTGGACTTCGGCGGCTGGGAGCTTCCCGTGCAGTTCAGCGGGATCCTCGAGGAGCACGAGGCCGTCCGGACGAACGTCGGCGTCTTCGATGTCTCGCACATGGGCGAGATCACGGTCCGCGGACCGCAGGCGCTCGAGCTGCTGCAGCGCTCCACCTGCAACGACGTCTCGAAGCTCGCCGCCGGGCGCGCACATTACACCGGCCTCCTGTACCCGACCGGCGGCTTCGTCGACGACATCCTGATCTATGAGATGGCGCCGGACGATTTCTTCCTGGTGGTGAACGCGTCCAACACAGACAAGGACTTCGAGTGGCTGCAGCAGTCCGCGAAAGGCCTCGACGTCGAGGTCCGGAACGTGAGTGCCGACTACGCGCAGCTCGCCGTACAGGGGCCGGAGGCAGAGCGGATCCTCCAGGGCATGACCGAGGTTCCGCTGGCCGGGATCAAGTACTACCGCTTCGAGCGGGGCACCTTTGACGGCGCCCGCGCCATCATCTCGCGCACTGGTTATACCGGTGAGGACGGCTTCGAGCTGTACGTCAGTCCGGCCGACGCTCCGCGCATCATGCGCAAACTCGTCGACGCGGGAGTCAAACCCTGCGGCCTCGGCGCCCGCGACACCCTTCGCCTCGAGGCGAAGATGGCGCTCTACGGCAACGACCTCGACCACACCACCACCCCGATCGAGGCCGACCTCGCCTGGATCGTGAAGACGGAGAAGGGCGACTTCGCGGGACGCGACGTCCTGGAGCGCGAGAAGTCCGAGGGGCCG
>Ga0193706_1001363_pt1 | contig 11096 bp, 12 predicted proteins | sample U3c1metaG_FD_160130 | JGI IMG/M metagenome (GOLD analysis project Ga0193706, IMG submission 160130) | Soil microbial communities from a riparian zone of the East river system, Colorado, United States - U3c1 | ecosystem: Environmental > Terrestrial > Soil > Riparian zone | place: USA: East River... | reverse complement strand
GACGATGAGCTGGTAGGTGCGCTGGTCGGGACCTCCCGACCCGCCGTACCAGACCGCGCCGCGACGCTGGACTCGCCTGTTCACATCCTCAAGCGATGGGCACCCGCCGAAGCTTCCGCGCACGCTGCCCCGGTGGCGCTCTGCGGAGGCGATGCAGACGCTGCCGTCGCGGGCGAGGTACGCGACGGTCTGGTAGTTGCCGTCACCGATCCGGACATGGAGCGGCTCGCTCGCCGAGCCGGGGCCGGGCCGCCGCGACGCGGGCACGTCGATCTCGAGCAGCCTGTCGACTGCCCCTACCCCGGTGCTGAAATGCGTCAGAGCCGCGGTTGCTGCGGTGGCGGCCAGCAGGAGCGCCGCCACCGCAACGGCAATCACCTTGCGCCGGGTCGTGCGCCGCTTCGCCGAGCGGCGGCCTGCCGCGCTTACGAGCTCGAGTCGCAGGGCAGCCAGGGCGTCGTGCTCGACGTGAATGCTGTTCATCGTTCTTCCCTCCCGAGGCGCGCCAGCTTCGCGAGGCCGCGGCTCACGCGTTGCCGCACGGCCGCCGGCGTGGCGCCGGATGCCGCCGCGATCTCGTCGTAGTCGCGCTCGTCGATCACGCGCGCCACCACCGCCTCACGCTCGGCGGGCGGCAGTGCAGCGGTTCCATTGGTGTAGAGCGCGGGCTCGGCGTCCAGCAGCTCCTCGACGCGCTCGAGCGCTTCGTCCGAGTACGTGAGGCGCACCATGCCGAGCTTGCGGCGGGCGCTCGTCTCCGTGGCGGCGCGACGGCGGCCATGAGCCAGCTTGTTGCGCGCTATCCCAAGCAGCCAGGCACGAGCGGGCGCCTCGCCGGGCCGGTAGCGCCGGCTGGCCACGAGCGCCGCGGCAAACACCTCAGCGGTGATGTCGAGCGCCTCGTCGGTGCGCAGGCCCTCGTGCCGCACGAACCCGAGCACCGCCCGGACGTGGCGTTCGTAGAACTCACCGAAAGCCTGCGGCTGCCTCGCGGAGAGCGCAAGCAGCTCGTCGTCGGAGAGTTGCGCAAAATCCGCCACCACCTCCTATCTTCCACCGGCGCGTTATTTGTGACGTGCCGACAGGCGCTTGAGAGCCAGCGCCCCAGCTCGCGCCATTCGCAGCAGCACCGGGCGGTTCACGCGCTCGACGGAGTCGCAGGCCAGGTGGTAGCACGCGTCGCGTGGGCGTCCGCCCGGCCCGCGCTCGTTTGCGCCGGTGTAGAGGCCGTTCACCGGCACGCCGGCCGCCATGAACGAAGCGTGGTCCGATGCTCCACCCACGCTCACGCCGCCGAGCGGCCGTCCGGCGGCGCGGCGCAGCACCCGCCCAAGCTCGGCATCGCCGTCCGCATAGAACTCGGGGACTGCGTTCGGGGATCCGACCATGTCGAAGTTGATGTAGGCGCTGATCCGCTTGCGCTCGGCCCTGTCGAGCGAGCGGACGTAGTGGCGCGATCCGAGCAGGCCGAGCTCCTCGGCGCCCCAGAACGCGAGCCGAACCCGGGAGCCGGGCGGGTCCGGGCCGATCGCCTTGGCTGCCTCGATCAGCGCCGCCGCCCCGCTGCCGTTGTCGTTCACGCCGGGTCCGCCCCGCACCGAGTCGAGGTGGCCGCCCGCCATCACCACGCGCTCGCCCTTGCCGCCCGGCGTCTCGGCGATCACGTTGTGCGTCACGCGATTGCCCGAGGACGCGTCCACCTCCACGCGCACGGGGGCGCCCTCGCGCACGAGCGTGTCCGCCACGAGCACGACAGGGATGCGGATTCCCGGGGCGGCGAGCGTCCCGCTCGGCACCCCGCGCCGGGTGGCCGAGTCGTCGATCACCACGAGCGCGCGGGCGCCGGCCTTCTGGGCATTGAACGCCTTCTCGCGGAAGAAGCAGATGCCGCGGGTCACCAGCGGAACATCGCCGGCGCCGAGGCCGGAGTACTGCGCTGCGCCGCAGCCATCGCCCAGCCGCCGCAGCCGCCCGTCCGCGCGGCCGGCGCCCGAGTAGCTCAGGACCTGGAAGTCCCGCGCTTCTCGCAGCTTCCGGTCGCCGAGGCTCATCGAGGCGCTCCTCAGGTTGAAGTACGCGAAGCGCACGGGCTGTAGCCGCACCCGCCAACGCGCCTCACGCAGGCGCTTGGCCACGTAGTCCGCGGAGGCGTCGTAACCAGGGGTGCCCGCGGCGCGCGTTCCGCCGTTCCTGTCGGCTATCTCCTGAAGCGCTTCGAGGTGCTCGCCCAGCTCGGCCTTGGTGATCGCCCGCGGTGTGGCGGGGCGTGGCGCCGGCTTGCCCTCTCCGCCCGAGTCACAGCCCACGAGGAGGACGGCGACGAGTAGGAGGGGCAGCAGGCGCACACGTGTGTTCTACCCGCCCGCGCCTGCCGCCGCGAAGCCAGACGGCGGCCGATGCAGCTCGCTCGCGCTCACGATGCGGTCCACGAGCCCGTATTCCACGGCCTCCTCGGCGCTGAAGAAGCGGTCGCGCTCCATGTCCTCGTGGACCTCGTCGATCGTCCTGTTGGTGTGCTTCGCGTAGATCTCCTCGAGCAGCCGGCGCAGCTCGAGCACCTCGCGCGCATGGATCTCGATGTCGGACGACTGGCCCTGGAACCCCGACGAGGGCTGGTGGATGAGGATGCGGGAGTTCGGGAGCGTGAGCCGTTTCCCGGGCGTGCCGCCGGCGAGGATCAGGGAGCCCGCCGACATCGCCATCCCGTAACAGATGGTCTGAACGGCGGGGCGGATGTACTGGATCGTGTCGTAGATCGCGAGCCCGGCGTGAAGCGAGCCGCCCGGCGAGTTCACGTAGACGGACACGTCCTTGTCCGGATCCTCGGACTCGAGGTGAACGAGCTGGGCCACGACCAGGTTCGCGATCTCGTCGTCGATCTGGCGGCCGATGAAGACGATCCGCTCGTTCAGCAGGCGCGAGTAGATGTCGAAGGAGCGCTCGCCGCGCGAGGTCTGCTCCACGACCATTGGGACCAGCGCACTGTGCACGCGACCGATCTGCATTTCCGTGCTCCTCTCCGGTAAGCTGCAACTGTCTGGTTGCACACAATAGCGCAACCGCTCGGTTGCACAATGGAGGCGTCCATGGATCACACGGTTGAGCGGGAGCTGACGGTTCCGGAGGAAGTGGATGAGGTCTGGCGCTCGCTGGCCGAGCCCGAGTGGCTCGGCGACGACGCCACGATCGAGCTCCGCGAGGCCGGCGAGGTCCGCGCCGGCGAACGTGACGGCTTCGTGGAGGAGGCCGATGCGCCGCGGCGCCTCGTGTTCTGGTGGAGCGCACCGGGCGAGGACTCCACCCGCGTCGAGATCGACCTCGACGAGATAGACGACGGCACCCGCGTGCGCGTGACCGAGTCACGCCCGCTCGCCATCCTCGACGGGCGCGACCTGGCGATCGAGTTCGGTGGCCGGAGCAGCGGCGGCACGGGGCCGATGGCGCTGGCCGGCATGCGCGGCTGATGCCCGATCCGGCCGACGCCGTATTCGCGGCGCTCTCGGACGGCACGAGGCGCAGCCTCTACTCCCTGCTCGGGGAGCACGGCGAGGCCACGGCCACCGACCTCGCTCGCGAGCTCCCGGTCACGCGCCAGGCGGTGCAGAAGCACCTGGGCACCCTCGCCGGCGCGGGACTCGTGGCCACACGGCGCTCCGGCCGCGAGGTGCTCTACCGGCCCACCCCCGCTCCGATGTCGGAGGCACTCGAGTGGATGGCCGAGGTGGGGGCCCAGTGGGACGACCGCCTCGCCGCCCTCGAGCGGCAGCTCGCGCGCGGCCGTAGCCTCTCCCCATGACCTCGCTCGCCGTCGGATTCGGGCTCGGCTTCTTCGTGGGCGCCCAGCCGGGACCGGTATCGCTCCTGTGCATCCGCAGCGTGCTGCGCGGAACGCTTGCCAGCGGCATCGCGATCGGGGCCGGCGCGGCGCTGATCGACCTGCTCTACGCCGCACTGGGCCTGGCCGGCGCGGCGAGCCTGCTCGAAGCCGACGCCCTGCGCGTGGCCTTCGGCCTGATCGGCGCGCTCGTGCTGGGGGTCATCGGTGTTCGCACCCTCTGGGGCGCCTTCCGGGTGCGCCTCGGGGGTGAGTCCGAGGAGGAGGTGGCATCGCCCCGGCGCGCCTTTGCGACCGCCGTGGCCGCCACGGCCTCGAACCCGCTCACGATCGCCACATGGGCCGCGATCTTCACCGCAGCCTCCGCGGCCGCGGTTGGCGACGCCGCCACCTCCGCCGGCGGCGCTGCGCTGATGCTCGGCGGCGTGGCGCTCGGCACGCTCACCGCCTTCACGACGCTCTCAGTGCTGGTCGCGCTGGTCCGGCAGCGCTTCGGCTCCCGCCTGCTCGCGACCGTCGACGTGGTGGCCGGAGCCGGCCTCGTCGGCTTCGCCGGCCTCCTCGGCTGGCGTGCTGTCCACGAGTCCTGAGGAGGCCTCGTGAATCGCCTCCACGCGCTCCTCGCGCTTCTGCTCGGCGTCCGGGTCGTGCCTGTCGGCGCGCACCGATAGCCCGATCCCGATCGCGAACGCCACCGCAATTCCGGCGAGACTTCCCAGGGGACCCACCTTCAGGAAGTCCTCGATCAGCAGCTTCACACCCACGAGCCCGAGCACCACGGCGATCGTCTCGTCGAGGTAGCGGAAGCGGGCGATCAGGCTCTCCACCAGCACGAACAGCGCCCTCAGGCCAAGCAGCGCGAACACGTTGCCCATCCAGATCAGCAGCGGATCGCGCGTGATCGCGAAGGCAGCCGGGATCGAGTCGATCGCGAAGGCGATGTCGGCGAAGACGACCGCCGCGAGGCACAGGAAGATCGGCGTGGCGAAGCGGCGCCCGTCGCGCCTCACGAACCAGTGGCCCCCGTGGAACTCGCCGGTCACGGGATAGACCTTCCGCACGGCGCGCACCATCAGATTGCGGTCGGGGTCCACGTTCTCGGCCACGCCGCGCCAGATCCGGTACGCCAGCACGATCAGCGCCGCTCCCAGCAGGTAGATCAGCACGTGGAACTGGTGGATCAGCTCGGTGCCCGCGAGGATGAACACCCCGCGCAGCGCGAGCGCGGCCACGATCCCGAAGAAGAGCAGCCGGGCGCGGTGCTGGTAGGGCACGCCGAAGTAGGCGAACAGCAGCAGGAAGACGAACAGGTTGTCGAGCGAGAGCGAGCGCTCGATGAAGTAGACGGTCGTGTAGGTGACGGCGTGGTCCGCGTCGTTCAGGACGAGGATGGGAATCGCCGCGAGCAGGCTCAGGGCGAGCCAGCCGACCGACCACCAGGCGGCCTCCCTGAAGCTCGGCTCGCGCCCACGCGCGAAGAAGTGGAGGTCGAGCCACAGGAAGAAGATCAGGGCAGCGATCAGCGCCGCCCACGGAGCTAGGGACCCGAAATCCACGACCGGGACCTTAGAGTGAGGGCATGCTTGGTCATGTCGCAGTCGGCACCTGGAGCGGGGGACGCTTCATGCGCTTCGGCGAGCCGATTTCCGACGAGCGGCTCGAGGCGCTGCTGCGCCCCGGCGCCGGAATCGACACGCTCATCACGGCGGACGCCTACGGCGCGGGTGAGGCGGACACCCTGCTCGGCCGCGCCCTGGCCGGCGTCCCGAGATCCGGCTACGCGCTGGTCGGCGCCGTGGGTCACGACTTCTACGAGGGCGAGCGCGACGGCGCGAAGGGGTTCCCGCGCTTCACCGATCCGCTTCTGCGCGGCCCGGACGGCTACCGCGACTACCTGCGCATGGCCGTCGAGAAGAGCCTCGAGCGCTGCGGCGTGGACTCCTTCGACCTGCTGCTGCTCCACAACCCCGACCGCCGCGGCTTCGAGTCCCCCGAGGTGTGGGAGGCGCTTCGCGAGCTGCGCGACGATGGCCTCGCGCGCGAGCTCGGTCTGGCCCCCGGCCCCGCGAACGGCTTCACGCTCGACGTGATCGGCTGCTTCGAGCGCTACGGAGAGCTGATCGACTGGGCGATGCTGATCCTCAACCCCTTCGAGCCGTGGCCCGGCGAGCTGGCGCTCGACGCCGCCGCGCGGCACGACGTGAAGGTGCTCACTCGCGTGGTGGACTACGGCGGGCTCTTCCACGACGACGTGCTCCCCGGCCACAGCTTCGAGGCCCACGACCACCGCGGCTTCCGTCCCGACGGCTGGATCGAGGCCGGGCGCGAGCGCCTGGAGCGCGTCCGCCCGATCGCCGATCGCCACGGGCTCACCCCGTTGCAGCTCGCGTGCGTGTGGAACCTCGCCCACGACGCCGTCCGGTGCGTGGCGCCCACGCTGATCCAGGAGCCGGGCGCGGACGCCAAGCCGATCGAGCGCAAGCGCGAGGAGCTGGCTGCGGTGCCCGCGGACCCGGTCCTCAGCGACGAGGAGCTTTCAGAGATCCGCGCGGTGGGCGACAACCGCGGCTCGATGCTGCTGAAGGGCGCCACGCCCGACCACGAGGGTGAGGAGCGCCCGGATCGCTGGGAGCTGAGCACCGAGCACGCCGAGCTGGCGGCCCGCTGGGGCATCGACCCCGAGCGGGACCTGCGAAAGAACGCAGCGCCGGTCTAGGGGCTCTGGAGCAGCTCGGCGCAGCGCTGGAGGGCCTCGGTGTCCTCCGGGCGCGCCTTGTCGAGGCAGTCCGCGTAGTCCTTGAAGTCCTGCGCCTCGGGGCTGGCGCCGCCGGTGGTGGGCGGCGTGGGCGTCGTCTGCTGAGAGCCGCCGCCGAGGCCCGGTAGCGCGCTGCTGCCGCCGAGCGATGTCGTGAGAGCGGACAGCGGCCGCGGATTTGCCGGGGCCTCGATCTGCTGGTCGCCGTTCACCTTCGAGAACTCGACCTCGAACTCGATCGACCCGGACTGGATCCCGCCGAGCGACTCGCGGCTCGCCTCGGGCACGTCGAACTCGATCTTTCCGGCCACCCGCCTGATCACGTCGTCGTCCTTGCCGACGTACACGTGGAAGGTGGGGTCGTGGACCACTTCGCCGACCTTGCGGATGTCGGCGTCTGAGAGCGGCTTCGGCGGCGTCTGGCCGGTGGCGCTGCCCAGGGTCGCGCCGGACTTGCGCACGAACGCGTTCAGGTTGCGCATCACGGCCTCCACGTCGAGCTTTCCGGAGACGTGGCGCGTCTGCACGCCGGCGATGTCCTCGTCGCCCTCGTCCTTGGCCTCAGAGAGCCAGCTGCGCGGATCGAGCCCGAGCGCCCGCAGCGAGCCGCGCTTGTCCTTGTTCTCCGCGATCGCCTTGTTCGCCTTCGCCACCTGGGCGGCCGGCTGTTCGTAGTAGATGTCCTGGAACTTCACGAAGGCGCGGTCCCCCGTTGAGAGGAAGCCGGTGGTCACGGTTTGGCCGCCGCCATCGGTGCCGATCTTCAGGTCGATGTCCGCCGACGGCAGCTTGCGATCGTTGGTCTGGAATGGGCCGGAGGCGCTGATCCTCACGGGCTTGTCGAGCCCCGGGCTGCCCTTCAGCTGGATCGACGCGTCGACCTTCAGGTCCGCGCTCTTGATCGACGAGCTGAAGGCCCTGTCGAGCAGGTCCTGAACATTTTCCTTGTCGTCGCCGCCACCGCAGGAGGCCAGGGTCAAGGTGGCGAAGAGCAGGGCAACCAGCGGGCGACGCACGCGGCGCAGACTAGCTGGGCCACCGCAACTCGACGCAATTTCGGACGTTGGACAACCAGATGGGGTACGTGAAGCGAATCGCAGGGATCGCCGCTGTCGCGGCGCTCGCAATCGCCGGACCCGCCCACGCCGGGCAGGTGATCGTCGTGGACGGCGATCACGCCCAGCGCGTGGAGGATCCGGCCGTCCCGACGCGGGCGGAGATCGCCCTCGGCGTGCCGACGCTGGCGAGCGCCGCGCACGTCCGCGCCCGCTCGTCGACGAAGAGCGGCCGCCGCGCGGTCTACTCGGCCCTGACGAAGGAGCTGCGCCGCAAGCACATCTCGAGGTCCTCCTACCGGCGCTGGCGCGCGACCTACGTCCGCTCACTTCGCACGCTCAGGCGGCTCAGCGGCGCCCGCGCCACTCAGCTGCGATACGTGCTCACCTCCGTCGAGTCCCTGGCCCTGCGCCGCCGCCTTGGCGCAACGCGCATGCCGGTCGCATTCCTCAACCTCGAGCGCAACCGCCAGTACTGGCCCAGGCAGCCGTACCCCGCCCCCGGCGACCAGGTGAGCTTCCGCGGCAGCGAGATCCTGTTCCAGTACTTCGCGGGCGAGGGCCTTCAGCTTCACCCGCTCTCCACGTTCAAGAAGGCCAACCACCTGCACGGCTTCTGCGAGCGCAAGGAGGCCACCTGCGACGAGGCGGCCCTGCGCCGCATCCTCGACGAGATGACGAAGCTCGCGGTCAAGCGCGGCCGCAACTTCATCGCGTGGGAGTACCTCTTCTACTTCGACGGCGGCACGCCCCCGTGGATGAGCGGGATGGCTCAGGCCACCGGCATCCAGGCGCTCGGCCGGGCGGCAACTCTGCTGAACGAGCCGAAGTACCTCGAGACGGCCCGGCGGGCGCTGGGCGCCTTCGAGACCGCGCCGCCGACCGGAGTCCGCACCACCGGCTTCCGCGGGGGCGTGCACTACCTCCAGTACTCGTTCGCCCCGCGCCTCTTCATCTTCAACGCGTTCCTCCAGTCATTGATCGGGCTGCACGACTTCGGCCAGCTCGCGGACGACGATCGCGCGCGTGGGCTCTTCCGTGCCGCTGAGCCAGAGGCCCGCCAGGAGATCCCATACAGCGACGTGGGCGACTGGTCGCTCTACAACTACGCCGGTCACGAGTCGAACGGCGACTACCACGAGCTGCTGCGCGAGTTCCTGGAGAGCATGTGCACGCGCAAGCTGGGCGCGCTGTACTGCGACTACGCACGCCGTTACCGCGGCTACCAGATCGATCCGCCCGAGCTCACCTGGAAGGGCCCGGACGTGGCGACCGAGGACGAGCCGGCCACGATCCGCTTCAACGTGTCGAAGCTCTCGGCCATCGAGGTGAAGGTCACGAACCCGAGCGGCAAGCTCGTGTTCAGCCGCCTCGCGACGTTCCGCCGCGGCGACGGCGCCTTCACGTGGACCCCGCACGGCCCGGGGCTGTTCACCGTGAGCGTGGCCGCGAAGGAGCTGCGCACCGGTCTCGGCAAGCGCGACCGCGACGGCGGCGAGATCGCAGTGGAGAACCGGCCGGGCTGACGAACTAGAGTGCGGCGGCTCATGGTGCCCCGCACGATCCTCTACACGGGCAAGGGCGGAGTCGGCAAGACGAGCGTGGCCGCCGCAACGGCGCGGAACTGCGCCGCAGCTGGGCTGCGCACCGTCATCCTCTCGACGGATCCCGCTCACAGCCTGTCCGACTCGCTCGAGGCCCCGCTCGGCGCCGAGCCGACCCAGATCGGCGCGAACCTGTTCGGCCAGGAGGTGCAGGCCCAGGAGGAGATGGAGCGCCACTGGGAGGGCGTGCAGAGCTGGCTCGGCGACCTGCTCGCCGAGCGCGGCATCGACCGCATCTCCGCCGAGGAGCTGACCGTGCCTCCCGGAATGGACGAGCTCTTCTCGCTGCTCTGGATCAAGCGCCACCACGAGGAGGGCGAGTTCGACTGCGTGATCGTGGACTGCGCGCCGACCGGCGAGACCCTGCGACTGCTCTCGTTCCCCGACGTCGTGACCTGGTGGCTCGAGCGCATCCTGCCCTCGCAGCGCCGGCTCGCCCCCTTCGCGCGCACGCTGTTCGACATGCCGCTGCCGGGCGAGGCCGTATTCGACGACGTGGAGCGCCTGGCGCGCAACCTCGTGGCGATGAACGGCATCCTGCGCGACCGCTCGCGCACGACCATCCGGCTCGTGACGAGCCCGGACCGGATGGTGGTGAAGGAGTCGATGCGGACCTTCACCTACCTGAACCTCTACGGCTATCTCACCGACGCGGTCGTCGTGAACCGGCTGCTGCCGCCGGACGGTTACTTCGCCGCCTGGCGCGAGGCCCAGGAGGAGCAGCTCGAGCTTGTGCGCTCGGCCTTCGCGCCCGTGCCGGTGCTCACGGCGGACTACTTCGAGCGCGAGGTGGTGGGCAGCGAGATGCTCGACCGCTTGGCGCGCGCGGTCTTCGAGGACAAGGACCCGGCCGCGATCCTTTACGACCGGCTCTCGCAGGAGCTCGTGACGAGCAACGGCAGCGCGACGCTGCGTGTGGCCGTGCCGTTCGCCGAGCGTGGAGACCTGAGCCTGAAGAAGATCGGCCTCGAGGTGATCGTGCGGGTGGGCGGCCAGAAGCGCACGATCATGCTGCCGCCGGCGCTGTCCGCATACGCTGCCGCGGGCGCCCGCTTCGAGGACGGCGCGCTGGAGATCCAGTTCGAGAAGGGCCCTGATGGAGACTGACGAGCCGCGCCCGAACGGGGACCCCCGCCCGCACGGCGACCCGCACCCGCCCGACCCCGCCGCACTGTTCGCGATGCTCGACGGGATGCGCCGGATGGCGCCGCGTGAGCTCGAGGGTCAGGTCACCAACCTGATCCGCGAGTTCCTCATGACGCTGCGCTCACTGATCGACTGGTACCTCGAGCGCCTGGACCGCGAGCCGTACGAGCCCACGGTCGAGGACATCCCGATCGAGTAACGGCAGCAATGGAGGGTGCGGCGCCGGGGGGTTGGCGAGAAACCCGTCGTATATGCCAGAAACTCGCCGAGCCCCTCCCCCTCAATGCCGCAGTCGGCCCGGCCGGGCCCGCCTCAGCCCTCCGCGCCGCCCTTTGGAAAATGCGGCAAATGGCCGCCCGCGTCGTGGAGGATCAGGTTCCAGAGGCGGCGCACCTGCTTCGGGTGCCGGTGCGCGACGTTGTGGAACTCCCCTCGGTCGTGGCGACGGTCGTAGAGGCGCAGCTCCTCGCGGTGGTTGCCCGCGATCAGCAGCCAGCGGTCATCCGCGGCGCTCACGTAGGTGTTGTAGGCGGCCGTCCGGTAGCTGCGCTCGCGGCGCGGCCGCCGTCCGTCGAAGAGCGGCGACAGGTCGGCGCCGTTCATCCCCTTCGGCTCGTCCACACCCAGGGCCGACAACACCGTGGGGCCCACGTCGTGGGTCGAGGCGAAGTAGGTGCTTGTGCGCCCCTTCGCCTTGCCCG
>Ga0193706_1001362_pt1 | contig 11098 bp, 12 predicted proteins | sample U3c1metaG_FD_160130 | JGI IMG/M metagenome (GOLD analysis project Ga0193706, IMG submission 160130) | Soil microbial communities from a riparian zone of the East river system, Colorado, United States - U3c1 | ecosystem: Environmental > Terrestrial > Soil > Riparian zone | place: USA: East River... | reverse complement strand
CGGCTCCTCGGCTTTGGCCGCGCGGAAGGCGTCGATGGCCGCGTGCGGGTCGTCCCAGCGGTCGAGCTCCAGCACCTGGAGGCAGAACGGACGCTCGAGATCCACGCCGAGCGGACGCACCACGCGGCCCGGCAGGCGCGACTCCAGTTCCAGGTTGCGCGGATCCAGCGGGTCGATACCGGGCGGCGCCACCCGCAGCCGGTCGTCGTGAAGCGCGGCCGGGGCAAACGACTCGTCCGAAACGAGCACGGCGACGCAGCGCTCGGAGAGGCCCGCGGCGCGCGCGAGCGCGTCCGGCTCCGCGCGGGAAGCGTCCTCGTGGAGGCGCCAGAGCACGGGGGTGCCCCCGAGTCCGGCCGCCAGCCCGATCGCGGCGTCGTGCAGCACGACCGCGTCATAACCATCGTGCAGGGTCGCCGCTGTCCGCTCGCAGGCATCGAGGTACTCCTCCCAGGCGGGGTCCTCGATGGCGGACTCGCCACCCCGCAGCCCGGACATGAGCGCAGCCGCCGTGCCGCGCAGCTCTGACGAGCCGAACAGCACCCGCCACTCGATCTCCACCCCGGCGCCCGCGGCGAGGGGCAGCAGGCCACCGAGGAACTCGGGGACCCTCCCCTCGGCGCCGGCGGCGCTCACGTGCAACACGCGTGCGCCCCGAAGCGGCTCAGCGGCGTCCTGAAGCGCCTCGACGGCGCGTCCGCCCGCGGCGGGCGCGTAATCGCCCGGCGCACGAGGGGCAATGGCCATGGGCTGAAGGTCGGCGGCGGCCATGAGCGCTGGCAGCGTAGCCCCGCAGCGGCGCCGCCGTCCGCATCCCCGTCCCGACACACGTCACATCCATTAGAGAAACTCGTTGGTTGACCAACTGGTTGGCCAACGAATTGCTTGAACCGGTGTGACGTGTGCTCGGGGCGGAGGGGCCGGGGCGGAGGGGCCGGGGCGGAGGGGCCGCAGCGGGGGCCGGGCCGGCGGGCGCCCGCGGCGGCGCTCAGCCGAGCGCCGGCTCGATCCGGCCGCTGACCTCGCCAAGCGGGTCGCCGCGCAGGATCACCTCGTCGCCGTCCTCGAGGAACGTGCGGGTGGTGCCGTCCGGGAGCTCGATCGGCTCCTGGCCGTTCCAGCTCAGCTCGATGAAGCTCCCGCGCTCCTCGGGCTCGGGGCCCGAGATCGTGCCCGTGGCCAGCAGGTCCCCCGTCCGGAGGCTCGCTCCGTTCACGGTCAGGTGCGCGATCTGCTGTGCGATCGACCAGTACAGGTGGCGCGTGTTCGAGCGCGCCACGACAGTGCCGTTCAGCTCGACCTCGAGCGGGATGTCGTAGGCCCACGGGTCCTCGCGCAGATATTCGAGCGGCTGCGGGTCCTGGGGCTCGCGCGGCACACGCCGGTCGGCGAGCTGGTCGAGCGGCACGACCCAGTGGCTCACCGAGGTGGCGAACGACTTGCCGAGGAACGGCCCGAGTGGCTGGTACTCCCAGGCCTGGATGTCGCGCGCGGACCAGTCGTTCAGGAGCAGCATGCCGAAGACGTGGTCGAGAGCGCGATCGACCGGCACCGGCTCGCCCATGGTGCTCGGCGTGCCGATCACAAAGCCGGCCTCGAGCTCGATGTCGAGGCGGGCGCTCGGCCCGAACTCCGGTCGCTGGCCGAGCGGCCGGCGAACGGGTGTGCCACCCGGCACCACAGTGCCCGCGCGCCCGTGGTAGCCCACCGGAAGGTGGCGCCAGTTGGGGAGCAGGGGCTCGGCGTCCGGTCGGAACATGCGGCCGAGATTGGTCGCGTGGTCGAGCGACGAGTAGAAGTCCACGTAGTCCGCGACCTCGATCGGCAGGCCCAGCTCCGCATCATCCAGCTCGCGCCCGTCGGCCACTCGCGCGGCGGCCTGGCTCCAGACCTCCGGCCCCGCGGCCATCAGTGCGTTCAGCGAGGGAGCATCGAAGATCGGATCGAGGCCGCTCAGATCCACCACCCGGTCGTCCAAACGCGCGCAGACGCCGCCGCCGCGAAGCACTCCGAACGCCAGCGTCATTGGAGCATCCCGAGCTCCCGGAGCCCGTCGACCGGCTCTCGCCAGCTGCAGCTTCCGAAGCTGACGAAGGTCTGGCGGCCGTCCTCCTCGACCTCGAGCGCCGCGCCGTCCTCCTCGCCGAGCACCTCGCCGATCCGGTCGCGCGGGGCGGTGGCGGCCGCGAGCAGGTTGAGGAACCCGTGCTCGTCGCCGCGCCGGACCGGGTGGTGAAGCCCGGCGGTTGCCTTGAACGGCACGCCCGCGTCGCGACAGCAGGCCACCACGAGACCCACCTGCTCGATCGATGGAAAAAAGGTGCCGCCGCAGCGCAGCTTCACGCGGCCGCCGATCGCCGCCACCGCGCCGATCGCGGCGGGAACGCTGTCGCGCCAGCGCTCGTCGAAGACGAGCTCGAAGTAGGTCTCCACGTCGAGCGGCCGCAGAGCGCTGTACGCCGCCACGAGGTCGGAAGAGAGAGGGCGCGGTCCCGCCAGCACGAGCTCGACGGCCTCGACTCCCTCCGCGCCCTCGAGCAGCCGGACGTCGTCCAGCCCGCTCAGGACCACGCTCAGAGCCGGTCGCTCGGCCGGCAGGTCGGCGACCTTTTCGGCCGGAACCACGAACCGGCCGATGAGCGATTCGTACGCGCTCTCGCGCGCCTGCACGTCCTCGTCGAGCGCCTCCGGCAGGCTCATGCTCGCCGGAGGGAACAGCGCGGCGTGATCGATCAGGCGCTCGAGCACTAGCCGCGCTTGACGCGACTCCCGGGCACGATGTCGTCGCGCCCGTCGGACCAGCGGACCCAGGCCTTGTTGCCGCCGTCGTAGTCGGGCGCCCAGAGCACCAGCGTCGCGTCCTTGCCCTCGACGGTGCAGCTCTCCGTGCCCTCCTCGTCGAGCCCGCGCCAGAGCCGCACGAAGGCGTTCGACTCCCACTCGTCGCCGATCGTCGTGGGGTCCGTGTGCCCCGGCCGCACAACCATCTCGTGCGGGAGCTTCATCAGGACCTCCATGATCGAGTGCCGGAGGTCCTCGAAGCTGGTCGAGCCGGGAGCGCGCACGCCGCCGACCGAACCCTTGAAGAGCGTGTCACCGGTGAACACGTCCGTGCCGTTCACGATGAAGTTGAGCATCCCGGCCGTGTGACCCGGCGTCAGGACGGACTCGATGGTGAGACCCCCGACGTGGAGCGTCTCTCCCGGCTCGATGGTCCGGTCCACGTCGTCGAGCTGCTTCGCCTCGATCGGGTGGGCCAGGATCTCCACCCCGTGGCGCTCCTTCCAGACGGAGTTCTCAGCCACATGGTCGCCGTGGTGGTGAGTGAGCAGCAGGAGCTCCACGTCGAGGCCGTGGCGCTCGGCCGCCTCGAGCAGCGGCCCGGAGGGCCCGCCGGAGTCGATGACGACGGCCTTGCCGTTGTCCTCGTCCCCGACCAGGTAGGCATTTGAGAGCCAGTCCGCCTGCATTGAGCGCTCGATGATCATGGTCGGGCGCAGCCTAGTATGCGGCTCGCGTGGAGGAGCTCCGAGCCCAGTTCCCGGTCCTCGAGCGGGTGGCCTACCTGAACGCCGGCACGAACGGGCCGGTGCCGCGCGCCGCGTTCGAGGCGGCCGAAGCGTCGCTGCGTGAGCAGGTCGAGCAGGGGCGCAGCAGCAAGCCGTGGTTCGAGCACCAGGTCGAGCGCATCGCCGAGCTGCGCGGGCGCGTGGCCGCTCTGTTCGCCGCCACGCCCGCCGACGTGGCGGTCACCGGCTCGACCACGGACGGCATCAACGCCGTGCTCCACGCCGTGGACATCCGCCCCGGCGACGAGATCCTCACGAGCGACGAGGAGCACCCGGGCGTGCTCGGGCCGCTCGCCACGGCCCGCGACACCCGCGGCGCCCGCGTGCGGGTGGTGCCCTTCGACGAGCTCCCGGGCGAGGTGGGCCCGGACACGCGCTTCGTGGTGTGCTCGCACGTGTCATGGGCCACAGGGCGGGTGATGGACACCGGGCCGCTCAAGGCGTCGGACGCGATCGTCGCGCTCGACGGCGCTCAGGGTCTCGGCGCCGTGCCGATCGACGCGCCCGAGCTCGGCTGCCACTTCTACGCAGCCTCGGGCCAGAAGTGGCTGTGCGGCCCGGGCGGGATGGGCTACCTCTACGCCGACCCGGAGCTGGTGCCGAGCCTGCCCGCGCCCTGGGCGGGCTACCACTCGCTCGAGGATGGCGAGCGAGGGCTCGAGCCGGCGCTGTGGGCGGACGCGCGCCGGCTCGGAACGGGCTTCCCCGCGCCGCACCACGTGGAGTGGGCGCACGCCTCCCTGGATGTGCTCGAGGCGGCCGGGTTCGACCAGGTCCTCGAGCGCGGCATCGCGCAGGCCGAGCGCCTCGCGGAGCTGCTGGCCGAGCGGGGCGTGGGCCTGGCGCCCCGCGGCGCGACAACCCTCGTCTCGTTCGAGGTTCCCGACCCGCCGGCCTTCACCGAGCAGGCCGCCGCCGAGGGCCTCGTGATCCGCGGCATCCCCGGCCGTCAGCTCGCGCGCGCGTCGGTGGGAGCCTGGAACAGCGAGGACGAGATCGAGCGGCTGGCGGCGCTGGCTAGTCGCCGGTGAGGATCACGATGCCGAACACGATCGCCGCGAGGAAGACCACGAGCCCCACGATGCCGATCACCGCGTAGACGGTCGCCTCACCCACGCGGCGGTCACGGCCGAACTCGACCGCGCGCGTCGCGCCAAGGATGGCGAGGCCGTAGGCCGCCGTCACCGCGACGCCGGCGAGGATGGACACCCAGATGACCTGCAGGAGGGCGTGCGTGTCGACGATCGCGCCGATCATGAGCTTTCCACCGCCGTGGGGACGCCCGCGTGCTGTGAGCGGCGCGTGTACAGCACCGCCGATCCAGCGAGGATCAGCGTGGAGACGATGATCGGCCCAACGGCGCCGGTCCCGAACAGCCGCGTGACCAGGTAGGTCAGAGCGCCGATCACCGCCGCCATCGGGAGCGTGAGGATCCACGCCACCACGATGTTGCCCGCCACTCCCCAGCGGACCGCCGACAGGCGCTTGGCGGCGCCGGACCCGATCACAGCCCCGGAGATCGTGTGCGTGGTCGAGAGCGGGAAGCCCACGTGGGACGCGGCGAGGATCACCGCCGAGCCGGCCCCCTGGGCGGCAAAGCCCTGCGCCGCGTCCATCTTGTGGATGCGGCTGCCCATCGTCTTGATGATGCGCCAACCGCCGGCGTAGGTGCCCATCGCGATCGCCGTGGCGGCGGAGACCACCACCCACGTGGGCACGTGGAAGTTGTCCGCCGACACGGTGCCGTTGGCCACCAGCGCGAGCGTGATCACGCCCATCGTCTTCTGCGCGTCGTTCGTGCCGTGGGCGAGGGCGAGCAGCCCACCGGAGATGACCTGACCGAGGCGGAAGCCGCCGGTCACGGGGCCGGGCCGCATGCGTCCCACGATCTTGTACAGCACGAGAATCGCGATCCCGCCGATGAGGAACGCGAGCGTGGGCGCCACCAGCGCCGGAATCATCACCTTGCCGAGGATGCCCTCCTGGAAGAAGACCGAGTCGGCGCCCTCGGCGACGAACACCGATCCGACCATCCCGCCGATGAGCGCGTGGGACGAGCTGGAGGGCAGGCCGAAGAACCACGTGATGAGATTCCATGCGATCGCTCCCACCAGGCCGCCGAAAACGGCCAGCAGCCCGATGGAGTTCGGCTGGATCTCCACCACGTCCTTCGCGACGGTCGCCGCCACCTCGAGCGAGATGAACGCGCCCACGAAGTTGAGGATCGACGCGTAGCCGACCGCGATCCGCGGCGGTAGCGCGCGGGTGGAAATGGTGGTGGCCACGACGTTCGCCGTGTCGTGGAAGCCGTTTGTGAAGTCGAAGATGAGCGCCGTCGCGACGACGATCACGACGATGATCTCGCTGCCCATTGTCGGGTACCGCTCGCTCTAGGAGTTCTTGATGACGATGCCTTCGAGGATGTTCGCCACATGCTCCGTGGCGTCGATCGCCTCCTCCAGGCGCTCGAAGATGTCCTTCCAACGAATCACGACCATCGGATCGATCCCGTTGTCGAACAGGGAGGCGATGGCTTCGCGCACAATGCGGTCGCCATCGTTCTCCAACCGGTTGATCTCAACCGTGTAGTGGCTCATGTCCTTGAACCCGCGCAGCCGTGGCATGGCCTCGGCGATCTGTCGTCCCGCCGCATGCAGCACGCGGGCCAGGTCCTGCGCCTGCGTCATCGGCGCCTCGATCTTGTACAGCCCGAGGTAGTCAGCCACCTCCTCGGTGTAGTCGACCACGTCGTCGAGTGCGGAGGCCAGCGAGTAGATGTCCTCGCGGTCGATCGGGGTCACGAACGTCTGGTTGAGGCGCTGGATGATGTCGTGCGTGATGCGGTCGCCGTCCTGCTCGCAGATCAGGATCTCGCGGGCGAGCTCGTTGCGCTCGGGGTACTCCTTGAGCAGCTCCTCGAGCAATCCGACCGCACGCTCGATGTTCCCGCCGGCCTCCTCGAACAGGTCGAAGAACTGACGGTCGCCGGTGGAGAGGACGTTCGACAGGCGCACGGGCGGGACGCTACCAGTCAATCCACCTGGAACCGGGCAAGCTCCATCCGGCGCGCCGGGAGCTCTCCCACCCAGTCTCTAACCGCGGCCACGGACGTCTGCCAGTCGTAGTCGACCCGCCGCTGCTCCACGTGGTCGTCGTCGATCACCGCGTAGGCCGCGCGGTGGTCACCGTCCCACGGCATTCCCACGCTTCCCGGGTTCAGCAACTCGATGCCGCCGGGCCCGGCCCGCCTGAACGCCACGTGGATGTGCCCGGCCACCACCCGGCGCGCCTCGACCCCGCCGAGCAGCTCCTCATCCCGCTTGTCGGGCCGGGGAAGGAACGTCTCCATGTCGGACCGAGGCGAGGCGTGGCAGTAGAGCGTGCCGTCGAGCTCCGCCGACTCTGGGAGCGAGCTCAGCTCCTTCACCAGATCGGCGCCGAGCAACTCGGCGGTGCGCTCCGCGATGGCCTCCATCGGGGCGGGCGCGTCGTGCCGGTCCACGAGCCAGCGGTCGGCGTTGCCGCGGATCCAGGTGGCGTTCTCCAGCTGTTTCAGGCGCTCGACTGTCTCCTTCGGCCATGCACCGGCCGTCGCGTAGTCGCCGCCCAGCACGAAGCCGTCGGCGTCCTTCGCGTCCGCCAGAACCGCTTCCAGAGCGGGCAGGTTCCCGTGAATGTCGTACAGCAGCGCAAGCACCGATGTGCACGCTATCCCCCAGACGTTTGGGCTGCGCCCGAACCGGAACCCTTCTTATTAGAGGGACTCGATTCCGAGGAGGCTCGGAACCATGATGGAGAAGCGAACTGCACGGCACGACAGCCCGCAGCCCAGGGAGCGTGCGCAAACTCACGACGAACTGCCCACTTGGCGCAGGACCAGCCCACGCGGCAACCCAGAAGTGGACCGCGCCGACCTGGCGCGCAGCACCGAGCGGCTGGAGATGCTGCTCGGCCACTGACGCGCCGATCGGCCGATCGCGGGATTTGCCCGCGATGCCGATAGGGGGGGCATGCCCCAACCTACGCGCGGTCATTTGCGCCCCCTGCTGGCCACTTCATTCGCGATTCTGGCGACGCTCTGCCTGACCGTCGGCGCCGGATTCGCCCAGGCCGCAGTGCCACAGGCCTGGACGTCGACCGCCAGCATGAGCCAGGCGCGCTTCCTGCACACCGCCACCACGCTGCCGGACGGCACCGTCCTGATAGCCGGTGGCATCAACAGCGGGCCGCTGGCCGGCGCTGAGCGCTACGACGGCTCGACCGGTACGTGGTCGGCGGCTGGAGACCTGAACGTCGCCCGCTACGACCACACGGCGAACCGGCTCGCAGACGGAACGGTGCTCGTCTCAGGGGGAACAGACACGGGGTTGGCGCCGTTCGCAAGCGCCGAGCTGTACGACCCGGGGAGTGACACATGGTCGCTGACCGGCTCCATGGCGACCGCGCGGCAGTCCCATGCATCGGTGACGCTCGCCGACGGCAGAGTCCTCGTGATCGGCGGCTACAACTCAGGAGTACTCCAGAGCGCCGAGCTCTTCGACCCGTCCACAGGTACATGGTCGCCCGCAGCCGCCCCCGCCGTGCCGCTCTACCTCTCGACGGCGACGCTCTTGCAGGATGGCAACGTGCTGCTCGCAGGCGGGTTCAACAACAACTCCGCGCTGTCAAGCGCGGAGCTGTACGACCCCGTCGCCGACACCTGGACCCCAACCGGGTCCATGCAGGGCCAGCGCGGCGCGCATGCCGCGGCTCTGCTGCCGGACGGCAGCGTGCTCGTGGCCGGTGGTTCCGGAACGTTCCAGACGCTCGACACAAGTGAGCGCTACGACCCGGCCACCGGAACGTGGTCGACGGCCGGCAGCATGGCCTACCCCCGAAATGACCCCACAGCCACCTCTCTCGCCAACGGCTCCGTGCTCCTCATGGGTGGAACCAGCAGCACCGCTGCGGAGCTCTACGACCCCGTGAGCGACTCCTGGACGAGCGCCGGCAACGCCCACTCGGCCCTCAGCCAGACCGTTGCGGCACTCCTGCCCGACGGCACGGTCCTCATTGCGGGTGGCTCCTTGATCACAGTTGTTGCCACGGCAGAGCGCTTCGCACTGATCACCGCGATCGATGTGCCACCGATCGACTTCGGGGACCAGACGGTCGCCCTCAACGGCACCCAGCTCATCCCAGTCCGCAACATCGGCCAGGTGCCGCTGTTCGTGACCGACGCGAGCGTTCAGGGACCCGCCGCGGGCGACTACACGATCCGATACGACCGCTGCACTGGTGTGGGCGCTGTGGGACGAGGCGACACCTGCCTGATCTCGGTCAGCTTCAAGCCGGGCGCAGCCGGCACGCGCGATGCCTCGCTCGTCCTCGCCGATAACTCGCCGGCATCGAGTTCCACGATCCCGCTAACGGGCGTCGGCATCGCCGGCGTCGCGCCCACCGCAAATCCCCCGGGCAGCTCAAACCCCCCGGCCAGCTCAAATCCCCCGGCCGGCGCGAACCCCCCGGCCAGCGCAAACCGCCCGACCCCGCGGCCCCGCCGGCTGCGCTGCACCACGCAGCGTCCAGCGCGCGTGATGTGCGGCGGCATGCGAGCCGGCACGGTCGCAGAGCGCACCGTCGTGACGCTGACCCGCCACGGCAGGGTCTTCGCGACCGGGCACATCGGTGGTGGCGGCAGGTTGGACCTCAACCTGACACGGCTGCTCCTGAGCAGGCGCTACAGGCTGAAGATCGGCGACGCCGGTCGCAGCATGGTGGTGGAAGTGGTCTCCACGCGGCCGGCCCGGCCCTAGCCCCCGCCCATAGCGGTCGTCACGACCACGAGCTCGGCGTCCTCCGGGAGCTCAGTCACGGACTCAAGCGTTCCCGCGTCGACGCGGGCAGCGCTGTGTCCCTGCTCGAGCTCCCGGCGCAACGCGGCGGCAGCGGTGTCGTACGAGCCGGGCTCCGAAGTCGACCAGGTGGCGATGACCTGATCGCCCCCCACCAGCCTGCGCACGAGCTCGCCGATGCTAGAAGCGCCCCCGGCCGAAGTAGCCAAGCAGGGCCAGGACGAGAATGACGATGATGATGATCCAAAGTATTGACATGCGGGCGCCACTACCCCGCCGTCCGCTCGGACTAAACGCAGGGCCCCGGCGACGGGCAAAATATGGGCCGTACTGGGCTCGAACCAGTGACCTCCGGCTTGTCGAGCCGGCGCTCTCCCAGCTGAGCTAACGGCCCGGGGGAGCGGCCGAGTATAGCCGCGCACCTGCTGCGCCCGAGACGTGGAGACGGCTACTCGGCGTGCTCACCTGCAGCCTCCCCGCGGCGGTCGGCAATCAGCTCGTCGACCATCGATTCATCGGCCGGCGCGAGGTCGGCGAGCATGCCGTGGGTGTCGGCTGCGGCCGGGCGGTGTGCGCCATTCCCGCTCGCTGCTTTTGCGGGCGGGTCTAGCGGCGTCAGCTTGCCCTGTGCCCGCATCGTGATCTCGAAGGTCTCGCGCGACGTGTGCTTCGGGGTCCAGTCGAGCGTGGACTTCACCTTCTCGTTCGAGACGATCCACGGGTAGAGGGCGAAGTCGATCTGGCCGGGGGGCGCCTCGGACATGCGCAGGCGCCAGAGCAGCCTCCCGAGCGCCCGGTAGAGCCGCAGCGGCATCCTGCGGACCGGCGTGTCGAGCAGCTCGGCGCACTCGCGCAGCGTCATCAGCCCGTCCGGCGCCAGGTTGAACTGTCCGGCGTGGCGGCCGATCAGCAGTCCGCTCACCGCTTCGACCACGTCGTCCTCGTGCACGAACTGGACGTGGCCGTCGAGGTTGCCGGCGTCCACGGCGAACGGCTGCTTCGTCCACAGGCGCAGCAGGTAGTTGTCCACGTTCGGCCCGAACACGATGCAGGGCCGGACGATCGTGGTGATCGTGTCCGGGTGCTGGAGCGCCCAGAGCTGGACGATCCGGTCGGACTCCGTCTTGTCGCGCGCGTACGAGAAGCGCGCCACGCCGCGCACCGGGTGGTCCTCGGTGATCGGATCCGGGTTGTCCGGGAACGCGCCGTACGCCACGGCCGAGGTCGTGACGAGCACCTGGCGGATCCCAACCTCCGCCGCCGCTTCGAGCACGTTGTGCGTGCCGTTCACGTCCACGTCGTACATGAAGCCCTCGTCGTGCGACGGGTTCAGGATGAACGCCAGGTGCACGAGCACATCCGGATTCGCGCGCTGAAGCGCGGAGTGGACGGCGGCGCGGTCGCACACGTCCACTCGCTCGAACTCGGTCTTCGGCCGGTACCCGCCCCTGGGCGGCACGACGTCGCAGATCACGATCTTCTCCGTGTCCTCGCGACGGGACAGCAACTCGACTAGACGGGTTCCGATGTAGCCGGATCCACCGGTGATCAGGTAGCGCATTGCGCGAATCCTACGACTCGTCCCCAGCCCACTGCTCCTGTAGATCCTTCATCACCCCGGGCTCGCGCAGTGTCGTCACATCGCCGGCCTCGCGGCCTTCCGCGATGTCTCGCAGCAGGCGCCGCATGATCTTG
>Ga0193706_1001361_pt1 | contig 11109 bp, 8 predicted proteins | sample U3c1metaG_FD_160130 | JGI IMG/M metagenome (GOLD analysis project Ga0193706, IMG submission 160130) | Soil microbial communities from a riparian zone of the East river system, Colorado, United States - U3c1 | ecosystem: Environmental > Terrestrial > Soil > Riparian zone | place: USA: East River... | reverse complement strand
CGGGCGCCATGGGTGCCGCCATCGGGATCGGGGGCCCGCCCGTCGTCCTCGTCCTCCAGGCCGCCCGCATGGAGCAGCACCCGTTCCGGGCCACGACCGTGACCTTCTTCGCCCTGTGCAACGTGGCCACCCTGCCCCTGGTGCTGGGGACGGGCGTGGTCGACCTCGACCGGTGGCCGGCCGCACTGGTGGCCGTGCCCGCCGCCCTGGCCGCCAGCCGGGCCTGCGAGGGCCTCGCCCACCGGGTGTCGGCCGAGCAGTTCCGGCCCCTCGCCCTCGGCCTCCTGGTCGTGGCCGCCGGCGTGGCCCTGGCCTCGGCGTTCTAGGACCCGCCTCGCCTGCGTTCTGTCAACCGCCGTGCACCGCAGCGGTGCACCAAGACGGACAGAACCGTGGGGTCAGGTCGGCTCGTCGTCGGCCGGGGTCTCGACGACGCCGGCGAGGGTGGCCAGGCCCATGGCCAGGTTGGCGGCCGACTCGACCACCAGGTACAGGTGCCGCTTGGCCAGGTCGCCCTGGCCCTTGAGGGGCGGGTCGCCCAGCGAGGCCAGGACGGCGGTGGCGTCCTCGGCCCGGGTGATCGGCGCCGGCGGCTCCAGCGGCGGGACCGGCTTCCAGAGATCGACGGCCTTGGGCTTCTTGCCCCGACGGCGACGGCTCTGCTTCGACTGGGTCATGCGTTCGCCCCTTCGGCCATGTCGTCCTCGGTGAGCAGGGAGTCGGTGCGCAGGCCGAGGGCCACCCGGAGCTGGGCGGCGTCGAGGTCGGACAGCGAGCTGGACTTGGGCAGCACCAGATCGGCGATGTGGCGCTTGCCCGCCACGACCTCCTCGACCCGCTCGTCGACGGTGCCCGGGCAGACCAGGCGGTGCGAGATGACGGTGCGGGTCTGGCCGATGCGCCAGGCGCGATCGCGGGCCTGGTCCTCGACGGCCGGGTTCCACCAGCGGTCGTAGAGCACGACGTGGCTGGCGGCGGTGAGGTTGAGCCCCGTGCCACCGGCCTTGAGCGACAGCACCAGGGCGCCGGCGCCCTCCTGCTCCTGGAACTCGGCGATCATGCGGTCACGGGCGCCGCGGGCCAGGCCGCCGTGGTAGCAGGAGACCGGCTGACCGGTCACCGAGGTGAGGTGGTCGGCCAGCTTCACGCCCCACGAGGCGAAGTGGGTGAAGATCAGGACCTTCTCGCCCGAGGCGAACACCGAGTCGACGATCTCCTCCAGCCGGGCCAGCTTGCCCGAGCGACCGGCCAGCGGCTTGTCGTCGTCCTGGTAGTTCACCGGGTGGTTGCAGATCTGCTTGAGCGCGGTGATCGCCGCCAGGATCGCGCCCTGCTTCGGCTCCACCCCGGGCTCCGGCGCCGAGGTCGACTGGACCAGCCCGTCGAGGACGGCCTGGTAGAGGCCGATCTGCTCGGGCGTCATGGCGCAGTGGTCGAGCTCGTCGATGCGATCGGGCAGCTCGGCGGCGACCTCGGGCTCGGACTTGGTCCGGCGGAACACGAGGATGCCGTTGAGCGCCCGCAGGGCGGCCTCGCCCTCGCCCTGGAGCTGGGCGATGAACGCCGCCCGCCCGCCGACGAGACCGGGGTTGGTGAAGTCGAGGATGGCCCACAGGTCGCCCAGGCCGTTCTCGATCGGCGTGCCCGTGAGGGCGATCCGGGTCCGGGCCGGGAGGCGGCGGAGCTGCTGGGCCGTCTCGTTGGTGTGGTTCTTGATCGCCTGCGCCTCGTCGAGCACGACCCGGCGCCACTCACGCTCGGCCAGGGCCTCGATGTCGCGGACGGCCGTGCCGTAGGTCGTGATGATCAGGTCGGCCTGGGCGAACTCGACCTCGAGGGCGTCGGCCGCGGCCCGGCCGGCGCCGTGGTGGATGACGACCCGCAGCTCGGGGGCGAAGCGGGCGGCCTCCTTGGCCCAGTTGCCGACCACGGCCGGCGGGGCGATGACCAGGGCCTTGCCGTCGCCGCGGGTGCGAGCGAGGTGGGCCAGCACGGTGGGCGTCTTGCCCAGGCCCATGTCCAGGGCGAGACAGCCGCCCAGCTCGGTGGCGTCGAGGAAGCCGAGCCAGCCCAGCGCCTCGGCCTGGTAGCTGCGCAGCTCGCCGTCGAAGCCCGGCGGCGTGACCACGGGGTCGGTGACCGCGGTGGAGGCCTTGGCCAGGAGCTCGGACGCCCAGCTGCTGCCCTCGACGCTGAGACCGCCGGCCAGCGGCGTGCCCTCGAGCCCGACGGAGTGGCGGAGGATCTCCGCCCCGGTCATCTGGGTCAGGTCGGCCCGCTCGGCCAGCGCGGCGGCGGCCTCCTTGAGGTCGGCCCGGTCGAGCTCGACCCAGCGCCCCCGGGACCGCACCAGCGGGCGGGCCTCGGCTGCCAGACGGGCGACCTCGGCGGCGGTCAGCTCGACATCGTCGAACAGCGCCGTCCAGCGCACGTTGCTGAGCTGGTGGGCCCCGACGACCGTCTCACCGGTGGGCTCGGTGAACATCTTGAGCCCGGCCGACGGCTTGCGGCGCGACAGGGGCGGCACCCGGACCTCGAAGCCGGCGGCCTCGAGGGCGGAGCCGGTGATCGTCATGAGCTCCCACGCCTCGTCCTGGCTCAGGTACACCTGGCCCCGGCGGCGCCCGCCGGGCCGGAGCAGCACGTCGTAGAGCCGCTCGAGCCGGGCCAGCTCGTCGCCGAGGGCCTTGGTGTCCTTGCCGTCGACCAGGGCGACCTCGATGTCGAGGAGGTTGCCCTCGGCCCCCATGCCCAGGACCCGGAGGAACCAGGCATCGCCCTTGTCGGGCGGGTCGAGCTGGACGACGAGCGTCGGCCGGTTGGGGTTGACGACGGCCTTGGTCCAGCGCTGGAGGCGCTTCGACACCTCGGCGCCGGCGGCGACGGGGGCCTCGAAGGTCGAGCCGTCGAGACGGGTGATCACGGCCTCGGCCACCGACAGGGCGTTGCGGGTGACCGGCGGCGGCGCCGGGAGGTCGAGCCGGCCGGCGGCGTCGCTGGCCACGGCGTCGACCACGGCGGCCAGCACGTTGCGCGTGAGGGTCTTGGGCTCGGCGTTGCCCAGGGCGATGATCGGCCCCGGCATGGCCTCGGCCAGATGGCTGACGGCGGCCTCGTCGACCACCGCCGGCACCCAGCGGACGTTGAGCTCGAGGGCGTCGGAGTCCGACCGGCCCTCGCTGCGGAGGCTGGGCACGGTCCGCCCCTGGGCGACCAGCCGCACGGCCTCGATGGCCACCCGTCCCAGCCAGGTGACGCTGGCGCCCAGGCCGTCGCCGCCCTGCCCGCCGCCGACGGCGACCAGCCAGCCCAGCGACTCCTCGATCGGTATCGACAGGGCCTCGGCGTGGATGCCGCCCGGCAGCCGGACGCCGGGGTGGATCTTCCAGCCCATGGCCGGGGCGCCGGTGGCCTCGATGCGGTCGGCCAGCTCGTCGTTGTCGGCCGGGGGGACGCCGGGGCCACCGGCCCACAGCACGACCTCGCCGGCCGACCACGAGGCCTGGAGCCGGACCTCGCCGGCGGGGTCGGCCACCAGCCCGGCGGCGGCCGAGGTGGCGGCCCGGGTCATCAGGTCGTAGGTCGACTCCAGCAGGGCCAGGTCGGTCTCGAAGTCGGACACCACCAACGCCCGCTCGGCGCCCTTGAGCTGGCGGGCGGCATCGAGCCGGTCGTCGGTGTCGTCGATGAGCCGCTCGACGGCGCGCAGGTGCCCGGCCGGGTCGGCCTCCAGCAGCGCCCGCTGCTCGTCGCTTGCTCTGCCCTCGACAGCGGCCCAGACGGCGGCCTCGAAGGCTCGTGTGGCGTCTTCCATGGATGTGGACGGCGTTCCCAGCGCCGGCCCCGAGCCGATGCGGCTCCGGGGGACTCTCTGGTCCGAGGTCTCGGAGGGACCTGCGCGGAGGCCTTTTGGGGCCGGACCACCGAGCCGTCTCCACCGCCCGCGAGCGGGACTTCGGACCTGTGCACCCTACCGCACGACGTGCCCGTGTGGTGACGCCTGCCCCGTGTGACGTCGGCCACGCCGGGTTCGGGCCCGGGGGCATGGCATCCTCGGGGCATGTTCACGCACCTGGACCACGTCGGCATCGCCGTCCCCGACCTCGACGCGGCGCTGGACTTCTACGCCACGACCTTCGACATGCACTCGGTCCACGAAGAGGTCAACGAGGAGCAGGGCGTCCGCGAGGCCATGCTCGCCGTGGGCGACTCCGGCTCGTGCATCCAGCTGCTGGCCCCCCTGCGGCCCGACTCCCCCATCGGCCGGTTCCTCGACCGCCAGGGCCCGGGCATCCAGCAGATGGCGTACCGGGTGGACGACATCGACGCCGTCAGCGCCACCCTCCGGGAGCGGGGCGTGCGGCTGCTCTACGAGGAGCCCAAGGGCGGCACGGCCGGCTCGCGGGTCAACTTCATCCACCCCAAGGACGCCGGCGGCGTGCTGGTCGAGCTGGTCGAGCCCGGCACCGATCCGCACTAGCCATCCCGCCGCCGATCCACCCGCACGGGTGAGGTCCGGGCCCTCCCGATCCGGGTCCCGCGGCCGATGAGCACCCCATGTCCCGTGGGAAGGTCGCGCCTGACGCCGTGAGGGCGCGGCCCCCGGGCGGCCTGGGCCAGGTGCACCTGTCGCGCCTCGCCCAGCTGGCCGTGGCGGTGACGAGCGACGCGATCATGGCGCTCGACCACGAGGGCCGGTTCACCTTCCTCAACGACGCCGCCGAGATCCTCCTGCGCCGGCCCCGGATGGGCCTGCTCGGCAGCCAGATCTGGGAGGCCTTCCCCGAGCTGCGCCGCACCGAGCTGGGCGACCGCTACCTCGAGGCCACCGGCACCGGCCAGGCCATCACCTACGAGTCGTACTACGGGGACTACGACCGGTGGTTCGAGATCCGCCTCTTCCCGTACGACGGCGGGACGGTGATCTTCTGCCGCGACATCGCCGAGCGCCGCCGGGTCGAGGTCGCCCGGGAGGACCTGACCCGGACGACGACCTCGATCCTCCACGCCCTGCCGATCCCCACCGTGCTCCTGTCCGCCGACGGGGCCATCCGCCGGGCCAACCAGGCCTGGACGGACATCGAGCTCCCGCCCGACTCCTGTCTCGCCGGCGACGATCCCAACTACTTCACCTCGCTCGAGGAGACCATCGCCGCCGGCCTGGACGACGGCCGAGCCCAGCTCCTGGACGACCTGCGGGCGCTCGTGGCCGGCGAGCGGCGTCTGATCTCCCACGACCTGTCCATCCCGCACGAGGGCGGGACCGTCTGGACCCAGATCCAGGCCACCCGGGTGGAGGGGTCCGACGACATCGTCGTGACCCACCTCGACGTGACCGACCGGGTCCACGCCGCCGACGTCGAGGCCCAGAGGGCCCGGCGCGACGACCTCACCGGCCTCCCCAACCGGATGCGTCTCCTGGAGGAGCTCCAGACCCGGCTGCACGCCCGCCACGTCAGCCCCCTCGCCGTCTTGTTCCTCGACCTGGACGGGTTCAAGAACGTGAACGACTCGCTCGGCCACGACGTCGGCGACCAGCTCATCCGGGACGTGGCGGCCAAGCTCCTCGCCGTCGCCGGTGACGGCGAGCTGCTGGCCCGTCTCGGTGGCGACGAGTTCGTGCTGGTCGTCGACGCCCACGCCGCCGCCCAGCGGGCCGAGGCCGTGCGCCGGGCCCTGCGCGGCCCGTTCGACGTGGCCGGGCTGCCGCTGTCGGTCAGCGTGGGCATCGCCCGGGCCGGACCCGACCACGACCGACCCGAGGACGTCCTGCGCGACGCCGACGCCGCCATGTACGCGGCCAAGGCCTCGGGCCGGGACCGCAGCCACGAGTTCACGTCCGACCTGCGGGTCCGGGCCCACGACCGGCTCGAGGTGGTCGAGGGGCTCGGCCGCGCCCTGCGCCACGACGAGCTGGAGCTGCACTACCAGCCCATCGCCGACCTCCGCACCGGTGTGGTCGACGGCGTCGAGGCCCTCATGCGCTGGCGCCATCCCCGGCGCGGCCTGCTCGCCCCCGCCGCCTTCATCCCGGCCGCCGAGGAGACCGGGCTGATCGTCGACATGAGCCGCTGGGCCCTGCACGAGGCCGCCCGCCAGGCCCAGGAGTGGCGGGGCGTCGGTCTCCACCTGGCCGTGGGCGTGAACATCAGCGCCGAGCACTTCACCACCGGGACCCTGGTCAGCGATGTCGTCGAGACCCTGGAGGCGACGGGGCTCGAGGCCTCGTGCCTGTACCTGGAGCTGACCGAGACGAGCATCGCCCGCAACTACACCGAGGCCGTGCGCCAGCTCCACGCCCTCCGGGAGCTCGGCGTCCGCATCGCCATCGACGACTTCGGCTCCGGCTACTCGTCGCTCACCCGGCTGGCCTCGTTCCCCGTCGACGAGATCAAGTTCGACGGCCACCTCCTCCGCCAGTGCGACGACTCCCGCGAGGCCACCGTGCTCCGCAGCATCGTCCAGGCCGTCGTGGCCGTGGCCAAGGCCATCGGCGTGGAGACGCTCGCCGAGGGCATCGAGACCGACGCCCAGCGCCACGCCGCCATCGAGATGGGCTGCCGCCGCGCCCAGGGCTTCCTGATCAGCAAGCCGCTTCCGGGCCCCCAGCTCCTCCCCCTCCTGACCCGCCCGTAGGCGAACCGTGTGCGGGTTCGCCCGTTTGCGGCACCTTTCCGCACACGGAACGCGGGCCCGGTCATGATGGGTGGATGGAGCTGAGCGACGTGATGCGGACGACGGCGGCGGTGCGGGCGTTCACCGACGACCCGGTGCCGCCCGAGGTCCTCCACCGGATCCTCGACGACGCCCGCTTCGCCCCCAGCGGCGGCAACCAGCAGGGCTGGCACGTCACCGTCGTGCGGGACCCGGAGATCAGACGGGAGCTCGCCCGCCTCAGCGCCGGCGTCTGGAACCGCTACCTGTCCGAGCAGGCTGCCGGCTATCGGGCCTTCAGCGTCGTCGACCCGGCGCCGCCGGACACGCCTCGGGACCCCGACCTCCCGACCCACGCCATGCTCGACGCCATCGAGACGGTGCCCGAGGTCCTGGTGGTCTCGGTCGACCTGCGGGTCCTGGCCGTGACCGACCGCGACCTCGACCGGCCGTCGGTCATCGGCGGGGCGTCGATCTACCCCTTCGTCCACAACATCCTGCTGGCCGCCCGCAACCAGGGCCGGGGTGGCGTCCTCACCACCTTCCTCGTCGCCGAGGAGCCCGCCGCCGCCGACCTGCTCCACCTCCCCCGCGGCCACGCCCTCGTGGCCATGATCGGCCTGGGCACCCCCGTCCACCAGCCGACGAAGCTCACGCGCAGGGCCGTCGAGGAGTTCACCACCATCGACCGCGTCGACGGCCTCCCCCTCACCCCGCCGATCTGACCCCCGCCACCGGCCACGAGAGGACCACGAGGTGCCAGGCACCTCGTGGTCCGCGTCGCTGCTAGGGCGAGACGGGGTCGATGGGCGGGAGCGTGCGGCGCACGTACTCGTCGAACCGGGGCAGGGCGAACTCGACCCACCCGTAGCGGGGGGCGTAGACGAGGCCCTCCTTGATGAGCCGATCCCGGATGGCGGACAGCTCCGACGTGGCCCGTCCCCCGGCGGCGGCGACGTCGCCCGACCGGTGGGGCCCGGGGCCGAGCGAGGCGAGCACGCGGACGTAGGTGACCTCCGACGCCGGGACCCGCGCGATGCGCGCCGCGAAGAACGACGTGTCGAGGGCCAGGCGGGCGGCGGGTCCCGCCCGCTCGACGTCGACCCGGGAGATGGGCTCGTCGCGCGCCGCGTTCCACGTGTGGTACGCCCACACCTGGACGAAGAACGGGTAGCCGTCCGACAGGTCGGCGATGGCGGAGGTGGCGTCGGCGGCCCACCCGACACCCATGTCGTCGGCCGGCTCCACCACCGCCGCGACCACCTGGTCGGGTGTCAACGGCCCGAGCGCCTCGACCGTGAAGAGCCGCTCGGCGTAGGTCGCGGCCTTCGCCACCACCCCGACGAGGTTGGGCAGGCCGGCGAGCACGCACCACACCGGGAGCCCGTCCTGCCCGCAGCGATGGACGCCGGCGAGGAGCCGCCGGAGGTCGTCGGCCCCGAGGCCCTGGGCCTCGTCGAGGGCGAGGACGATGCCGAGGTCGTGCTCGGCGGCGGCGGCACCCAGGTCGGCGATCACGTCGGCGAGGGCCTCACGGTCGGGGGCGTTGGCCACCCGGCCGATCCCGACCCCGGTGCCGGCCACGCTGAGGGACACCGACTCGATCGATCGCAGCGCTCGCGCCACCCGGTCGCCCGTCCCCAGGTCCTCCATGATCCGACGGGCCTGGCGCAGGACGGAGATCACGGTGTCGTCCCCGCCGACCGCCTCCTGGCGGATCACCCGGAACCCCTCGCCCTCGGCGACCGCCGCCAGCGTCCGGAGCAGGACGGTCTTGCCCACCCCGCGGAGCCCGGTGAGCAGGACGTGCTGGGTCGAGCGCCCGGCGCGGAGCCGCCGCAGGCTGGTGCGCGCCGCATCGATGACGTCGTCCCGACCCACCAGCGAGGGCGGCGGGGTCCCAGCCCCCGGGGCGTACGGGTTGCTGACCGGGTCGTACGCTTCTCCGGACATGCCTTGAGATTAACAGATCTTGTTAAACCTGAGGCAGGTTGGGAGGACCGGAGTCGTCCCTGGTCAGAGGGGGTTGGTGATGGCGCCGGTCTCGGCGCCCTGGACGAGACGGGCGTACTTGCCGAGGACGCCACTGGGGTAGCGCGACGCCGGGGCGGACCAGCCCTCCCGTCGGCGGGCCAGCTCGTCGTCGGCGACCAGCAGGTCGAGCCGCTTGTCCCGGACGTCGACGAGGACGGTGTCGCCGTCGGCGACGAAGGCGATCGGGCCGCCGTCGGTGGCCTCGGGGGCGACGTGGCCGATGCAGAAGCCCCACGTGCCGCCGGAGAAGCGGCCATCGGTGACCAGGGCGCAGTCGGCCCCCCGCCCGGCGCCCTTGAGGGCCCCGGTGATGGCCAGCATCTCCCGCATCCCGGGGCCGCCCTTGGGGCCCTCGTAGCGGATGACGAGCACGGTGCCGGGCTGGATCGAGCCGGACAGGATGGCCTCCATGGCACCGTCCTCGCCGTCGAAGACGCGGGCGGTGCCCTCGAAGCGCATCTGGTCCTCGGTGAGGCCGGCGACCTTCACCACCGCCCCCTTGGGGGCCAGCGAGCCGGTCAGCACGTTGATGCCGCCCTCGGCGTGGATCGGTGCGCTCATCGGGTGGACGACCACGCCGTCGGGCGCCGGCGGGTCGATGGCGGCCAGGTTCTCGGCCATCGTCTTGCCGGTGACGGTGAGGGCGTCGCCGTGGATCAGGCCCTCGTCGAGCAGCATCTTGAGCACGACGGGCACGCCGCCGATGCGGTCGAGGTCGCTCATGTGGAACTTGCCGCCCGGCGTCATGTCGGCCAGGTGCGGGACCCGGGCCGCGACCCGGTTGAAGTCGTCGAGCTCGAGGGCCACGCCGGCCTCGTTGGCGATGGCCAGGAGGTGGAGGACGGCGTTGGTCGAGCCGCCCAGCGCCGAGGTGACGGCGATGGCGTTCTCGAAGGCCGGTTTGGTCATCACCATGCGGGCGGTGATGCCCAGGCGCAGCATCTCGACCACGGCCTCGCCGGCGCGGTGGGCGTCGCCGTCGCGGCGGGGGTCGATGGCCGGGGGCGCGGCCGAGCCGGGCAGCGACAGGCCGAGCGCCTCGCCGATCGAGCTCATGGTGTTGGCCGTGAACATGCCGCCGCAGGCGCCCTCGCCGGGGCACGCGGCCCGCTCGATGGCCGACAGCTCGGCATCGTCGATGGTGCCCAGGGCGTGGGCCCCGACGGCCTCGAACACGCTGGTGATGTCCAGGGCCCGCCCGTCGTGGTGCCCGGGCATGATCGAGCCGTTGTAGACGAGCACGCTGGCGAGATCGAGGCGGGCGGCCGCCATCAGCATCGCCGGCATCGACTTGTCGCAGCCGGCCAGGCCGACGAAGCCGTCGAGCCGCTCGGCGAAGACCACGGTCTCGACCGAGTCGCAGATGACCTCGCGGCTCACCAGCGAGCCCCGCATGCCCTCGTGGCCCATGCTGATGCCGTCGCTGACGGTGATGGTGCCGAACTCCAGCGGGAAGCCGCCGGCGGCGTGCACCCCCGCCTTCACGTGGGCGGCCAGCCGCCGCAGCGTGACGTTGCAGGGCGTGATCTCGTTCCACGCCGACGCCACGCCGATCTGGGGCTTCTCCCAGTCGTCGTCGCCCATGCCGACGGCCCGGAGCATGGCCCGGGCCGGCGCCTTGGTGGGGCCGTCGGTGACGTCCCGGCTGCGGGGCTTGACGTCGACGGCGGTCTCGGATCCCTCTGCCATGGTGGCGAACCTACCGTCGGGAGGGGCCGGCCACGGAAGGCCGATCGCCCTCGCCGGGACGCGACGACGGACGGGCCCCTGCTCCGGACCCGTCCGCCAGTCGTCTGAGGCGACCGCGAGGTCGCCGATCGGTCAGTCGAGGACGCTGACCGACTGGATCCAGCGCTCGAGGGCGGCGCGCAGCTGGTCCTCGCGGACCGGCTTGGTGAGGTAGTCGTCGAGGCCGGCGGCCAGCGCCTGCTCCCGGTCGCCCTCCATGGCCCGGGCGCTGAGCCCGATGATGGGGGTGTGGCGGCCGTCGCCGCGGGTGGCGTCGACGGCACGGATGCGGGCGGTGGCCTCGAAGCCGTCCATGCCCGGCATCATGATGTCCATCAGGACGGCGTCGAAGCCGCGGGACGCGCACGCCCGGACGGCATCGGCGCCCGAGTCGACGATCTCGACGGCGTAGTTGAGGCGTTTGAGGGTGCCCTTGGCGACGAGCTGGTTCAGCTTGTTGTCGTCGACGAGCAGGATGACGGGCATCGGTGTTCCTTTCGGGCCGGCTGGGGGCCGGTGAGCAGGTATCAGGGGGTGAGGACGGCGGATGCGGGGGCGGGGGTGGCGGACGCAGGCGGCAGCGCGGGGACCGACGGGTCGGCGACGACCGTCTCGACGATGCGCCGCAGCAGGTAGGTGTTGCGGACGGGCTTGACCAGCACCGAGCGGATGCCGGCGTCGTGGGCCGCCCGC
>Ga0193706_1001360_pt1 | contig 11112 bp, 11 predicted proteins | sample U3c1metaG_FD_160130 | JGI IMG/M metagenome (GOLD analysis project Ga0193706, IMG submission 160130) | Soil microbial communities from a riparian zone of the East river system, Colorado, United States - U3c1 | ecosystem: Environmental > Terrestrial > Soil > Riparian zone | place: USA: East River... | reverse complement strand
ATCCGGGCCGGCGTTCACGGCGCGGCGAATGACGTCCCGCGCCTGCTCGCGCAGCCGCGTCATCACACGACCGGTCGACGAGACGGCGGTGTGTGTATTTGCATAGTAGGGCCGCACCTCTGACAGCCACGCCTCGACGAAATGCACGAAACGGCCGGTGGCGGTGAGGTCGGCATAAAAGATGAGTCGACGGCCGAATGGCGTGTGAATCGTCGCCGTTTTGCCGACCTCTTGGAGCCGGAGAATGTCGGTGGCTTCTTGAAACGTCGGCATGCCTAGAACACTACTCCCACCACTTCGCGCCGCCAGATCGATCCCGCGAACGGGTCTCAGGGCGCGGCGAAAATGCGTGCCGCGAAGTTGGCGATCTGCCCGCCCATCCACGGTCCGAGCACCACCAGCGCTCCTGCGACCGCCAGAAAACGGGGCAAATGGGAGATCGTGACGTCTTGAATTTGCGTGGCCGCCTGGAGAACGGCCACGACGAGGCCCACCATCGCCGCTACGGCAACGACGGGGAGCGAAACCGCTACCGCGAGGAGCAGCGCTTCTTGCGCGTTCGCGGCGAGGTCGGCCGGGGCCATCGCGTCATCCGGGCCCGTCTACGGGCGCATCGATGGGGATGACGACGTCGAGATCGATGTCTGAACCCGCTTCACCCGCGATGTCGGCGGGTGCATCGGGAGCCACATCGGCGGACGGGGCATCGATAGGGGGCGACGTGCCGTCGGCGCCGTCGGGCGATCCATCGTCGGTGGATTGAGAATCTGGAGCGGCGTCCTGCGCGTCATTGCGGGAAGCCTCGGGCTGAATGTCCGGAATCGACATGTCGGCGCTGACGTCGGGCGACGTGTCGGCTCGCGAGTCGACGCGCGTGTCGATCGCCGAGCGATCGTCAGCTGGTTCGCTGAGCGGATCGCTGGCGGCGTCGGGCGCGCCCCTATCGGCAGCGATGTCGGAGCGGTTCGCACCGTCGGATGTCGTGCCGGAGTCGCGAGGGCCAGAGGTGCCGCCGTTGCACGCCGGAAACGCGGTCGAAGGCGTCAACGGGCAACAGACCCAGTCCATCGGGCCCTCAATCCACGTACAGATGAGCCCCGGATCGCAATCGGCGTTCTCGTTCCTCCGGTCGCATCGTTCGCCTTCGGCTTGGCTGGCGCAGCCCGCCACCGTAAGGACGAGCGGAGACCAGACCAATAGAGCAAGCGCGCGCCGGGCAAGAAGCTTCATTGGCCTCGTCTGCTAGCAGGTTCTCCGCCCACCGCCAACGGCAATTCGCGCGGCACTGGAAGCCTACGGGTGGCGCTCCCGGCGGCGGCGCGCCTCGACGGTGGTCGCAAAAAGGCCCACGTACTGGGCCGCGCTCGCGAGCGAATAGACCAATGAGATGTAAATGAGCCCGCGCCCCACGTGCACCAAGTCGACGATGCCGAGGTCGACCAGCAAAAAATTCATTCGATACGGGTAGCCGATCATCAACATGAGAATGCCGACCATCTGGAGCGCGGTTTTGGACTTCCCGCCCTCGCCGGCCGCGATGACGACCCCTTCGCTGGCGGCGATGGAACGCAGGCCGGTGATGGCGATGTCACGCGCCAAGAGCAAGACCACGACCCATGGCGCGATGCGCCCCATCGGCACCATCCATACGAGCGACGCCATGACGATGAGCTTGTCGGCGAGGGGATCGAGGAATTTGCCGAGGACGCTGACGAGACCGCGCTTGCGGGCCAGATAGCCGTCGAGAAAGTCCGTGATGGCGGCGCCCGCAAAGAGCCAGGCCGCCCAATAGCAGTCGCGCGGGCCACCTCGGTCGAGCAGCACGAGAACGAGCGGGATGGCGAGAATCCGCGCCATCGTCAGAAGGTTGGGCAGGTTGAGGGCGTCCTCGCGCAGCGTGCGCCGACGCTTGCGGCGCACCGATTTCGCGGACGAGCCCGGGGGCACGCTCGGTGGGGAGACTTTCACTGGCCAACCATGTGCGCGCCGGCAGCCGCGAACACGGTGCCTTCACCGGCGAATGCGATGAGCCGACTCGAGCCGCCCGGCGCTTCTTCCGGCGACAGCTCGCGGGGCAAGAGTCGCCCCGCCCAACCGAGGACCGTCTCGCGCGCCACGATCGCGCAGCGGTCCGCCTTCACGTCGATGGACACGACCGGTCCCTCGCTGCGCAAAACGACCCCGCCTTTTCCGCGCAGTTGCACGAGAGCGACGGCCTCGCCTTCGAATGCAGCGAGCCGGCCGTTCTCGTACGAGACGGTGTCCTCGAAGCCGGCCAGTACCTCTTCGCGCACGAACAGGAAATCGCCGTCCATGCGAAACGGCCAGAGCCGCCCGTTTTTGCCGGGCGCCAGGGCGAGGCATCCCGCGCCGGCGAGGGTGACGAGCGGTGTCTCGGCGCCGCCGAGCGGTTCGTCGAGGGTGCGGTTGCGCATGCGACGCTGGAGCGCAGAGGTTTTGAACGACGGACCTTCCGCGGCTAAAAGCTGAATCTGCGAAAGGCGTGTCACGAAGCCTTTTTCGACGCGCACGAGCACGAGCCCGTTTTGGTGCAGGACGAGGCCGGGCGCGCTGGGGAAGGGCAGAAGGAGCTCGCGCGCGAGTCGCGCGAGCGGGAGCGCGTCGCCGGCCGTAGAGCGCGGCGCGGGCGTGCGAATCACGGGCGAGCCCACGCTGATCGATGGAACGGGGACGATGGGGAGCGGTTCCGTCGCGTCGGCGCCGGGGCCGAACGACGACCCGTTGCGCCCGGAATGGGGGATGCGCGAAGGAAAGGGCGAAAGCGGAATGTCGGGCGGCGCGTCGAACGGCGCGGGAGCGTTGGTCGTGCGTGCTACCGGCTGGATGCCGACCAGCGTCACCTCGCGCTCGAGATCGGAAAAGGATTCGGCGCTGGGACGCGACTCCGGCGCAGGCTCGGACGAGAAGCGAGCCAACGGCTCGGGCGGCGGTACCGAGAGCGAGCGCGCGGGCGCTGCGGAGCTCAAAAGGTCCTCCATACGCCGCGCCATCCCCGGCTGTTGCCCGCGCTCGAACGAGGCACGCGCTTTCTGATAGTCACCCAAGCGTTCGTGCACGAGGCCGAGGTAAGCCCACGCACGCAGGTGCTCGGGCTGCGACATCACGAGCGTTTCGAGAAGCGTGCGCGCCTTCTCTGGCTGCCCGGTCTTCAGGTAACAAAGCGAAAGGTTCTGCCTGAGACCGGCTTCGCGGGGGTACTCTTGGATGAGCTCCTCGTAGATCGCGATGGCGCGCGGGTAGAACCCGAGCCGAAAGTACACGACGGCCAAAAGATCTTGCCCCTTCGCGTCGCGAGGTTGCAGCTTGAGGGCCTGCTCGAGCTCGTCCTTGGCTTCGTGAACGCGGTTGTCTTGGAGCAGCTCGCTGCCGCGATAAAGATGAAAGAGGAAGTCCTCCGTCGTCTCGACTTGCGCGGCGCGATGGCGCGAATCCGACGTCCTCCCTCTGTCGCCCGGTCCGCCTTGCATGGCCGCGTTCGAGGTTAGCACGACCGGGCCCGGCACTACGTCGCCAGTCGTGGCCGACAGTCGATCGCCGATGGCAGGTGCAGGCGGGGTCACCCTCGAAAACTGCGTCGTGCTGAGCGCTGGGTCGGGCATTTCGTGCTATGGCTCGCCCGTGAGCCGTACCGCCAAAGTGACGCGAAAGACGCGCGAAACGGAGATTGTCGTCGAGCTCGATCTCGATGGATCAGGCAAGGCGGACATCGTCACGCCGCTGCCGTTCCTGTCGCACATGGTCGAGCAGATCGCGCGCCATGGTCTCATCGATCTCACGGTGCGCGCGGCGGGCGATGTCGAGATCGATGGGCACCACACGACGGAAGATCTCGGTATCGTGTTGGGACAAGCGGTTCGTGAAGCGCTCGGCGACAAAGCGGGGCTCGTACGCTACGGCTCCGCGACGCTGCCCATGGACGAGGCGCTGGTGACGGCCGCCATCGATCTCTCGGGGCGCCCGTTCTTTGTCTGGAGGATCCCCTTGCCCAAGGCCAAGCTCGGAACATGGGACGTCGAGCTCGCTCCGATTTTTTTCGAGGCGTTCGCGCGCTCGTCGATGTCGAACCTGCATCTTCGGCTACTCGAAGGGGACAACCTCCATCACATCGTCGAGATCACCTTCAAGGCGTTTGCCAAGGCGCTGGCGCAGGCGACGCGCATCGATCCGCGCATCGGCGGCGTGCCGTCGACCAAAGGGACGCTCGCGTGACCGTCGATCGGGCCCTGGACGTGATGCAGCGATGAGCACGGTCGTCGTCGTCGACGTCGGAATCGGCAACCTCCGCTCGGTCCAGAAAGCGCTGGAGCGTGCGGCGAGCGACGCGGGTCTCGCGTGGAAGGCGGAAATCACCCCTGATCCGGACGCCATCGCACGCGCCGACAAGGTGGTGGTTCCGGGGCAGGGCGCGTTTCGTGATTGCGCGATCGCGCTCTCGACCGGGGTCGCCGACGCGGTGCGCGCTCAGATCGAGAAAGGGACGCCCTTCTTCGGCATCTGCATGGGGCTGCAAACCTTGTTTCGCACGAGCGACGAAGCGCCCGGCTATGAGGGGCTCGCTGTTTACGAGGGGACCAACGTTCGTCTGGGGGAGGGGCAGCGCGATCCGGCGACCGGTCAGGCGGTGAAGATCCCTCATATGGGGTGGAACGCCATCGAGCTACGCGGCGAGGGTCATCCGTATCTCACCGCAGCGGGCGGCGCCGGCACCCACTTTTACTTCGTGCACTCCTATCATGCGGTGCCTGCCGACCCTTCGCTGCTCGTTGCGACGGCGCAGCACGGGCCGTTTGCCGTCACGGCGGCGATCGCAAGGAACAACGTCTTCGCGTCGCAGTTCCATCCCGAGAAGAGTCAATCCGCCGGCCTCGCCGTCTTGACGGCCTTCCTGCGGAGCTGAGCGAAATGCAGCTCTGGCCGGCCATCGATCTGTATCGCGGGCAAGCGGTGCGCCTGCACCAGGGCGATTACGACAAGGTGACGGTGTACCACGCCGATCCGGCGGCCCACGCCGCTTCCTGGCGCGGCGTGGCCAAGCATCTGCACGTCGTCGATCTCGAAGGAGCACGAGCCGGCAAGGCCGCGCAGCTCGCGCTCGTACGCGCCATCGTGCAGGCGTTCGGCGCCGGTGTCGAGGTGGGGGGCGGCGTGCGGGACCGGGCCACCATCGAGACCTACTTCGAGCTCGGCGTCGAACGCGTCGTGCTCGGCACGGCAGCTATCCGCGATCCGGAGCTCGTGCGCGTGGCGGCGAAGGCGCACCCGCATCGAATCGTGCTTGCGCTCGACGCAAAGGAGGGGCTCGTTGCCACCGATGGATGGCTCGCGGTGTCGACGCGTCGCGCGAGCGAAGTGGTGCGCGAGCTTGCCGAGCTGCCCCTCGCCGCCATCCTTTACACGGACATCTTGCGCGACGGCACGCGCGTAGGGCCCAACGTCGAGGCGACGGCGCGCCTCGCCGAGCAAGGCGGGCTGCCCGTGCTGGCGTCCGGCGGCGTCGCCACGCTCGACGATCTGCGTACGCTTGCGGGTTACCCCGGCATCGCGGGTGCCATCGTGGGGCGCGCGCTTTACGAAAACGTGTTCACGCTCGAACAGGCCGTCGCCGTCGCGCCCGATTAATGGCAAACGAGCGGCAACGCCGAAAACTCCGGTAGGAGCGCCGAGTAGGCTTCGATGCGCCGGCCGTTCCAGGCCGTGTCGGTATATTGAAAATAGATTCGATTGGCGAGCGGCAGGATGGCGGCGTTGTTGTAGGCGTCGGCGTCGGTATTCGTGTTGCCGATCACGTAGGTCGGTTTGAGCATCTTTTGCGCCATCAGCGCGAGCTCGTCGGTCTTGAAGGTCGTGGCTGCCGGGCCCGTCGCGCCCCCGCCGACTAGCGTCGTGTGGAGGATCCCGGGCGGAAACCCTTTGGCGACGATCCAATCTTGCGAGGTCTTGACTAGCCACTCCGGTCGCGCGGTCAGGTACATCGGTCGATATCCCTTCGAAGCGAGGATATGCAGAGCCTGGGCGGCGTCGGGGTTGGCGTTGGGAATCGTTCCGGTGAGGATGGCGATGAACTGCGCGGTCTCTGAATCGGTGAGCGTGCCGTCCATGTCCGAGACGACGATGGGGGTATTCGCGGGCACGACCTCGATGAACATGTCGATGACGGTGAGATCGCCGCCAACGACGAGACGCACGCGGTGGCGCCCGACGCCGAGCGCCTGAGCGGTCGGGATCTCGAAAAAGATTCGCCCCGATGCGTCGTCGACGCCTTCGACTTTGGGATGCGAAGGCGTGGCGCCCGTCGTCAGTGCGGTGCCGAGCTTCTCCCAGGCCGTTCCACAATTGCGCAAAACATAGACGTCGACTTCTTCGTCCTGCAGGCCTGCTTCTACGGGCCCCAGCCCGTATTGGAAGTTGCCGATGACCCATTGCGCGGCGCCGGGGGTGACGAATTGATCGCGGCCCCGTGGATTCGCGGCGCCGCCGGGGGCCGCATGGCGCCAGGCTCGTGCAGGACCCGGATCGGGTGGCGCTGCGTTGCAAGCGGGTGCCGGGGGGCATGCCGGCCCACTGTCGATGGGCGGTTGCAGCGTGTCCGGAGCTCCGCCCTCGGGGGGCGCGCTGTCGGCGCGGCCGCCGTCGGTGCCCGCTGGGCCTCCGTCTGCTTTCGGGCCACCATCGACGCTTCCGCCCGTGCCCGCGGTGCCAACGCCGCCGGTTCCGCTTCCCGCTGCGCCACCGGTCGCCCCGCCGGCGCCGCCGGTTCCACCCTTCCCGCCATTTCCGGCTCCGGCAGTTCCGCCGCTCGTTCCTCCACTTCCCGCTGTAGCGCCGGTGCCGCCGGTTGTGCCGGAGCTCCCCGCGGCGCCGCCCGTGCTACCGCCGGTTCCGGTGCCGCCGCTGCCCGTTGCGGCGCTGCCGCCGGCGTTCGTTCCGCTGCTGGTGGGGCTCGAGTCGTCTCCGCCGCAGCCGACCGCGACCGTGAGGAAGGCCGCGACGATTCCCGCCGTTGTTCTACTGATTGCCATGAAAATGCGCCTCCGGGCGGGCGCACGGGCGCCAGCGAGTCAGTAAGGATTCAGTTGAGCCAATGCCGCGTCGCGCCCAGCGATTCGAGGTGGGCACGAACCGCCTGTGCTTCGCTCCCCTCGGGGCTGAGCTCCAAAAAGCGACTCAGGTCGGTCCGAGCAACCTCGACCGATCCCAGACGCGCCGCGAGCATACCGCGCTCACGCAACGCAAACGGGGCGTCGGGGGTGAGGGAGACGAGGCGATCGAGTGCGAGGAGGGCGCGCGAATTCTCGCCCCGCGCGAGGTACACCGCTTTCAAGTTGGTGAGCATTCGCGCCAAGATGATCCGCGGCGATGCCGGCTCGAGGTGCTCGGCGCACAGGGTCTCGGTCGGGCCGACCACACGTCGCAAGAGAGACAAAAGCGATTTTTCGTCGAGCGTGCGACCACCGAAGAACGGGTCGACCATGACGGGGGGCAGATTGGGCGCGCCGCGACGCTCGATGCGCACTAAAAAATGCCCGGGAAAGCCGACGCCCTGCGCGGGCACCCCCGCCCGTTTGGCGACTTCACAATAGACGAGCGCGAGCGTGATCGGGATGCCAAGCCGTCGCTCGAGCACATCGGGCAAGAGGCTGTTCTTGGGGTCGTAGTAGTCCGCTTCGTTGCCGGCAAAGCCTTGGCGCTCGTAGAGATAGTGGGCCATCTCGAGCGCCTGTGCTTCGGCGCTCATCTGCGGCAACCCGAGCCTCATGATGGGGCCGGCGAGTTCTTCGAGGCGGGCCAGTACCGATGCGACGTCGAGATCGTCGTAGACGTCACGGGCGATGAGCGCGGCGCCGAGGGCGACATCGATCGCCTGTTCGTTCGCGCCGGCAAGCTCTTCGAAGCGTGAGAAGGGGCGGTCGATGGAACGAGCGGGATCCGGCGTGGTCATCGGAGCAGAGAAATGACGTGTTCGAAGGCGCCGTGCAAGGCGCATCGGCGCGGCCTTGCTGCGCCCGCAGGGACCCATGTGGGACGCCCTCCCATGGCCGCTCTCTGCCGCCAACTTCCGCGTGCGTTCGGCTTGGGCTATGGAGCTCGAGGAGCGCTCGACCATGGACCACGCCACCATAGCCATAGAAGCGGCGTTTACCGCGGCAAAAACGCGCGCCGAGGAGCTTCGCGCCCAGATCGAGCACCACAACTTCCGGTATTACGTCATGGCGGCGCCAGAAGTGGCGGACACTCAGTATGACGCGCTCGTCCGAGAGCTGCAGCGGATCGAGGGCGAGCACCCTGAGCTCATCACGTCCGATTCCCCGACCCAGCGCGTCGGCGAAAGTGCGAGCGCGCTGTTCGCGCCGGCCACGCACTCTGCGCGTCTCTTGTCGCTCGACAACGCCTTCGACGCGGCCGAGCTCGAAGCGTGGTACGCGCGCGTCGTCAAAGGGCTCGGCCGGGAGCCGACCTTCATTTGCGAGCCGAAGATCGACGGCGTCTCCATTGCCGTCACTTACGAGCGCGGCCGGTACGTGCGCGGCGCAACGCGCGGGGATGGCGCCGTCGGCGAAGACGTGACGGTCAACGTACAGACGATCCGTGCCGTACCGCGGCGGCTCCGTACGGCCGATCCGCCGCAATGGCTGGAGGTGCGGGGCGAGGTTTTTCTGCGGCTCTCCGATTTCGAGCGGCTCAACGTCGAGCTCGGCGAGGCCGGCAAAGCGCTGTTTGCCAATCCGCGCAACGCGACCGCCGGCATGCTCCGCCAGAAAGACCCGAGCGTGACCGCGTCACGACCGCTCAGCGTCTACTTCCACGGGCTCGTGCGGATCGACGGCAAGGAACTGCGTTCCTACAGCGAGACGCTCCGCTACCTGCAAGACGTCGGGCTGCGGGTCCACCCCGAAATGCGGCCGTGCGCCACCCTCGACGAGGTGAAGAAATACGTGGCCAGCATGGAAGAGCGGCGCCACGCGCTCGAGCACGAGATCGACGGCGCGGTCGTGAAAATCGACGCCTACGCCGATCAGAACGAACTCGGGAGCACCTCCAAATTCCCGCGCTGGGCGATTGCTTACAAGTTCCCGGCGGAAGAGCAGACCACGCGGCTCAACGACATCATGGTCAACGTGGGGCGGACCGGCGCGGTCACGCCCTTTGCCGTGCTCGAACCGGTGCGCGTCGGGGGCGTGACCGTTTCCATGGCGACCCTGCACAACGCCGACGAGGTGGAGCGCAAAGGTGTTCTCATTGGGGACACGGTCGTGGTGCGGCGCGCGGGGGAGGTCATCCCGGAAGTGGTGGCGCCCATCCCGAGCCTTCGCACGGGGCAGGAGCGCAAGTTCGTGATGCCGACCGAGTGCCCGGCGTGCAAGGGACCGATCACGCGCGCCGAGGGAGAAGCGGTGGCGCGCTGCACGAATCTCGAGTGCCCCGCGCAGGCGCTCGGGCGCATCGTGCACTTCGGCAGTCGCGGCGCGATGGACATCACGCATCTCGGCGAGCGCACCGCGGCCGAGCTCCTCGATCGCGATCTCATCGCCGACGTGGGCGACATCTATTACCTGACGCCCGAAGACATTGCGAAGATCCCCCTCTTCAAGGACAAATCGATCACCAATTTACTCGAGGCTATCCAGGCTTCGCGCGATCGCCCTATCGACCGGCTTCTCTACGGCTTCGGCGTCCGGCACGTGGGGGCCAGCGCGGCGCGGCTGCTCTCCGATCATTTCGGGTCGATCGACGGCATCATGACCGCGTCGGTCGAGGAGCTCGCCGCCGTCGACGGGGTGGGCGAGGTGATCGCTCGCGCCGTGCGCGATTTTTTCGATCGATCGGGCACGGCCGAGGTGATGGAGAAGCTGCGCCGCGCGGGCGTGCGCTTCGCGGAACAGCGCAGCAAACCGAGCGGACCGCTGGTCGGCAAGAGCTTCGTCATCACCGGAACGCTCGACAAGCTTTCGCGTGAGGAGGCCGCCGAGCGAATCGAGGCGCTCGGCGGAAAGGTCACGTCCGGCCTCTCCAAAAAGACCGACTATCTCGTGGTCGGGGCGAGCCCCGGATCGAAGCTCGAAAAAGCCACCAAGCTCGGCGTGAAGACCATCGACGAAGCTGCCTTTACCGCGCTGCTCACGGAGGGCAAAGACGCCGCACCCGCCACGTAAGCACGCTGCGACCGGCGCTTTATTGCAGCGTGGCGCGCAGCCGCGTCACCGCTTCGCGCAGCGCCGTCTCGTCCGAGCCTGCGCCGATGAAAAGGCACGCGTCGCCGAACTCGGCGGGGGCAAACGCCCGAATCCGCTCTTTCATGAACCAGGAAAGGGCCGTGACTGCGCCGCGCGCGAGAATTGACGATGTCACCACCGCAGTGGGCGGCGTTTGGTCCCATAATTGGGCGAGCTCGAGGGAGGCCTTGCGCTGGGCCGAGGTAGGCGTTCCTCCTTCGGTCACCACCAATTGCGCGTGCATGGCGGCGCCATCTCGTCGGAGGGCGTCGAGGTAGATGGCCCAATCGTCGTCGCTCGGGTGCGTTGCCCCGTGCACGACGACGAGCGTGTGCCCCACCATCTCGACAGCGACGCGCTTTCTCGCGGCCAAGCTTCGTAATTTACCGCAAAACTTAGCGCGATGCGCGCGTTCTTCGCGCCTCGTTTTCAGCCCGGGCTGCGCAGCGTTGGTCGCGCCGTCGTGGGTCCGCCTTCGCGCCGGCCCACGCAACTAGTCGAAGTCTTCGATTTTCCAGGCGCCGTGCTCGCGCAGAAGTTGCAACGTGCTCGAGCCATAGGCCATGGTGGCGCGATCGCCCAACTCTTCGAATTGGGCCGTCGGGAGAGCGGCCTTCAATGCGGCGGTGATCCGCTGCATTTCCTCTTTCCACGCCCCTTCCCACGATTGCTTCAGGCGCTGCGAATCGAGCCCCTTTTCGAGCTGGGAGTCGGGTACGAACCTGAGCATGACGTCGTAGCGGCTTCGCTCGAAAGCGCGCAAGAATGCCTCGATGGCCTGGCGCGGCGTGAGCTGCCCGTAGAGATCGATCGAGGACCCATCGAGCTTCCACCGGCCCTCTTCGTAAAGGAGCAAGAGGCTGTCTCCCTTGGGCGACGT
>Ga0193706_1001359_pt1 | contig 11113 bp, 9 predicted proteins | sample U3c1metaG_FD_160130 | JGI IMG/M metagenome (GOLD analysis project Ga0193706, IMG submission 160130) | Soil microbial communities from a riparian zone of the East river system, Colorado, United States - U3c1 | ecosystem: Environmental > Terrestrial > Soil > Riparian zone | place: USA: East River... | reverse complement strand
GCACAGCGCCGATTTCGTCTACGTGATCGTATCGCTCGGCGGCGAGCTGCCAGACATCCGCGCGTTTCGCCTGCAAGACGGGGTATTCGTCGACGTTCCGTTCGTGGCGGTACCCTAGAGCTGAAGGCCCCGGATTCACCGATCGCGATCGATGCCTCCGTCCCTCAGGCCGGGCCGCACTTTCACGTCCGTCGAGCCCCGGGCCACGACCTTGCTCTTCTGCTTCAACCGGAACTCGACGCGATAATCGCCGGGGATGTTGTAGGTGTGATCGACTGTGAAGCGGCGCTTGATTTCACTCTTGCCCGCCTCGTACGGATCGCAGTCGGCCTTGGTTTCCGACTTGGTGTCGTCACCCCAGTCCCACTCGACGGACGCGCAATAGAACTCTTCGTAATCATCCGCGCCGCCTCTGAGCTCCGCGGTCAGAACGAGGCGCGCAGGCGAAAACCCGATAAGGGGCGAGACCTTGACGGAAACAGTCGGCTTGACCTTCTTGTCGGGGCCGGCTGCCTGCGCGGATACGGCGAGTGCCGTTGCACAGAGAATCGCCGGAAATGCGCGGCGAACGATAGGCAAGTGCATGTCAACCTCCCGGGGGTGGCGATGAGCGTGATCCTACCACGCGTGCTCGCCGGTTGCTCCAACCACGAGCGTGCCTCGCTTCGGCTGGAGGGTTCCCCGGTCAACGCAACCGTAATCCACTTATAATCGGGTATGCCGTCGACCGTGTCCTTGCCCGCGATCGCGCTGAGCGCCGCGTCCCCCGCCGACGTCGACACCGATCTCCTTGCCGTCCCGATATTCGAGGGAGACGACATGGCGGCGGACCTTCGAGCGCTCGACGGCGCGACCGGAGGCGCCTTGATGCGGGCACAGGAGTCTCGCGAGCTGACCGGACGCCCGTACGAGCTGCTCGTGACGCCCGTGACGAACGGCTGGCGAGCGGCGCGCATCGCCTTCATCGGGGCCGGCAAGCGTGCGGACTTCACCACAGAGCGGCTCCGGCGCGTGGCTGGCGCCGCAGCGCTTGGCGCGCGGCAACGGCGCGTGCAGCGGCTGGCGTGGCTCAACCGCGGCGACCTTCCGTTGCTGGCCGCTGTGCAGGCCGCCACCGAGGGAATTGCGCTCTCGGCGTTCAGCGCCGACCGCTACAAGAGCGGCGAACGCGGCGCGCCCCCCATCGATCAGGCGCTGATTATCGCCGCGTCCGTCGAAGAGCCCTCCGAGCTCGAAGCCGCCATCGAGCGCGGCCGCATCCTCGGAGAATCGTCAAACATCGCGCGCGAGTTGAGCAACGAGCCGTCGAACGTGCTCACGCCGGCGATCTTCGCGGAACGGGCGGCCGAGATTTGCGGCGCGGCCGGCATTTCCGTCGAGATTCTGGGCGAGCCCGAGATCGAGGATCTCGGCATGGGGCTCCTGCTCGGTGTCGCGCGCGGCAGCGCCGAACCGCCCCGTGTGATCGTCATGCGGCACAGGCCCGCGGGCGCCCCGGCCACGCCGGTCCTCGGCCTGGTCGGCAAGGGCATTACGTTCGACACCGGCGGCATTTCGATCAAGCCGGCTGACGGCATGGAGCGGATGAAGGACGACATGGCGGGCGGGGCCGCGGTGATCTGCGCCATGAGGGCCATCGGTCTGCTCAACGCGCCGATCAACGTGATCGGGATTGTGCCGGCGACCGAAAACATGCCGGGCGGCCGCGCCATGAAACCCGGCGACGTGCTCACATCCGCCTCCGGCAAGACCGTCGAAGTGATCAACACCGATGCAGAGGGCAGGCTGGTGCTGGGCGATGGTCTCTGGTACGCGCAGAAGCTCGGAGCCACGCATCTGGTCGACGTCGCCACCTTGACCGGTGCCGCCGTGGTGGCGCTCGGGAAGGTAACGTCGGCGATCTTTGGTCAGCCGGACGAGTGGGTGGAAATCGTGCGGCGGACGGCACAGGATGCCGGCGATCGCTGCTGGCCCATGCCACTCTACGAGGAATACGCCGAGCAGCTGCGGAGCGAAATCGCCGACATGCTCAACACCGGAGGCCGTCCCGCAGGCGCGTGCACCGCCGCAATGTTCCTGAAGGAATTCGCCGGCGGCCTGCCGTGGGTACATCTGGACGTCGCCGGAACGGCGTGGTCGGACGAACCCAAGCCGTGGATGCCCAAAGGGGCGAGCGGCGTCGCGGTCCGCACCCTCGCGGAGCTCGCGTTCACCAGCGCGACATGGAAATGAACATCCAGCAGAATCCAATCATCGTCCACGTGATCCAGCAACCAGTCGAATCGACGACGATTGGAGACGTGCTGGTGGGAGCAATCGGTCTGACTGGCGTGCTGGTACTGGTCGCGGTCCTGCTGGGTGGAGCGTTCGGCGGAGTGCTGATTGGCATCAAGCTGCTGCGCCGGCGTCTCAACGTCGAGCCCGCCTCGGACTCCGACATCATTCACATCGTGTAAAGGCTCAGGGCTCAAGACTCAGGGCCCAAGCCTTAGCAAGCTAGCCATGAATAGCTTGAGCCCTAAGCCTTGAGCCGTGAGCCCTTTCTCACCGCGCTCCCAGTCCGATCACACCCGCCCTCGGCTTCTTGAGCGACTGCTGGTAGCGCAGCACGGCATCGAGCAGCGCCTCGGCGATTTGCTGCCGGTAGGCCGTGCTCTTCAGCAGCTGGCCCTCCTGCTTGTGCGTGACGAACGAGATCTCCGCGAGCACGCTCGGCATCGCCGCACCGATGAGCACGACGAACGGCGCCTGCTTTACGCCGAGATCTCTCAACTGTTTGTTCCGCGTAGACAGCCGCCTGACCATCGAGCGCTGCACGATGTCGGCGAAGTCGCGGGACTCGTCGATCTTGTTGTTGAGGGCAATCGCGCGCACGATGTCGGGGAGGCTGTGCATGGCACGCCCGGAGGCCGAGTTCTCGCGGGCGGCCACCGCTTCCGCGGCGGGATTCGACGCGAAATTCAGGAAATAGGTCTCGACCCCACGCGCCCGCTGATCGCGGCTGGCATTGGCATGAATCGACAGGAACAGGTCCGCCCCTTCGCGGTTGGCGATGGCGGTCCGCTCCTCAAGGGGAACGAAGACGTCCGTGTCGCGTGTCATGACCACGTCCATGCCCGGGTGCTTTTCCAGCAGACGGCTCAGCCGCATCGCGACGTCGAGCGTCAGCTCCGATTCGCTGATGCCGTTCGACTGCGCGCCCGGATCGTGGCCGCCGTGGCCGGCGTCGATCACGATGCGTGAAACCCCCAGGCCAAGCTGCCGCGCCAACGAGAACTTGCCGTCCAGATTGGCCGCCGGAAGGGCCGGAGCATTCGCCGGCGGCGTGATCACCGGCCGCGACGTCGTGGATTTGGCGGGCGGCTCCGGCAACGGCCCGGCCGCAATCTTCCCGGCGCTTGGTGGTGGCAATGGAATCGTCGGCAGCGACGGCACGTACGCCGCCGGCGCAGGGATGGCGTTTGCCGGAAGCTTCGTCGGCAGGCCACTGACCGCGCGCGTGCGCGTGCGCAGCGGGGGCGCTGCGATACGCCGGTTCTCGTCGTTTGTCTGCGTGTGTGTATCCGTGTTCGTCTCTGGGTTGCTGAGTCCGTGTGGCTCTGTGTTCGTCTGTGACTTGAAGTCAATCACGAGCCGGTACGGACTGTAGAGCGTGAACACGCTGTAGCTCTCGACACCCTGCATGTCGAACACGATACGGGTCGTGGCCTTTGGATGACGGCCGAGCCGAATCTCGCGAACGATGTCGTCGCTGAATCGAAGCGTCGCGTCGAGCAGCGAGGCCACCGGTCGAGTGCCCCGCAAGTCGAAAAACACACGGCGCGGATTGTCGAGCCGCTCGGCACGGAAGGACGCCTCGGCGTCCAGCTCGATCGTAACGCGCATGCCTTCCGGCATCGCTGTCCGCTTGATGTCGCGGATCAGCACTGCGGCGGGCGTCTGCCCGGCGTCCACAGCGGCGCTTGTCCCGACGGGCTTCTGCTCCGCGCTGTCGGCGATCCTGGCAGGATCAGGAGGAGGCGAAGCCGGAGCCACGGCGGCGGGGGAGGCCGACGCTTTCGCATCAGCCGCATCGAGGGTCTCGTCAACGCGTGCGCCGAGAGAACTGCTCGGGTATTGCTCTTTGAGGCGCGTGAGAAGCCGCTCCGCGGTCTGCCGATCCGCGGACTGCCCGAACCGCTGAAACGCCAGCAGCGCGAGATTGCCTCCCTGCCAGAGCGCGTTGTCGCTGTACCCGCTTGCCGGGAACCTGCGGACGATGGCGTCGTACGCGTTGACGATGCTGCGGACCTGCAGGAGGGTCGCCTGCTGGTCGTTACTTCGCAGCGCCTGCTCGCGTTCCAGCGTCCGCGTGTACAACGTCCGCGCCGACCCGCCAGGGGCCGCGTTGACGGCAGGCGAGAGGGCGCAGGCGAGCAGCAGAATCGTTGCACCAAATCTGAGCTTCATGGCTACCTCAGTTGCGCGTCCACTTCGTCGAAATAATCCGGCTTGACGAGCACTTCGCGCGACTTGCCGCCGGCGGCTCCGGAGATCCCCGAGACGAGACCTTCGGCTTCCATCATGTCGACGAGCCTCGCGGCCCGGCTGAAACCGATCCGCAGCCGCCGCTGCAGGTACGAGACCGACGCCTGGCCGCTCGACACCACGATGCGCGCGGCCTCGTCGTACAAGTCGTCCTTCTCGAATTCGAGCTCGCCACCCGTCTTCTTGTCGTCCTCCGTGATCGACATGTCGTAGGTCGGCTTCCCCTGTTTTCGGAGAAAGCTGGCGAGCCTGGCGCTTTCCTGCTCGGAAATGTAAGGGCCGTGCAGCCGGACGAAGCGCGACGAGGCCGGCGGAAGGTACAGCATGTCGCCCTTGCCGAGCAGCTGCTCGGCGCCGTTGCCGTCGAGAATCGTCCGGGAGTCGACCTTCGAGGAGACGCGGAACGAGATGCGCGCCGGCAGGTTCGCCTTGATGAGGCCCGTGATCACGTCGACCGACGGACGCTGCGTCGCGAGAATCAGATGGATGCCGACGGCACGCGCCATCTGTGCCAGCCGGCAGATGGATTCCTCGACCTCGCTGCTGGCCACCATCATCAGGTCCGCGAGCTCGTCGATCAGCACGACGATCGAAGGAAGCAACCGCACCTCGTTGCCCTTGGCGTCGATCACCGGCCCCTTGGTCTCGATCTGCGCGAGCTTCAGGTTGCGGTTGTACTGCTCGATGTTGCGCACGCCAACCGCCGCGAGGGTCTTGTACCGTTCCTCCATCTCATGGACGGCCCAGCGCAGCGCGTTCGCCGCCAGCTTCGGATCGACGACCACCGGCGTCAGCAGGTGCGGAATCTCTTCGTACATTCCCAGCTCGAGCCGCTTGGGGTCGATCATGATCAGCCGGACATCGTCTGGCGTCGCGCGGAAGAGGATGCTCGAGAGCATCGCGTTCACGCTGACGGACTTGCCGGTGCCGGTCGAGCCTGCGATCAGCAGGTGCGGCATCGTCGCAAGATCGCTGACGAAGGGCTCACCATGAATCGTCTTCCCCAGCGCCAGGGTCAACCTCGACGCGGAGCGCTTGTACGGCTCCGACTCGAGCAGTTCGCGCATGGAGATCAATTCGCGGTTCGGATTCGGAATCTGAATGCCGACCGTCGATTTTCCGGGGATCCGATCGATCAGGACGGACTCGGCCTGCATGGCCAGGCACAGATCGTCGGCGAGGCCGGTAATCTTGCTGTACTTCACGCCCGCATCCGGCTTGAACTCGTAGGTCGTGACGACGGGACCCGGATGGATCTGGACGACCGAGCCCTCGACCGAGAACTCGCGGCACTTTTCCTCGAGCAGCCGCGCCCCATCCATCAGCTCGCGCTCGTCGATCTTGTGCTCGCTCCTGGGCGCATCGAGCAGCGCAAGCGGCGGAAGCGTGTAGGCCCCTTTCTTTCGCTCCGCCGGCAGTCTTTCGGCGTCGGAGAGCGGCAGGGACGCAGCGACCGGGGGAGCGGGGAGCCTCTTGATCGTCGCGGGGGCCGGCGTGGGCCGGGACGCCGCGGCTTTGAGCGCCGCCGCGGCCGCACCGACCATCGCCGCCGTGCGCGAGGGTTTCTTCGGCGCGTCTTCGGGGGCGAGAGGCTTCGCGGGCCCGCGTCGCATCTCGGCGGCCGCTCGCAAGGCATCGGCTTCCGCCGCCGCCGTCATCGCAATCTTCGGCCTGGCCGCCGGATTCGCGTCTTTCGGTGCCTTGTCGAGGTGCTTGCGAAGCACGTCCTGCCGCTGCTTGTCGCGCCGCCGATCCTCACGCCACGTGCGATACGCGCCGACGAGCGCCGACAGCCGATCGCGCAGTCCCTGACCGACGGCGGCGAACAATCGACCGAAGGAGAACTGCGTCGAGAGGATGATGGCGAGAAACAGGAGCGTCAGGATCAGGATGATCGAGCCGGTGCGATTGAGATACGTGGCCAGGAGGGCGGCCAGCCGGTCGCCCAGGTACCCGCCGGCACGGAACGTCTTGCCGGAAATCTCGGACGTGCCGAAGGCGAGCGAGAGGAATGACGACACGCACCCGAAGAGCAGCGCGGAACCGACGAGTTTCGTGTAGGCCGCGTCCATCGCGCGGCACCAGAAGTAGCGCCAGCCGAGGACCACGAGCACGAGGGGCACGAGGTACGCGGAGTAGCCGAGCAGCTGGTATGACAACTCCGCCATGAACGCGCCAATGCGTCCCGCGAAGTTGACCGGCGCAACCGCCGAGCCCGTGTTGAAAAACCAGACGGGATCCGACGCCGTGTAGCTCGCGAGCGCGATGAGCCAGATGAGCGCCAACGCGAAGAGCGCCACGCCGACGAATTCGCTGAGACGCCTGGAGAGGAACGATTTTGCCACGTCAGATCTCCATCACGACCGGCAGCACCAGCGGCCGCAGACCTGAACGCTTTCGGAAGAACCGCTGCAGATCCACGCGAATCTTCTCCTTGATGAGTCCAGGATCCGTGCGCTCCTCGACGCTCGCCGCATCGAGCGTTGCGGCGAGGAGGGACGGGATCTCCTTGAGCAGCGCCTCGGTCCGGGTATCCAGCACGAAGCCGCGGGTAATGACATCGGGCGTTTCCTCGAGGTTCCCCGACTGCTTGCCAATGGTCACGACCGCCACCACGAGGCCGTCCCCCGACAGATGCCGCCGGTCCCGCAACACTTCGTCGCCGACCTCGCCGCTGCGCGTGCCGTCGATCAGGATGCGGCCGGCCGGTACCTTGTCGGCGATCCGTCCGCCCTCGTCGTCGAAACGGATGACGTCCCCGTTTTCCGCCAGCAGGACCTTCGTGGACCGCGACACCCGGGCGGCAACCCGTGCGTGCCGGGCGAGCTGCCGGTACTCCCCATGTATCGGCACGAAGTGCTTCGGCCTGACCAGCGAAAGCATGAGCTTCAGCTCTTCCTCGCTGCCATGCCCGGAGACATGGACGTGCTTGTCCCCCTCGGAAATCACCTCGGCATCACGGCGCGCAATGTGGTTCATCACGCGGCCGATCGCCTTTTCGTTCCCCGGAATTTCCCGCGCCGAAAACACCACCACGTCGTCGGGGCTGAGCTTCACGTGCCGGTGGTCGTCGATGGCGATCCGGGGGAGCGCCGCCTGGGGCTCTCCCTGCGACCCGGTGCAGATGCACACGACGTCCTGCGCCGGAAAATTGCGCACGTCGCTGTCGCGGATCTGGACGCCCGCCGGGATGCGCAGGTAGCCGAGACGCTGCGCAATCTCCGAGTTATCGATCGCGCCCCGCCCGACAAACGCGACGCGCCGGTCGAACTGTGCCGCAAGATCGACAAGGATCTGCATGCGGTACAAGCTCGATGCGAACATCGCGACCACGATTTTTCCCTTGGCGCTCGTGAAGATCTCCTCGAATCCATCGATGACCTCCACCTCGGAGCCAGTGAACCCCCGGCGATCGACGTTGGTGCTGTCGGCCAGCAGCGCCAGGACCCCCGCCGAGCCGAGCTCAGCGAACCGATGAAAATCCATGTGTTCGCCGTCGAGCGGCGTCTGATCGATCTTGAAGTCGCCGGTGTGGATGACGACGCCGCGCGGCGTCTCGATCGCGACGGCGACGCAGTCCGGCACGCTATGTGTGACGCGGAGGAACTCGATCGTGAATGAGCCTTGCACGCGTTCCCGCGGCCGCACGCGGCGCAGTCGTCCCCGGCCGGCGGCGTCGTTCTCCTCGAGCTTCGACTCCACGAACGCCAGCGTCAGCGCCGTCCCATAGACGGGGCCGTTGAAATAGGGAAGCACGTGCGGCACGGCGCCGATGTGGTCTTCGTGGCCGTGCGTCAACACGAGCGCCGCAAGCTTGTACTGCTGCAACTGGCGCAGATCCGGGATGATCAGATCCACGCCGAGAAGCTCCGGTTCGGGGAACATGACGCCCGCATCGATCAGGATCGCGGTGTCGCCACACGCCACGACCATCATGTTCATGCCGAATTCGCCGAGCCCGCCGAGCGGTATGAGATCGAGGGGCGGCGTATCAGTCATTGATTGCACATGGTCTATCCGAGGGGCTTCGCCCCTCGGACTCCCCAACACGCACTCTCGCGCGCCGCTTCGAGGGCGCGCTCCGTTCGCGTGGCTCGCTCGCTGCCGCTCGTTCGCAGACGCCGGTCAGCCGCGTCCCGGTTTGTGAGATACGTTGTAGTCAATCGCAGTTGAAGCCTCGGTTCGGATCGAAGTTGAGGCAGCCCTCGCCGGAGCGGGAGGTCCGCAGTACGCGCATGTCGTCGAAGCCCCGGAAAATGGACACGGAACCGCAGTCGAAGGACAGGCCACGCGCGGAGAGCCGCCCTGGCGGGCGGAACCGGCGAAGAGCGGCGGAGAGCCGCGACCCTGTGTCCACTCGGCTGCCGCTGGGACGGCATACCGAGGACTGCCGCCGGCGAAAAAAGAGCTCGGAAAGAGCGCCCGAACCCCCTCGCGCAGGCGAGTGTAAAAGCCGCCAAACTATAGCACAGCTCGCCCCTAAGCCGAAGCGAAATAGTCCGCAAGCCGCGCCAACTCTGTGAGTTGCAGCGTCTCCGGGCGCCGGCCGCGATCGATCCCCGCGGCGTCGAGCGCGGCGCCGGACTGGCGCTCGCGCGACGCCGCGTAGGCCCCGAGCGCGTTCAGGAGAGTCTTTCGCCGCTGCGTGAACATGCTACGGACCATCGCTTCAAACGCCGGCTCATCGGCCAGAGTCACGGCGGGTTCTCGAAACCGGAGGTTGACGACGGCGGAGTGGACTTTTGGCACGGGGCGGAACGCCCCCGGCGGCAGGGTCAGCACACGCCGCACATCGGCGTGAAGCTGCACGAAGATCGAGAGGACGCCGTAATCGCGGCCTCCGGGTGATGCCACGATCCGATCGGCGACTTCGCGCTGCACCATCAAGGTGGCATCGATGAGGCCGCCGAGGGTCCGATGCGCGTCCACGAGGGCGAACAGGATCGGAGACGCAACGTTGTAGGGCAGGTTGCCCACGACGCGAAACGGCCGCTCCGGCGCGAGCGCGGCCAGATCGAATTCCAGGAAGTCCGCGTTGACCAGCGTGACGTTCGGCGGCAGCCTCGGATGCAGCGCGGCAACCATGTCGGCGTCGAGCTCTATGGCTGTCACGCGAGCTACTCGCGGCGCAAGCCGAAGCGTCAAGGCCCCGGGGCCCGGTCCAATTTCGACGAAGCGATCACCTGGTTGAGACTCAATCGCGGCGACCAACCGGTCAGCCCACGCGGCTTCGAGAAAATGCTGCCCGTATTTCTTCTTCGCGCGAAATGGATGGGGGGAAGGCACGTCAGACATCATCCAGCGACTCGCCGCGCCAGTATTTCTCCTCGATCTCTTCGATCTGCTCCTCGTCCATCCCGAAGTAGTGCCCGAATTCGTGGATCACCGTCTCGGCGACGCAGTCGCGGATCTCTTCATCATCCTCACAGGCCTCCTCGATAGGCCGCTGGTAGATCGATATGCGATCCGGCAGCGTGTTGCCATATCCCCAGCTGCGTTCGGGCAATGGAGTCCCCTGATACAGGCCGAAAAGTGAATCGGGAGGCTCGATTTCCATTTCCGCGAGCACATGAAGGGGAGGTTCGTCCTCCACGATCACGGCGACGTTCTTCATCGCATCGCGGAAGCTGCGAGGAATCTCACGTAGGGCCTCTTCGACGAGATCCTGAAACGCATTCTTATTCACGTTTTCCTCGCCGCGTCGCCGCGCCCGCCTTCGGGCGGCGCGGATGCGCCACTCCCATGATCGTCTTGTAATAGTCGCAGTCGCTGCGCACGGCGCACTTCTCGCAGAGCGGCCGCGGCTTGCAGATGCGGCGGCCGTGCAGGATCAGGGTGTCCGACGTGCGGGTCCATTCCGCCGGCGGCATCGCCCCGCACAGCTGCTGCTCGACAACTTCAGGATCCTCCGAACGCGCAATCCCGATACGATTCGAGACCCGGAGCACATGCCGATCGACTGGCAGACCGGGCACGCCGAGCGCGTGGCCAAGAACGACGTTCGCGGTCTTACGACCGACGCCCGGAAGGTCCACGAGTTCCGCCATGGTCTTCGGCACCTCGCCGCCGTGGCTCTCGACCAGTTCGGCGGCCATGCCGTGAAGCGAGCGTGACTTCGCGCGAAAGAAGCCGGTTGACTGGATTTGTGGCTCGAGCTCGTCGGTCGTGGCCTTCGCAAGGGACCGCGCGTCCGGGTATCGCTTGAAGAGCGCCGGGGTGACCTGGTTCACGCGCTCGTCAGTGCACTGGGCAGAAAGAATCGTCGCGACGAGCAGCTCGTAGGCGTTCGAATAGTGAAGCTCCGTATCGGCGTTGGGGTGCTGCGCCGCAAGTTTTGACATGATGCGGCGCGTCTGCGCGGATGACTTGGATGGTTTGGGAACCGCCGCTTTGGCCATTCGACGATTGTACAAACAAACGCCGCCACCCCCGAAGGAGTGACGGCGCGCGGCGGTCAACGCGATGAATCAGCGAGCCGGCGATGGTTTTGCCGCCGCGGTGAGCAACGCAATAAGCGCTTTCTCGCCCTTCAGCCGGGACGTCCCGATGACCACAGTCTCGCCGACGGCAATCGAGACGGTGCTGT